>Ga0182741_1000704_pt1 | contig 48164 bp, 46 predicted proteins | sample eDN5th37CBELigOP_FD_128874 | JGI IMG/M metagenome (GOLD analysis project Ga0182741, IMG submission 128874) | Enriched Organic Plus compost microbial communities from Emeryville, California, USA - eDNA 5th pass 37_C BE-Lig OP (version 2) (version 2) ... | reverse complement strand
GGCGACGGCCAGCGCGGTGACGATGCCGGCGGCCCACAGCACGCGGCGGCCGGTGGCGGTCTGGTCGGCGCCGGCCACTTCCTCGCGGCGGAGGTCGCGCAGGTAGTGGCCGAACACGGTGCCGGCGATGGCCGCCACCACCGCCACCTTGAGCACGAAGCGCAAGCTCAGCTCGCCGCCGAGCAGGTTGTACACCAGGGTGGTGAGGTCGCCGATCAGGATGGCCGCGGCGGCGAACAGGGTCAGGTAGGTGAGCCAGCGGCGGATCGGCGACAGGCGCTTGATCGGGTTGCGCGCCACGTCGTGGGCGAGGTGGCGGGAGAGGAAGGCGAACACCGGGAAGGCGATGAGCAGCGCGGAGATGGACCAGCGGATCGAGCCGCTCAGCCGCATCACCCGCCATTGCGCGTCGGCCGGGTCGGGCAGGGCATGTTCCAGCAGCGCGAACAGCAGGCTGCCCAGGTTCCAGGCGAAGAAATACAGGGCGCTGAACAGCAGCAGGTAGAGGAAGGCCTCGCGCGCGGACAGCGAGGCGCGCGGGCGCGGTACCGGCAGGGCGAAATCCACCTCGGCCCAGCCATCGAGCACGCCGCGTATCTGCTCGGCGCTCCAGCCGGCGGCGAGCAGGGCCTGGGTCACCTGTTGGCGGTCATGGCCGCGCATCAGCGCGTCGCGCACGAACTGCTCCAGTTCCGGGGAGGCAGAGGCCATGGCGGGTTCCTCGTTGGGGACGACGCATGGTGAACGCCCGGCGGGCAGTCATGCAATCGCGCCGGCCATCACGTGGTGGTTGCCGCGGGAACGCATTTCAGTGCGCTCCCGCGGCGTGCTGCCTGTCCGGCTCGGCCGGATGGAGCGTGTCGATCTACGGCTCGCCGGCACCCAGCCGCGCGCGCAGCGCGTCCAGTTCCATGCGCAGCGCCTGGTTTTCCGCGGTCAGCGAAGCCACGCGCTGGCGCAGGGCTTCCAGTTCGCCCGCATCGGCCAGGGCGGGCGCAGGCGCGGGCTGCGCGTCGTCGGCGGCCACCGGCTCGGCCGCCGGCCTGGGCCGGCGCCGCGACTCGCGCACGCGCCTGGCGGCTTCCTTCAGTTCGCTTTTGCCGCCCTGCGCGGCCGCGCGCTGTTCTTCTTCCGGCAGGCTGGCGACCACCGCCGCGGCGCTGAGCGAGATCTCGCCCGCCTTCACCGCTTCGATCACTTCCTGCGCGGCATGCGCGCTGATCTTCTCGATCAGCGTCACCTGGCTGGCGCTGAGCTTGGCCTCGCGGGCGATTTCCGCCTTGGACAGCTTCGGCGCCGGCTCCCACGGCGGCGAATCGGCCTCGGCCTCTGCATCGACCGCGGACAGCGCCGCTTCACCCTCGCTCTCGCGGCGCAGCTGTTCCTGTTCGGCGCGGTGGCGGGCCTCGACGATCGCGCGCTTGCGCAGCGCCAGCACGCCGCGCTGGAAATCGGACACGCTGCGCCGACCCAGGTGCTGCTCGATCATCCACAGGTGCACGTCCTCCATCGACTGGAAGCGGGTGTTCTGCACCGTCTGGAAGGGAATGCCGTGTTTGCTGCAGATGCCGTAGCGGTTGTGGCCGTCGACCAGCACGTTGCCCCACAGCACCAGCGCATCGCGGCAGCCCTCGGCCAGCAGGCTGCGCTCCAGCGCGTCGTGCTCGTCGGGCGTCAGCGGGTCGATGTAGGCCTTGAGTTCTTCGTTGACGATGATGTCCATGCGCATGCCGGGGGAACGTGGGGGCGGCATTGTAGGTGAGCGTGGCGGGCCCGGGTACGCGGATCTGGCCGGCGCCCGGTACCATGGCGCGATGATTTCCCTGTTCCTCAAATCGCTGCTGGGCGCGCTGGCCGTGCTGGCGATCGCGCTGCTGGCCAGGTCGAAGAGTTTCTTCATCGCCGGCCTGGTGCCGCTGTTTCCCACCTTCGCGCTGATCGCCCATTACATCGTCGGCAGCGGGCGCTCCGGCGCCGACCTGCAGAAGACCGCGCTGTTCGGGCTGTGGTCGCTCTTTCCCTATGCCGGTTACCTGGTCGCGGTCTATTTCGGCAGCGTGCGCTGGCCGCTGGCGGTGACGCTGGGCGTGGCGACGGCGGTGTGGGTGCTGATGGCGCTGGCGATGATCGTCCTGTGGGGACGGCTGCATCCGGCCGCGGCGGGCGCCTAGAGCGCAGGGCGGCGCATCGCGTCGCCACGGTTCGGGCCACGGGTCCGTTGGTGCTGAAACCATCGGCGCTTCGCCGGCCAGGCGGAACGCAGCGGGCGCGCCTTCCCGATTAGAATCCGGGGTTCTCCTCCCCGACGCCTTCCGGATACCGCGATGACTTCCTCCCCCGTCCCCCTCCGCGGCAGCATCGTCGCGCTCGTCACGCCCATGCACGAAGACGGCAGCGTGGACTACCCGGCGCTGCGCCGGCTGGTCGACTGGCACGTGGCCGAAGGCACGGACTGCATCGGCGTGGTCGGCACCACCGGCGAGTCGCCGACCGTGGACGTGGAAGAGCACTGCGAAATCATCCGCGTGGCCGTGGAGCAGGCGGCCGGCCGCCTGCCGGTGATGGCCGGCTGCGGCGGCAACTCCACCGCCGAGGCCATCGCGCTGGCGCAGTACGCGCGCCAGGTCGGCGCCGACAGCCAGCTGCAGGTGGTGCCGTACTACAACAAGCCGGGGCAGGAAGGGCAGTGCCGCCATTTCAGGGCGATCGCCGAAGCCACCGGCGACCTGCCGATCGTGCTCTACAACGTGCCCGGTCGCAGCGTGGCCGACCTGCAGCACGACACCGTGCTGCGGCTGGCGCAGGTGCCGGGGGTGATCGGCATCAAGGAAGCCACCGGCAACCTGGAGCGCGCGCAGTGGCTGATCCGCGAGGTGCCGGAAGGGTTCGCGGTGTATTCGGGCGACGACGCCACCGCGGTGGCGCTGATGCTGTGCGGCGGGCATGGCAACGTGAGCGTCACCGCCAACCTCGCCCCGCGCCTGATGCATGAACTGTGCGTGGCCGCGCTGGCCGGCGAGGTGGGCGCGGCGATGGCGATCCAGCGGCGCCTGCTGCCGCTGCACAGGCAACTGTTCGTGGAGGCCAACCCGATCCCGGTGAAGTGGGCGATGCAGCGCCTGGGCCTGTGCGGCGGCACCCTGCGCCTGCCGATGACCGAACTCGAGCCCGGCAACCAGCCCAGGGTGGAAGCGGCGCTGCGCGAAGCCGGCCTGCTGGCCTGAGCGCAGGCGCGCGGAACGCAGAAGCCCGGGCCGGTCGCGCGGCCGGCCCGGGCCTCGATGAGGGCGGCGCCGTCATGCGGACGGCGGGGTCACGACCGGGCTCAGTCCTTTTCCAGCGCGATCACTTCACCCGTCGTCGGGTCCAGGCGCACTTTCACCTTCTCGCCTTCGGCGGTCCGGCCCTTGGCCTCCCACAGGCCGTCGTCGAGCTTCACGTCATGCACGCCGCTGTAGCCGGCGGCGGACAGCTGGGCACGCACATCGGCCTCGCCCAGCTGCGAAACCGCCTTTTCCGGGTACACGCGGCCGGTGCGCGGATCCAGCCGCACGTCCACGTCGCGGCCATCGGCGCTGGTCGCATCGGCCTTCCACATGCCGTCTTCGAACTCCAGGTCCTTCACCTTGGTATAGCCCTGCGCCTCCAGCTGCGCGCGCACCTGCGGCGCGGTGAGCGCGTCCTGCGCCTGGGCGACGCTGGTGCCGGCCAGCGCCAGGGCCGCGGCGAAGAGGGCGGTGTGTAGCGGTCGATTGTTCATGGGGCTGCTCCTGTATCAGTGCGTTCTGCACGCAGCCGGCAACGTAGCCGGGCCTTCCTGTACGCAGCCGTGAACCGGAGCGCCTGCGCGGCCTTGCGCTGCGGAGCGGTTAACCGATGTGCAGGGCAGGGGAAAAACATGTTCAATCGATGTCTGCGTGCGTGGAGTCGCGGTGAATGTTCATGCGCGACGAAGGGGGCGCCGGTGGCGCCCCTTCCTGCATCGCGAGCACTCCGTGGCGTCAGTCGCGGCGTCGCAGCTGCTGGCCGAAACGATCCAGCCATTGCGCGAAACCCTGCAGCGCCGAGCCCCCTTTGTCGCGCAGGCTGGACAGCTCGGCCTCGAGCCGCTCGCGCCGCGTGGACTCGCCCTCCGACTTCGGCAGCGGCGGCAGCACGTGGGCGAAGTAGGTGTCGTCCAGCAGCTTGTGCAGCAGCCGTTCGCCGGGGAAGGGCTCGCCGTTGTTGAGCGCGCGCGCGCCCTTGAGCAGGCTGCGGATGTCGTACTGGGTGGGGCTGATGTCCGGCACCTGCTTGGGCAGGCCGAGCAGGCTGTAGACGGCGATGCGTGCGGTACGCACCGAGCTTTCCATGGTGAACACCACGTCGTTGGCGGTCTCCACGAACTGGCCGACCAGGGCGAGGTTGGTGCAGCCTTCGGGCACCACCGGCGGGCGGTCGCCGGCGGCGCGCGGCATGAACTGCGCGGTGATGTACGGCATCAGCGCCAGCCGCACCTTGGTATGCGGCAGGATCGCGTCGAGCTGGTCGGCGATGCCCAGGTGGTGGCACAGCTCGGCGACGATTTCGCGGCCGGTGCACTCGGGCATGGTTTTCTTCACGAAGTTGCCGGGCTGGTCCATCAGCAGCGCGTACACCCACATCACCACCGTGTCCTGCGTCTGGCCGGGGAAATGCGGCTGGCGGTTGATGGTGACGCTGAGCACCCAGTTGGAATCGGTGAAGGTGATGATGCCGCCGGTCACCGTGCGCCCGGAGGCGGGGTCGTTGACCGACAGGCCGCGCAGCCGGTCCACCAGCGGCGAGGGCCGGCAGGTCAGCGTCGCCGACTCCCACATCGAACGGTCGATGTCGCCGCAGAACTTGTCCGGCCGGCCGAACACCGGCGACTGCCGGGCGAGGTTGCGCCACAGGCTCCAGCCGCTGTCCGCGGCCGGGCCGTCCGCGCGCCGCACCAGCGTCGGCGCGGTGTCCATGTCGCCGTAGGCCGTGTCCTCGGTCATCGAGCCGGTGAGGGCGATGACCAGGTCGCGCGGCTCGACGGCGATGCGGCCATCGCCTTCGGCGGTGCGCGTGTGCAGGGCGGTGACGGTGCGGCGCCCGTCCTGCACGTCGAACTCCATGTCCAGCACCTTGCTGCCCAGGCGCAGCTGCACGCCCCTGGCGCGCAGCAGGCGCACCAGCGGGGTGACGAAGGTGTCGTACTGGTTGAATTTTGGGAACACCAGCGCCGACATGTCGCCGAAGCCGTCGATGGCGTCGAGGAAGCGGTGCATGTACAGCTTCATCTCCAGCAGGCTGTGCCAGTTCTCGAAGGCGAACATCGAGCGGAACAGGAACCAGAAATTGCTCTGCAGGAAGCCTTCGCTGAAATGGTCCTGGATGGTCAGGTCGTCCAGTTCGTCCTTGCGCTTGAGCAGCAGGCTGACCACTTCCCACTGCTGCCTGCGGCTCAGGCCGAAGCGGGCGAAGTCCGCCTTCACCTCGCCCTGCCGGTGCATCAGCCGCGCGCGCGACCAGTTCGGGTCGGCGTCGTTGAGCAGGCGGTATTCGTCCAGCACGCTGAAGCCCTCGGGCAGTTCCAGCGCCGGCACGTCCTGGAACATGTCCCAGAGGTTGTCGTAGTTCCAGTTCATCTCGCGGCCGCCGCGCACCAGATAACCCTCTTCGGGGTTGCCGGAGCCGTCGAGCGAGCCGCCTTCCACGGACTGGCCCTCGATGATCGTGATGTTGGCCGCGGGCATGTGGCCGTCGCGGATCAGGTAGAAGGCCGCGGCCAGTCCGGCGATGCCGCCGCCGACGATCCAGGCCCTGCGCGTGGCGATGCCCTCGGTGGGCAGCGGCTTGAAGCGCTGGTAGTTGCCGACCATGTCCGGCGGCGGCAGCGTGTTGAGCGGCGTGTTGTGCCAGTAGCGGCGGGTAGCGTCGGGCGCATGCTCGAAGCGCGGCGTTGAATCGCTCATGGGGGAGTCTCCTTGGGGGAAGGGAATGCAGGGAAGGACGGGCGCCGGCCGCCATCGAGGCCGACAAGGCTAGTGCCGCGCCGGTCCGGGCGACGTGAACCACCGGTCCGGCGCGGGGCTGCGGCGGCGATCGGTGTCGCCTGCAACCGGCCTGCGGGCGGCCTGTGGCGCGTGGCAGACTGCGCGGGTATCCCCCTGCCACGGCACCCATGCCTTCTACCGCCGCTTCCGCCAATTCCCCGCGCCGCGTGCTCGCCGCCAGCCTGGTCGGCACCACCATCGAGTTCTTCGATTTCTACATCTACGCCACCGCGGCGGTGCTGGTGTTTCCCAAACTGTTCTTTCCCGAGAGCAGCGCCAACGCGGCGCTGCTGCAGTCGCTGGCCACCTTCGCCGTGGCCTTCATCGCGCGGCCGGTCGGTTCGGCGCTGTTCGGCCATTACGGCGACCGCATCGGCCGCAAGGCCACGCTGGTGGCGGCGCTGCTGACCATGGGCCTGTCCACGGTGGCGATCGGCCTGCTGCCGACCTACACCAGCATCGGCCTGTTGGCGCCGGCGCTGCTGGCGCTGTGCCGTTTCGGCCAGGGGCTGGGCCTGGGCGGCGAGTGGGGCGGGGCGGTGCTGCTGGCCACCGAGAACGCGCCGCCGGGCAGGCGCGCCTGGTACGGCATGTTCCCGCAGCTGGGCGCGCCGCTGGGGTTCCTGATGTCGGCGGGCATCTTCCTGCTGCTGGGCCGGCTGATGGACGATGCGGCGTTCCAGGCCTGGGGCTGGCGCGTGCCCTTCCTGGCCAGCGCGCTGCTGGTGATCGTGGGCCTGTGGGTGCGGCTGAACATCCACGAGACCCCGGACTTCCGCCGCGCGGTGGAAGGCGGGCAGCGGGTGCGGCTGCCGATGCGCGAGGTGATCGCCGGCCATGGCTTCGCGCTGGTGGCCGGGACGCTGGCCGCGTTCGCCACCTTCGTGCTGTTCTACCTGATGACGGTGTTCACCCTGGGCTACGGCACCTCGGCGCTGGGCTATACGCGCGAACAGTTCCTGCTGCTGCAGATGGTCGGCATCCTGTTCTTCGCCGCCGGCATCCCGCTGGCGGCGCTGCATGGCGACCGCCACGGCACGATCCGCACCATGCTGCTGGCGACGCTGGCGATCTTCGTGTTCGGGCTGCTGTTCAAGCCGCTGTTCCAGGCCGCGCACCCGTGGCAGGTGCTGGGCTTCCTGTCTCTGGGGCTGTTCCTGATGGGCCTGACCTACGGCCCCTGCGGCACCATGCTGGCCAGCCTGTACCCGGTGCAGGTGCGTTACACCGGCGCCTCGCTGTCGTTCAACCTGGCCGGCATCCTGGGCGCCGCGCCGGCGCCCTACGCGGCGACCTGGCTGGCGGGGAAATTCGGTGTCGGCGCGGTCGGCGGTTACCTGTGCGCCACCGCCCTGGCCACCGCGCTGGCGCTGTGGGCGATCCAGCGCCGCGACGCGGCGCGGCGCTGAGCCGTTCCGCGCGTGGCCGCGGCGGGTGGCCGCCGTCCCTGGCGGCCGTCGGCCGTCATTGGCCCGGTGCCGGGCAGCGTGCCCGGCGGTTCCCTGTTCCATGGTCTTGCTCCTGCGCCGCGCGGCGCCGGCAGGTTCCTGGCGCGCTCAGCGGAAAAGGCGCTTGAGCGTGCGCCCGAGCCAGCCGCCTTCCTCGTGTTCGCGCGCGAACTGGTTGAGGTGGCGCCTGACCTGCTCGGCGTAAGCCTTGTCGTCGCCGCGGATGTGGTTGAACAGCCAGCGCGAAAGCATGTTGCGCAGTTCGTCGGTGATGTCCTCGCCGGCCTCGAAGCGCATCCGGTACTCGGAAACGCGCTTGATGAACACCTCGTGCACGCGCTTGTGCGCGGCGCAGAACGGGTAGCCGGCTTCCTCCATCAGCTCTTCCTCGAAAGCGAAGTGCGACAGGGTGTAGTCGATCAGCTCGTCGATCACCTCGCCCACGGCGACGCGCTCCAGGCTTTTCTGGGTCGCATGCAGGTGGTTGAGCATCTCCACGATGCGCATGTGCTGGCGGTCGATGACCTCCACGCCCGTGTTGAGATCGTCCTGCCAGACCAGAAGTGCCAACGCCGTTTCTCCGGATGAGTGCTGTCCGGGCGCACTCTAGGGACGGCGGCGGTGTGTCGCGTTGATCTGGATCAAAGGCCGCGCGGTGGTTCAGTCTGCTGTCACCGCGCGCCTGGGGTTGCGGCGGCGCCGCGCGGCATTCACCACAGCAGGTCGCGCAGCTTGTACCAGGACATGGCCGCCACCAGCAGTGGACGGCGCAGTGCCGGGCCGCCCGGGAACCGGTGGTGGGGAATGCGTTCGAACACGTCCAGCCGTTGCGCCTGCCCGGCGATGGCCTCGGCGATGATCTCGCCGGCCAGCCCGGTGCTGGCCACGCCATGGCCGGAGAAGCCCTGCGCGAAGTAGACATTGGGCGTGAGCCGGCCCCAGTGCGGGGCGCGGTTGCGGGTGATGTCGATGTAGCCGCCCCACACGTATTCCAGTTCCACGTCGGCCAGCTGCGGGAACACCGCGCGCATGCGCCGGGTCATCACCCCGCGCAGGCCGGGCGGCGGCAGCGCCGAGTAGCTGGCCTGGCCGCCGAACAGCAGGCGGTGGTCGCGGCTGAGGCGGAAATAGTCCAGCGCCCAGTTCACGTCGGCCACCGCCATGTCGTTGCCGATCAGGCCGCGCGCGCGTTCGGCGCCGAGCGGCGCGGTGGCGCCGATGTAGGTGCCCACCGGCATCATGCGCGTTTCCAGTTCCGGCGCGATGCCCTGCAGCCAGGCGTTGCCGGCCAGCACCACGAAGTCGGCCTCGACCCGGCCCTGGGCGGTGTGCAGCGCGGGCCGCGCGCCGCGCTCCAGGCGCTGCACCGGCGAGTGCTCGTGCACGGTGGCGCCGGCCGCCTCGGCCGCGCGCGCCAGCCCCTGCGCATAGGCCAGCGGATGCAGGTGGCCGCTGGCCGGGTCGTATACCGCGCCGCGGTAGCGGTCGCTGGCCAACACCTGGCGCAGCTGCGCGCGGTCCCACCACTGCAGCGGGTAGTCGTAGCGCCGCGCCAGGGTTTCCATGTCTGCGCGCAGTGCCCGTTCCTGGCGGCGGCGGATCGGCACGCTGGCGTGGCCGTCGCGCCAGTCGCAGTCGATGGCGTGGCGCGCGATGCGCTCCTTGAGCCTGTGCAGGCCGTCGCGCGAGAACGCGAACAGCAGCCGCGCGTCACGCTCGCCGAGCAGGGATTCCAGCGTGCGCGGGTCGCAGCCATAGCCGACCAGCGCCTGGCCGCCGTTGCGGCCGGAAGCACCCCAGCCGACGCGCGCGGCCTCCAGCACCGTCACCCGGTAACCCTTTTCGGCCAGGGCGAGGGCGGTGGTCAGCCCGGTATAGCCGGCACCCAGCACCGCCACGTCCGCGCGTGCCGCGCCGCGCAGCGGGGGGCGCGGCGCCAGCGGCGGCAGGCTGGCCGCGTACCAGCTGGGCGGGTGGTCGGAGCGGGCGGCGTCCACGGGCATCGGGCGCATCGAAGCAGGCGGGGCAGTGCAGTCTACGTGTCCGGGCCTCCCCCGGGCACGGTCGCGTGCGGTTGCCTAAACGCCGGGGCGGCAGTAGCGTGCCTGCACGCCTCGCCACCGGGGCGGCGCATGCGTGCCGGTGGCCAGGCGCCTGTCATGCCACCGAAGCCGAACCGTCATGAGCTCCCGCCCCCGTTCCCGCAAGCCTGCCGCCGTGCAGGAAGACAGCACCCTGCTGCGCTGGCTCAAGCAGCGCAACATCACCGAGGTCGAGTGCCTGGTGCCGGACATCACCGGCAACGCGCGCGGCAAGATCATCCCGGCCGACAAGTTCTCGCACGACTACGGCACGCGCCTGCCCGAGGGCATCTTCGCCACCACCGTCACCGGCGATTCCCCCGACGACTACTACGAGCTGGTGGCGCCGGCCGATTCGGACATGGTGCTGCGCCCGGACCCGGACACGGTGCGCATGGTGCCGTGGGCCGCCGACCCCACCGCGCAGGTCATCCACGACTGCTACACGCGCAGCGGGCAGCCGCACGAGCTGGCGCCGCGCAACGTGCTGCGGCGGGTGCTGGCCGCCTACGACGAGCTGGGGCTCAAGCCGATCGTGGCGCCGGAGGTGGAGTTCTTCCTGGTGCAGAAGAACACCGACCCGGATTTCCCGCTGCTGCCGCCGGCCGGCCGCTCCGGCCGCCCGGAAACCGCGCGCCAGTCGTACTCGATCGACGCGGTCAACGAGTTCGACCCCATCCTCGACCTGATGTACGACTACTGCGACGCGATGCAGCTGGACGTGGACACGCTGATCCACGAATCCGGCGCGGCGCAGCTGGAAGTGAACTTCACCCATGCCGACGCCATGGCGCTGGCCGACCAGGTGTTCCTGTTCAAGCGCACCATGCGCGAGGCGGCGCTGCGCCACGGCGTATACGCCACCTTCCTGGCCAAGCCGATGGAAAACGAGCCGGGCAGCGCGATGCACATCCACCAGAGCCTGCTGCGCACCCGCGACGGCGCCAACGTGTTCGCCGGCGAGGGCGAGGGCGAATACAGCGCGCTGTTCATGCAGTACCTGGGCGGGTTGCAGAAGTACGTGCCGATGGCGATGGCGTTCTTCGCGCCGAACGTGAACTCCTACCGCCGGCTGGTGTTCGGCGAGGTTTCGCCGAGCAACGTGGAATGGGGCTTCGACAACCGCACCTGCGGCCTGCGCGTGCCGATCGACAGCCTGGAGAACAGCCGCGTGGAAAGCCGCTTCGCCGGCTCCGACGCCAACCCCTACCTGGCGATGGCCGCGACCCTGGCCTGTGGCCTGCTCGGCATCCGAGAGAAGCTCACCCCGACCGCGCCGATCGCCGGCAACGCCAAGGCGCCGGGCTACGCGCTGCCGCGCTCGCTGGGCGAGGCGCTGGACGGGCTGGAAGGCTGCCAGCCGCTGCAGGAACTGCTCGGCCGCCGCTTCTGCCGGGCCTATGTCTCGGTCAAGCGCAAGGAATACGAGACCTTCTTCCGCGTCATCAGCTCCTGGGAGCGGGAATTCCTGCTGCTCAACGTGTGAGGACCCGGGCTGCGGCGCTGGCCGCGGCCGGGCTTTGCCGATCCGGCCCGGTCGCGGCCGACGTCGCCCCTGCAGGGGCTTCGTGGGACAATGTTCCGCCCGCCGGTTCAGCCGGCCCCTCCCGGATCCCACTGGAGAACCCATGAATCTGCGCATCCTGACCATTGGCGTTGCCATGTCCCTGCTCGCCGCCTGCGGCGGCAAGGAAGAGGGCGCCAGCACCGCCGACGGCGGCGAGGCCAAGGTCCTCAACGTCTACAACTACTCGGATTACATCGCCGAGGACACCATCCCGAACTTCGAGAAGGCGACCGGCATCCGGGTCACCTACGATGTGTTCGACAGCGACGAGATGGTCGAGACCAAGCTGCTGACCGGCAACAGCGGCTACGACATCGTGGTGCCGACGCTGAACTTCTTCGGCCGCCAGATCCAGGCCGGCGTGTTCCTGCCGCTGGACAAGAGCAGGATCCCGAACCTGGCCAACCTCGATCCGGAGGTGATGGCGCGCATCGCCGGGCAGGACCCGGAGAACAGGTACGGCGTGCCGTACATGATGGGCACCACCGGCATCGGCTACAACGTGGCCAAGCTCAAGGAGCGCTTCGGCGGCAGCACCGACATCGCCGGCAGCTGGGACCTGGTGTTCAAGCCGGAGAACATCGCCAAGATGAAGGACTGCGGTGTCACCCTCCTGGACACCCCGGCGGACATGATCCCGATCGCGCTGCACTACCTGGGGCTGGACCCGCACAGCACCGACCCGGCCACCATCCAGAAGGCCGCCGACCTGCTCAAGAGCATCCGCCCCTACGTGCAGAACTTCCACTCCAGCCAGTACGTCGGCTCGCTGGCCAACGGCAGCACCTGCCTGGTGGTGGGCTGGTCGGGCGACATCATCCAGGCGCGCGACCGCGCCGAGGAGGCCGGCAACGGCGTGGAAGTGGCCTATTCCATCCCGAAGGAAGGCGCGCCGCAGTGGTTCGACATGCTGGCCATCCCCAAGGACGCCAGGCATCCCGAGAATGCCTATGCGTTCATCAACTACCTGCTCGAGCCGCAGGTGGCCGCCAACAACACCAACGTCACCCACTACGCCAACCCGGTGAAGCCGGCCACGCCGCTGGTGGACGCGGCGATCCGCGAGGACAGGACCATCTACCCGCCGCAGGACGTGGCGGCGAAGATGTTCACCTACGCCATCAACCCGCCGGAAGTGGACAAGCTCTACACCCGTCTGTGGACCGAGATCAAGACCGGCCGGTGACGGACCCGCTTGAAGCCCCTCTCCCATCGGGAGAGGGGTTGGGGAGAGGGTCGGGGCGGAGCCCTCGCAATGTTTGGCTGCACGAGGCTTCGCCCGTACCCTCATCCGCCCCTTCGGGGCACCTTCTCCCGAGGGGAGAAGGGGAAAGTAGCCCCTCCCATGCTGCTCCCGGGAACTGCCCATGCCTGTTGACGCTCCCCCCGACGCCGCCGCCCTGAACAGCGAACCCGGCTACCTGTCCATCCGCGACCTGCGCAAGGAATTCGACGGCTTCGTCGCCGTCGACGACGTCAACCTGGACGTGCGCAAGGGTGAGATCTTCGCCCTGCTGGGCGGCTCGGGCAGCGGCAAGTCCACGCTGCTGCGCTGCCTGGCCGGCTTCGAGACGCCGACCCGCGGAAGGATCCTGCTCGACGGGCAGGAGATCAACGCGCTGCCGCCCTACGAGCGGCCGATCAACATGATGTTCCAGTCCTATGCGCTGTTCCCGCACATGACCGTGGAGCAGAACATCGCCTTCGGCCTGAAGCAGGACGGCATGGCGAAAGATGCCATCGCCCGCCGCGTCGGCGAGATGCTGGAGCTGGTGCAGCTGCAGAAGCTGGGCAAGCGCAAGCCGCACCAGCTTTCCGGCGGCCAGCAGCAGCGCGTGGCGCTGGCGCGCTCGCTGGCCAAGGGGCCGAAGCTGCTGCTGCTGGACGAGCCGATGGGCGCGCTGGACAAGAAGCTGCGCTCGAAGATGCAGCTGGAGCTGGTCAACATCATCGAGCAGCTGGGCGTGACCTGCGTGATGGTCACCCACGACCAGGAGGAAGCCATGACCATGGCCACCCGCATCGCGGTGATGGACCAGGGCTGGATCCAGCAGATCGGCAAGCCGGACGACATCTACGAGCAGCCGGCCAACCGCTTCGTCGCCGGCTTCATCGGCTCGGTGAACCTGTTCGAGGGCGTGATCGACGAGGACCTGCCCGAATACGTCACCGTGCGTACCGCCGACTTCCCGGCGCCGATCTACGTCGGCCACGGCATCACCGGTTACGAAGGGCAGCCGGTGGCGTTCGCGCTGCGCCCGGAGAAGGTGCACATCGCCAAGGACGAGCCGGAGGGCGACAGCAACAAGGCGTTCGGCGTGGTCGAGGACATCGCCTATTTCGGCAGCCACTCCGTGTACCACGTGCGCCTGCCCAGCGGCGCCAAGATCCTGTCCAACTTCGCCAACATGAAGCGCTGGGACAGCGACGGCATCACCTGGAACGACGAGGTCTGGGTGAGCTGGGACGACAACGACGGCGTGGTGCTGACCTCATGAGCGCGCGCGGGCCGAACCCGGCGGGGTGGCGGCGCTGGCTGCCGGGCACGCGCGCCGGCGTGATCGGCGTGCCCTACCTGTGGCTGCTGCTGTTCTTCGCCATCCCGTTCCTGATCGTGCTGAAGATCTCCTTCGCGAAGATGGCCGTGGCGATGCCGCCGTATACGGCCATCGTGGCGTACGTGGACAACGCCTTCACCGTCAACCTCAACCTGGGCAACTACACCCAGCTGTTCGCCGACAGCCAGTACGTGGTGGCCTACCTGAGCTCGATCCGGATCGCGCTGGTCTCCACGCTGCTGACCCTGCTGATCGGCTACCCGATGGCCTACGTGATCTCGCGCATGTCGCCGTCGGCGCGCAACATCGCCATGATGCTGGTGGTGCTGCCGTCGTGGACCTCGTTCCTGATCCGCGTCTACGCCTGGATCGGCATCCTCGACAGCAACGGCCTGGTCAACCGCGCGCTGATGGGCATGGGCCTGATCGACGAACCGCTGCGCATCCTCTACACGCCGCTGGCGGCCTACATCGGCATCGTCTACTGCTACCTGCCGTTCATGGTGCTGCCGCTGTACGCCAACCTGGTCAAGCTCGACCACCGCCTGCTGGAAGCGGCCTACGACCTCGGCGCCAGGCCGTGGCAGGCGTTCGTGCGCATCACCTTGCCGCTGTCGCGCAGCGGCATCGTCGCCGGCTGCATGCTGGTGATGATCCCGGCGGTGGGCGAGTTCGTCATCCCGGAAATGCTCGGCGGCCCGGACACGCTGATGATCGGCCGCGTGCTGTGGGGCGAATTCTTCAACAACCGCGACTGGCCGCTGGCCTCGGCGGTGGCGATCGTGATGCTCATCCTGCTGCTGATCCCGATCCTCGTCTTCAACCGTTCCCAGCAGCGCGCGCTGGAAGGGAAGCTGGCATGAGCGGGGTCCGCGGCCAACGTTGGCTGGGCTGGAGCGTGCTGCTGCTCGGCTTCGCCTTCCTGTACCTGCCGATCCTGCTGCTGGTGCTGTACTCGTTCAATTCCTCGCGGCTGGCGACGGTGTGGGCGGGCTTCTCCACGCGCTGGTACGGCGAACTGCTGCGCGACCGGCAACTGCTGGAAGCGGCCTGGGTCAGCCTCAAGGTCGCGTTCTGGACCGCCACCGCGTCGATGGTGCTCGGCACCATGGCGGCGATGGCGATGACCCGCTTCCGGCGCTTCCCCGGCAAGACCGTGTTCGGCGCGCTGGTGACCGCGCCGCTGGTGATGCCGGAAGTGATCATCGGCCTGTCGATCCTGCTGATGCTGGTGTCGATGGGCGGCCTGTTCGGGCTGCCATCCAAGGGCGTGGTGGCGATCTGGATCGCGCATGTCACCTTCACCATTTCCTTCGTGACCGTGGTGGTGTCCTCGCGCCTGCAGGAACTGGACCGCTCGCTGGAAGAGGCGGCCATGGACCTGGGCGCCAACCGGCTCAAGGTGTTCTTCCTGATCACCCTGCCGATCATCGCCCCGGCGCTGCTGTCCGGCTGGCTGCTGGCCTTCACCCTGTCGCTGGACGACGTGGTGATCGCCAGTTTCGTCGCCGGCCCCAGCTCGACCACGCTGCCGATGAAGATCTTCGCCTCGGTGCGCATGGGCGTGAGCCCGAAGATCAACGCCCTGGCCACCCTGCTGGTGCTGGCGGTATCGACCGTGGCCTTCGTCGGCTGGTGGATTTCCGCCCGCGCCGAGAAGCGGCGCCAGCGCGACATGCAGCTGGCGCTGCAGGACAACGGCTGAGGCGCGCCGGGCTTCATGCGGGGCAGGCCCCGCATCCGCGTGCCGCCCCTGCAGTGCCGGGCTTGCCCGGCACGCACGCAGTCGACGCAGCCGCAACATCGCCGGCGCTATCCTGCGGGCCTTCGTTGGATGCAGGTGCAGCGCCATGACTTCGTACCAGACCCTCAACCCCTTCGACGGCCGTGTCCTGCGCACGGTCGAGCTGATGAGCGCCGTTGCCGTCGAGCAGCGGCTGGCGGCCGCCGAGGCGGCGTTCCCGGCGTGGTCGGGGCTGGCGCTGGAGCAGCGCGGCGCGCTGCTGCGCAAGGTGGCCGCGGGGCTGCGCGCGCGCCGCGACGAGCTCCAGCGCACGATGACCCTGGAGATGGGCAAGCTGCGCGGCGAGGCGCTGGCCGAGATCGAGAAGAGCGCGGCGGCCTGCGAGTACTACGCCGACCATGCCGCCGGCTATCTCGGCCCGCAGCCGATCGCGACCGAGGCGCAGCGCAGCTATGTCGTCTACCAGCCCATCGGCTGCGTGCTGGCGGTGATGCCCTGGAACTTCCCGGTGTGGCAGGTGTTCCGCTTCCTGGCGCCGTCGCTGATGGCCGGCAACGTGGCCCTGCTCAAGCACGCCAGCAACGTGCCCGGCTGCGCCGACCTGATCGCCGCGGTGCTGGCCGATGCCGGCGTGCCGGCCGGCGTGTTCGACGTGCTGCACATCGACAACGACCAGGCCGCCGACGTGCTGCGCGATGGCCGGGTCAAGGCGGTCACGCTGACCGGCAGCGAGCGCGCCGGGCGCTCGATCGCCGCCAACGCCGGCGAACAGCTGAAGAAGTGCGTAATGGAACTGGGCGGCAGCGACGCCTTCGTGGTGCTGGACGACGCCGACCTGGACGCCGCCGTCGCCGCGGCGGTGAAGTCGCGTTTCGACAACGCCGGGCAGACCTGCATCGCCGCCAAGCGCTTCGTGCTGGTCGACGCCATCGCCGACGCCTTCGTGCGGCGTTTCGTCGAGGCGGCGAAGGCGCGGGTATACGGCGACCCGCAGGACGAGGCCACCACGCTGGCGCCGATGGCCCGCGCCGACCTGCGCGAGGGCCTGCACCGGCAGGTGCGCGAGAGCATCGACAAGGGGGCCAGGCCGCTGCTGGGCTGCGAACCGCTGGCCGGCACGCATGCGGGTTACCCGGCCTCGATCCTCGACCACGTGGTGCCGGGCATGTCGGCCTATGAAGAGGAGTTGTTCGGTCCGGTGGCGTCGATCCTGCGGGTGAAGGACGAGGCCGAGGCGGTGCGCGTGGCCAACGACACCAGTTTCGGCCTGGGCGGCGCCGTGTGGACGCGCGACGCCGCGCGCGGCGAGCGGGTCGCCGCGCAGCTGCAGTGCGGCGCGGCCTTCGTCAACGCCGTGGTCAGGAGCGATGCGCGGCTGCCGTTCGGCGGCACCAAGCGCTCGGGCTTCGGCCGCGAGCTGGCCGAGCACGGCATCCGCGAGTTCACCAACATCAAGACGATCTACGTGGCCTGAGCCGGTTTTCCGGTCGGCAGGGGACGTCGGCAGCTCGCGCCGCCGATGACACTGCACACCCGTAGGAGCGACTTCAGTCGCGATGGCTTTTCGCAGGGAAGCCCTGTTCGCGGCTGAAGCCGCTCCTGCCGGGATTCCGTCAGCCGAACGGGTGGTCGATCGACGGGCTCTGCGGGGTCAGCAGTTCGGCGCCGTCGGCGGTGATGTGCAGGATGTCCTCCAGGCGCACGCCGAACCTGTCCGGGATGTAGATGCCGGGTTCGTCGCTGAAGGTCATGCCCGGTTCGAGCAGGTGGCTGTTGCCGCGGACCAGGTAATCCCACTCGTGCATGTCCATGCCGATGCCGTGGCCGAGGCGGTGGCTGAAATAGGTGTAGTCCGGGCCGTAGCCGGCATCGACGATGACCTTGCGCGCGGCCGCGTCCAGCGCTTCCATCGCCACGCCGGGGCGTGCGGCCTGCAGCGCGCTGGTCTGCGCCTTCAGCACGATGTCGAAGACGCGGCGGATGTCGTCGCCCGCCTGGCCCAGCACCACGGTGCGGGTGATGTCGCTGGTGTAGCCATCTGCCCTGCAGCCGCCGTCGAAGATGACCGGCGTGCCTTCGGTGAGCCGCTGCGGCGCGTCCGAACCGTGCGGCGAGGCGGTGTACTTGCCGATGTTGACGTCGGCGCTGCCGCGCAGGCCGGTACGCGCATAGGCCAGGGCCACCAGCCCGGCGATGTCGTCCTCGGTCATGCCCGGCGCCAGCGCCTTCCACACGGCCTCGTACACCGCCAGCGTGGTCTGGTTGGCCAGGCGCATCAGCGCCAGTTCGGCCGGGCTCTTGATGCGCCGGCAGCCGGCGGTGACCGGCCAGGCATCGACGAAGGTGGCGTGGGGCAGGGCGTCCATGATGCCCTTGCTGCGGAAGAACGGCACGGTTTCCTCGATGCCGACCGTGCCGCTGGCGGCGCCGAACCCGCGCAGCACCTGCGCGACCAGCGCGTAGGGATCCTCGTCCTCCTGCCAGCCGCGCACGTCGTTGCCGAGCTTGATCTGCTCCAGCGTGCGGCCGCGCTCGAACTCGGGCGTGACGTAGACCGGCTCGCCCGAGCGCGGCAGGATCACGCCGGTCAGGCGCTCGCTGTTCCACCAGTGCATGCCGGTGAAGTAGGTCAGCGAGGTGCCGGCGCCGATGAACACCGCGTTGATCCCGTGTTCGTCCATCAGCTGCTGCGCCCGTGCCAGGCGCTGCCTGCGCTCGTCGGCACTGATGGGCACCACCCGGTGCGAGACCGGTTCGAGCGCGCGGATGGACTCGGGAAGTGCGGACGCCTTGCCGTCCTCCGCGGCGGCCAGTGCGGCGCCAGAGGGGCCGAGCAGCGGCAGGGCCGCGGCGCCGGCGGCCAGCGAAGTACGCAGGAAAAGCCGGCGGCGGCTATCGAGGATGGCGTCGTTCTGCATGAAGTCCCCCGGAAGGCAGTGATGGGTTGGATGGCCGCGGGCGGCCGCGGCGGCGCGGGCCTACAGCCAGCCCGAGCGCTTGAACAGCCGGTACAGCACCCAGCAGACGGTGCCGACGACGACGATCAGCAGCGGGTAGCCATAGCGGTCGTCCAGTTCGGGCATGCCCTTGAAGTTCATGCCGTACCAGCTGGTGATCAGGGTCGGCGCGGCCAGCAGCGCCGCCCAGGCGCCGAGCCGCTTGACCGTCTCGCCCTGCGCCAGGGTGACCAGCGACAGGTTCACGCTCAGCGCGGTGCCGAGCATCTCGCGCAGGGTGTCGATGGCGTCGTTGACCCGCGCGGCATGGTCCTGCACGTCGCGCAGGTACAGCCGCGCCTCGTCGTTGAGCAGCTGCGCCGGGTTGCGCTGCAGCTGCGACAGCGCGTCCTGCAGCGGGGTGACCGCCAGCCGCATCTTGTTGAGCTCGCGCTTGAGGTCGTACAGGCGGATGACGGTACGGCGCCGGTAGTTCTCGGCGAAGATGTCCTTCTCCAGCGAATCCAGCGTGTCGCGGAAGCTGTCGGTGATCGGCAGGTAGTTGTCTACCACCGCGTCGAGCACCGCGTACAGGCAGAACGAGGGGCCCAGCGCCACCAGGTCGTGTTCGCGTTCCAGCCGCGCGCGCACCGGCGCGTACGACAGCGAGGCGCCGTGGCGCACCGTCACCAGGTAGCGCGGGCCGAGGAAGGCGTGGGTCTCGCCGTAGCGGATGCGCTCCTCCACCACCTGCGCGGTGTGCACCACCACGAACAGCGAGTTGCCGTAGGTTTCCACCTTGGGCCGCTGGTGCGCCTTGCGCGTGTCCTCGATGGCCAGGTCGTGCAGGCCGAATTCGGCCTGCACCTTTTCCAGCACGGCGTCGTCGGGCTCGTACAGGCCGACCCAGACGAAGCCCCGGCTGCTGGCTTCGAGCACGTCGCTGATCGAATCCAGCGCGAGGTTGCGCAGCGTGCCGTCCTCGCCGTACCAGGTGCAGTTGATGACACAGGGCGGATTGGCGGGCGCTGCCGCGGGAGAATTGCCGAGGTCCATGGCCGCATCCTGCCTCAGCGCGGGGAGGTCGCCAAGCCGCGGCGGCCCAGTACCAGCGCCAGCGCCAGGTGGACCGGCAGCAGCAGCACGATCCACTGCATGTTGAACTGCGCCTGCAGCGACAGCCAGTGCAGCGGCAGCGACAGCGTGGCGATGGCGGCCACCGCCCACAGCAGCGCGCCGAACCCGCGGCCGGGCTGGCGCCCGCGCAGCAACTGCCATGCGCCCGGCAGCAGCGCCAGCGCCAGCGGGCTGAGCAGCAGCAGGTTGCGGTTGCCCCAGGCGGCGCGGTGTTCGCTCCAGCCCCACAGGTAGGCCAGCAGCAGGCCGGCCAGGCCGCAGAACAGCCAGAAGGGCAGGGCCAGGCCGCCCAGCGCGCGGCGGTGGCGGCGCGCGGCGAACACCGCGCCGGCCAGCGCCAGCCCGATCAGCAGCCACGGCCACCAGGTGCGCTGGTATTCGGCCGGTTCCGGCGCCAGCCGCTGCGGCAGCAGTTCCTGTTCGGCCTGCACCAGCGGCCGCCCCTCGCTGTTGCGGACCTCGCGCAGGCCATCGGCCAGGCGCATCGGCACGAAGGCCTCCTGCCAGCGCGACAGCGGCTGGTCGGCCCACGGGCCGAGGCCGAGGTCGAAGCCCAGCCACATCCACGGCGACGGCGAGGCCAGCCGCACCGCCTCGCTGCGGTAGGAATTGCCCCGCGAACGCCCGGCCAGCTGCGACTGCAGGCTGCCGCCCATGGCGCGGTCCAGCGCGTCGCGCACCATCGTCGAGCAGTTGGCGGTGAAGTAGTCGTAGCGGTAGCGTGCGTTCTCCGGGCGGGAACGCTCGGCCAGGTCGTCGGCCAGCGCCCGCGCCTGCGGCGGCGGCAGATCCAGCCACTGGATGGAAGCGCCGCGCCCGGCGTCGCGGTACTGCGCCAGGTCTTCGTCCAGCGGCAGCGCGACCAGGTAGTACATCATCCGCCCGCGCACGAAGTTGCCGATGAAGTCCGGCTCGGACGGGTCGAAGAAACCGAAGTTGTAGGAGATGGCCGGGCCGCCGTCGGGATCGGCCACGACCAGGGCGTCGTGGCCGAAACGCTCGAAGAACACCTCGCCCGGCTGCATCGTCACCACGCCGATGCGCGGCGCGCGGGGCGCGGCGTCGCCGGCGGCAGGCGCGGCCTGGGCCACGCCTGCCGCCAGCAGGCACAGCAGCGCGCACGCCAGCACGCGTGCGAACAGGGAGGCCGGGCGCGGCAGCCGGGAAAGACGCGGGCCGGTCAAGCTTCGTCCTGCGCGTCGGGGGGCAGCACGGTGACGTGGAACGCCTGCACCCGCCGCGCATTGGCGCGCGCGACGCGGAACACGAAGCGGTCCAGGGCGAGTTCGTCGCCGATCTCGGGCAGGTGGCCGATGGCCTCGGTGACCAGGCCGCCGATGGTGTCGTAGTCGTCGTCGGAGAAGTCCGCGCCGAAGCGCTCGTTGAAATCCTCGATCGCGGTGAGCGCATCGACCACGTAGCGACCGTCGGCCTGGATGGCGATCTGCGCGGTGTGGTCCTCGGCCTCGTCGTGTTCGTCGTCGATCTGGCCGACGATCTGCTCCAGCACGTCCTCGATGGTGACCAGGCCGGCCACGCCGCCGTATTCGTCCACCACGATCGCCATGTGGTTGCGCGAAAGCCGGAACTCCTTGAGCAGCACGTTGAGCTTCTTGGACTCGGGGATCAGCACCGCCGGGCGCAGCAGCTCGCGGACGCTGGCATGGCTGTTGTCGGCGACCACGCCGCGCAGCAGGTCCTTGGCCAGCAGGATGCCGAGCACGTCGTCCTTGTTCTCGCCGTGCACGGGGAAGCGCGAATGGCCGGATTCGACCACCTGCTTCATCAGTTCCAGGAAGGGCTGCTCGACCGGCAGCGAGACCATCTGCGAGCGCGGGATCATGACATCGCCGACGGTCAGCTCGGCCACGGCGACGGCGCCTTCCATCATGCGCAGGGTATCGGCGGCGATCAGGCCGTCCTGCTCGGCCGTCTGCAGCACGGCCAGCAGCTCGTCGCGGGTATGGGGTTCGCCGGAGAAGGCCGCGCTCAGGCGTTCGAGCCAGCCGCGTTTCTTTTCGCCCTGCTCCGGGGCGGTACTACTGTCGTCTTCGGACATCTCTTCAATCAGGGCACCCGGCGGACCGGGCGGTGAGGGAAGTCTAGCAGGCCAAGGGTCGGGGGCCGGGGACCGGAGGTCAGGGAAAAGCGCCACGTCATTCGCAGCGCAGAAAGCCGGCCCTGGCCCCTGGCCTCCGGCCCCCGATCCCTGCCGTCAAGGCATATCCAGGCTGTAGGTGCAGCCTGCCAACGTCTTGCCCGGGTGGGATTTGACGTTGGACACGCTCAGGATCACCGACTCGATCAGCGCCTCGCCGGTCCTGGCGTCGTTGACGTCGCGGCTGACCAGCTCGCGCCCGGCCATGAACTTGCCGTCGGCGTCGTAGCCGGTTTCCAGGCCCAGGGTTTTGGCCAGGGGCCGCGGGTCGGCCAGGTCGAGGATCGCCATGATGCTGGAGCCGGCCATGGCGATATGGTCGGCCGGGTGGCCGAATACGGTCACCGGCGTGTTCAGCATGTACTCGTTCATGAACAGGTTGCCCTGCGGCAGCGGCCGCCAGCCCAGGGCGACGGCCTTGAGCGGGTCGGCGGCGATAGGCGCCAGCGCGGTGAAGTCGCTGACGCCCTGGCGGCATTCGATCAGCGCGGGCAGGTCGATGGCCGGATCGGCGAGTGCGGCGGTGGGCAGCGTGGCGGCGAGCAGCAGCGGGAACAGGCGCGGGGCGGGCATCGTTCAGCGCTCGCCGGCGTAGGGATCGGCGATGCCCAGGTCGGCCAGGATCTCGCGTTCGAGCTGTTCCATCGCCTCGGCCTCCTTGTCGTCCTCGTGGTCCCAGCCGAGCAGGTGCAGCACGCCGTGCACGGTCAGGTGCGCGTAGTGGGCATTGAGCGGCTTGCGCTGCTCCGCGGCCTCGCGCGCCACCACCGGCGCGCAGATCACCAGGTCGCCTAGCAGCGGGAACTTGACGCCCTTGGGCAGGCCCTCAGGCACTTCCGCGGGGAAGCTGAGCACGTTGGTCGCGTAGTCCTTGCCGCGGTAGTGGCGGTTCAGCGACCGGCCCTCCTTGGCATCGACAACGCGGATGGCCAGGTCGGCCTCGCGGATGCGTCCCTTCAGCGCGGCGGCGACCCAGCGCCGGAAACTCACCGCCGCCGGCAGGCCGGCGCGAGGCAGGGCGTAGCTGACGGCGACATCGAGACGGACGGGGCCCTTGGTCATGGCAGGTTCCAGCGATCAGGCGGTGCGGAGGCGCACAGTATCGCGCGCAAGCCGTTTCACTGCGACTTCCATTCGTCCGCGTCGAAGGCGATTTCGACGATTTCGGCCGTGGCGCGCTGGTCCGCGATGCCCGCGTCCTCGACGGACGAATGGCAGTTGTTGCCCGTGAGCAGGGTGAGCTGGCGGACCAGCTGCACCACGCTTTGCTCCGGCGTCGCGTCGGTGGAAACATGCAGGGTGCCGCCTGCGCAGCCGCCGACATTGGCTACCTGCAGGGCCGGGACCAGCAGGCGTGCGGCACGGTCGCTCAGTGCGTTGAATTCATCAGGCGAAATACGCGCCTGGGCGGCCGTGGCGCGCAGCTTGAAGTAGTAGAGCTGCTTGTAGAACAGGTAGCCGTTGGAATACATGGGCCAGTCGTGGGGCGGCAGGCGCATGCCCAGTTGCAGCTTCTGGCCGACGAGCTGCCCGGCTTCGGCCTTCGCCCTGCGTACCGCCGCGTCCACGTCGTTGGCGGGCGGGCCGTCGTGCGCCTCCGGCGGCGGCAGCGGGAACCTGTCCTGCTGCAACTCGCGCAGCTGCGTGTAAGTGCCCTGTTCGTCGGCAAGCCGCAGATCGCGGCGGAAGGCGTCCATGCCCTCCCGGACCGCCGTGTCCTGGGCCATCCGTCCGGCGGGGTAGACGTAGACGTCGAAGCGGATTTCCTGATGGTCCTTCAGCGCATAGCGGAAGCCGGCGCCCGCATGTTTCCGCGCCGGATCGAAGGTGTGTTGTTCGAGCACGAAATCGTCCACCTGCCTTGGGGCGACCAGGTAGCTGGTTTCGATGTAGGCGCGCGTGTCTTTCTTCTTTGCGGCCGCCGGGACGCTGGCGGCGACAGCCAGGGCACCCAGCAGGGCAGACAGCAGGCGGAAACGGGACATGGCACCTCCTGTGCGGTTCGGTGCCGGCAGTGTAGGCGCCTTACTCCGCCCCGGGGTTGACCCGCTGCAGGTCGCGGCGGTCGTAGGCGCTGACGATGCGCGCCACCAGCGGGTGGCGGACCACGTCGCGCGATTCGAAGAAGGTGAAGCTCACGCCCTCGACGTCGCGCAGCACCTCGATGGCGTCGCGCAGGCCGGATTTGACGTGCTTGGGCAGGTCGGTCTGGGTGAGGTCGCCGGTGACCACCGCGGTGGAGCCGAAGCCCAGGCGGGTCAGGAACATCTTCATCTGCTCGATGGTGGTGTTCTGCGCCTCGTCCAGGATCACGAAGGCGTCGTTGAGCGTGCGTCCGCGCATGTAGGCCAGCGGCGCGATCTCGATGACGTTCTTCTCCAGCAGCTTGGCGACCTTCTCCACGCCGAGCATTTCGTACAGCGCGTCGTACAGCGGGCGCAGGTAGGGGTCGACCTTCTGGGTGAGGTCGCCGGGCAGGAAGCCCAGCTTCTCGCCGGCTTCCACCGCCGGGCGCACCAGGATCAGGCGCTGCACGCGCGATTCGTTCAGCGCTTCCACCGCCATGGCCACGGCCAGGAAGGTCTTGCCGGTACCGGCCGGGCCGATGCCGAAGTTGATGTCGTGGGTGGCGATCTGGTGCAGGTAGCGCGACTGGTTCTGGCCTCGGCCGCGCACGGTGCCGCGCTTGACCTTGATCGCCACGTCCTGCGCCTCGTAGGCGCGCCCGGCCACCTGCTCGACATTGGCGCGGCTCAGCAGCAGGTGGATGGCATGGCTGTCCAGCGTGGTGTCGGCGGCTTCCTCGTAGAGCGCCTTGAGCAGCCTTTCGGCCTCGCCCGCGGTCCGGCCCGGCCCGCTGACGCGGAACACGTTGCCGCGGTTGGCGATCTGCACGCCCAGGCGCAGTTCGATCTGGCGCAGGTTCTCGTCGAAGGGACCGGCGAGGTTGGCCAGCCGCTCGTTGTCGGCCGGGTCGAGGGTGAAGTCGCGTTGGGTGGTGGCGGTCATTTCTGCAGCGGTTGCGGCGCGGGAGGGGGGCCCTGCCCGGGGCCGGGAAGAGTACCGCCGCGACCGTGCATCCACCAGCGTGGGCGATGGCCCGGGTTCTCCACAGGGCATGTGGATGCGGGTGCGGCGAAGCTGTGGATATCCTGCCGCGGGCCTTGCCATGGCGGCGTGTACGCCGGGCTGGCCAGAAAATCACCATGCGCCCGGCGCGGCCATGGATAATCGTGCGCGGCGGGTTGCCGCCGTGGCCACGCGGCGTTTCCCGGTACGGGGCGACGGCGTCGGGCCACGGGAGTCGCGCATGAGGAAGAGCCGGGACATGAACAGGCGTATCGGGATGATGGGGCTGGCGCTGGGCATCGTCGTGGCGGCCACCGGCTGCCGGCGCGAACCCGAGCCGCTGCTGGGCACGCTGGAGTGGGACCGCATCAGCCTGCCGGCGCCGGCCTCCGAGCGGATCGTCGCGCTGGACGTGCGCGAGGGCGACCAGGTCCGTGCCGGCACCCGCCTGCTGCGGCTGGAACCCGAACGCGTCCGCTCGCAGCTGCAGAGCGCGCAGGCGCAGGCCAGCCAGCGCGAGCAGTCGTTGCGCGAACTGATCAACGGGCCGCGCCGCGAGCAGGTCGCGCAGGCGCAGGCGCAACTGGCGGCCGCGCAGGCACAGGCGCGCGATGCCAGTGCCTATTACGCGCGGCTGCAGCCGCTGGGCCGCCGGCAGCTGGTGGCGGCGGCCGATGTCGACCGCGCCCGCGCGGCGGCCGACGATGCCCGGGCGCAGGTGCGCACCGCGCAGCAGGCGCTGCTGGAACTGCGCAACGGCACGCGTGCGGAGGAAATCGCCCAGGGCGAGGCGGCGCTGCAGGCGGCGCAGGCCGACGCGGCGGTGCAGGCGGTCAACCTGGAACGGCTGGACATCGTCGCCCCGCGCGACGGCCGCATCGACAGCCTGCCGTACAAGGCCGGCGACCAGGCGCCGGTCGGCGCCACCCTGGCGATCATGCTGGTCGGGCAGGCGCCTTACGCGCGCATCTACGTGCCGGCATCGGTGCGCCAGCGCATCGCCATCGGCCAGACCCTGCCGGTCACGGTGGCCGGCAGCGACACGGTGTATCAGGGGCGGATACGGATGATCCGCAGCGAACCGGTGTTCACCCCGTACTACGCCCTGTCCGGCAGCGATGCCGAACGGCTGAGCTACCTGGCCGAAGTACAGCTGCCGGCCAGCGCCAATGACCAGCCGGTGGGCGCGCCGGTGCAGGTGCGGCTGGCGGACGCCGTGCATGATTGAGGCCGGCGCTGCCGCAGGCGGGCTGGCAATCCGCGCGCGTTCGCTGGGCAAATGTTTCGGCGGGTTCGCCGCGGTCGACGGCATCGACCTGGACGTGCCGCGCGCGCAGGTCTACGGCTTCCTCGGCCCGAACGGCTCGGGCAAGTCCACCACCATCCGCATGCTGTGCGGCCTGCTTACCCCGAGCGCGGGCGAAATCGAGGTGCTCGGCCTGTCGGTTCCGCGCCAGGCGGAAGAGCTGCGCCGCCACATCGGCTACATGACCCAGCGCTTCTCGCTGTACGAAGACCTGAGCGTGCGCGAGAACCTGATGTTCCTGGCGACGGTGCAGGGCCTGCCGCGCGCGCGCCGGGTACCGCGGGTGGAGGAACTGCTGCAGGCCTATGGCCTGGGCGACCTGCAGCGGCAACCGGCCGGCACGCTCAGCGGCGGCCAGAAGCAGCGCCTGGCCCTGGCCTGCGCGGTGGTGCACTCACCGCAGCTGCTGCTGCTCGACGAACCGACCAGCGCGGTCGACCCCGAGTCGCGCCGCGACTTCTGGGAAAAGCTGTTCGACCTGGCCGACGCCGGCACCACCCTGCTGGTCTCCACCCACTACATGGACGAGGCCGAGCGCTGCCATCGCATCGCCATCCTCGACCACGGCCGGCTGGTGGCCGACGGCAGCCCCGCCGAACTGACCGGCCGCCTGCGCGGACGCACCCTGGGCGTGCGCAGCGGCGCGCTGCGCCAGGCGCAGAAGCGGCTGCACGCGGTGGAGGGTGTGCTGTCGGTGGCGCAGGTGGGCAACGCGCTGCGCGTGCTGTGCGCGCCCGGCCACGGCGATCCCGGCGCGGTGGCCGCGGCCCTGCGCCGGGACGGCCTGCAGGCCGAAGTGGAGCGCATCGAGCCCAGCCTGGAAGACGTATTCGTCGCCGCCACGCGCCGCGGGGCAGGGGCGGCGGCATGAAGCTGGCGCAGATCCACGCGGTCATGGTCAAGGAACTGCGGCAGATGGCGCGCGACCGCATGACCCTGGCGATGATGATCGGCATCCCCACGCTGCAGCTGCTGCTGTTCGGTTATGCCATCAACCTGGACGTGCGCCACCTGCCGGCGGCGGTCGCCGACCAGGCCGATACCGCCGGCTCGCGCGCGCTGGTGCAGGACATGCTGTCCACCGGCGTGATCGAACCGGTGGCGGCGGCGCGCACGCCGCAGGAACTGCAGGCGCTGATCCGCGCCGGGCGCATCGAGGTCGGCATCGTGGTGCCGCCGGATTTCGAGCGCCGCCTGGACGAGGGCCGCGAGGTGATGCAGGTGATCGTGGACGGCGCCGATACCTCGGTGCAGGCCGCGGCGCGGCAGCTGGCGCAGATGCCACTGGACGGCCGCCTGTCCACCGCGCGCGCCGGCGCGCGGATCGGCGTGCTGCCGCTGTACAACCCGCAGCGGCAGTCGGCCATCAACGTGGTGCCGGGGCTGATCGGGGTGATCCTCACCATGACCCTGGTGATGTTCACCGCCATGGCCATCGTGCGCGAGCGCGAGCGCGGCAACCTGGAGATGCTGATCACCACGCCGGTGTCCAGCGCCGAACTGATGCTGGGCAAGGTGCTGCCCTACATCGGCGTGGGGCTGGTGCAGACCAGCCTGATCCTGCTGCTCGGCGCCTGGCTGTTCGAGGTGCCGGTCGTCGGCGGCCTGCTGCCGGTCTACGCGGTGTCGATGCTGCTGATCGTCGCCAACCTCAGCCTCGGTCTGCTGATCTCCACCGCCGCGCAGTCGCAGTTCCAGGCGATGCAGATGACCTTCTTCCTGTTCCTGCCGTCGATGCTGCTGTCCGGTTTCATGTTCCCGTTCGACGGCATGCCGCGGCCGGCGCAGTGGCTGGCCGAGGCGCTGCCGCTGACGCATTTCATGCGGCTGATCCGCGGGGTGATGCTGCGCGGGGCCACGTTGCCGGAACTTTGGCCCGACGCGCTGGCGCTGGCCGGCTTCAGCGTGGCGATGATGGCGCTGGCGATCCTGCGCTTCCGCAAGCGGCTGGATTGAAGGGCGCCGGCGGCGGCCGGCGCCGCCGGTTCAGGCCGCGTCGGTCACCACGCGCCCGCGCAGCGAATTGGTCAGCGCCTCGGTGATGACCACGTCGACGAACTGGCCAATCAACCGCTTCGGGCCGGGGAAATTCACCGAGCGCATGTTCTCGGTCTTGCCGGTCAGCTCGTTGTCGTCCTTGCGCGAGGTGCCTTCGACCAGCACGGTCTGCACGCTGCCCACCATCCGCCGGGAGATGCCGGCGGCGTAGTCGTTGATGTGCGCCTGCAGGCGCGACAGGCGCGCATGCTTCTCGGCCTCGGAAGTGGTGTCCTCCAGGTCGGCGGCCGGCGTGCCGGGGCGGCGCGAATAGATGAAGGAGAAGCTCTGGTCGAAACCCACGTCCTCGATCAACTTCATGGTCTTCTCGAAATCGGCCTCGGTCTCGCCGGGGAAGCCGACGATGAAGTCCGAGCTGATCGAGATGTCCGGGCGCACCGCGCGCAGCTTGCGGATCCGGGCCTTGAACTCGAGCGCGGTGTAGCCGCGCTTCATCGCGCTGAGGATGCGGTCGCTGCCGGCCTGCACCGGCAGGTGCAGGTAGTTGGCCAGCTTGGGCACGTCGCGGTAGGCGTCCACCAGCGAATCGGAGAACTCCAGCGGGTGCGAGGTGGTGAAACGGATGCGGCCGATGCCGTCGATCTCGGCGATGGTGCGGATCAGCAGGCCGAGGTCGGCGAACTCGCCATCGCCGTAAGGCCCGCGATAGGCATTGACGTTCTGGCCGAGCAGGTTGATCTCGCGTACGCCCTGCGCGGCCAGCTGCGCGCATTCGACCACCACGTCCTCGAACGGGCGGCTGACCTCGGTGCCGCGGGTATAGGGCACCACGCAGAACGAGCAGTACTTGGAACAGCCTTCCATGATCGACACGAAGGCCGACGGGCCCTCGGCGCGCGGCTCGGGCAGGCGGTCGAACTTCTCGATCTCGGGGAAGCTGATGTCCACCTGCGGCCGGTTCTGCTCGCGGCGGGCGCGGATCAGCTCGGGCAGGCGGTGCAGGGTCTGCGGGCCGAACACCAGGTCCACGTAGGGCGCGCGCTTGACGATGGCCTCGCCTTCCTGCGAGGCGACGCAGCCGCCGACGCCGATGATGACGTCGCGGCCGCCGGCCTTGAGCTCCTTCCAGCGGCCGAGCTGGCTGAACACCTTTTCCTGCGCCTTCTCGCGGATGGAGCAGGTGTTGACCAGCACCACGTCGGCGTCCTCGGGGTTGTCGGTCAGCTCCAGGCCCTCGGCCTGCGCCAGCACGTCGGCCATCTTGGCCGAGTCGTACTCGTTCATCTGGCAACCGTGGGTCTTGATGTACAGCTTTCCACGCGCGCCGCCGGCCGCCTTCGGCAGGGTGCCGGGCAGGGGAATCAGCTCGGGGGTATTCATTTCAACGGAAGGCACGGCGGAAACGGCCGTGTTCGGCAGGGGGGAGGCGGGCGTCCCGGGCATGGCGCTTATTCCAGACGGGTGGGCGGGCAGGCGGCCGGGGGCCGCGTTCGAGCCGGGTATTGTATCGGCCCGCCGGTGCCGGGGCACCCGCGGCGTCGAATGCCTGGCCCGGTCGAATACTTGGCAAGCCCCGGGGAAGCTGGGAGACTCGCCGCCATGAAGGGGTTCCTGGGGAGCGTAGGCATTCTTGCCGCCGCATTGGTCGCCGTGCCGGCCAGTGCCGGCACGCTGTACAAGTGCATCGGCAGCGACGGCGTTCCCAACTACGTCAGCAAGCGCATTGGCGGCGCCAGCTGCAGCGTGGTCGGCCGTTACCAGCCGTCGCACGAAGCGCCGCGCCGCGCCTTCGTGGCGCCCGCGCCGACGCCGGCCGCACCGGCCGCCGTGGCCACCGGCCTTGGAGACGCGCCGCCTCCGGTGGCGGCCCGGGTCGCATCGCCCGCCGTCGCGCCGATGCCGGCGCCGGCTTCGGCCGGGCGTGCCCAGCGGGTGGTCAGCGGACAGGTCTATTCCTACATGAAGGACGGCGTGCGCCACTACACCAGCACCCGGCCGGCGCAGGTCGCCAGCCTGGGCGAGGTGCGCACCATCCGTTACAGCTACATCGAGCGCTGCTACGCCTGCGGCGCGAACCCGGGCGTCAACTTCGGCACGGTGCGGCTCAATACGCAGGCCTACCACGCCGAGATTGCCGCCGCGGCCCGCGAGTTCGGGGTCGAGGAAGCGGTGGTGCGCGCGGTGATCCACGCCGAATCGGCATTCAATCCCACTGCGCTGAGCCGCGCCGGCGCGCAGGGGCTGATGCAGCTGATGCCGGCCACCGCGCGCCGCTTCGGCGTGAGCGATGCCTACGACGCCGCCCAGAACATCCGCGGCGGCGTGCAGTACCTGTCGTGGCTGCTGCGCCGCTTCAACGGCGACCTGACGCTGGCCGCGGCCGGCTACAACGCCGGCGAGGGCGCGGTGGACCGCCATGGCGGCGTGCCGCCCTACAACGAAACCCAGTACTACGTGAAGCGCGTGGCGCAGCTGGCCGACCGCTATCGCGGCGAGCTGGCCTCGCGCCAGTGAGTGCCTCTGCATGGTTCCAAGGGCACGTGACAAAAGTCATGGACTCGTGTTTCATCGCGTTGTGCCGCCGCTGAACGTTCAGCTAAACTCGGGGGAGATTCGATTCTGAGCGGTCCGGTTCCGCCGGTCGCAGGCAGCGCAAGCCACCTAATCAATATCGGAGTGCCGGATGGCCAACGATGGGGTAAACGATCCAGTCAATGCCGGACGCCGGCGCTTCCTCACAGCCACCACCGCTGTGGTCGGGGCCGTCGGGGCAGGTTTCGCAGCAGTCCCGTTCATCAAGTCATGGAATCCCAGTGCCAAGGCCCAGCTGGCCGGCGCACCGGTGAATGCCGACATCAGCGCGCTGCAGGAGGGGCAGCGCCTGATCCTGGAGTGGCGAGGCCAGCCGATCTGGATCGTCAAGCGTTCCAAGGCGGTGCTCGACGCGCTGCCGACGCTGGATGGCCGCCTGCGCGACCCCAAGTCCGAAAACGCCGACCAGCAGCCGGACTACGTGCGCAAGGCCAGTCCCGAGCTGCGTTCGATCAAGCCGGAAATCTCTGTGCTGGTCGGCCTGTGCACCCACCTGGGCTGCTCGCCGGAAATGGCCGCCGAGATCAAGCCCGAACCCTATGACCCGGAATGGAAGGGCGGTTACTTCTGCCCCTGCCACAAGTCGCGCTTCGACATGGCCGGGCGCGTATTCCAGGGCGTGCCGGCGCCGACCAACCTGGTCGTGCCGCCGCACCATTACGCCGACGACAACACCATCGTCATCGGCGTCGATCCCAAGGGGGCGGCATAATCATGGCTGACAACATCCTCGTTCGCGTCGCCAATGGCGTGATGGGCTGGGTCAACGACCGCGCCCCGGCGCTGATGCCGATGTACCGGAAGCACATGTCCGAGTACTACGCGCCGAAGAATTTCAACATCTGGTACATCTTCGGCGTGCTGTCGATGGTGGTGCTGGTCAACCAGATCGTCACCGGCATCTTCCTCACCATGCATTACAAGACCAGCGCGGCGGAAGCCTTCGCCTCGGTCGAGTACATCATGCGCGACGTGGAGTGGGGCTGGCTGATCCGCTACATGCACAGCACCGGCGCCTCGCTGTTCTTCATCGTCGTCTACCTGCACATGTTCCGCGGCCTGATGTACGGCTCCTACAAGAAGCCGCGCGAGCTGGTGTGGATCCTGGGCATGCTGATCTACCTGGCGCTGATGGCCGAAGCCTTCATGGGCTACGTGCTGCCGTGGGGCCAGATGTCGTTCTGGGGCGCGAAGGTCATCATCTCGCTGTTCGGCGCCATCCCGGTGATCGGCAATGGCCTGACCGAGTGGATCATGGGCGACTACCTGCCGTCCGACGCCACCCTGAACCGATTCTTCGCCCTGCACGTGATCGCGGTGCCGCTGGTGCTGCTGCTGCTGGTCGTGCTGCACCTGGGCGCGCTGCATGAAGTCGGCTCCAACAACCCCGACGGCGTGGAGATCAAGAAGGGCCCGAAGGGCAACCGCTGGTCGCCGACCGCGCCGGCCGACGGCGTGCCGTTCCATCCGTACTACACGGTGAAGGACACCTTCTACGTGTGCGCGATGATGGTCATCGCCGCCTTCATCATCTTCTTCGCCCCGGCCTTCGGCGGCTGGTTCCTCGAGCACGACAACTTCACCGAGGCCAACCGCCTGGTCACGCCGGAGCACATCAAGCCGGTGTGGTACTACACGCCGTACTACGCGATGCTGCGGGTGATCCCGCACAAGCTGAGCGGCGTGCTGGTGATGTTCGGCGCCATCGCGATCCTGTTCGCGGTGCCGTGGCTGGACCGCGCCAAGGTCAAGTCCTACCGCTACCGCGGCCTGCTGTCCAAGCTGCTGCTGTTCGGCTTCGCCATCAGCTTCGTATGGCTGGGCAAGATCGGCGCCGGTCCGGGCACCGACCCGGTGGAGACCATCATCGGCCGCTTCCTGACCGCGTACTACTTCCTCTTCTTCCTGACCATGCCAGTGTGGACCAAGCTGGACAAGACCAAGCCGGTGCCGGAGCGGGTGACGACGCATGACTAAGAAATGGATCGCCTTGCTGGCAACGGCCACCGCCGCACTCCTGTTCTCGGCCGCCACTTTCGCTGCCTCAGGCGGGGCGCTGCAGCAGGCGGGCAACGACCTGTCCGACCAGGCGTCGCTGCAGCGCGGTGCGCAGGCCTACATGAACTACTGCTCGGGCTGCCACTCGCTGAAATACCTGCGCTACTCGCGCATGGCCACCGACCTGGGCCTGACCGAGCAGCAGGTGATGGACAACCTGAACTTCACCGGCGCCAAGTTCGGCGAGCAGATCCACGTCGCCATGACCAAGGAGCAGGGCGACAAGTGGTTCGGCAAGATGCCGCCGGACCTGAGCCTGATCTCGCGCGTGCGTGGCAGCGACTGGATCTACACCTATCTCAAGTCGTTCTATCTGGACGAGTCGCGGCCGCTGGGCTGGAACAACAAGCTGTTCCCGAATGCCTCCATGCCCAACCCGCTGTGGGAGCTGCAGGGCCTGCAGCATGCCGAGTTCGGCGAGCCCGATGCCGCCGGCGAGCGGCACCCGGAGCGGCTGGTGGTGACCAGCCCGGGGAACGTGAAGCCGCAGGAATACGACCAGACCGTCCGCGACATCACCAACTTCCTCGAGTACGCCGGCGAACCGGCCGTACTCAAGCGCCAGAGCATGGGCGTGTGGGTGGTGCTGTTCCTGGCGCTGCTCTCCTTCCTGGCGTACCTGCTCAAGAACGAGTACTGGACGGACGTGCATTGATGTGAGGGTGGGTCCCCGGGCCGGTGCGGCAGCGTGGCTGGCACTTGGCATCGGCGCCGGCTGACTGCACACTCAGGGAAGGTGGCGACCGCGGGCGCTGGGCCCGCGGCGTCGTAAGGCTGGCGGATTCCGGCCCTTGGAGAGCCCTTGATGGCGGCGAGTGTGCGCATGCGAAATACCCTGACGTTGTTCTCGGCCAATGACGATGTCCTGTGCCACCGGGTACGGCTGGTGCTGGCCGCGAAGGGTGTCACCTACGATCTGGTGCCGGTCGATCCGCAGAATCCGCCGGAAGACCTCATCGACCTCAACCCCTACCACTCGGTGCCGACCCTGGTCGAGCGCGAGCTGGTGCTCTATGCGGCCTCGGTGGTCAGCGAGTATCTGGACGAGCGTTACCCGCATCCGCCGCTGATGCCGGTGGACCCGCTGTCGCGGGCGCGCCTGCGCCTGGCGATGCTGCGCATCGAGCACGACTGGGTGCCGCAGGTGCAGGCCATCCAGCTGGGCAACAAGACCCAGGCCGAGGCCGCCCGCAAGCGCCTGAAGGAACTGGTGGCGCAGTCGGTGCCGCTGTTCAAGGCGTCCAAGTTCTTCCTCAACCCGGAAATGAGCCTGGCCGACTGCGCGATGGCGCCGATCATCTGGCGCCTGGAAGCGCTGGGCATCCCGCTGCCCAAGGACGGCAAGGCCATCGAGGATTACGGCAACCGCATCTTCCGCAACCCGGGTTTCATCCGCAGCCTCACCGACCAGGAAAAGAAGCTGCGCGAGCTGCCGGCCTGACGCATCGGCTGTATGCAGACTTATCGATCGCCGCCCGCGGGCGGTGATCGTGCGTCGATGCCGCGTACACTTGCCCCATGAGTGAAGAATCTTTCCGCATGAGCAGCCATCGCCCCTATCTGTTGCGGGCGCTGGTGGAATGGATCAACGACAACGGCATGACCCCGCACATCATGGTCGACGCCGGCGTGCCGGGCGTGCAGGTGCCGGCCAGCGCCGTCAAGGACGAGCGGGTCGTGCTCAACATCGCCGAGCGGGCGGTGATGCGGTTGCACATCGACAACGAGGCGGTGAGTTTCACCGCGCGTTTTTCCGGCGTCAGCTTCCCGGTGAACGTGCCGATCGCCGCGGTGCTGGCGGTGTACGCGCGCGAGACCGGGCAGGGCATGGCGCTGCCGGACGACATCCCGGGCAACGATGGCCCGGAACCGCACGACGACGATACGCCGCCGCCCGGCGCGCCGCCGGAGCCGCCGCAGCCCTCGGGCAAGCGCCCGTTCCTGCGGGTGGTGAAGTAATTCGTGCCGCCGCCGCAAGGCGGCGGTTTCCGTTGGAGCGCGTCGAGCCTGGTGGATGCGGGGATCGGCCCCGCATCGAGGCCTCCGGCAAAGCCCCGCACCGGGCCAGCCCCGGCGCTACACGTCCTCGGCGTCTTCGGTGCGCGGCTGCAGCGTGCTGACCCGGGCGGTGGCCGGGCCGACGAAGGAAACCAGCTGCCTGCCGCGCAGCACCATGCGCCCGCTGTGGCGTTCGACGCCATCGTAGGAATAGTCGAAGCGGAAGCTGCGCTCGAAACCCAGCCAGCCGCTGGGCAGGCGGCACAGGCGCAGTCCGGTGGCATGCACGCTCTGGTCCAGCCACTGCACGTCGGCGGCCTGGCAGGCATTGCGGCCGAGTTCGGTGGCGCGTTCGGCCGCGGCCCGGGACGCATCCCAGAAGGCATAGCCGATGGCGCCGAGGATCATCAGGATCAACAGGGTAGGCATGGCGCCACTTTAGGCGGCCGCGCGCGAAAGCGGAACCACGCGGAGGCGAGGGATGGCGCGCCTGCTGCGGCAGGACGATCCGCGCCCGGCGGACTGCCGCATGCTCAATGCGACACGGCGGGCCCGGCCGGCGGCGGCTGTTGCGCCGGGGCCGCCTCCACCAGCTTCAGCAGCGCGGCCCAGTCCTGCCGGTTGAAATCGCATTCGTCCTCGCGGCCGGGCGAGCAGCCCGGCTCCACCGGCGAGGGCGGCGCGGCCTGCTGCGGCGGCGGAACGGCCAGGCGGCCGGTACGGTCCAGCGGCAGCTTGCGCATGACCACCGCGTTGGCGACGTTGCCGCCGATCAGGTAGAGGGTCTGATCGCCGCCGGCGTTGGCGGCCACGACCACCTCGCAATGCGATTTCCAGCGGTCGGCGCCGCTGGTATCCAGGGCCTGGACCAGGCCGGCATAGCTGGCTGGCCGGGTGCGGTCGCGCAGGAAGCAGAGCAGGTCGCCGGGCGCGGGTTTTTCCTGCATCGGGTCTGCGAGCCGGTACGGCGTGGCGGCAACGCCGCCGCGGCGGGCGGCGCGGATGTAGTCGATGTGCCGCGGCGAGCGGACGAAGCCCGGCACGCCGGCGCGGGTCATGACCCAGGAGATGAAGGCGGCCGACCACGGGTTGTCGATTAGGAAAGCACGGCAATCGTTGTCGGTCATGCGTTGGCCGGGCAGGGCCAGGCAGCTCTGGGCGCCGGGCAGGGCGGCCATCGGCGACAGGGTGCCGCTCTCGCGCCAATAGCCGGCCACGCGCTGCCAGGCGACCAGCCCATCGTCGGCCAGGCTGCCGCTCTCGGCTTCGGTGACGGCGAGGCTGGCGATGCGGCCATCGCGGTCGATGAAGGGGCGGTACCAGAGCCGATGCTCGCCGCAGGCGGCGCGGACGACGGCCTTGGCGGTCTCGCCCACGCCGTAGCGCGGCGGAATGTCGCAGACCTCGACGGCCATGGCCGGCAGGGCCGGCAACGACAGCGCACAGCAGAACAGGAAGCGTTGGAGCACGGCAGGTTCCCCTTGGACGTGCAGCGAGCCTCGCAGAGCCGGCCGTGGCCGTGCCGTGAAATCAGTGCGGCGGCAGGCCCAGCTTCAGCGACAGGTCGATCGCCTGTACATGCTTGGTCAGCCCGCCGATGGAGATGCAGTCCACGCCGTCCTCGGCGATCGCGCGCAGTCCGTCCAGGCCGACGCTGCCGGAAACCTCCAGCGGAATGCGCCTGCCGGGCGCCTGCGTGGCGGCGATGCGTACCGCGTCGCGGCGCATGGCCGCGGTGAAGTCGTCGATCAGGATGCGGTCGCAGCCGGCGGCCAGCGCTTCTTCCAGCTGCGCCAGGTCCTCGACCTCGACCACCAGCGGCAGGCCGGGCTGCTGCGCGCGTGCGGCCCGCACCGCGGCGGTGAGCGAACCGGCGGCGCGGATGTGGTTCTCCTTCAGCATCACCATGTCGAACAGGCCGATGCGGTGATTGTCGCCGCCGCCGCAGCGCACCGCGTATTTCTGCGCCAGGCGCAGGCCGGGCAGGGTCTTGCGGGTGTCGAGGATGCGCGCCCCGGTGCCGGCCACGGCCGCGACATGGCGCGCGGTGGTGGTGGCGGTGGCCGACAGCGTCTGCATGAAGTTCAGCGAGGTGCGCTCGGCGCTGACCAGCGCGCGGCTGCGGCCCTGCAGGGTGGCCAGCACGGTGCCGGCGGCGACGTGCTCGCCCTCCCGCACCCGCCATTCGATCCTGACCTGTGGGTCGAGCGCGCGATGGGTGGCGTCGAACCACGGCCGGCCGGCGATCACCGCGTCCTGCTTGCACAGCAGGTAGGCGCTGTCGGCGGTATCGGGCAGCAGCGCGGCGGTGACGTCGCCGCTGCCGATGTCCTCGGCCAGGGCGCGGGCGACATCGGCGTCGATCTGCTCCTGCGGCGGAGCGGCCGGCGGTTGCGGCAGCATCACTTGCCCGGGAAACCGTCGATCTGCGCGGTGGCGATGGCCTCCTCGGCCAGCAGCACCGGGATGCCGTCCTCGACGCGGAACACCTGCCTGCGGTCGCGGGTGACCAGCGCCTCGCGCAGCGCTTCGGCCTGCGCGCCGCCGTCGGCGCGGACCACACCGCCGGCGGCGATGGCGCGGTTCAGCGCCTCCAGCCCGGCGCTGTCCAGCAGGGCCAGCGGCTGGCGGGTGTCGGGCGATACGAGCAGGTCGAGCAGTTTGCGGTCCATCGGGTCGTGGTCTTGCGTGGAAGGCGGCTAGAATACGTCTTTGCAGCAGGTGACGGCCAATGACCCCCAATTCCTCCGCGCCGCTTGTCGGCATCGTGATGGGTTCCCGTTCCGACTGGGAGACCATGCAGCACGCGGCCCAGAAGCTGGACGCGCTGGGCGTTCCGTATGAAGTGAAGGTGGTTTCGGCGCACCGCACGCCGGACGTGCTGTTCACCTATGCCGAGGAAGCCGGCCCGCGCGGACTGCGCGCGATCATCGCCGGCGCCGGCGGCGCCGCCCACCTGCCGGGCATGATCGCGGCCAAGACCGCGGTGCCGGTGCTGGGCGTGCCGGTGCAGTCCAAGGCGCTCAACGGCATGGATTCGCTGCTGTCCATCGTGCAGATGCCGGCGGGGATCCCGGTGGCCACCTTCGCCATCGGCAATGCCGGCGCGTCGAACGCTGCGCTGTTCGCCGCGGCGATGCTGGCGCCGGCGCAACCGGCCATCGGCCAGGCGCTGGACGCGTTCCGCGCGCGCCAGACGGCCGACGTGATGGCCGCCGACGACCCGCGCCAATGACCACGGTCGGCATTCTCGGGGGCGGGCAACTGGCCCGCATGATGGTGCTGGCCGGCGCGCCGCTGGGCCTGCGTTTCGTGGTGTTCGACCCGGCCGCGGACGCCTGCGCCGGGCAGCTGGCGCCGCTGCAGGTGGGGGCGTTCGACGACACCGCTGCATTGGCCGAATTCGCCGCGAAAGTGGACGTGGTCACCTTCGATTTCGAGAACGTGCCCGCCGCCAGCGCGCGCTGGCTGGCCGGGCGCAGGCCGGTGTTCCCGAACCCGGCCGCGCTGGCGGTGGCGCAGGACCGGCTCAGCGAGAAGACGCTGTTCCAGGAACTGGGCATTCCGCTGCCGCCGTTCGCCGATATCCGCAGCCGCGACGAACTGGCGGCGAAGGCCGCCGAGTTCGGCACGCCCTGCATCCTCAAGACGCGCCGGCTCGGCTACGACGGCAAGGGCCAGTTCCGCCTCCGCGGCGAGGCCGACATCGATGCCGCCTGGCAGGCGCTGGGCGCGCAGGTCGGGACGACCGGGCTGATCCTGGAGGGCTTCGTCGCTTTCGACCGCGAGGTCAGCGTGGTGGCCGTGCGCGGCCGCGACGGCGAATTCCGTGCCTGGCCGCTGACCTGCAACTGGCATGTCGACGGCGTGCTGTCGGCCAGCCTGGCCCCGGCGGCCGCGAGCGCGGCGCAGCACGAGGCGGCCATCGGCTACGCGCGCCGCGTGGCCGAGCGGCTCGACTACGTGGGCGTGTTCGCGCTGGAGCTGTTCTGCCGCGGCGAGGAGCTGCTGGCCAACGAGATGGCGCCGCGCGTGCACAACTCCGGCCATTGGACCAGCGACGGCGCCGAGACCTCGCAGTTCGAAAACCACCTGCGTGCGGTGCTCGGCCTACCGCTGGGCGATACGCGCGTGCTGGGCCATGCCTGCATGCTCAACTGGCTGGGCCGGATGCCGGATGCGAACCCGGTGCTGGCCGAGCCCGCCGGCCACTGGCACGACTACGGCAAGCAGCCGCGGGAAGGCCGCAAGGTGGGGCATGCCAACCTGCGCGACGACGACGCATCGGCCCTGGCCGCCGCGCTGGAGCGGGTGGGGCAGGCGCTGGGCCGCCAGGCGCAGGTCGAACCGGTGGTGCGCGCGCTGCGCGGCGGCTGACCGGCCTTCCCGCCTGTCGTGCCGGCCGTGCCCGGCACGCGCGGGATCGACAACGCAGCGGTGCGTCCGTGCACGCTGCCGCGCGACCGGCGTGGTGGTAGCGTGGGGCTCCTTTCACCGGAGCCGCCACCATGCTGGACTGGAACGAGTACCGCCGCGAACTGAAGGGCCGGATCGGCGAGCTGGGCAGGCTTTCGCCCGACACGCTCAAGGGCTACCTGACCCTGAGCGGCGCCGGCGCGCAGACCGCGCACCTGGACGGCAGGACCCGCGAACTGATCGCGCTGGCGGTGGCCGTCACCACCCGCTGCGACGGCTGCATCACCACCCATGTGGATGCGGCGCTGAAACAGGGCGCCAGCCGCGAGGAGATCGCCGAGGCGCTGGGCGTGGCGGTGGCGCTCAACGCCGGCGCGGCGCTGGTGTACTCGGCGCGGGTGCTGGACGCGGTGGCCGCCCACGGCTGACCAGCAGCAGGGCGGGCCGGATGCCGTCCGGCACCGCCGCTTCCTGCGTGGGCGTTCAGCGCAGCCGGGCGCCCACGAAATCCCAGTTCACCAGCTTCCAGAACGACTGCAGATAGCGCGCGCGCTCGTTCTGGAAGTCCGTGTACCAGGCGTGTTCCCACAGGTCGCAGGCCAGCAGCGGCGTGCTGTCGCCGGTCAGCGGCGTGTTCGCGTTGCGGGTGGTGACGATGGCCAGGCGGCCGTCCGGATGCTGCACCAGCCAGGCCCAGCCGGAGCCGAACAGGCCCATGGCGGCGCGGTTGAATTCCTCGCGCAGCTTCTGCGTGTCGCCGAACTGCCGGGCGATGTGTTCGGCCAGCGCGCCATGCGGCTCGTCGCCGGCACGCGGGTGCAGGCACTGCCAGTAGAAGGCGTGGTTCCAGGCCTGGGCGGCGGCCTCGAACAGGCTGCCCTGGCTGGTGCGGACGATCTCCTCCAGCGGCAGGTCATCCAGTTCGGTGCCGGCGATGCGGGCGTTGACCGCATCGACATAGGCGCGCTGGTGGTGGCCGTGGTGCAGGTCCAGCGTCGCCGCCGAGAGGTGGGGTTGCAGGGCGTCGCGGGGGTAGGGCAGGTCGGGCAGTTCGACGGGCATGGTCCGTTTCTTTTCTGTCTGGGGCGCGGCAGCCGGCTGGCTCGGCTTACAATCGGCAGCCACGGAGGAAGAGTCTATCCGACCGGACGGGCCGTTCTTTCGCAGCAGCAGGGAGATTCCAATGGCGGTGATGGAACAAATCCAGGCGGAGGTGGAGCAGCATCCCCTCGTCCTGTTCATGAAGGGCACGCCGCAGCATCCGATGTGCGGGTTCTCCAGCCGCGCCGTGCAGGCATTGCTGGCGGCGGGGGCGGTCAACCTGCGCACCGTCAACGTGCTCGAATTTCCCGAAGTCCGCGCCAACCTGCCGCGCTATTCCAACTGGCCGACGTTCCCGCAGTTCTTCATGCATGGCGAACTGATCGGCGGCTGCGACATCATCCTGGAACTGCTGGAATCCGGTGAGCTCAAGCGCATCGTCGCCGAGGCGGGGCAGGCGTGAGCGCGCAGTCGATGGAGGCCGGAACGCCTCCCGCTCCCCGCCTGGACGGACGCGTCGTGCTGGTTGCCGGCGCCGCCGGCGGCCTGGGCGCGGCCGCGACGCGGGCCTGTGCGGCCGCGGGCGCCACCGTGGTGCTGCTGGGGCGCAAGGTCGCCAAGCTCAACCGCGTCTACGACAGCGCCGTGCCGCTCGGCCCCGAGCCGCTGCTGTACCCCCTGGACCTGGAAGGCGCCACGCCGGACGACTACGCCGAGCTGGCCGCGCGCCTGGAATCCGAGGTCGGCCGGCTGGATGGCCTGCTGCACTGCGCGGCCGACTTCGCCGGCCTGACGCCCTTCGCGCTGGGCGACCCGGCCGCCTTCGCCCGCGCCATCCATGTGAACCTCACCGCCCGCGCCTGGCTCACCCAGGCCTGCCTGCCGCTGCTGCGCCAGCGCGGGGACGCGGCCGTGGTGTTCGCGCTCGACGACCCGCAGCGGGTCGGGCAGGCCTATTGGGGTGGCTATGGCGTGGCGCAGTACGGCCTGCGCGGCCTGCTGGACACCCTGCACCACGAGCTGCGCAGCGGCCCGGTGCGGGTCAGCGGGCTGCAGCCGCGGCCCATGCGCACGCCCCTGCGGGCACGCGCATTCACCCATGAAACCGACTACGAGCCGGTCGATCCGGCGGCCTGCGCCGATGCCTGCGTGCAGCTGCTGGCCGTCGATGGAGCGCCCTGGCGCGGCAAGGTGATGGAACTGCGCGGGTGACCGTCCTTTCCGCCGCGCTGTTGCTGTTCCTGATCCTGGATCCGCTGGGCAACATCCCGGTCTTCCTCAGCCTGCTCAAACCCCTGGCGCCCAGGCGCCAGCGCGTGGTGCTGGTGCGCGAGCTGCTGATCGCGCTGGCAGTGCTGATGGCCTTCCTGTGGGGCGGCAAGTACGCGCTGGAATTGATGCACCTGCGGCAGGAGTCGGTATCCATCGCCGGCGGCATCGTGCTGTTCCTGATCGGCATCCGCATGATCTTCCCGCGGCCGGAAGGGTTGATGGGCGCGGTGCCGGACGGCGAGCCCTTCATCGTGCCGATGGCGATCCCGCTGGTGGCCGGGCCGTCGGGAATGGCGGCGGTCATGCTGATGGGCAGCAACGAGCCGGACCGGCTGGGTGAATGGAGCCTGGCGCTGCTGCTGGCCTGGGGCGCCACGGCCGCGATCCTGATGTCGGCCACGCTGCTCTACAAGCTGCTCGGGGCGCGGGCGTTGACCGCGCTGGAGCGCCTGATGGGCATGCTGCTCGTCGCGATTTCCGTGCAAATGTTGCTGGATGGTGTCGCGGTCTACCTGGCGTCCATTCCGTAAGTTGTTGATTCGATTGTCGCGGCTTTGCTGCACTGCAAGATCGCTGTCTTGCTGCGGTCATATTCGGCGCTTACCGTGTTAACCTTAACTTAACCGTTGCGCATGTAACCGCCGCGGAAGGTACCCCCAGATTCAAGCCGATCAGGCGCCCGGTGGCCCCGGGGCTGATGGATCGCGTTTTTTCCCAATCGCCAACTCGTATCGAGGCTACCCAGAATGAACCACCCTCGCATCCGGATGTCCAAGCTTGCCCTTGGTCTCGTTGCCGCTCTCGCGGCCGCGCCGGCTTTCGCACAGAGCACCTCCGCCGGCGTCGGCGGCCTGGTCACCAACAACGGCGGCTCGCCGGTGGCCGGTGCCGAAGTCACCATCACCCACGTCGAGTCGGGCACGGTCAGCCGCGCCACCACCGATGCGTCGGGTCGTTATAACGCGCGCGGCCTGCGCGTGGGTGGCCCGTACACCATCACCATCACCAAGCCGGGTGAAGGCACGAAGACGGAAGAGGGTGTGTACCTCAACCTGAACCAGGTGAGCACGGTCAATGCCGCCCTGGCGGGTGATCTGGCCGCCACCAATCTGGAGGCGGTGCAGGTGGTTGCCACTGCCGGCTCGGCCGTGTTCAGCGCCGACAACAAGGGCGTGGGTACGTCGGTCAGCGGCCGTCAGCTGGAAATCGCTCCGCAGGGCAATCGCTCGCTGGACGACGTCGCCCGTATGGATCCCCGCATCAGCGTGACCGATCAGGCCACGGGCGCGATCTCGGTGGCTGGCGTGAACAACCGCTACAACAGCATCTCGGTCGATGGTCTGTCCCAGGGCGACCCGTTCGGCCTGAACGCCAATGGCATGCCGTACACGGGTTCGCCGATTTCGGTGGACACCATCGCCGCCTATGACATCAAGGTCTCCGATTACGACGTCGCGCAGGACAGCGTGGGTGCGAGCATCAATGCCGTCACCAAGTCCGGCACCAACGATTTCCATGGTTCGGTCTACTACGTGTACAAGGACGCCGGCAGCATGGTCGGCAAGAGCGGCGGGCAGGAGTACGCGGCGTTTGACAGGGACACCACCAAGGGTGTGACCTTCGGTGGTCCGATCCTCAAGGACAAGCTGTTCTTCTTCGGTTCGTATGAAGAGCAGAAGATCACCAATTTCGGTGGCGCGACCACCGCCGACGGCCTTGCCCGTGGCGTGGTTTCCCAGGCCGAGATCGACGAAGTGATCGACATTGCCAAGAACGTCTGGCACATCGATCCGGGTACCTACGGTTCGCTCGGCGTCGACCTGGATACCAAGCGTTACCTGGGCAAGATCGACTGGAACATCAATGACTCCCATCGCGCCAGCCTGACTTACCAGCAGACCGAGGAGTCGCTGCCGCAGCCGTACGATGACGGCGCGTCCACGGTGATCCTGAGCACCCGCTGGTACACCAAGACCAGCACCACCAAGAACACCTCTCTGCAGCTGTTCAGTGACTGGACCGACAACTTCACGACCGAAGCCAAGTTCAGCTACCAGCAGTTCGACCAGAACAGCGCCAACGCCATCAAGCTGCCGACCATCAATGTGACCACTGCTGGCAACAGCAGCGGCAGCGGGCAGGGCGTACGCCTGGGCGAGGATCGCAATCGCCACCTGAACATGATCAGCACCAAGAAGACCACCGCGTCGATCTTCGGTACCTATTACGCTGGCGACCACACCATCAAGGGCGGCTTCGACTACCTCAAGAACGATGCGCTGAACCTGTACGGTCGTGACCTGCACGGCGTGTATGTGTTCAACAGCATCGAAGATTTCCGCAACGGCGATTACTGGCGTTACGACGTGCGTCGTCCGGTTGACGGGTTCACCGAAGCCGACACCGCTGCTGCGATCAAGTTCAGCCAGTTCAGCCCGTTCCTCCAGGACACCTGGCAGGTCAATGACAACCTGTCGCTGGTCTATGGCGTCCGCGTCAACATTCCCAGCGCTGACAAGGCGCCGGAGCGCAAGCCGGGCTTTGAAGAGGCGTTCGGCTTCCGCAACGACTTCAAGCTGAGCAGCAGCAACAAGGTCATCCTGCCGCGTGTGGCCTTCAACTACACGTTCGATACGCCGCGCTACTCGCAGCTGCGCGGTGGCATCGGCCTGTTCCAGAGCGTGCCGCCGTTCGTGTGGCTGGCCAACCCGTACCAGAACAACGGCATGACCTCCGCCTCGTTCTGTGCGACCAATCCGGCCAACCCGGTGAGGGGCTGCGTGACGAACAACGGTGAATATCCGTTCAGCACCGATCCGAACAACCAGCCGGCTCCGCCGAATCTGGCCGCATCGGGCAGCGCCCAGATGGACAGCATCGATCCGAACTTCAAGCTCCCGACCGTCTGGAAGGTGAGCCTGGGTTACGACGCCGAGCTGCCGTGGTGGGGGCTGGTGGGTACGGTCGAGGTCCAGCACCTGAAGAACAAGGACGGCGTGTTCTACAAGGCGCTGAACATCGGCAAGGCGCAGGGTCAGCTGGCTGACGGTCGCGACAGCTACTGGTGCACGCCGGGCAACACGAAGAACTGCGGTGCGGTGGCAGGCTTCACCACCAATTCGACCGTGCTGAGCAACACCAGCAAGGGTGCCTCCACGGCTGTGACCTTCTCGCTGGACAAGCCGTTCGACAATGGCTGGTACGGCAACATCAGCTACACCTTCACCAAGGCTACCGAAGTCGGTTCGGAGACCAGTTCGCAGGCGTGGTCCAGCTACCAGTATGTGTCGCGTCTGAATCCGAATGATGAGTACGCAGGCACCGCGACCCGCGAGATCCGCGATTCGCTCAAGGCCTCCCTGGGTTGGGAGCATGCGTTCTTCGGTAACTACAAGACCAGCTTCACGGCCTTCTATACCGGCCGCACCGGCCTGCCGTACACCTGGATCGTGGATGGTGACCCGAACGGCGACGGCATCTTCCAGGATCCGGCCTACATCCCGACGCGCGGCGACTCGAAGGTCAGCTACGTTTACGGCAACAAGGCTGCGACTGCCGACCAGATCGCCGCATTCCAGGCGTTCATCGACAGCAATCCGTACCTGAGCGGCCGCCGTGGTGGCATCGCCGATCGCAATGGTGCGCGCAATCCGTGGGTGAACCAGGTTGATGTCAGCGTCCAGCAGGAGCTGCCCGGCTTCTTCAAGGAGCACAAGTCGGTCATCCGTCTGGATATCTACAATTTCCTGAACATGCTCAACAAGGATTGGGGCATTACGGAAAACGTGGGCGGCTTCGACACCCGCTACCTGGCGAAGCTGAGCAAGGTCAATCCGGATGGTACCTATGTGTACGATCTGGCCGGTGCCAACTCGCCGCAGAATTCCACGGTGTATGACTTCAACCGTGGTTATCCGTCGCGCCCGGTCTCGCGCTGGTCGGCTCTGCTGACCCTGCGTTACGAGTTCTGATGCCCTGACGGATCAGTACGGAACAGGAGACGGCCGGGGAAACCCGGCCGTTTTCCTTTTCATGGGGGCAGCGCTACATTCGACCAACTGAGAAGACGGAACGAAGATGGAAATGACGACGAAAGAGGCGGTGGCGCGTGCGCTGCCGGTGCAGGACGCGCGGATCTACCCGCGCGGCGGTCTGGACGTGCTGTCGCGGGCGGAGGTGGCGCGCCTGCGCGACGCTTCCAGCGGCGGCATGCACGAGCTGCTGCGGCGCTGCGCGCTGGCGGTGCTCACCAGCGGAAGCGCATCGGATGACCCGCGCGCCGCGCGCGATCTCTATCCCGATTTCGACATCCAGGTCGCCCAGCAGGACCGCGGCGTGCGCATCGACCTGAGCAACGCGCCGGCTATGGCCTTTGTCGATGGCGAGATCATCCGCGGCATCGCCGAACTGCTGTTCTCGGTCGTGCGCGACCTGGCCTACATGGCCATCGAGCTGGGGCCGGAGTACGCCTCGGACCTGGAGACGTCCGAAGGCATCACCAACGCGGTGTTCGGCGTGCTGCGCAACGCGCGCATCCTGCAGCCCAGCGAGCCGAACCTGGTCGTCTGCTGGGGCGGCCACTCGATCTCCCGCGACGAATACCTGTACACCAAGCAGGTCGGTTACGAGCTGGGGCTGCGCGGCCTGGACATCTGCACCGGCTGCGGCCCGGGCGCGATGAAGGGTCCGATGAAGGGCGCGACGATCGCCCATGCCAAGCAGCGCAGGACCAATACGCGCTACATCGGCATCACCGAGCCGGGCATCATCGCGGCCGAGTCGCCGAACCCGATCGTGAACCACCTGGTGATCATGCCGGACATCGAGAAGCGCCTGGAGGCCTTCGTCCGCATGGGCCACGGCATCATCGTGTTCCCGGGCGGCGTCGGCACCGCCGAGGAAATCCTGTACCTGCTGGGCATCCTGCTGCGCGAGGAGAACAAGGCGCTGCCGTTCCCGCTGATCCTCAGCGGCCCGACCGTCGCCGCGCCGTACTTCGAGCAGATCGACCGGTTCATACGCATGACCCTGGGCGAGGAGGCGGCCAGCCGCTACGAGATCATCGTCGGCGACCCGGTCGCCGTGGCGCGGCGCATGACGCAGGGCATCAAGCGGGTGCGCGAGTACCGGCTGGCGCACAAGGACTCGTTCTTCTTCAACTGGTCGGTGGAAATCCCCAGGGAATACCAGCAGCCGTTCGTGCCGACGCACGAGGCGATGGCCGCGCTGGACCTGCACCACGGCCGGCCCGCGCCGGAACTGGCCGCCGACCTGCGCCGCGCGTTCTCGGGCATCGTCGCCGGCAACGTCAAGGAAGACAGCATGCAGCGGATCGAGCAGTTCGGGCCTTTCCGGATCCATGGCGATCCGGACATGATGCAGGCGCTGGATGCGCTGCTGCGCGCCTTCGTCGAACAACGGCGCATGAAGATCTCCGGCGAATACCACCCCTGCTACCAGGTCGTGACCTGATGGCGTTGTGATGTGCCGGCAGGGCGTCAGTCATGGATTGACGCCCTGCGCGCCCGATGGAGCAGCGGCTTACTCCGGCCGGCAAGGCATGGTCATCGTCGCCACGTAGCAGTTGCCTTCGCTCCGGGTTTCCACCTGCCCGCCCATGGCCCGCACGCGTTCGCGTACCGCGCGCAGGCCGACGCCGTGGCCTGGGCGGGCAGAGGCCGGGCTTGCGGGTAGATCGTTGATGACGACGATGCGCGCCCTGTCCGCCTGCTGGTCGACGGTCACGCGCAGCAGGCAACTGGTGGTGGAGGGTTCGACGCCATGGTGGATTGCGTTTTCCACCAGGGGTTGGATTGACAGCGTCGGTACCTGCAGCGTGGGCAGTGGTTCGGGCAGTTCCCACTCCAGGCGCATGCGCTGACCGAAACGCAGGTGCTCGATCTCGGCATAGCGGCGCGCCAGCTCTATTTCCTCGCGCAGCGGAATACGGTTGGGCCCAGCCAGGGCGGCACGGAACAGGTCGGCCAGGTCAAGCAGCAACTGTTCGGCTTTTTCCGGCTGCTGGTGGACCAGCGCCACCCCGGTGTTGAGCGTGTTGAAGAGGAAATGAGGGTGGATGCGCGCCTGCAATGCGTCCAGTTCGGCCTGTTTGATGCGCACGGCCATTTGCCGTGCATTCCAGTGACTGCGGAAAATAGCCAGCCCGATCAACCCCACCGCCAGTGCGATGCCGCTGAACTGCAGCCACAGAACCCGCCAGGCTGCCGGCTGAAGTATCAGTTGATCATGCAGCAGCAGCCACAGAATCGAACAGATGATGCTGGTCACCACCAGCAAGGTGGCCAGCGCAAAATAGGCAACGCTCAGCGGGCGTAGTTTTTCCAGCGGACGGCGTAACAGGGCCAGCACGCTCACGGTCAGCAGGCTGGTCCACTGGATCAGCAGCGAGGTCAGGCCGAAGTGCACCCAGCGACTGCCATCGATGCCGGGGGCAAGCGCCAGAATCACTGCGAGCAGCTCGCCCGCCAGAACGATGAAGACAAGAGTGGATGTCTGCCATAGAGCTTCCAGGGGGGGGCGGAGCAGTTCAGGCGAGGACGCGCTGGTGTGTGTCTGGGGTGGAAGATCCATGGTGTGGTGCCGTTGGTGGCAGGAATGCCGCCGCTCGTCGGCATGTGCTGGTGCTTGCGGCGGAGGTCTCATTAGCGTACAGGCATCGAAACCATGGGGGGAGTTCCATGCGACGCAGGGGGGGGGGGGGGGCCCGCCGCTTCGGCCTCT
>Ga0182741_1000701_pt1 | contig 48266 bp, 40 predicted proteins | sample eDN5th37CBELigOP_FD_128874 | JGI IMG/M metagenome (GOLD analysis project Ga0182741, IMG submission 128874) | Enriched Organic Plus compost microbial communities from Emeryville, California, USA - eDNA 5th pass 37_C BE-Lig OP (version 2) (version 2) ... | reverse complement strand
CGTAGGCCGGGTGCGGCACGCGCTGGTAGGGCAGCTCGAACACGCTGTCGAGCTCCTCGGTGGTGAGCGGAATCGCCGGCGGATTGATCCACACGTAGCGATCGCCGTGCTTCTGCACCAGGGTGTGGGCATTGGCGGGATTGGTCTCCAGATGCAGCACGCGCGAGGTGTGGGCGTACAGCACCGGGTCGTTGCGCACCTTCTCGTAGGAGGGCAGCAGGATGTAGTGCTTGCCCGAGCCGATCACCGGCGAGATGCGAATGACCTTCGGTTCCGCCTTGGGTGCCTCGGCCTCGGCCGCGCCGCCGGCGCAGGCGGCACCGGCCGCTTCCGCCGAGTCGTACTGATACGGGTTCTTGTGCGGCTCGACCCGGCCGGGTTTGTCGATGCGGGTGGAGTCCTTGGCCTTCCAGTCGGCGGGCAGTTCCGACAGCACCACCGCCGTGCCGCGGATATTGGTCATGTCCTTGAGCGGTTCGCCGTTGGCGGCGCGGTGGGCGATCTCCACCACGGCGCGTTCGGCGTTGCCGTACACCAGCAGATCGGCCTTGGAGTCGATCAGCACCGAGCGGCGCACGGTGTTCGACCAGTAGTCGTAATGGCCGATGCGGCGCAGGCTGGCCTCAATGCCGCCGATCAGCACCGGCACGTCCTTGTAGGCTTCCTTGCAGCGCTGGGTGTAGACGATCACCGCCCGGTCCGGGCGCTTGCCGCCCTCGTTGTTCGGGGTGTAGGCGTCGTCGTGGCGCAGCTTCAGATCGGCCGTGTAGCGGTTGATCATCGAGTCCATGTTGCCGGCCGACACGGCGAAGAACAGATTCGGCCGGCCCAGCGCCATGAAGGCGTCCTTCGATGACCAATCCGGCTGGGCGATGATCCCCACCCGGAATCCCTGCGCCTCCCACAGCCGCCCGATCACCGCCATGCCGAAGCTGGGGTGGTCCACGTAGGCGTCGCCGACCACGATGATGATGTCGCAACTGTCCCAGCCGAGCTGGTCCATTTCCGCGCGGGACATGGGCAGGAACGGCGCGGTGCCGAAGCACTCGGCCCAGTAGCGGGGATAGGAAAACAGGGGGTGGGCGGCATGCATGGCGAGAGACTTCGATCGCGGCCGGGCGAAGGCCGAGGACTTTAACAGAGCCCATCCAGGGAGCCAACGACGGGCCCACCTGGGAAGGGGGGTATCGGCGGTAGACCGCGGCGGGCCCGCGGCGTTCACCGGCTCGGCTCCCGATCCGCGGTTATCAGCAGCGCCGCCTGACCGTCGTGGTCGCCGGTACTCACCAACGGGTCTTGGGTCAGCGCGTTGTCGAGCGCGACGAAACCTTGCAGGTGGTACTCGCTAGCCTGGTCGAGCCGCTGCGCGAAGTCGTCGCGGGCCTGGTCGAACGATACGAAAGCGTGCTTGACCGGCGCCATCGGCGCCACCCGCTCGCGGCTGAAGGCGCCGATGAACACGAAGCCGCGCTCGCTCGGGTGTGGTCCGAAGATCCGGCCGTGGTTGTTGTGGAACTCGAACGGCTCGTTCGAGAACGCATGCTCGTGCCGGCGCGGCAGCTGTTGGTAATAACGGCCGCCGATGTAGCCCTGATAGCCGCTGGAGTGGCCCTCTCGGCTTGGATAGCCGGCGCCGGCGGTGGCACGCATCAGCCGCTCGACCGCTTGCTCGGCGGTGGCCGCGGCGGCGTCGATCAGCACCACGTTAATCGGCTCGCGCAGCGGCTTGCCGTCGTAGATCTCGCCGAGCCAGTGCGCGGGCGTCCGGTCCGGGTCGAGCATCCACTTGCCGAATGGGGGCAAGCCCGGCGGCTGGGCCAGTTCGGCCGGCGCGGCTGTGAACACCGGATCGTAGTCCATCCCGGATGCCAACGGCCGGCAGGAAAGGGGAATCAGCAGTAGTGCGGCGGCGGCAAGCAGCGGCCACCACAGGCGGGGCGGGTTCATGGCGTCCTCGGCGGTCGGTTCGGGCTTCACTACATGCGGCGTGTTCGGCGCGCTCCAAACCGTCTCTTTCCTACCCCGCCCGACGCACCCATATCCGGCCTATCCAGCTGTTTTGGCAAAAGGAAACCGATATCAGCTCGAGCAGCGCGATCGCACCGCGGGGGAGCCGTTTCGCGTGTCGGGGCCGGTTGCCGTTGGCCGTGGTCGCGGCGCTGCTGGCCACCGGTTGCGACGGGCCGCAGTCGGCGTTGGCGCCGGCCAGCCTGGACGCGGCGCGGGTCGCCGAGCTGTTCTGGTGGATGGTCGCGGGCAGCGCCGCGATCTGGTTAGCGGTGATAACCATCGGGCTGTACGCCGCCCGTGGCCGGCCGCGTTCGGAACGCGCCGGCCGCCGCCTGATCCTGGTCGCCGGCGCGCTGCTGCCGACGCTCGTGCTCGGTGCGCTGCTGATCTACGGCTTGCGGTTGATGCCGTCCGCGCACGATCAGGAAGCCGATCTGCGGATCGAGGTGGTCGGCGAGCAGTGGTGGTGGCGCGTGCGCTACCTCCGCGACGACGGCGGCCCCGTCGAGTTGGCCAACGAGGTGCGTTTGCCGCGCGGCGCGCGCGCCGAGTTCATTCTCAGTAGCCCGGACGTGATCCACGCGTTCTGGATTCCGTCGCTGGGCGGTAAGCGCGACATGATCCCGGGCCGGATCACCCGGTTGGTGCTGCGGCCGGACAGGGTGGGCGAGTATCGCGGCGCCTGCGCCGAGTATTGCGGCGGCTCGCACGCGCTGATGGCGTTCCCGGTGGTGGTGATGGAGCCGGCCGAATTCGATGCCTGGCTGCGGGCGCAGGCGGCGCCGGCGCGCGCGCCGGGCGAGGAGCCGGCGCGGCGCGGACAGGCGCTGTTCCTGGCCAACGGCTGCGGCGGCTGCCATAGCGTGCGCGGCACCGAGGCCGACGGCGTGATCGGCCCCGATCTCACCCACGTCGGCAGCCGACTGAGCCTGGGCGCGGGCGTGCTGCCGAACGAGCCGGCGGAATTCGCGCGCTGGCTGGCGCACACCGAGCGGATCAAGCCGGAGGTGCGAATGCCGGCCTATTCGATGCTTGCGCGGGAGGAACTCGACGCCATCGCCGCGTATCTCGAGGGCTTGCAATGACCACGCCGGGGCAGGACGACCGGGCGCGGCAGCGGGGTCAGGAGTCCCGGTTGCTGCGCGCCTGGGCGACGCCGACCGGTTGGCGCTATTGGACGGCGGTGAACAACACCGAGGTGGGCTTGTGGTACACCGCCGCCGCCTTCCTGTTCATGCTGTTCGCCGGTGTGTTGGCGCTGCTGATGCGGGTGCAGCTGGCCGTGCCGGACAACGACTTCGTCAGCGCCAATACTTACAACCAGCTGTTCACCCTGCACGGCTCGGTGATGATGTTCCTGTTCGCCGTGCCGGTGTTCGAGGCGTTCTCGATCCTGATCCTGCCGCAAATGCTGGGTTCGCGCGATCTGCCGTTCCCGCGGCTGTCCGCGTTCGGCTTCTGGTGCTTCATCATCGGCGGCGCCTTCGTGTGCGGCTCGATCTTCTTCGATATCGCGCCGCAGGGCGGTTGGTTCATGTACCCGCCGTTGACCACCCAGTACCAGGATGGGCTGGGCGCGGACGTGTGGTTGCTGGGGCTGAGCTTCATCGAGGTGGCGTCGATCGCTGCCGCGGTGGAGCTGATCATCGGGGTTCTGAAGTGCCGCCCGCCGGGGATGCGGATCAATCTGATCCCGCTGTACGCCTGGTACATCCTGGTGGTCGGGGCAATGATCCTGTTCGCCTTCCCGCCGCTGATCGCCGGCGACCTGCTGTTCGAGCTGGAGCGCGCCTTCGACTGGCCGTTCTTCGATCCTTCCCGCGGCGGCGATCCGCTGCTGTGGCAGCACCTGTTCTGGATCTTCGGCCATCCCGAGGTCTACATCGTGTTCCTGCCGGCGGTCGCGCTGGTGGCGATGATGGTGCCGACCTTCGCCGGCCGGCCCATGGTGGGCTACACCTGGATCGTGCTGGCCGCGGTCGGCACCGGCTTCCTCAGCTTCGGGCTGTGGGTGCACCACATGTACGCCACCGGCATGCCCGGCATCTCGCTGGCGTTCTTTTCCGGTGCCTCCGAAGCCGTGGCCATACCCACCGGCGTACAGATCTTCTGTTTCCTCGCCACGGCCTTGGCCGGCCGCATGAGCCGCTCGCTGCCGATGCTGTACGTCTCCGGCGCGTTGGCGATCTTCGTGCTGGGCGGGCTGACCGGCGTGATGGTGGCGCTGGTGCCGTTCGACTGGCAGGCGCACGACACCTATTTCGTGGTGGCGCACCTGCACTACGTGCTGATCGGCGGCATGGGCTTTCCGGTGGCCGCCGGCTTCTATTACTTCTATCCCATGGCCACCGGCAAGATGCTGTCGGAGCGGCTGGGGCGGATCGCGTTCTGGCTGCTGTTCATCGGCTTCAACGTCGCCTTCCTGCCCATGCACCTGACCGGGCTGCGCGGCATGCCGCGGCGGGTGTTCAGCTATGCCGAGGGCATGGGATTCGACACGCTCAACCTGGTGTCGACCGTCGGCGCCTTCGTCATGGCCGCGGGCGTGACCGTGTTCGTCTGGGACGTGGTGCGGCCGAAGCGGCGCCAGCCGTACGCGCCGCGCAACCCGTGGAACGCCGGCACGCTGGAGTGGCTGGCGGAGATGCCGGCCAAGCCGTGGGGCATACGCTCGATCCCGATCATCCGCAGCCGCTACCCGTTGTGGGACCAGCCGGACCTGGTCAAGGACGTCGACGAGGGCCGGTTCTATCTGCCCGACGCGGAGGAGGGTAGGCGCGAGTTCCTGGTCACCAGCACCATCGACGCGGTGCCGATTCAGTGCCAGCGCGTTCCCGGTCCGACCACCGTCACCATCTTCGCCGCCGCCTTCCTGGGCGGCGTGTTCATCTTCGCCACCTTCGGCTGGTACCTGGCCACGGTGGTGAGCGGTGTGCTGGCCTTGGCGGCGATTCTGACCTGGTTGTGGACCGGCACCGGCGAGATCCCGGAAAAACCGGACAAGGACGTCGGCCTGGGACTGCGCCTGCCGCTGTACGCCGCCGGCCCGAACTCGGTCGGCTGGTGGGCGATGTTCATCACCATGATCGGCGACATGACCGCCTTCGCTAGCCTGGTGTTCGGCTACTTCTTCTACTGGACGGTGCGCGACGACTTCCCGCCTGGCCCGGACGCGGGACCGGGGCAGTTCTGGCCCGCTTGGGCGGCGGCGTTGGTGCTTGCGGCCTGGCTGCTGACCGTCGCCGCGCGCGAGTGCAATCGTCGTTCCATGGCGGGCGGTTACTACGCCGCGCTCGGCGCCGCGGCGCTGCTGACCGTGGCCGGCGCCGCCGCGTTGATCGCCGGGCCGCGCCTCACCGGTCTGGACCCCACCAGCCACGTCTACCCGGCGACGGTATGGGTGCTGGTGGTGTGGGGCGTGGCGCATCTGGCGGTTGGCCTGGTGATGCAGCTCTACTGCGTCGCCCGCCGCTGGGCCGGCCGGTTGACGCCGGTCTACGACGGCGACATCCGCAACACGACGCTGTATTGGCACTTCACGGCCGTGACCGGCGCCGTCACCTGCGCCGTGATCGCCCTGTTCCCGCTGGCGGGTGCGCCATGAGCGCGGCGGCCGCATCGCCCCGGGCAACGCGCCGCGCGCTATGGCTGCTGACCTACGCGCCCACGGTGTGGGCGCTGCATTTCCTGGCCAGCTACGTCAGCGCCGCGCTGTATTGCGCCAAATGGGCCGACGCTACCGGTGTACTCGGCCCGGTACGGCTCCTCATTGGTCTGTTCACGGTACTGGCGCTGCTGGCGATCGGCGTCACCGCTTGGCGCGGCTACCGTCAGCACCGCTACGGCGAGGACGGCGCCGTGCCGCACGACGCTGCCACCGCCGCCGACCGCCACCGCTTCCTCGGCTTCGCCACGCTGCTGCTGTGCGGGCTGAGCGCGGTCGCCACCATCTACGTGGCCATGGCCGTGATCTTCATAGGGAGCTGCCGCTGATGCGCCGGATCGCGCTCGTGCTCGGCCTGTCGGCATTGGCCGCGGCTTGGCTCGGGCCGCTGCCTGGCCTGGCGGCCGAACGGTTCGTGGCGCACATGACCATGCATGTCACGGTGGTGGCGCTGGCCGCGCCGCTGATCGCGCTAGGCCTGGCCGGTGGGCCAGGCGATCCGGTGCGCCGCGCGCCGTGGCTGTTCGCGGCGGTGCCGGCATCGCTGGCGGAGATGCTGATCATCTGGCTGTGGCACACGCCGGCGCTGCATCACGCCGCCCGCCACGGCGGCGCGGCGCTGGCGTTGGAGCAGGGCAGCTTCCTGCTGGCGGCACTGCTGGTCTGGCTGTCCGCGCTGGGCGGCGATGACAGGACGCGCGCGCCGCGGGCGGCGGCCGGTATCGCCGGCCTGCTGCTGACCTCGATGCACATGACCTTGCTGGGCGTCCTGCTGGTGTTGGCGCCGCGCGTGCTGTACGGCGATCACGGCGCAGCCGCGGCCGGGGCGCTTGCCGACCAGCAGTTGGGCGGCCTGCTCATGCTGGTGGCGGGCGGCTCGGTCTACCTTGCCGGCGGGCTCTACCTGCTTGCCGGGCTGCTGCGCGAGCCACGCGTCGCGGAGGGCGGGGAATGAGGCGCGTCCTGCTCAAGCTGGGGATGCTTGCCGTGGCGGCGGCCGGCGCGGGCTTGCTGGTGGCATGGTCGGGCTTGATTCCGATCGCCGCCAGCGGCGGTCACTGGCCGGCCACGGCCTGGTTGCTGCATTTCGCCATGCGCCAGTCGGTCGCTACCCAGTCGCGCGGCCTGACGCCGCCCGATCTCGAGCAACCGGCCTTGGTGCTGCGCGGTGCCGGGCACTACGCCACCGGCTGCGCGCCGTGCCACGGCACACCCGGCACGACGCTCGGGCCCATCGTCGCGCGCATGACGCCGAGCCCGCCGCCGTTGACCGAGCGCATGCACGACTGGTCGCCGGCGGAACTGTTCTGGATCGTCAAGCACGGCATCAAGTACACCGCCATGCCGGCCTGGGTCGCGCAGCAGCGCGACGACGAGGTCTGGGCCATGGTGGCTTTCCTGCGCCGCCTGCCGGAGCTGGATGCCACGGAATTCCGCCGGCTGGCATACGGCGAGCGAGACCAGGGCGGAACACCCGCGCTCGAGCCGCTGACGGCCGTTCTGAGCGATTGCGCGCGCTGCCATGGCGGCGACGGCCGCGGCCGCGCCGGCGCCGCGCCCAAGCTGGCGGGACAGAGCGCAACCTATCTGCTGGAGAGCTTGCGCAGCTATGCCGGCAGCCGGCGCCACAGCGGCATCATGCAGCCGATCGCCGCGGCCCTGGACGAGACGCTGATGCGGACCTTGGCCGAGCACTATGCCAAGTCGACTCCCGCCGATCCCGACAGCACGGAGGATGCGGCAGCGCGCCGCCGCGGCGAGGCCATTGCCATGCAGGGCATCCCGACGCAGGGCGTGCCGGCCTGCGCCCATTGCCATGGCCCGAAGGTCTCGCCGCGCAATCCTCGTTTTCCGCGCCTGGACGGGCAGTACGCCGACTACCTGGAGCAGCAGTTGCTGCTGTTCAAGCAAGGCGCGCGCGGCGGCAGCGCCTACGCGCCGCTGATGGAGATCGTGGCGCGCCGCATGAGCGAGGCGCAGATGCGGGACGTCGCCGTGTACTACGGCGGACGGATGCCGGCGCCATGAGACGGATCGCTAGGCTTCGCGCCGCAGCAGCCGCAGGCCGAGCTCGTAGCCGCCGACGCCGACGATCATGGTCAGCAGCGGCAACAGGTAGTAGACGCCACGGAACGCCAGCAGCGAGGCCAGTACGCTGCTGGCCGGCGCGTCGCCCGGCAGGAGCAGCAGCAGCACGCTTTCGAACACGCCCAGCCCGCCCGGCACGTGGCTGACCGCGCCGGCGACCATGGCTAGCACATACAGACCGACGAAGGCTGGGTAGCTCAGCTCGACCTGCTCCGGCAGCAGCAGATACGCCACGCCGGCGACGATGGCGATGTCCACGGCGCCGAACAGCAACTGCAACAGGCTCACCCGCGCCGACGGCGCCGGCGCCTCCCAGGAGCCGAGGCGGATCGGGTGATGGCGTGCGCTGGTCCAGTAGATGTAGCCGGCGAGTCCCAGCAGCAGCAGACCGCCGGCGATACGCAGCGGCCAGCTCGGTATGCCGAGCACCCCAGCCAGGCCGCGCGGTTCGAGCAACAGTGCCCAGCCGGCGGTCAGCGCGATTCCCAACGTGAAGGCGAAGGCGCACAACAGCGTGATGACCGCCGCGTCGCCCGCGGAGAAGTCGTGGCCGCGGTAGTAGCGGTAGCGCAGCGCGCCGCCGGTGAGCGGGCCCGGGCCCACATTGCGTTGCAGCGCGAACGCCGCCAGCGAGGTCAGCACCAGCCGCGGCCACGGCACGCTGCGCCGGAGAAAGCGCAGCGCCAGATAGTCGTAGCCGACGATCCACAGATAGCCGCAGATGGCGAGGCCGATAGCCAGCCCCACCGTGCGCGGCGGGATCTCGCGGATGGCGGTGACGACGTCGTCGAAACGGATGTCGCCGAGCGTGCGCACCAGCAGGGTGAGAATCAGCGCGCCAAGCGCGATGGCGAGCAGCTGACCGGCGAGCTTCTTGTTGTTGTTCGATAACGGCAGCTTCAACGATGCGCTTCCTCGCTTGAGTTTGGCTGCCCGGCGGCAAGGCGAGGCTCCGGAGCGTTCGGTCCTGGGGTTTCGATGTACGAGCTGTATGGGGGCGCCGCCGGGCAAGTCGATGGCGCCGCCCGTCTCGGCCACCTCCGGGCTTCGCCTAACGCGCCTGGGCCCATGGGCACCAGAGTCACGGATGCTTATGCTTAACTGCCACGACAACATGAACCGGTCCCGGAGCAGCGCATGACCCACACGTCCAATCCCGAGTTTCGCAACGACGCCAAGGTCATCGGGTTGGTCGGTCTGGCGCACGGGGTGTCGCATTTCTTCCAGCTGCTGCTCGCGCCGCTGTTTCCCTGGATCAAGGCCGAGCTGGGATTGAGCTACGCCGAGCTGGGCGGGCTGATGGCGGTGTTCTTCGTCGTTTCCGGCGTAGGGCAGGCCGCGTCGGGATTCGTGGTGGATCGGGTGGGCGCGCGCGGCGTGCTGTTCGCCGGCGTTGCCCTGCTGGGGCTCGCCGCGCTGGTTTCCGGACTGAGCAGCGGCTATGCCGGGCTGGCGCTGGGCGCGGCGGTGGCCGGCCTCGGCAATTGCGTGTTCCACCCCGCCGACTTCACCTTGCTCAATCGCCGGGTTTCGACCGCGCGACTGGCCCATGCCTTCTCGGTGCACGGCATTACCGGCAACCTTGGCTACGCCGCCGCGCCCATCTTCCTGGTGGGTATCGCGCAATTGAGTGGTTCCTGGCGAATCGCGGTCCTGGCGGCGGCGGGGGTGGCCGTGGCGGTGCTGCTACTGCTGGCGCTCAACCGGCGGCTGCTCGACGATCGCCTCTCGCACGAAGCCAGCGTCGAGGCGAAGCCGGAAGCGGTGGCGGCGGGAAGCACGCTGGGCTTTCTCAGGCTGCCCCAGGTGTGGCTGTGCTTCGCCTTCTTCTTCGTCTCCGCGCTCGCCATCGGCGGCGTGCAGAGCTTCGCGCCGACCGCGCTCAATCAGCTGTACGGCATGCCGCTGACCGTGGCGGCGCTGGCCTACACCGCGTTCATGCTCGCCAGCGCGGGCGGGATGGTGCTGGGCGGTTTCGCCGGTGGCCGCACCCGCGACCACGATCGGTTGATCGCCGGCTGCATGGCGGCCGCCGGTTGCCTGAGCATCCTGCTAGGGCTGGCGCTGCTGCCGGCGGCGATGGTGCTGCCACTGATGGCGCTGATCGGCTTCGGCTCCGGCGTGGCCAACCCATCGCGCGACCTGCTGGTGCGCGCGGCGGCGCCGAAGGGCGCCACCGGACGCGTCTACGGCACGGTGTATTCCGGGCTCGACGCGGGCATGGCGGTGGCGCCGGTCGTGTTCGGCCTGATCATGGACGCGGCTTGGCCGGGCATGGTGTTCGCCGCCATCGGCGGGTGTCAGTTCCTGGCGATTGCAGCGGCGCTGGCGGTCGGTGGCGAATCGCGCCGTCGCCGCGGGCAGGAGGTGCTGGCGGCGGGCTGAACCGCGCGCAAGGTCCAGAGGATGCAGGAGTAGCGATAGAAACTGTACAGATATCCAGTTGCCGTCTACCATCCGGGTAACATCGCGCGCACGGAGGCACGCATATGGATGTCACCTGGGACGATCTGGGCGGGATGACCGCGCCCCATCTGCTGGAACGCACCAGACAGGCGATCCGGCGGCAGGGGTTGGGGTCCGAACTGGAACGGTCGTATCTGCGTTGGATCACGCAGTTCCTTCATTTCACCGCGATGCGCCGGCCGTTGCCGCTGGATAGCGCGGAAATCGAAGCCTTCCTGAGCCATGTCCGCGCCGGCCAGATCGATTCCAGCCAGGCGGCCGAGCAGGCGCGGCATGCGCTCGATTTCCTGCAGCGACTACTTCAACCCGATTGTGCGTCCGGCACGCCGACCCCAGTCGATCGCGCGCGGGAAAGCGAGCGCGTGCTCGCCCAGTTGCGGGGTACCCGTTGGCTGCTCGCCGCCATGCACTTGGTCGCCGGCTTGCAGCCGGCCGAATGCGTGCGATTGCGTGTACGCGACCTGGATTTCCCGCGCCGGCGCTTGAGCGTGCGCGATGCCAACCTCGCCAGGACGGATGTCGTGGCCATGCCCACGCAGTTGTTGCGGCCGCTGCAGGCGCATCTGCGCCAAGTGCGCGAACTCCATGCCCGCGATCTAGCGGAAGGCTTCGGCGCGGCTTGGCTGCCGCTGGAGATCCGCCGCAAGTATCCGCGCGCGATGCACGAATGGGGCTGGCAGTACGTGTTCCCGTCCGCACAGCGCGGCGCCGACGCGGGCGACGGCATCGTCCGTCGCCGCCACCTGGACCCGGCTACGCTGCTGCGCGTGCTCGACGAAGCCCGGCGCCGCGCCGGTATCACGCCACCTTCCGCGGCTGCGCCGATGCGTCTCGATCCGCGGCCGGCAGCGGGGCAGGGGCGGCGGGCCGTCGGTAGCTGAGAGCGCTCAAGCCGACGGCGGGCTTCCCGAAACCGCGCAATAGGTTTACGTTTACGTCAACAATGTTCGCAGGCGAATAAGAGCGTAATGGCCGACGTTTCTCAAACCACCTACACCATCCGCGAGTTGTCACAGGAATTCGACGTGACGCCGCGCTCCCTGCGCTTCTACGAGGATCAGGGCTTGCTGTCGCCGCGTAGGGAAGGCCAGAAGCGGCTGTACAGCCGGCGCGACCGGGCCAGGCTCAAGCTGATCCTGCGCGGCAAGCGTCTCGGCATGAGCCTGGACGAGATCTACCAGCTGCTGTCGCTGTACGACAGCCCCGAAGGCGGCGAGGAGCGGCAGCTGGAGGTCTATCTGGCGCAGTTGGAAGAGAAGCGGCAGATGCTGCTGCAGCGGCGCAAGGACATCGAGGAGGCGCTGAGCGAGCTGGAGGCGTCGGCGGAGCGTTGCCGGCAACTGCTTGCGCAGAAGCGGGGGCTGGCGCGCGGCTGAGAGGTTTCCCGGGCCGCGCGTTAGCTCCCTTCGCCTCCGCGACTCCACATTCACCCGTTGGTCTCTTGCCAGAGGCTCTAGGCCCCCAGCCTCCGAGGCCGTTCCGTAGCCGGTCAATCGAACCCTAGTGAATACCCGTACGTGCGGTCTCGGTATCGTGCGCGCGGCAGCGGCAAAAAACATGCATTCTTGCTGCTCCTCCTCTTGTCACATTAGAAATTGCTAACGAATATACGGCGGTTGAGACACGACGCATCCTCGATTGCGCCAAGCCCGCGCGGTAGCTTCATGTGGGCGCGAATCGAGAACCGGTTCGGTTCAAGCGCGGGACCGGCAGAGGTTAAAGAATGACAACGATCTCGGGGGACGGAGGAGCGGGGATGCCTCCCGGTGCGGCGCTATCCCATGAAGCGTGCGAATGGCAATCGCTGCGGAGCTTGCTGGCGCTGGCCGCCGATTGGATCTGGGAGCAGGACGATTCGTTTCGGTTCACCCGCCTGGAAGGCCGCGACCAGGCGGATTCGTCGTATTGGCTAGGCAAAAGCCGGAGCGACCTGGGGCTGCGTCTCGCGGCCGATGACGACGAAGCGGAGTTCACTGCGTTGCTGCGGGAGCGGCGGCCGTTTCGCGACGTGCTCATGAGCCGCGACCTGCCGGACGGCAGCCGACGCTACATCAGCATCAGCGGCGAGCCGGTGTTCGATGGCGGCAAGCGCTGGATCGGTTACCGCGGTATCGGCCGCGACGTTTCCGAGCGCGAGCGCGTCAACGTCGAACTGGGGCGTTTCCACGCCGCCATAGACGCTACGCCCGATCATGTGATCCTCGCCGACGCGGAAAGCCGTCGACTGATCTATGCCAACGAGGCCGCTTGGCGCCCGACCGGCTACAGCCGCGAGGAGCTTCTCGCCCTCGATCCGGCCGTTCTGGCCGGAATCACGCAAGACGAGTTGCGCGAGCTGTACGCGCGGGTGATCGCCTCTGGCCCACAAGGCATGACCACGCCACCGCGGCTGTATTCGACCCGCGACGGCCGCGGCAAGGGTTGGTGGCAGGCGCATTGGCGCGCGGTGCAACTCGAAGGGCGCTGGATCGTCGCGACCTCCTCGCGCGAGGTTACCGCGCAGGTGCTCGGCGAGAAGGCCCTGGAGCGCGCCAAACGCATGTACGCCGCGCTAAGCGCGAGCAATGAGGCGATCCTGCGCACGGCTTCGCCCAAGGCGCTATACCAACAGGTTTGCGATGCCGCGGTGCAGGCGGGAAGGTTCGCCGCGGCCGCCGTGTTGCTGGTCGAGCCTGGCTCGGAGCAAGGCGAGGTGGTGGCCGCGGCCGGCCAGGACGCGGACAAGTTGCGCGAAGCCTTGCAGTCGCCGGGCATCGTTACGTCCGGTGGCAATGGACTGGTCGGCACCGCTGTTCGCGATTGCAAACCCGGTATCAGCGACGATTTTCTCCGTGATCCGCGCACCCGCGCCTGGCATTCGACCGCTGCCCGGAACGGGATGAAGTCCGCCGCCGCGCTGCCGTTGGTGCGCGATGGACGTCCATTCGGCGTGCTGTTCCTGTGCTCGGGATCGAAGCGCGCGTTCGACGACGAGACCCTCGCGCTGCTGCGGCGCATGACCGACAACATCACGTTCGCGCTGGAGTATCTCGAGCGCGAGGCCGAGCGGCGGGAAGCGGAGCGGGCGTTGCGGGCCAGCGAGGAGAAGTACCGCACCATCCTCGACAGCATCGAGGACGCGTACTACGAGATCGACCTGCGCGGCGACCTGGTGATCGTCAACAGCGCGTTCTGCCGCATGCTCGGTTACGGCGAGGACGAACTCAGGGGCACGAACAGCCGCGCCTACATGCGGCCGGAATCGCTCGACGGCACCACCAGCACGTTCAACCGGGTGTTGCGCACCGGCATCCCGGTGAAGGCGTTCGGCTGGGAAATGCTACGCCGCGACGGCGAGGTGATGCTGGCGGAGGGGTCCATCCACCTCATCACCGACGTCCAAGGGAAACCCATCGGCTTTCGCGGCATCGTCCGCGACGTCACGGAGCGCAAGCGCGAGGAGCGGTTGCTGGCGCTCGAGCACACCATTACCCGCCGGCTGGCCGCAACCGGACATACCACCGACCTGCTGCGCGACGTGATGCGCATCGTCTGCGAATCGGAGGGCTGGGACTCGGCCGGCTACTTCGTTCGCAACGAGGCCGACGGCGGCCTGCGCATGCTCACCGGTTGGAGCGGCCCGGACAGCTTCGCCGCGCGCGAGAAGCACTTGCGCAAGCAGGACTTCGTGGTGCCCGCCGGCGGGCTGCTCAGCGTGGCCTGGGAGACGGCACGGCCGCTTTGGGTGGCCGACACGCGCAAGGATCCGCGCACGAAGTTGAGCGGCTACCGCGATCTCAGCGAGGAACACGGACATTTCTCGTTCCCGGTACTGGCCGACGGCAAGGTGATCGGCGTGTTCGCCTTCGGCAGCCGGCGCATTCGGGAGCCGGATCAACGCTTGCTGGAGACGGTCACCGTGATCGGTGGCCAAGTCGGACAGTTCCTGCAACGCGCGGCGGCGGAACGGGCGCTGCGCGATAGCGAGGCGCGCTTTCGCAGTCTCACCGCGCTGTCGTCGGACTGGTATTGGGAGCAGGACGCCGAGTTTCGCTTCACGCGCCTGGAGGGGCCGCGCTCGGAGGACGGCGTGGCGCTGGCGGAGCGCGCCTGGCTGGGCCGGCGGCCGTGGGAAACCGGGCTGGAGGTGGACGGCGACGGCGGTTGGGACGGTTACCGCGCGTTGCTCGAAGCGCGTCGGCCGTTCCGCGACCTGGTGTTGCGCGCCCGGCTGGAAGGCGGCGAAGTGCGCTACACCAGTATCAGCGGCGAGCCCGTGTTCGGCCGCAGCGGGCGCCTGATCGGCTATCGCGGCACCGCGCGCGACGTTACCGAACGAAAGCTGGCCGAGGCGCACATCCACTACCTCGCCACCCACGACAGCTTGACTGGGCTGCCCAACCGCGTGCTGTTCCACCAGATGCTGAGCGCGGCGGTGCCGACGGCGCAACGCTACGGCCGCGGCTTCGCGGTGATGTTCATCGATCTGGACCGGTTCAAGCTGATCAACGACACCCTCGGCCACGAAGCCGGCGATCAGTTGCTCAAGGAAGTGTCGAAGCGCCTGCGCGCGGCGCTGCGTTGCAGTGACGTGCTGGCGCGTCTGGGCGGCGACGAGTTCGTGGTGCTGCTGCAGGAGATCGAAAGCGAGGAAACCGCCGCCGTGGTGGCGCGCAAGATCCTGGCCGCGGCGATAGAGCCGGTCAGCATCATGGGCCACGAATGTCAGGTCACCGCCAGTATCGGCATTTGCCTGTATCCGTCGCAGGCCGAGGACGAGCGTGCCCTGATGAGGAACGCCGACATCGCGATGTACATGGCGAAGGAGGAGGGCAAGAACACCTTCCAGTTCTACTCGCCGGAGGTCAAATCGAAATCGTTCGAGCGTCTGACGCTGGAATCCAGCCTGCGCGGCGCGCTGGAGCGCGACGAGTTCGAACTGCACTATCAGCCCAAGGTCGATCTGCACAGCGGCCGTATCGTCGGCGTGGAAGCGCTGCTGCGCTGGCGCCACCCGAGCCTGGGGTTGGTCGCGCCCAGCCAGTTCATTCCTCTGGCCGAGGAGACCGGGCTGATCGTGCCTATCGGGCGCTGGGTGCTGAACACAGCCTGCCGCCAGAACATGGACTGGCAGCGCCAGGGGCTGCCGGCCGTGACCGTGGCGGTGAACCTGTCGATGCGCCAGTTCGCCGACGTCAATCTACTGCAGGACATCGCGCAGGCCCTGCGCGACTCGGGCATGCCGGCCAAGCTGCTGCATATCGAGCTCACCGAGACCATGGTGATGCAGAACCCGGCCCGCGCCGAGGCCATGCTCAAGGCCATCACCGCCATGGGCATCCGCGTCGCCATGGACGACTTCGGCGTCGGCTACTCGTCGCTGGCGCAGCTCAAGGGCTTCCCGATTGACACCCTCAAGGTCGACCGCTCGTTCATCCGTAACCTGCCCGACAGCGAGCAGGACCGCGCCATCACCACCGCGATCGTGGCCATGGCGAAGACGCTGGGGCTGAAGGTGGTGGCCGAAGGCGTCGAAACCGCGGAGCAGGAGGCGTTCCTGCGCGGCATCGGCTGCGATGAGTCGCAGGGCTATCATTTCAGCAGGCCCGTGCCGCCGGACGAGTTCGCCTGGTTGCTGGCGGTGCGTAGCGTCCCGAGCGGCGCCGCGTAGGAGCGCTCCGGCGCGATCCCTGGCCGCTCCCGGTACGGGATAGGGGACCGAGGGGGAAGTTCGGTGCATGCCGGCTCGTGTTCCAATGCCGGTGGTGCGCTGCTCGCTAGCGCGTGATATCCGCCATTTCTCGCCGGACCGCGTAACGTTGGGACGTTATTGACGTTAACGTAAACGGAAAATATCTTTCTGTAACCGCCCCGATGTAGTTCCGCACACCCTGGCGTGGCTCCGGGGCAGATGCCGTCAATAAGAATCGATGAGGAGAGAGGAGCGATGATTCACCTGCCCAGCCTCAAGTTCCCCTTGGGCGAATCCGTCGAGATGCTGCAGCACGCGGTGCGCGAGTTCGCCGCCCGCGAGATCGCCCCGCGCGCGGCCGATATCGATCGCAGCAACGCCTTTCCCATGGATCTCTGGCGCAAGTTCGGCGACATGGGGCTGCTGGGCATCACGGTCGAGGAGGAGTACGGCGGCGCCGGCATGGGCTACCTGGCGCACGTGGTGGCCATGCAGGAGATCAGCCGCGCCTCGGCGTCGGTGGCGCTGTCCTACGGCGCCCACTCCAATCTCTGCGTCAACCAGATCCGCCGCAACGGCAACGAGGAGCAGAAGCGCAAGTACCTGCCCAAGCTGATCAGCGGCGAGCACGTCGGCGCGCTGGCCATGAGCGAGCCCGGCGCGGGTTCCGACGTGGTGTCGATGAAGCTCAGGGCCGATCGAAAAGGCGACCGTTACGTCTTGAACGGCAACAAGATGTGGATCACCAACGGCCCCGACGCCGACGTGCTGGTGGTCTACGCCAAGACCGAGCCCGACGCCGGTCCGCGCGGCATCACCGCGTTCCTGATCGAAAAGGGCTTCAAGGGATTCTCCACCGCACAGAAGCTGGACAAGCTGGGCATGCGCGGCTCCAACACCTGCGAGCTGGTGTTCCAGGATTGCGAGGTACCGGCCGAGAACGTGCTGGGCAGCGTCAACAACGGCGTGCGCGTGCTCATGAGCGGGCTGGACTACGAGCGCGTGGTGCTGGCCGGCGGCCCGCTGGGCATCATGGATGCCTGCATGGACGTGGTGGTGCCGTACATCCACGAGCGCAAGCAGTTCGGCCAGTCCATCGGCGAGTTCCAGCTGATCCAGGGCAAGATCGCCGACATGTACACCACCATGAACGCCTGCAAGGCCTACCTCTACGCGGTGGCCCAGGCCTGCGATCGCGGCGAGACCACCCGCAAGGACGCCGCCGGCGTGATCCTCTACGCCGCCGAGAAGGCCACTTGGATGGCGGGCGAGTCCATCCAGATCCTGGGCGGCAACGGCTACATCAACGACTACCCGACCGGGCGCCTGTGGCGCGACGCCAAGCTGTACGAGATCGGCGCCGGCACCTCGGAGATCCGCCGCATGCTGATCGGGCGCGAGCTATTCGGCGAGACGATGTAAGCGCATGAGCCAGTTACATAGCAAACTTAATCCCAAGAGCGAGGAATTCCGCCGCAACGCCGAGCTCATGGCGCGGTTGGTGGCGGACCTGCGCGAGCAGGTGGCGCGCATCGAGCAGGGCGGTGGCGAGGTGGCGCGGGCGCGCCACGTCGCCCGCGGCAAGCTGCTGCCGCGCGAGCGCATCCGCACGCTGCTCGATCCGGGCTCGCCGTTCCTGGAGCTGTCGCAGTTGGCGGCGCACGGCGTGTACAACGAGGACGTGCCCGCCGCCGGCATCATCACCGGCATCGGCCGAATCAGCGGCCAGGAATGCATGCTGGTGGTGAACGACGCCACCGTGAAGGGCGGCACCTACTACCCGCTCACGGTCAAGAAGCATCTGCGCGCGCAGGAGATCGCCCAACAGAACCGGCTGCCCTGCGTCTACCTGGTCGACTCCGGCGGCGCCAACCTGCCCAACCAGGACGAGGTGTTCCCCGATCGCGACCACTTCGGCCGCATCTTCTTCAACCAGGCCAACATGTCGGCGCAGGGCATCCCGCAGATCGCGGCGGTGATGGGGTCCTGCACCGCCGGCGGCGCCTATGTGCCGGCCATGGCCGACGAGAGCGTGATCGTCAAGGAGCAGGGCACCATCTTCCTGGGCGGTCCGCCGCTGGTGAAAGCCGCCACGGGCGAGGTGGTGTCGGCCGAGGAACTAGGCGGCGCCGACGTGCACGCCAAGATTTCCGGCGTGGCCGATCACTACGCGCTGAACGACGCCCACGCGCTGGGCATCGTCCGCCGCCTGGTGGCGAACCTCAACCGGCGCAAGCAGGTCACGCTGGCGCTGCGCGAACCGCGGCCGCCGCTGTACGACGCCGCCGAACTGCATGGCGTGGTGCCCAGCGACGTGCGCAAGCCCTACGACGTGCGCGAGGTCATCGCCCGCATCGTCGACGGCAGCGAACTGGACGAGTTCAAGGCGCTGTACGGCACTACCCTGGTGTGCGGTTTCGCGCACATCTTCGGCTACCCGGTGGGCATCGTCGCCAACAACGGGGTGCTGTTCTCGGAGTCGGCACTGAAGGGCGCGCACTTCATCGAGTTGTGCAATCAGCGCGGCATACCCTTGGTTTTCCTGCAGAACATCACCGGCTTCATGGTCGGCCGCAAGTACGAGGCGGGCGGCATCGCCCGCGACGGCGCCAAGCTGGTCACGGCGGTGGCCACCGCCAAGGTGCCCAAGTTCACGGTGATCATCGGCGGCAGTTTCGGCGCCGGCAACTACGGCATGTGCGGCCGCGCCTACAGCCCGCGCTTCCTGTGGATGTGGCCGAACGCGCGAATCTCGGTGATGGGCGGCGAGCAGGCGGCGAACGTGCTGGCGCAGGTGCGCCGCGACGGCCTGGAGCGGCAGGGCAAGCAGTGGAGCGCGGAGGAGGAGGAGGCGTTCAAGGCACCGATCCGCGAGCAGTACGAGGTGCAGGGCCATCCGTACTACGCCAGCGCCCGGCTGTGGGACGACGGCGTGATCGACCCGGCCGATACCCGCATGGTGCTGGGCCTGGGGCTGTCGGCGGCGCTCAACGCCCCGATCGAGCCGGCCGGCTTCAGCCTGTACCGCATGTGAGGAACACCATGAGCACGAATGCCGATTCCACGGTGCGGTGCGCGGTGGATCCGCGCGGCGTGGCCACGGTCACGCTCAACCGCCCCGAATTGCACAACGCTTTCGACGATGCCTTGATCGGCCGTCTGACCGAAACCTTCCGCGCGCTCGACGCCGACCCGGCGGTGCGGGTGGTGGTGCTCGCCGCCGAGGGGCGCAGCTTCTCCGCCGGCGCCGACCTCGGCTGGATGAAGCGCATGGCCGGCTACGGCTGGGACGAGAACTACCGCGACGCGCAGCAGCTGGCCGAGTTGATGCGCACGATCAACGAACTGTCCAAGCCGACCATCGCCCAGGTGCAGGGCGCGGCCTACGGTGGCGGCGTGGGCCTGGTGGCCTGCTGCGACATCGCCGTGGCCTCCGAGGCGGCCAGCTTCTGCCTGTCCGAGGTCAAGCTCGGGCTCATCCCGGCCGTCATCAGCCCGTACGTGGCGCGCGCCATCGGCGAGCGCCAATGCCGGCGCTATTTCGTCACCGCCGAGCGCTTCGACGCGGCGGAGGCTCACCGCATCGGTCTGGTGCACGAGGTCGTGGCCGCCGACCAGCTTGCCGCGCGGGTCGAGGCGCTGGCGCGCACCTTGCTCGGCAACGGCCCGGCGGCGATGAGCGCCGCCAAGGCGCTGGCGCGCGACGTGGCGCATGGCCCGGTGGATGCGGCCCTGATCGACGAGACGGCCAAGCGCATCGCCGAGCGCCGCGCCAGCGACGAAGGCCGCGAAGGCCTGAGCGCGTTCCTGGACAAGCGCCGTCCCGGCTGGGTGAAGGAGTAGGGCGATGTTCGACAAGATCCTGATCGCCAACCGCGGCGAGATCGCCTGCCGCATCGCCCGCACCTGCCGCCGCCTGGGCGTGCGCACGGTGGCGGTGTATTCGGATGCCGACGCCCGTGCCCAGCACGTCGCCGCCTGCGACGAAGCCTGGCGGCTCGGGCCGGCGCCGGCCGCGGAGAGCTACCTCAACATCGAGCGCATACTGGACGCGGCCAAGCGCAGCGGCGCCCAGGCCATCCATCCGGGCTACGGTTTCCTCAGCGAGAACGCCGCCTTCGCCCGCGCCTGCGCCGAGGCCGGCATCGTCTTCATCGGTCCGCCGGCGAGCGCCATCGAGGCCATGGGTTCCAAGAGCGAGGCCAAGGCCTTGATGGAACGCGCCGGCGTGCCGCTGGTGCCGGGCTATCACGGCGAGGACCAGGACGAGGCGCTGCTGGCGCGCAAGGCCGACGAGATCGGCTATCCGGTGCTGATCAAGGCCTCGGCCGGTGGCGGCGGCAAGGGCATGCGCCGGGTCGACCGGCCGCAGGATTTCGCCGCGGCGCTGGCTAGCGCAAAGCGCGAGGCCAAGGCCGCGTTCGGCGACCACCGGGTGCTGATCGAACGCTATCTGCTCACGCCGCGTCACATCGAAGTGCAGGTGTTCGCCGACGCGCACGGCAACTGCGTGCACCTGTTCGAGCGCGACTGCTCGATCCAGCGCCGCCACCAGAAGGTGATCGAGGAAGCGCCGGCGCCGGGCATGACCGCCGAGCGCCGCGCCAGGATGACGTCGGCCGCGGTCGCCGCCGCCCAAGCCATCGGCTACCAGGGCGCCGGCACGGTGGAGTTCATCGCCGACGCCGACGGCAGCTTCTACTTCATGGAGATGAACACGCGGCTGCAGGTCGAGCACCCGGTCACCGAGATGATCTCGGGCCAGGATCTGGTCGAGTGGCAGCTGCGGGTCGCCGCCGGCGCGCCGTTGCCGCTGAGCCAGGACCAGCTCGCCATCCACGGCCATGCCTTCGAGGCGCGCATCTACGCCGAGGATCCGGAGCACGATTTCCTGCCGGCCACCGGCCTGATACGGCACCTCCGCCAGCCGGCGGCCGGGCCGCACGTGCGGATCGACACCGGCGTGCGCGAGGGCGACGAGGTCAGCATCCACTACGACCCGATGATCGCCAAGCTGATCGTCTGGGACGCGGACCGCGACAGCGCGTTGCGGCGCTTACGGCAGGCGCTGCGCCAGTTCCAGGTGGTCGGCCCGACCACCAACGTCGACTTCCTGGCCAGCCTGGCGGCGCATCCGGCCTTCGCCGCGGCCGAGCTGGACACCAACTTCATCGCCCGCCATCAGGACAGCCTGCTGCCGCCGCGGCGGCGCGCGCCCGACCAGGTGCTGGCGCTGGCGACCCTGGCGGAGCTGCTGCGCATCGACGCCGCGGCCGCGGCCCGTGCCCGCGCCTCCAGCGACCCGTACTCGCCTTGGCATGCTAGCAGCGGCTGGGTGCTCAACGCCGATAATCACCACCGCCTGCAGCTGCGCGATGGCGACGAACTGGTGACGGTGATCGCGCACTATCGTAGCGACGGTTTCCTGCTCGAACTGCCCGGCGGCAAGGTGCACGCGCGCGGCCAGCTCGGCGTGGACGGTAGGCTCGAGCTGGATCTGGACGGGCGGCGCCTGGCGGCGACCGTGGTCCGCCACGGCGACGAGCTGACCGTGCTCGCCGCCGACGGCAGCTACCGCCTCACCTTGCACGATCCGCTGGCGGCCGCCATGGCCGAGGAGGTCAAGGAAGGCAGCCTCAAGGCGCCGATGCCGGGCACCGTGGTCGCGGTGCTGGTGGAGCCGGGCCAGCGCGTGAGCGAAGGGCAGGCGCTGCTGGTGCTGGAGGCGATGAAGATGGAGTACACCATCACCGCCAGTAGCGACGGCGTGGTGGAAAGCGTCAACTACGCGCCGGGCGAGCAGGTGGCCGAGGGCACGGAGTTGCTGGCTCTGCAACCGCTGGAGTAGGGGACATGCAGTTACCGCGCAAGGTGAACATCGTCGAGGTCGGCCCGCGCGACGGGCTGCAGAACGAGCCCAATCCGGTGCCGGTCGAGGTCAAGGTCGCGCTGATCGAACAACTGGCCGACGCCGGGCTGCGCGCGATCGAGGCCGGCAGTTTCGTGTCGCCGAAATGGGTGCCGCAGATGGCGGCGTCGGACGAGGTGCTGGCCCGCCTCACCGCCCGCCCCGGCGTGCGCTATCCGGTGCTCACGCCGAACATGAAGGGGCTGGAGGCGGCGCTGGCGGCCGGCGCGCGCGAGGTGGCGGTGTTCGGGGCGGCGTCGGAGAGCTTCAGCCGCAAGAACATCAACTGCTCGATCGCCGAGAGCCTGGACCGCTTCGCGCCGGTGGTCGATGCGGCGCGCGCCGCCGGTGTGGCGGTGCGCGGCTACGTGTCCTGCGTGTTGGGCTGCCCCTACGAGGGGGAGATCGATCCCAAGGCCGTGGCCGAGGTCGCCGGCCGCCTGTACGACATGGGCTGCTACGAGATCTCGCTCGGCGACACCATCGGCACCGGCACGCCGCTCAAGGCGCAACGGCTGATCGAGACGGTTGCCGCGCGGGTGCCGGTGGACAAGCTGGCCGCGCACTTCCACGACACCTACGGGCAAGCGCTAGCCAACCTGTTCGCCGTGCTGCAGATGGGCGTGGCCACCATCGACAGCTCGGTGGCCGGTCTCGGCGGCTGCCCCTACGCCCGCGGCGCCAGCGGCAACGTGGCGACCGAGGACGTGGTGTACATGCTCGATGGGCTGGGGATCGAGAGCGGCGTGAACCTGGAGCGCCTGGCCGCGGCGGGGCGCTACATCTGCGGCCAACTGGGGCGCGCGCCGGCGTCGAAGGTGGCGCAGGCCTTGGCAGCGAAATTGGGATAAGGAGAGAAAGGCATTCGCGGCGCAGCCGCTCCCACACGGGGAAGAGCGCAGGCCCCTCCTCTGTGGGAGCGGCTGCGCCGCGAACTCTTCTGACCGACCACTCCGACCCGCGCCGGAGCGGTCAGCCCGACCGACCTAAGCCCACAGCTCCTTGATCGCCGCGATCTTATCCAGCGCCGCCGGATTGCTGATCGCCTCGCGGTTGTCCACCGTCTCGCCACGCAGGATCTTGCTGACCGCGATTTCCACCTTCTTGCCGCTGCGGGTATAGGGGATCTCGTCGATCTCGACGATCTTGGCCGGGACGTGGCGCGGGCTGGCATTGTCGCGGATGCGGGTCTTGATCTTCTGCACCAGCGCCTCGTCGAGTTCGTAGCCGGGGTTGAGCAGTAGCAGCAACACCACGCGCACGTCGCCTTCCCAGGGCTGGCCCACCACCAGGCTGTCGGCGACCTCCTCCAGCGTTTCCACCTGGCGGTAGATCTCCGCCGTGCCAATGCGCACGCCGCCGGGGTTGAGGGTGGCGTCGGAGCGGCCGTAGATCACCGAGCCGCCGTTGTCGTTGAACATCACGAAGTCGCCGTGCGCCCACACGCCGGGGAAAGTGTCGAAATAGGCGCCGCGGTAGCGGCGGCCGTCGGGATCGTTCCAGAAGAACACCGGCATCGACGGCGCCGGCTGAGTGCAGACCAATTCGCCGCGCTGGCCGACCACTTCCTTGCCGTTCTCATCGAACGCCTTGACGTCCATGCCCAGCATCTTGCACTGGATCTCGCCGCGGCGGACGGGCAGCAGCGGCGTGGCGCCGACGAAGCAGGAGACGATGTCGGTGCCGCCGGCGATCGAGCCGAGCAGCAGGTCCTGCTTCACCGCGCGGTACACCCAGTCGAAGTCCTCGGGCAGCAGCGGCGAGCCGGTCGAAAAAATAGTACGCAAGCGGCTGAAATCGTGCCGCTTTCCCGGCTCGATCCCGGCATTGCGGCAGCCGCCGAGGTACTTGGCGCTGGTGCCGAAATGGGTCACGCCCTTGCGCTCGGCCATGTTCCACAACACGTCCAGGTCCGGGTAGCCGGGGTTGCCGTCGAACAGCACCAGCTCGGCACCGGTGAGCAGGCCGGAGGCCAGCCAGTTCCACATCATCCAACCGCAGGTGGTGAAGTAGAAGAACACGTCATCCGGCTTGATATCGCCGTGGATGATCAGCTCCTTGCTGTGCTGCAGGAGCGCGCCGCCGCCGCCGTGGACGATGCACTTCGGCACGCCGGTGGTACCGGAGGAATACAGGATGTACACCGGCTGATCGAACGGCCCCTGCAGGAACGAAGGCTTGGTGCCCTGGCCGTGCTCGATGGCCTGGCGCCAGCCGATCACCCCCGGCTCGTTCGGGATCGCCAGCTCGGGCAGGTTCTCGATCAGCACTACCGCCTTCAGCGACGGCAGCTTGGCCTTGAGGGTGAGCATCTGGTCGACCCGGCCGAAGCGCTTGCCGCCGTAACCGTAGCCGTTGACCGCCACCAGCACGGTCGGCTCGATCTGGCCGAAGCGGTCGTAGATTCCTGCCACGCCGAAGTCGGGCGAGGCCGACGACCAGATCGCGCCGAGGCTGGTCGTGGCCAGCATGGCGATCAAGGCCTCGGGCGCGTTGGCCACCACGCCGGCGACGCGGTCGCCCGGCTTGACGCCGACGCTGCGTAGATAGGCTTCGAACGCGCCGACCTGCGCCAGCAGTTCGCCATAGCTGAGGTTGATTTCGGGACGGGTCTCGGAGATGGCGCAGATCGCGGGCCGCGCCGGATCGCCGTGAAGGGCGTGCCGCAGCAGGTTCTCGGCGAAGTTGAGGCGGGCGCCGGGGAACCATTCGGCGCCGGGCATGGTGCGCTTGCCCAGCACCTTGTCGTAGGGTTGCGAGGCGATCACACCGGTGTGGCGCCAGACGCTTTCCCAGAAACGGTCGAGATCGCTTACCGACCAGCGGTGCAACTCCTGGTAGGTCGTGAAATCGCCGTAGCCCTCGTCGCGCAGCCAGCGAAGGTAGCGCGCCATGTTGCTGTCGCGCAGCTCGTAGGCATTGGGCTCGCGCAGGACGGGAAACTCACCGCTCATGTATCGCCCCTTGGACTGTGTAGCTTTTATATAGATAGACGCGCGGCACGAAGCTCCATTCGTGCCGCGCCTATCCGTCCATCGGTCGCTGGCAAACTTAGTTCTGGTTTACCAAAGCGTCAACTCGACTTAGGTAGTAGGCCCTTGTGCCGATGGCGGCGAGCATACTTGGAGACCGCGTCGACCGGGCGGCGGCGCCCGGAAACATCGGATACATCCGCGACCTACCCAGAGGTCGTTACTTTTCCGTTCGCAGACACCAAGCAGGAGAACGATTGATGCATCTAGCGGGCAAGGCTGCCGTGGTGACTGGATCCACCAGCGGCATCGGACTAGCGGTAGCCAATGCGCTCGCGGCGCAGGGCGCCAAGGTGCTTATCAACGGGTTGGTGGCCAAGCCCGAGGAGGGCGAGGCCATCGCCGCGGAAATGGCGCGCCGGCACGGCGTGGAGGTGCGCTTCCACGGGGCCGACATGGCCCGACCGGAGCAGATCGCCGAGATGATCGCCGCCGCCGCCGAAGCGTTCGGCAGCGTCGACATCCTGGTGAACAACGCCGGCATTCAGCACACCGCCCCGACCGAGGCGTTCCCGATCGAACGCTGGGACGCGATCATCGCGGTCAATCTTTCCGCCGCCTTCCATGCCACCCGCGCCGCCTTGCCGTACATGCAGCAACGCGGTTGGGGGCGGATCATAAACACCGCGTCGGTGCACGGCTTGGTCGCCTCGGTGCACAAGGCGGCCTACGTCGCGGCCAAGCACGGCATCATCGGCCTGACCAAGGTGGTGGCGCTGGAGAACGCCGATCGCGGCATCACCTGCAATGCAATCTGCCCGGGCTGGGTGAACACGCCGCTGATCCAGCAGCAGATCGTCGATCTGGCCGCGCGCGACGGCGTCGATATCGACGAGGCGAGCCGGCGCCTGGTGGGGGCGAAGCAACCGTCCAAGGGGTTCGTGCAGCCCGAGCAGATCGGCGCGCTGGTGAGCTTCCTCTGTTCCGACGCCGCATCGCAGCTTACCGGCGCTTCGCTGCCGGTGGACGGGGGCTGGACCGCGCAGTAGCGCTTGGGGCACGACGCCAGGATGAGGGAAGGGGGCCGCACGGGCCCCCTTCGTCGTTTCCGTCTAGTGGCGGTGATGGTGCTTGTGCTTGCGGTGGCCGGGCGGCACGTGCTTGTGGTGGTGGTAGTGATGGTGGTGCTCCTCGACCACCTCGGTACGCTCCGGCCGGGTGCTGATGGCGGCACCCGCCGCGCCGCCGATCGCGCCACCGATGATGGCGCCGTCGCGCCCGCCCACGGCATGGCCGACCGCAGCGCCGCCGGCCCCGCCAAGGGCGCCGCCGATGGCGGCGTCCAGTGTGTCGCCGGCCAGCACCGGCGCGGCGAGAGAGAACAGTAGGGCACCTGCGAGAGCCTGATATTTCATTGTTGCTTCACCTTGAGCTCTGGATGCATGAACGAACCGGCGCACTGTGTGCAAGCCGGATGCCATTCAGAAAATTGATCGGCGAAACAAACGTGTACAGGAATATGTTGGGTAACAGGATCAGCAGCGGCCGTCGCCGGATGGTGACGGCGCCATGAACCGTGCCGGGGATAGGCTTGGCGCTCAAGGCCTTAGGCTGTCGCGCCGCGGCGACGGCCGAAATTCGACGGTAGAGGAGGCGTGGTCGGCGCCGGGCGCTACCAGGGTATGGGCTGCTTGTCCTGGAAGAATCCGCCGGTGGGGCCGTCGTTGGGCAGGGTGGCCGCCCAGACGATGCCGGCCGCGCCTTCGGCGACGCTGCGCGGCGCCTGCGGACCACCCATACGGGTCTTGACCCAGCCGGGACTGACCGCGTTGACCAGGATGTTGTCGTTCTTGAACTCGGCCGCCAACACCCGGGTGACGGCGTTGAGCGCGGTCTTGGAGGCGCGGTAGGCGGCGTGGGTGCCACCCATGCCGGCCAGGCTGGCCATCTCGCTGGAGACGTTGACAATGCGGCCGTAGCGGTTGCGGCGCATGATCGGGATCAGGGCCTGGCACAGGCGGTACGGACCGTAGACGTTGGTCTCCATGGTCGTGCGCAGGATATCCAGCGATATCTCCAGGCTGGTCTGGGTGGCGCCCTCCATCAGCACGCCGGCGTTGTTCACCAGCACGTCGAGGCGGCCGAAGCTGCCGTTAACGTACTCGGCAATGCGCTTGATGCTCTCGACCTTGGTGACGTCGAGCGGGAAGTAGGAAACGTCCAAGCCCTCGGCCTGGAGCTTGTCGGCGGCGGCCTTGCCGCTAAGTCCCTCGCGGCTGGTGAGGATCACCTTCAGACGCTCGCGGCTCAACTGCCGGCATACCTCCAGCCCGATGCCGCGATTTCCGCCCGTGACGAGGGCGACGCGTTGAGACTCCACCATGCCCGATCCTAAGGTTGGTCGGCCCGCGCGGCGTGGCCGGCGGGCCGCGTCGGCTAGTGCTGCTCGCGCAGGTAGTAGCGCTTGATCAGCTTGAGGTCGTCGTCGAGCTCATACACCAGCGGATCGCCGGTGGCGATCTCGACCTTCATGATCTCGTCGTCGGAAAGCTGCTCGAGGTGCTTGATCAGCGCGCGGATGCTGTTGCCGTGCGCGGCGATCAGCACCGACTCGCTGTTGCGCAGGACCGGCGCGATGGCGCTTTCCCAGTAGGGCAGCACGCGCTCCAGCGTGATCTTCAGCGACTCGGTGGACGGCAGCTCGGACGGCTTCAAGTTCTTGTAGCGCGGATCGAAGCGCGGGTGACGCTCGTCGTCCTGGCTCAGCTCGGGCGGCGGCGTGGCGTAGCTGCGGCGCCAGATGTGAACCTGCTCGTCGCCGTACTTCTGCGCCGTTTCGGCCTTGTTGAGGCCGGTGAGGGCGCCGTAATGACGCTCGTTCAGGTGCCAGTCCTTGGTGACCGGAATGTACATCTGATCGAGTTCGTCGAGGATCGTCCAGCAGGTGCGGATGGCGCGCTTGAGCACCGAGGTGAAGGCGCAGTCGAAGCGGAAGCCCGCGGCCCGCAGCGCTTGTCCGGCGGCCTTGGCCTCTTCGCGGCCCTTGTCGCTGAGGTCGACGTCGACCCAGCCGGTGAAGCGGTTTTCCAGGTTCCAGATGCTCTGGCCGTGGCGTACCAGTACGAGACGTTTCATCGAGTCGGGTTCCCTTGCAATCGGCGGCGTGCGCCAGTGCCCGCCGCGGCCTTCTATCGGTGCTTAGAGCCTCAAACAACCCCTGCCGCGCGCGAAGCTCCGGAAACCGCAGGGCTACTAGGCGCGTAACCGCGGCATCCAGTCTTCGGACCCTTGCCCGGCGGGGCGCCCTGAGCCGACGCGGGCGCGCCAGGGTTTCGTTAGAAGCTCATATGGGGCGGCGGTAGTTTAGCAGCGCGCCCGAATCGGCGCGATCCGGCGCGGCGTCGCCGAACCGCGTCAGGCCGGGACTGTGTGATTGGCCGCGCCGGGTGTGGCATTTCACACAGTTCCTCGTTCGCTTCATCGCCTAAGTGACGGAATCGACCGGCGTTCCGTTCTGGCACGCGGCTTGCCCGCCATCCAGACCAACGGCCGTCGCAAGGCGCGCCCCTGGAATCCGTATCGCCCTAAGGAGTTCGCACGTGGAGCATAGGTATCTCGCTCTCGCCCTGGTCTGCGCCGCCGCCCCGGCGGCCGCGCAGACCGACCATGCCGGTCATGCCGGTCATGCCGAGCACGCGCCGGCGCTGGCGCCGGTGGTGGTGACGGCACCGCTCATCACCGAGCCGTTGACGGTGGAAACCGATCCCAAGGCGCCGCGGCAGCCGGTGCCGGCCGCCGATGGCGCCGACCTGCTGAAGAACATCCCCGGCTTCTCGGTGGTGCGCAAGGGCGGTACCTCGGGCGATCCGGTGTTGCGCGGCCTCGGCGGCTCGCGGCTGAACATCCTGCAGGACGGCGCGGAGGTGCTGGGCGGCTGCGGCAATCGCATGGATCCGCCCACGGCCTATCTCTATCCGCAGACCTTCGACAAGGTGACCGTGGTGAAGGGGCCGCAGAGCGTGCTGTACGGCGGCGGCAACCTGGCCGGCGCGGTGTTGTTCGAGCGCCGTACCGAACGCTTCGAACAGCCCGGCGCGCGCTTGTTCGCCAGCGCGCTGGCCGGCGCCAACGGCCGCAACGATCAGGTGCTGGACGCCAGTGCCGGCGCCGAGCAGGGTTTCCTGCGCCTGATCGGTACCCGCGCCGAAGCCGACGATTACCGCGACGGCGACGGCAACGACGTGCATTCCCGGTACCGGCGCTGGAGCGGCACGGCGATCGCCGGCTGGACGCCGAGCGACGACACCCGGCTCGAGTTCAGCATCGAGCGCAGCGACGCCGAGGCCGCCTACGCCGACCGCGGCATGGACGGCTCGGCCTTCGACCGCGAAGGCTACGGACTGCGCTTCGAGAGCGAAGACGTCTCGCCGCTGCTGCGGCGGGTGGAAGCTCAGGCGTATTACCAGTACGTCGACCACGTGATGGACAACTTCCGCCTGCGTACCCCGACCGGCGGCTACATGGTGAGCAATCCGGATCGCAAGACGCAGGGCGGGCGTGTGCTCGTCGAACTGGCATTGGCGGATGCCACTTCGCTCAGCGTCGGCGCCGACTACCGCGAGGACAAGCACCGGGTGCGCAACGGCAGCGGCATGGGCGGCCAGGTCCCCGAACTGGGCGCGCGCGAACCCGATCTGGAGACGCGGCGGATCGGCCTGTTCGCCCAGTTGGAGCGGGAGGTGGGCAGCCGCGGCACCTGGCTGGCCGGCGCGAGGTTCGACAAGGTCAAGGCCGAGGCGCGGCAGCGCTCCGCCGACTTCGGCGGGGCGGCGGCGGGCAGCGAGGACGAGGACGACAACGTCGGCGGATTCATCCGCTACGAACACCAGCTCGATCCGTCCTTGCTGCTGTACGCCGGCTTCGGTCACGCCGAGCGTTCGCCGGATTTCTGGGAGCGCAACGCGCGCTTCGACGTCGACCCCGAGAAAAGCAACCAGGTCGACCTGGGCTTGAGCCACCAAGCCGGCGCCGTGCGCAGCAATCTGTCGTTGTTCTACGCCCACATCGACGACTACATCCTCATCGACTGGCAGCGCAACGGCATGGGCGCCTGGCAGAAAGCCGGCGCGCGCAACATCGATGCCCGCACCTGGGGCTTCGAGGCCGACACGGTATGGACGCTGAGCGCGCACTGGCGCATCACCGCGACCGTGGCCTACGTGCGCGGCGACAACCGTAGCGACGATACCGCGTTGGCGCAGATCCCGCCCTTGGAAGGGCGTCTGGCGCTGGACTATGACGACGGCACCTGGTCCGCCGGCGGCCTATTGCGCCTGGTCGACGCCCAGGATCGGGTCAGCGTCGACAGCGGCTCCATCGCTGGCCGCGATCTCGGCGAAACCGGCGGCTTCGGCGTGTTCTCGCTGCACGGCGGCTACCGGCCGAACTTGACGCTGAAGTTCACCGCCGGCATCGACAACCTGTTCGACAAGACCTACGCCGAACACCTAAGCCGCAGCGGTAGCGACAGCATGATCGTCGGCTACGAGCAAACCACCCGGGTCAACGAGCCGGGCCGGGTGTGGTGGCTGCAGGCGGCGGCGACGTTCTAGGCGCCGCGAGTAGCCGCCGCTGCCGCAAGAGGGTTCGGGCGGAAACGCCGTAGCAGGGAATGCGGCGTGCCCGCTCGCGCCTTCTTTCGGCAGCGGCGGCTAGCCGATGGCGTACTTCTTGAGCCGGTAGAGGAAGGTGTCGCGGCTCAACCCGAGCAGCCGCGCGGCGCGGCTGCGATTGCCGTGGGTGCGCTCCAGCGCCTGGCGCAGCATGGCTTGCTCGAGCTCCTCCAGGCTGATGCCTTCATGCGGCAGTTCGAAGCAAGCACCGGTTCCGGCGCGACCGCCGCGGATTTCGGCGGGTAGGTTGTCCGGCCCGATTTCCATGCCGCTGCAGAGGATCACCATGCGCTCGCAGAAGTTACGTAGCTCGCGCACGTTGCCCGGCCACGCGTACTGCTCCAGCAGCCGCAAGGCGGCGCGGCTGTAGCGCGGCGCCTGCATGCCGTGCAGCTTGGCGTGCTGGCGGGTGAGGGCGTCGATCAGCAGCGGGATGTCGCCGCTGCGCGCCCGCAGCGGCGGCAGTTCGAGCGGCACCACGTTCAGGCGGTAGTAGAGATCCTCGCGGAACCGCCCCTCGCGCACCAGCGCGTACAGGTCGCGGTGGGTGGCGGCGAGCAGGCGGGCGTCGACGCGCCGGCAGTCGGTGCCGCCCACCGGCTGGCATTCGCCGGTTTCGAGAAAGCGCAGCAGCTTGGCCTGGATGGCTGGGGACAGTTCACCGACTTCGTCGAGGAACAGCGTGCCGCCGGCGGCGGCGCGGATACGGCCGGGATGATCGGCGACGGCGCCGGTGAACGCGCCCTTGCGATGGCCGAACAGCTCGGACTCGGCCAGGTTGTCGGGCAACGCCGCGCAGTTGATGGTGACGAACGGTCCGCGCGCGCGCCGGCTGCCGGCGTGCAGCGCCCGGGCCAGCAGCTCCTTGCCGGTACCGCTTTCGCCGCGGATCAGTACCGTCACCTCGGTGGCGGCGACGATCTCGGCCGAGCGGAGGACGGCCCGAAACTCGGGGGATTCACCAAGGAATTCGAGGTCCAATCCGCTCATCGATTCGTATTCTCGGCTTCAGAGCAGCGGCGGTATCAGGAGCGGGGCGAGCGCCAGCACGATCAGGCTCAAACCCGCGGCTTTCCGTATCGTGGGCCGCTGGCTCAACCGGCCCAGATAAGCGCTGAGGATACCGGCGCCGATGACGGCGGGTAAAGTGCCGACGCCGAAGGCGCCCATCGCGGCCATGGCGCTCAGCGGCTCGCCGTGACTGGCGGCCCAGATCGCCATGCCGTAGGCCATTCCGCACGGCAGCCAACCCCATACCGCGCCGTAGGCCAGAGCCTGCCAGGGCGAACGCACCGGCAGCAGCCGCCGTCCCAACGGCCCCAGCCGCCGCCACAGCGGCACGCCCAGTCGCTCCAGCTGCGCCAGTTTGGGAAACCAACCGGCGATGTACAGGCCGATGGCGCTCAGCAGCAGGGCGGCGATCACGGCCAGCAGTGTGTGGCCACGCTCGCCGAGCAGCCGCAGCAGCGAGGCGCCGACCGCGCCGAGCAGGCCGCCGGCGAGCATGTAGCTGCCGATGCGGCCGATGCTGTAGGCGCAGAGATAACCGAACAGGCGCGGCCGGTTGGCGCGCACGTCCGACGGCAGGCTGAAGGTCAGGGCGCCGATGATGCCGCCGCACATGCCCACGCAGTGCAGCGTGCTGAACAGCCCGGCGATGAAGGCGGCGGCGATGGAGAAGGACAAGCGCGGACCCGGCGCTAGCGCGGCTTGGCGAAGTAGATGCCGTTGAACACCGCGGCCGGTTCGGCCGGCTCGGGCAGGTGCACGCTCAGCCGCAGCTGCGCGGGGCTGCCGGCGCGCAGCCGGTCGAGCACGGCGGTTTGGCTTGCGGCATCGACCTGCAGTTCGGCGCGCAGTTCACCGAGCAGCGGCCGCTGGTAGCGGATGCGGCCTTCGCCGATCACCAGTTCGGCGTCGATCCGCTCGCGCTCCACCAACTGCCGCAGGAAAGCCCAGCCGGCGAGGCAGGCCAGCGAATAGATGCTGCCCGCGAAGCCGCTGCCGGCGTGGTTACGATTCGCGTCCAGCGGCGCCGTCAGGACCAGCCGCTCCGGCTCGAGGGTGGCGACGCGAATGCCCATGGCCGCGCTGATCGGGATGAGTCGGTGCAGGGTCTGTTCTAACTGTTGCGGAGACATTCGGTCGCGCCCGGTGGCTGAAATCACGGTTGCCGCGGAAGCGCGAGCGCGCCGTCGACGAATGTCGGCGCCGTATGCGTTTCCGCCGGCACCGAATAAGGTACCATCGGCCGCTTACGGAGGTGGTCATGGCAGTTGAAATCGAGCGCAAATTCCTGGTCAAGGACGATGGTTGGCGGAAGCACGTTTCGGCGAGCTTCGACTTCCGGCAGGGCTATCTCCATTCCAATCCCAGCCTGGCGGTGCGGGTGCGGCGCAGCGCCAACGAGGCGTTCCTGACCATCAAGGGCGCCCCCGACGGCATCAGCCGGCGCGAGTTCGAATACGCGATTCCGGTGGCGGACGCCGAGGACATGCTCGACCACCTGTGCCGCAAACCCATCATCGAGAAGCGCCGGCACATCGTCGAATTCGCCGGGCATACCTGGGAGATCGACGTCTTCTTCGGCGCCAACGCCGGACTGGTGGTGGCCGAGATCGAACTGTCGCATCCGGACGAGCGGTTCGAGCGACCGGACTGGCTGGGCGCGGAAGTCAGCCACGATCCGCGCTACTACAACGCCGCGCTCAACGAGCACCCGTACAGCGAGTGGAAGGAGCGCTGATGGACCGCGCCGCCAAGCGCGCCGAGGTGGTGGCGAGCGGCCTGCCATGGTTGGAGGTCGACATCGGTCGGCAGTGCCTTTGGCTACGGCGCGGCGAGGCGGCGCAGGCGCAGTGGTCGGTATCCACCGCCCGCAATGGGCCCGGCGAACGCTCCGGCAGCGGTTGCACGCCGCGCGGCTGGCATGTGATCCGCGCCAAGATCGGTGCTGGCGCGCCCTTGGGCACGGTGTTCGTCGGCCGGCGACCCACCGGCGAGATCTACACGCCGGCGTTGGCCGCGGCTCATCCGGATCGCGACTGGATACTCACCCGCATTCTCTGGCTGAGCGGGCTGGAGCCGGGATTCAACCGGCTCGGCGCCTGCGACACCATGCGGCGCTATATCTATATCCACGGTTGCCCGGATCACGTGCCGTTGGGGCAGCCGGGTTCCGCGGGTTGTGTCCGCATGCGCAATCAAGAGCTTGTCGATCTTTTTTCAGCCGTTCCCGTAGGTACGGCGGTATTCATTCACGAATAGCAGCTAGAGGTCGGACCATGTCCCTCGGACAAGTCATGCTCGGCATCGGCGGCGTCGAACTCAGCGCCGAGGAGCGCGAGATCCTGCGCCATCCGAAAGTGGGCGGGGTGATCCTGTTCACCCGCAACTTCGAATCGGTGCCGCAGCTGCAGGCACTGCTGGCGAGCATTCATGCGCTGCGGCAGCCGCCGCTGCTGGTGGCGGTGGATCAGGAAGGCGGGCGCGTGCAGCGCTTCAAGGGCGATTTCACGCGGCTTCCCGCCGTCGGCAATCTGGCCGCGCTGTACGACCGCGATCCGCGCCGGGCGCGCGAGCTGGCGGAAACGACCGGCTGGCTGATGGCCGCCGAGCAGCGCGCGGTCGGCGTCGACCTGAGTTTCGCGCCGGTGCTCGATCTAGGCCGGGGCGTCAGCCAGGTGATCGGCGATCGCGCTTTCCACGCCACCGTCGACGGCGTGTCCGAGTTGGCGCAAGCCTATGTGCGCGGCATGCGCCGGGCCGGCATGGCCGCCACCGGCAAGCACTTTCCCGGGCACGGCTCGGTGGCGCCGGACTCGCACTTGGAACTGCCCAACGACGAGCGGCCGTGGGAGGACATCGCCGCCGAGGACCTGGTGCCGTTCGAGCGCATGGTCAACGCCGGCATCGCGGCGCTGATGACCGCGCATGTGATCTACTCCAAGGTCGACCCGAATGCGGCCAGTTTCTCGCCGTTCTGGGTACGCGAGGTGCTGCGCGGCCGCCTGCGTTTCGAAGGGGCGGTGTTCAGCGACGACCTCGGCATGAAAGCCGCCTGCTGCGTGGGTGACTTTCCCGAGCGGGGCCGGGCGGCGCTCGCCGCCGGCTGCGACATGGTGTTGCTGTGCAACGACCTGGACCAGACCGGTGCCGTGTTGGACGGCCTGCCGGCGCCGGAACCGGTCTCGGCGATGCGCCTGGCGCGTCTACACGGGCGCCAGGCACCGGGCTGGGACGAGCTGCGCCGCTCGCGCGAATGGCGCGAGGCCGTGGCCGCGGTGCGCTCCTACGATCCCGAGGCCGCGCCGGAACTGCCGCTGTAGCCGGTGGGTTCGGCTCCGGTTGGACCTATTTGTCCGTAACGGCAAAGGGATAGCGGCGTCGTTTCAAGCGAGCTGAAAACCGACTGCTACTTGTAAAGCTAACGCTAGGGCCGAAGATGGTTTCCCTGTGCGGTCGTTCCTATAATTGGCGCCCCCCTGGCGCTCGGCCGGGAAGCGTGGAGTGCGTTAATGGCGGACAAGCTGCTCATCGTCATGGTCAACAGCGATCCGGACAAGCCGGCCGAACTGGGCGCGCCGTTCTTTCAGGCCACGGTGGCGGCGGCCATGGAGTATGACGTCGAAGTGATCCTCACCGGCCTATCCGGTAAGCTCGCGATCAAAGGCGTGGCGGAAAGCATCTACATCAAGCCCGGCAGCCAGAAGTCGGTTTACGACATCATGCGCGATGCCCATGACGCGGGCGTTAAGTTCAAGGTTTGCACCCCCGCCTTGGAAATGTGGGGCAACGACTTGATCCCCGAGATCGAAGAAACGGTCGGCGGGGCTTACGTCATCAGCGAAGCCATGGACGACAACACGGTTACCTTCACTTACTGACGGAAGTCCATGAAAGTATCAGCCGAACAAGCGCAGCAAGCCCTGGCCCGTGCCGACCTGCTGCATGACGCAGCCGCGGTGGAAACCGCCCTCGATGCCATGGCCGGCGCGATCACCCACCGGCTGCAGAATCACCGGCCGGTGGTTCTGTGCGTGATGGTGGGCGGCTTGGTGACGAGCGGCAAGCTGCTGCCCAAGCTGCAGTTTCCGCTTGAGGTCGATTACTGCCACGCCACCCGCTACCGCGGTGCGACCAGCGGCGGCGAACTGATCTGGATCGCCCGCCCGCAGATCGATCTGCGCGACCGCACGGTGTTGATCATCGACGACATCCTCGATGAAGGCCACACGCTGGCGCAGATCATCGAGGACGTCGAATCGCAAGGCGCCAAGGCCGTGCTCACGGCGGTGCTGATCAACAAGATCCACGACCGCCGCTACAACGGGCTGCGCGCCGACTTCGTCGGCCTGAACGTCGAGGATCGCTACGTGTTCGGCGCCGGAATGGACTACAAGGGCTGGTGGCGTAATCTGCCCGGTATCTACGCCGCCGCCGACGAATAAAGGGATCGAGCATGAGCGTTGCGATTATCGGCGGTACCGGTCTTACCTCGCTGCCCGGGCTGGAGATCAGCCGGCGCGAGGTGGTGCATACGCCGTACGGCGAGCCGTCGGGGCCGATCACCCACGGCGTGCTCAACGGCACCGAGGTGCTGTTCCTAGCCCGCCACGGCTACGGCCATACCATACCGCCGCATCGGGTGAACTACCGCGCCAACCTGTGGGCCCTGAAACACCTGGGCGTGGACCGGGTCATCGCGGTGGCGGCGGTGGGCGGGATCACCGAGCAGATGGCGCCGGGCGTCATCGCTTTTCCCGACCAGATCGTGGACTACACCTGGGGCCGGCATCACACCTTCTTCGATGTCGACCTCACCCACGTCACCCATGTCGACTTCACCTATCCCTACGACGCCGACCTTCGCGCCCTGCTGATGCGGGCGGCCCGTGCCGCGCAGCTGGAGTTCGTCGACGGCGGCACCTATGCCGCCACGCAGGGTCCGCGGCTGGAAACGGCGGCGGAGATCCGGCGTCTGCGCAACGACGGCTGCGACATGGTCGGCATGACCGGCATGCCCGAGGCGGTGCTGGCGCGTGAACTCGGCATGGCCTATGCCACTTGCGCGGTGGTCGCCAACTGGGCGGCGGGCGTGCATGGCGAGACCGTGTCGCTGGCGCAGATCGAGCAGTGCCTGAAGGACAGCATGGCCAAGGTGCGCTTGCTGCTGGCGCAGGTGGTGCCGCTGCTGTAGCGGCGCGCCGGGATCGGACCTTTGCGCCGGTGCGGGCCGCGATCGCCCGCGCCGCGCGCTCGCCGCTTACAGCGGCGTGACCAGCAGAATCACCCCGAGCGTCGGATGATCGAGATACTCCAGTTCACCGCTCTTGATGCGGCGTGACTGGCGGTTGACGTGCACGCCGTCGTCGTCCGGCAGGCGCAGGTCCAGTTCGACGTGCATGAACCGCTGCTGGTAGACGCGCACCAAGCCGTACGGCCCCTGGGGCGGCGGTCCGTCCGGGCTCCAATCCTGGGGGATGGCGACGGCGCTGGTTTCGGCACGGCCTTGGGCCTGCTGGCGCCAGGCCACGTGCAGTAGGGGCTGGTAGAGATTCGAGCGCTGCAGGCTCTGGTAGACGCTCTGCAGACGGAACTGGCTTGCCGGCAGCGGGGTGTAGCCGCTGGACGCCGCCAGCTGCGCCACGCGCGCGTCGAGCGAGGGCGGCGGCGGATCGGTTGGCGTGGCCTCGAAGTCGTCGCCGGTGGGAGAGGCCTGGCGAAAGGCGATCAACTCGACCTGATACCAGGCGGCGGAGGCCGAGCCCAGCGGCAGCAGAACCAGGCCCAGGCAGAGCAAAGCGCGAATCAGGCTGAAGACCTTCATGTCATTCCTTTAGGCCGCACGCCGATCGGCAAGCGTGTCGATCAACTCTTCCACAGTCTTTACGCGAAGTTCCATATCTTCCAGCGTCTGCTTGAAGCGCAGCCGCTGCTGCCCCTCGAGCTTGTACACGGTGGGCCGTTGCTGGATCAGCTTGATCACCCGCAGCGGATCCACCGCCGGCTGCTCGGAGAATACCAGCACGCCGCCCTGCGGGCCGGCCTCGACCTTGGTCAGCCCGAGCTCCTGCGCGCGCAGCCGGATCTCGGCCAGCCGGAACAGATTCTTGGCCGGCGGCGGCAGCAGGCCGAAGCGGTCGATCATCTCGATCTGCAGCTCGCGCAGCGCCTCGGAATCGGCCGCGCCGGCGATGCGCTTGTACAGCACCAGCCGGGCGTGGACGTCGGGCAGGTAATCGTCCGGCAGCAAGGCGGGGATGCGCAGATCCACCTCGACGCCGTGCCGCAGCGGCTCCAGCAGCGCCGGCTCCTTGCCGGCACGCAGCGCGCGCACGGCGCGCTCGAGCAGCTCGGTGTACATGGTGAAGCCGATTTCCTGGATCTGACCGCTCTGGCCCTCGCCGAGCAGTTCGCCGGCGCCGCGGATCTCCAGGTCGTGCGAGGCCAGGGCGAAGCCCACGCCCAGATCCTCCAGCGAGGCGATCGCTTCCAGCCGCTTCTCGGCATCGGGGGTGAGCTGACTCTTGGGTGGCGCGATCAGATAGGCGTAGGCGCGGTGGTGCGAGCGTCCCACCCGGCCGCGCAGCTGGTGCAGCTGGGCCAGGCCCAGGCGGTCGGCGCGGTTGATGATGATGGTGTTGGCGCTGGGTACGTCGATGCCGCTCTCGACGATGGTGGTGCACACCAGGATGTTGAAGCGCTGGTGGTAGAAGTCGAGCATCACCCGTTCCAGCTCGCGCTCGTGCATCTGGCCGTGTGCCCAGCGCACCCGCGCCTCCGGCACCAGCGCCTCGATCTCGCGCGCGATCTTCTCGATGCTCTCCACTTCGTTGTGCAGGAAGTAAATCTGGCCGCCGCGCTTGAGCTCGCGCTGGCAGGCTTCCTGGATGAGCGCGTCGTTCCACTGCGAGACGAAGGTCTTCACCGCCAGGCGCCGCTGCGGCGGGGTAGCGATGATGGACAGGTCGCGCAGGCCCGACAGCGACATGTTGAGCGTGCGCGGGATCGGCGTGGCGGTCATGGTCAGCACGTCGACGTTGGCGCGCAGCTTCTTCAGCTGCTCCTTCTGGCGCACGCCGAAGCGGTGTTCCTCGTCGATGATCAGCAGCCCCAGGTTCTTGAAGCGCACGTCCGGCGACAGCAGCTTGTGGGTGCCGATCAGGATGTCGACCTTGCCTTCGGCCACGGCTTCCAGCACGCCGGAGACTTCCTTGGCGGTGCGAAAGCGCGACAGCACCTCGATGCGGATCGGCCAGCCGGCGAAGCGGTCGCTGAAGTTCTGGAAGTGCTGCTGGGCGAGCAGGGTGGTGGGGACCATCACCGCCACCTGACGGCCGCCGGATACGCCGACGAAGGCCGCGCGCATGGCGACCTCGGTCTTGCCGAAGCCGACGTTGCCGCACACCACCCGGTCCATCGGGCGGGGCGAGCGCATGTCCTGCAGCACCGCGGCGATCGCCGCCTCCTGATCGGGCGTTTCCTCGAACGGGAAAGCGTCGGCGAAGGCCTGGTAGTCGTCGTCGGAGAAGCGGTAGATCTGGCGCTGCGAAGCCTCGCGCCGGGCGTAGATGTCGAGCAACTCGGCGGCGACGTCGCGCGCCTTCTCGGCGGCCTTGCGCCGGGCCTTCTCCCACTGATCGGAACCGAGCTTGTGCAAGGGCGCGTGGTCGCCGTCCATGCCGGTGTAGCGCGAGATCAGGTGCAGCGAGCTGACCGGCACGTACAGCTTGGCGCCGTCGGCGTATTCCAGGGTCAGGAACTCCTGGCGCAGATCGCCCACGTCCAGGGTCTGCAGGCCCAGGTAGCGGCCGACGCCGTGCTCCTCGTGCACCACCGGCGCGCCGATGGTGAGATCGGTCAGGTCGCGGATGATGGCTTCCGGGTCGCGTTCGCCGCCGCGGCGCTGACGCCGCCGGCGCTGCTGCGCGCGCTCGCCGTAGAGATGCGCTTCCGGGATCAGCGCCAGTCCCAGCGATTCCAGCAGGGCGCCACGCTCGAGCACGCCGATCGCCAGCCCCAGCTTGGCCTTGCCGTCGAGGAAGTCTTGCCAGCGCTCCACCGGCTCGGGCCGGATGCCGCGCTTGTACAGCCGCTCCAGCAGCGCCTCGCGGCGGCCGGCGGTCTCGGCGATCAGCAACGCGCGCCCGTCGAAGTTCTTCAGGAATTGCTCGAGCCGGCCGCTGGGCGGGTCGAGATGCGGATCGAAGCTGAGGTCGGGCAGCGACGCCACCGCGTGGCTGACCGCACGCGCGGTGGGTGCCTCCGGCGCGGCGGCGCCGAAGCACAGCACCTGGGCGATGCCGTTCAGATGCTGGCGTACCTCGTCCGGCGCGAGGAACAGCCGCGACGGCGCCAGCAACGGCCGCTCGATGTCGTGGCGGCGCTGCTCGTAGCGCAGCTGCACCTGGTGCCAGACGTCGGTGGCGGCTTCGTCGATCTTGCCCAGGCGCACGGCCAGCGTGTCGCCGGGCAGGTAGTCGAACAGGGTGGCGGTCTGCTCGAAGAACAACGGCAGGTAGTACTCGATGCCGTTCGGGATGTGACCGGCGCTGACCTCGCGGTAGATCAGGCTGCGGCCCGGGTCGCCCTCGAAGGCGGCGCGGTAGGCCTTGCGGAACTGGGTGATGCCGGCCTCGGACACCGGGAATTCGCGCGCCGGCAGCAGCTCGATCCGCTCGACCTTTTCCACCGTGCGCTGCGACTCGGGGTCGAAGGTACGGATCGAGTCGACCTCGTCGTCGAACAGGTCGATCCGGTACGGGACATTGCTGCCCATGGGAAACAGATCGACCAGCGAGCCGCGCACCGCGAACTCGCCGTGCTCCATCACCTCGGACACGCGCCGGTAGCCGGCCTGTTCCAGCCGCGCGGCCATGGCGTCCAGGTCGAAACCGTCGCCGACCTTAAGCAGCAGGCTGTGGCCTTGCAGATACTGTGGCGGCGCCAGTCGCTGCATGAGCGTGGCGACCGGCACGATCAGTACGCCGCGCTTGGTCTGCGGCAGGTGATACAGGTTGGCGATGCGCTCCGAGACGATGTCCTGGTGCGGCGAGAACACATCGTAGGGCAGGGTCTCCCAATCCGGCAGCGTGAGAATGGGCAGCCGCTCGGGCAGAAAGAAGCGCAACTCGGTTTGCAGCTGTTGCGCGGCCTGGGTGTTCTCGGTCACCGCCAGCACCATGCCGGTGTGGCGCTCGGCCGCTCGCGCCAGGGCCAGCACCGCGCTGGCGCCGGGCAGCTGATACCAATGCAGGCGGTCGCCGGCCTTGCGGGGCAGGGCCGGATCGAGGGGGCTGGCGACGGTGACCGACATGATCGGGTGAGCGTTTCCTTTACGCGGTGTGGCTGGCGTGGGCTTTAGCGAGCGCCCGGCGCTTCTCGTAGGCCTCGCGGGCGACCGCCACGTCTTCCAGGAACCACGGCAGCTCTTCCAGCCGGAACGCCTGGGCGCCGTCAACCAGCGCCTTGGCCGGGTTCGGGTGGAAGTCCACCAGGATCATGTTGGCGCCGGCGATGACGCCCTGGGCGGTGACGTGCATCAGATCCCACATCTTATCGGGCGGCGCGGCGCGCACGCCCACCGAGTGCGACGGGTCGATGCACACCGGGAGGCGGGTCAGCCGCTTCACCACCGGAATATGGGCGAAATCGACGAAGTTGCGGTGCGGGTCGCCCATGTTGGTCTTCATGCCGCGCAGGCAGAAGATGATTCGGCTGTTGCCCTCGCTGGCCAGGTACTCGGCGGCGTTGAGCGATTCTTCCAGGGTGATGCCGAAGCCGCGCTTGAGCAGCACCGGAAACTCGGTCTGTCGGCCCACCTGCTTCAGCAGCTCGAAGTTCTGGGTATTGCGGGTGCCGATCTGGAGCATCACCCCGGTCGGCTTGCCGGTCTGCTCCAGCGCCTGCTGGATCTCCTCGACATGGCTTTCGTGGGTCACCTCCATGGCGATGACCTTGATGCCGTACTTGCCGGCCAGCTCGAACACCCAGGGCAGGCAGGCCTTGCCGTGGCCCTGGAAGGCGTAGGGGCTGGTGCGCGGCTTGTAGGCGCCCATGCGGGTGCAGACCTGTCCGGCGTCGCGCAGCGCCTTCATCATCAGCTCGACGTGCTCGGGCGTGTCCACCGCGCACAGGCCGGCGAACACGTTCAGGTTGTCCTGCGAGAACTCGACGCCGTTGTAGTTCCAGTTAAAGCTGCGCTCGTCGTCGCGGTGGCGGCCGATGATGCGGTATTCCTCGGACACCCGCACCGCGCGTTCCACGCCGGGCAGGGTCTGCATGTCCTCCAGCGTCAGCGACTTGGTGTCGCCGAGCAGATAGATCTCGGTCAGCGTTTGCTGCGCGCCGTGAACCTGGTGCACCCGCGCGGTGATGCCGGGCAGCTTGGCCAGGTGTTCCTGCAGTTGCTGGTAGGCGGGGCTGGTGAGCGAGGTGTCGGGGGAGAGGATGAGGATCATGTCGGCCTAGGCGCCTGCGTCCATTCGAAGCCGCCTAGTGTAATCGCTGAGCGCGCCGAGGTTAAACGGCGGCGCGCTCAGCGCGGAAAGCTCAATCGCGGAAGCGCTTGAGCAGGTCGCCGTAGGCGTCGATGCGGCGGTCGCGCAGGTAGGGCCAGATGCGGCGCACGGCGCGCGTGCGGCCGCGGTCGATATCGACGATCAGCGTGTGCTCGCGGTCGGTGGGCGCCTGGGCCAGGATCTCGCCCTGCGGGCCGGCGACGAAGCTGGTGCCCCAGAAATCCGCGCCGGGGCTGCTGCCGGTCGGATCCGGCTCGTGACCGATGCGGTTGCAGGCCAGCACCGGCAGGCCGTTGGCGATGGCGTGCGAGCGCTGGATGGTGACCCAGGCCTCACGCTGCCGCGCCTTCTCCTGGTCGGTATCGCGCGGATCCCAGCCGATGGCGGTGGGGTAGAGCAGCAGATCGGCGCCGGCCAGCGCCATCAGGCGCGCCGCCTCCGGGAACCACTGATCCCAGCACACCAGCACGCCGAGCTTGCCGACGCTGGTTTCCACCGGCTCGAAGCCCAGGTCGCCCGGCGTGAAGTAGAACTTCTCGTAGTAGCCCGGATCGTCCGGGATGTGCATCTTGCGGTACTTGCCCGCCAGCCGGCCGTCGGCATCGAGCACCACCGCGGTGTTGTGGTAGAGCCCGGGCGCGCGCTCCTCGAACAGCGAGCCGACCACCACGGTGCCGGTTTCCTTGGCCACCCGCGCCAGCGCCTCGGTGGACGGGCCGGGAATGCGCTCGGCCAGGTCGAACAGCGCCGTGTCTTCGTGCTGACAGAAATAACGCGAGCGATGCAGCTCCTGCAGCAGCACCAGCTTGGCGCCGGCGGCGGCCGCTTCGCGGATGCCAGCCAGGCTGCGTTCGAGATTGGCGTTCAGGTCATCGCCACAGGCGTGCTGAACGAGGCCGACGCGCAGGGTATCGGTCATGGTACGAGCAAGTCTCCAGCTTGAGCGATCAGGCGGCGCTTAGAGTCCGGCCGAGGCCGGGGAGTTCCACGCCGGCGGGCAGTTGCATGGTCACGCAGTGGACGCTGCCGTGCTGGATGATCAGCGGCAGCGCCGGCACGCCCACCACCTCGCGGCCGGGCAGGGCCTGGCGCACCACCTCCAGCGCGGCGGGGTCGACCGCGTCGCCGTACTGCGGCACGATCACGCCACCGTTGACGATCAGGAAGTTGGCATAGCTCAGCGGCAGCCGATGACCGTCCGGCGCGTGCGCCGGCTTCGGCCAGGGCAGCGCCAGTAGCCGGTAGGGCTCGCCGCGCAGGGTGCGGAACGCCTTTAGCTCGTCCGCCATGGCCTTGAGCTCGGCGAAGTGCGGGTCGCTCTCGTCGTCGCAGGCCTGGTAGACGATGGTGTCCGGCGAGGCGAAGCGCGCCAGCATGTCGACGTGGCTGTCGGTGTCGTCGCCCTCGAGCGCGCCGTGATCCAGCCAGAGGATGCGCTGCGCGCCCAGCCGCTCGCGCAGCTGCATCTCGATGTGGCGCTCGTTCAAGCCCGGATTGCGGGTCTCGGTCAACAGGCAGGCGCGGGTGGTCAGGATGGTGCCCTGGCCGTCGCTCTCGATCGAGCCACCTTCCAGCACCCAGTTGATGCGGCGGCAGTCGATGGGGCCGAACGCGCCGGCGGCGTGCAGCCGGCGGGTCAGCTGGTTGTCCAACTCAGCGTCGAACTTGCCGCCCCAGCCGTTGAAGGTGAAATCCACCAGGCCCGGCAAGGCACCGTCCTGATAGACCGTCAGCGGTCCGTGATCCCGCGCCCAGACGTCGTTCGACGGGCACAGCACGAAGCTCACCCGCGACAGGTCGGCGCCGCGCGCGAGCAGCGCGGCGCGCACCTCGGCCTGGTGCGCCTCGTCGTAGCAGCTGATCAAGAGGGGTTCGAAGCGCAGGATCGCGGCGGCGAGCTCGCCGAACGCTTCATGCGCGGCGGCCAGATGCTCGCCCCAATCGCCATGGGCATGGGGCCAGGTGAGCATCACGGCCGATTGTTGCTCCCACTCGGCGGGCAAACGGACGCGAGCCCTCAAATGCTGGGCATAACTCATAGTTGCTGTGGGAGTCGCAAGAAGTGAAATGGATTAACGATTAACGGCGCACGACCGTATGCAGGACTTTGTCGTGCTCGAAATAGACGGTGTAGTCGGCGTAGACCCAACGCGAGATCGGCGGGTTCCCAACCGCGGCGATCTTCTCACCCGGTTCGCCGTAACGCGCGGCGACCTGCTTCATGGTCTGGCCACGGACGGGACGCTCGGCGGCACTGGCCGCGTCGGTCTTGATCTTATCCACCACCAGGGTATCGGCGAAGGCCAGCGGACTGGCGGTGGCGACGAAAAGGCTGGCGACAGCGATCAATTTCCGCATCTGGGACTGCTCCCTGTTAGATCGATCAGCACTATAGCATCGGCTGACGGACCATGAAATGACGCTTCGCGCAGATACTTTGCGCCGTCTTGGTATAGCTGTACGGCGGTCGGATTGGCGTGAACCCGTGTTCACCCGGGACCATCGGTCTGTCGCCGGGGCGGGCAAGCGGGCACAATAGGCGGCTTCCTGGCCAAGTGCATACCATGTTCAGACCATTAGAGATTTATATCGGCTTACGCTACACGCGGGCCAAGCGGCGCAACCACTTCGTGTCGTTCATATCGGTGACCTCGATGGTGGGCATCGCACTGGGTGTGATGGCGCTGATCACCGTGCTGTCGGTCATGAACGGCTTCGAGGGCCAGCTGCGCGAGCGCATTCTGGGCATGGTCGCGCACGCCACCATCACCGGCGTCGGCGACAATCCGCGCGAGTGGCAGAAAATCGTCGAAACCGCCGAGGTTCAGCCGCACGTGGTGGGGGCCGCGCCGTTCGTGGCGGGCGAGGTGATGCTCACCAACGCCGGCCGTGTCGCCGGCAGCGTGATCCGCGGCGTGTTGCCGGAATATGAACGTCGCGTCTCAAACGTCGGCGACAAGATGTTGATCGGCAAGCTGGAAGATCTCACCGCCGGTGAGTACGGCATTGTCCTGGGCAAGGAGTTGGCCGATCTGCTCGGTGCCAAGGTCGGCGACAAGATCACCATGGTTACCCCGGACGCGCAGGTCTCGGTGGCCGGCGTGCTGCCGCGGATCAAGCGTTTCACTGTGGTCGGCGTGTTCCGCGTCGGCATGTACGAGTACGACCGGGTGCAGGCGTTCGTGCACATGGACGACGCCGCCAAGCTGTTCCGCTCCGAGGACGGACTGAGCGGCATCCGGCTGAAGTTCGACGACATGATGGCCGCGCCCTGGCTAGCGCGCGACGTGGCGATGGAGTTGCCCGGCTACTACCGCGTGCGCGACTGGACGGTGCAGCACTTCAACTTCTTCAAGGCCGTGCGCACCGAGAAGACCGTCATGTTCTTCATCCTGACCATGATCGTGGCGGTGGCGGCGTTCAACATCGTTTCCACCTTGGTGATGGTGGTGAACGACAAGCAGGCCGACATCGCGATTCTGCGCACCCTGGGCATCAGCCCGGGCAGCGTGATGGGGATATTCATGGTGCAGGGCGCCATCATCGGCGTGGTCGGCACCTTGATCGGCGTGGTGTGCGGCATCCTGCTGGCGCTGAACGTGGAAACCATCGTTCCGGCGATCGAGCAACTGTTCCACGTGCAGTTCCTGCCCGCCGACGTGTACTACATCAGCGAGCTGCCGTCCGAGCTGCGCTGGCCCGACGTCACCCGCATCACCCTGGTATCGCTGCTGCTGTCGCTGGTCGCAACCATCTATCCGGCCTGGCGGGCTTCCCGTACCGCGCCGGCGGAGGCTCTTCGCTATGAATAACCAGGCGGTGATCAGGGCCGAGGGCCTATCCAAGCGTTTCAGCGAAGGCCCGCTGCAGGTGCAGGTGCTGAGCGAGGTCAATTTCAGCGTCGCGCAGGGCGAGCAGGTGGCTATCGTCGGCCGCTCCGGTTCCGGCAAGAGCACTCTGCTGCACTTGCTCGGCGGGCTGGATTCGCCCACCTCGGGCGAGGTGTGGCTGAACGGCGAGTCGCTCAACAAGCTGGGAGAGCGCGCTCGAGGGCGGCTGCGCAACAAGGCGCTGGGTTTCATCTATCAATTCCACCACCTGCTGCCGGAGTTCACCGCGCTGGAGAACGTGGCGATGCCGCTGCTGATCGGCGGCATGAAGGCGCCGGCGGCGCGTACCGAAGCGGTGCGGGTATTGGAACGGGTGGGGCTGGGGGCGCGCGTGGCGCACAAGCCGGGCGAGCTATCCGGCGGCGAGCGTCAGCGCGTGGCGATCGCCCGCGCCCTGGCCACCCGCCCGCGTTGCGTGCTGGCCGACGAGCCGACCGGCAATCTCGACCGGCAGACCGCCGAGACCGTGTTCGCGCTGCTGCAGGAGCTGAATCGGGAGTTCGGCACCAGCGTGGTCATGGTGACCCACGACCAGGAACTGGCCGCGCGCATGGACCGCATCCTGCACATCGAGGACGGGCGGCTCGCCGCCCTGGTCTAGCGCGGGTCGCGCTCGAGGCGGCGCGCCCGCCGCCGCTTGTGCGCCCGCACCACGTGCAGGCGCCACAACAGATGCACCGCCAGGAAGGCGGTGACGGCCGCGATCGTTCCGACCACGAAGCAGCCCAGCAAGAACGGCTGCCAGATGGAGTTGAGCTGCTCCCAGAACCATTCGAGCGACGGTTGGAACCCCGCGCCCGGAACCGGCCGTCCCAGTAGCCACAGCCCCAGCCGGTAGCACGAGTAGAAGATCGGCGGCATGGTGATGGGATTGGTGATCCACACCGTCATCACGGCAAGTGGCAGGTTGGCCCGCACCATGATGGCCAGCGCCGCGGCGATGAGCATCTGCCCCGGCGTGGGTAGGAAGGCGACGAACAGGCCGGAGGCCGCGGCGCCGGCGACCGAGCGCCGGTTCAGGTGCAGCAGGTACGGGTCGTCCAATAGCCTGCCGAGGAACCGTAGTTCCTTACGGTTGCGGATGGTTTGGGGGTCCGGCAGAAAGCGTTTGAGTAACTTGCGCGGCATTCGGGCCAGACTCGTTGCTTGCGCTCAAGCGTAACAATTCGATCATGGACGGGAAATATGGCAGGGATGCTGGGTTTCGCCGTCGGCGTGGTATTGACCCAGGGTCTTCGGGGGCTGCCGGGCGCGTGGGTTTATCCGCTGCTGGCGCTGGGGCTGCTGTTGCTGCTGAAACCGCGCTGGCGGTTGCTGGGCGGCCTCAGCGCGGGGTTGTTGTGGGGCATCGCCAATGCGCAGTGGGCACTCGCTCACCGCCTACCGGCCGAGATGGAGGGCGTCGACCTGGTGGTGACCGGGCGTATCGCCGACCTGCCGGACCGAGCCGGAAACCGAACGCGTTTCCTGTTCGAACCGGAGCAGGCCAGGCACGAGCAACTGCGCCACGTGCCTCGCTTGCTGCGGTTGAGCTGGTACGACGAGGCGCCGCCGCTCGCGGCCGGCGAGCGCTGGCGGCTCACGGTCCGGCTCAGGCGCCCGCGCGGCCTGATGAACCCGGGCGGCTTCGACTACGAACGGTGGCTGTTCCAGCGCCGAGTCGACGCGGTTGGCTACGTGCGCGACGCGGCCAGTGCCGAGCGTCTTGGAGCGCCCTTGAGCCTGAACGGCGCCCGCCAACGCTTGGCGGATGCGTTGCATGAGCGGCTACAGGGCCATCCCGGTGCGGGGATACTGGTCGCGCTCGTGGTCGGCGACGAGCGCGGCATCCCGCAGGACCAATGGGAAGCGCTACGGCGTACCGGCACCATTCACCTGGTTTCCATATCGGGTCTACACGTCGCGTTGCTGGCGCTCGCCACGTTCCACCTGTTGAGTTTCTGCTGGCGCCGCTCCGCGCGCCTGTGCCTGCTGCTGCCGGCCCCGTTGGCGGCCACCGCCGCCGGGGTGGTGGCGGCGATCGGCTACGCGGCGCTAGCCGGTTTCTCGCTGCCCACGCAGCGCGCCTTGATCATGCTGGCGGTGCCGGCGCTGGCGTTGTTGGCGCGGCGGCGGATAGCGCCGTGGCGCGGCTTCGCCATAGCGCTGGTCGCGGTGCTGCTCTGGGACCCGTTCGCGCCGCTCAGCGCCGGCTTCTGGCTGTCGTTCGGCGCGGTGGCGGCGCTGCTGGCGGTCGGCTTGTACCGCTCGCCGGAGCCCGGCTGGCGACAGCTGCTCGGCACGCAACTGTATCTAAGCGTTGCGCTGTTGCCGCTCACGCTGCTGTGGTTCCAGCAGGCGTCCTGGATCTCGCCCGTGGCCAACCTCGTGGCCATTCCCTGGGGCATGGCGATCGTGCCGCTG
>Ga0182741_1000699_pt1 | contig 48418 bp, 34 predicted proteins | sample eDN5th37CBELigOP_FD_128874 | JGI IMG/M metagenome (GOLD analysis project Ga0182741, IMG submission 128874) | Enriched Organic Plus compost microbial communities from Emeryville, California, USA - eDNA 5th pass 37_C BE-Lig OP (version 2) (version 2) ... | reverse complement strand
TGTTGCCATGGCGCAGATTTTTTCCGGCTGGCCCCCACCCCAGCCCTCCCCCGCAGGCGGGGGAGGGGGCTGTGTGCGCGCATGGTGTTTCTATCAATGTATCGATGCCGCGGTTCGATCCTTCAGTCCACCGAATATCTTGCGTGTCCCGGCTTTTGCCCCTTCCCCCGCTTGCGGGGGAAGGCTGGGATGGGGGCGCTTCCGGCAACCGCCATCGGATCAAAAGCAGCGGTATGTGTGCGGAGCGGCTTGTTGCCATGGCGCAGATTTTTTCCGGCTGGCCCCCACCCCAGCCCTCCCCCGCAGGCGGGGGGAGGGGGCCGTGTGTGTGCATGGCGTTTCCATCGGTGTGTCGATGCCGCGGTTCGATCCTTCAGTCCACCAAATATCTGGCGTGTCGCGGCTTCTGCTCCTTCCCCCGCTTGCGGGGGAAGGCTGGGATGGGGGCGCTTCCGGCTGGACAAGAAACCCAGCCAATCCCCACACCCACAAACCCGTTCAACCCCGCGACGCCCGCAACGCCACCGCCACCAACCAACGCCTCGCCACTACCGGCGAGGTCATGCACACCGCGTCATCGGTGACGGTGGTGACGGCGCGTTCGAGCAACTGGATGTCGGCTTCGTGCTGGCGCGCGACGTGCGGATCTTCGAAGAAGATCACGCGCTGGCAGCGGCGCTCCAGCACACGGTCCGCGATCTGCGCGTCACCGCCCATCGGGCCGCTCTGGTAACGCTCGGCCCAGATCCGGTCGTGCGGCCAGCCGCGGCTCCAGGCCAGCTCGTTGAGGCGCTGGCCGGTGGTGCCGGTGGCGACGCGGTGGGCGAAACGCGACAGTTGATCGAAATGCTCGGCGGCGAAGGCCAGCATCTGCGGCTTCATCGCGTCGTGTGCGATCAGGGCCAGGGTCTGGTTCTCCAGCGCATGGAAGCGATCGGCGCCGGGATCCGGCGCGAACCCCGCATGGATGCGTTCCATCTCCACCCAATCGCGTGCCGAGGCGACCGTGGACAGGAAGGGCTTGCCGTGGATCACGCATTGGCGCTTGAGCGCGATCGCTTCGGGGAAAATGGAGGAGGGGTCGACTGGATCGATCAGGTAGATCGCGCCATCCAGATTGCGTTCGGCGCCTTCCAGCCCCACCACTTCGGCCACCAGTTTCATCAGCCCGCCTTCGCGGCCGTATGGATAGCGGCGCAGGTGCGGATAGTTCGCCAGCATGCCCGCGGCGACGATGGCGTCGTGGGTGCGACCGACCGCGTGCAGGCCGAGCTTCAGTTCGCGGATGCCGGATTCGCAGGCACGCAACCAGCGGAAAAGCGCGGCGTCTTCGTTGTGATGGTGCAGGCGATTGGCGGCGAGACCCAGGCGCATGGACGAGGCGTCGAAGGGAAAGCGCTAGTCTAGCGATCCCGCGCGCCTGGCACAGTGGACGTATGCCCACCATTGCCATACCACCGATCGATACCCGCGGCCGCGCGCGGGACGTCGTTGCGGCGGACTACGCCGCCAGCATTTCCGCGATGCTCGCCGCCGCGTCGCGGCCTTCGGCCACGGCGGTGACGACCAGGTCCGCGCCGCGCACGGCGTCGCCACCCGCGAACAGCTTCGGATGGGTGGTCTGGAACGGCAGCCGATCCGCGCCGCCGGCGACGATGCGGCCGTTCGGCGTGCCTTCGACGCCCTGCGCGGCCAGCCAGGCCGGCACGCTGGGCGAGAAACCGAAGGCGATGATCACCACGTCGGCGTCCAGGACCGATTCGCTGCCTTCGATCGGCACCGCGCTCTGGCGACCGCGCGCATCCGGTTCGCCCAGCCGCGTTTCCACGACCTTCACGCCGGTGACCCTGCCGTCGGCATCGCCGACGATGGCCAGCGGCTGGCGGTTGAACAGGAAGCGCACGCCTTCCTCGCGCGCGTTGGCGACTTCGCGCGCCGAGCCCGGCATGTTGGCCTCGTCGCGGCGATAGGCGCAGGTGACCCGGGCCGCGCCCAGGCGGATCGCACTGCGCACGCAATCCATGCCGGTATCGCCGCCACCCAGCACGACCACCCGCTTGCCGGCCAGATCCGGCAGCGCCAGCTTGTCTTCCCAGCCCGCGATCGGCCGGCCCCACGGATCGTTGCCGCCGACGATGCGGCCGTTCTGCACCAGGAACGGCAGCGCCGGCAGCACACCGTCCAGATCCTGTCCTTCCAGTCCGCCATCGGTATACCGGTAGGCGCCGGTGCCGAGGAACACCGCGTCGTAGTCGGCCAGCAGCTCCTCCAGGCCCACGTCGCGGCCGACTTCCACGCCCAGGCGGAACTCCACGCCCATGCCTTCCAGCACCTCGCGGCGCCGGGCGATGACGCTCTTTTCCAGCTTGAAGGTCGGGATGCCGAACTGCAGCAGCCCGCCGATCTGTTCGTAACGGTCGTACACCACCGCGTGGATGCCGGCGCGCGCCAGGCGATCCGCGCAACCGAGGCCGGCCGGACCGGCGCCGATCACCGCCACCCGCTTGCCGGTCGGCCTGACGTCGCTCAGGTCGGGGCGCCAGCCGTTGGCCAGCGCGGTGTCGGTGATGAACTTCTCGACCGCGCCGATGGTGACCGCGCCGAATTCTTCCAGCGTGCACGCGCCTTCGCACAGGCGATCCTGCGGACATACCCGGCCGCACACTTCCGGCAGCGGATTGGTCGAATGGCACAGCGCCGCGGCTTCCTCGATGCGGTTTTCCTGCACCAGCTGCAGCCACTGCGGAATCGCGTTGTGGACCGGGCACTTCCAGCTGCAATACGGATTGCCGCAGTCCAGGCAGCGGCCCGCCTGGTATTGCGCGTCGGGCTTGTCGAATTTGCCGTACAGCTCGCCCCAGTCGCCCGAGGTGCGCAGTTCCAGTGGAATGCGCTGCGGCATGGTCCGCGGCAGATCGAGGAATTGGAAGACGTGCTTCTTGCTCATGGCGGGGATTCGGGAATGGGGATTCGGGATTCGCGCAATCAAGGGCCGGGTGGATCGGGATCCGGAAAGCGGAGGGGGATGACGCATCTGCGAATCCCCAACCCCCATTCCCGAATCCCTTCGCTCAAGCGGCCCGCCTGAGCGAATCGGTCAGCGACTCCAGGCTGGCCGCCTTCGGTTTGACCAGCCAGAACTTGCCGACGTAATCGCGGAATTCGTCGAGGAGCTGCTGCGCCCAGATGCTGCCGGTGAGTTCGCGGTGGCGCTGGATCAGCTTGTGCAGGTGCTGGCGATGGCTCTCGAACCCTTCCGGCGAAATCCGGTGGATGTCGATCAGCTCGTGGTTGTAGCGGTCGACGAAATCGCGATCCAGGTCCAGCACGTAGGCCAGGCCGCCGGTGAAGCCGGCGCCGAAGTTCAGGCCCACCCGCCCCAGCACCATCACGATGCCGTCGGTCATGTATTCGCAGCAGTGATCGCCGGCGCCCTCGATGACCGCCAGCGCGCCGGAGTTGCGCACGGCGAAGCGTTCGCCCGCGCGGCCCGCGGCGAACAGTTCGCCGCCGGTGGCGCCGTACAGGCAGGTGTTGCCGAGGATCGGGGTGTTGCGCGCCTCGAAGCGCGCGCCGCGCGGCGGACGCACCACCAGCCGCCCGCCCGCCATGCCCTTGCCGACATAGTCGTTGGCCTCGCCCTCCAGTTCCATGTGCAGGCCACCGGCGTTGAACGCGCCGAAGCTTTGCCCGGCGGTGCCGCGGAAGCGCAGGTTCAACGGCGCGTCGGCCATGCCCTGGTTGCCGTGGGCGCGGGCGATGGCGCCGGACAGGCGGGTGCCGATCGAGCGATCCGTGTTGTGGATCAGGAAGCGGTGTTCGCCACCGGCCTTGCGCCGGATCGGTTCGGCCAGCAGGCCGTCGAGCTGGGTCGCCAGGCTGTCGGGCGATTCGTACAGCCGCTGGGCCGCGCAGCTTTCGCTGCCGGTCCGGGCGCCCTGCAACAGGCGGCTGAGGTCGACGCGCACGCCGTCGCGCGGCGAGGCGTCGATCTGCTCCAGCAGATCGGTGCGGCCGACGATTTCGTCCAGCGAACGCGCGCCCAGGTAGGACAGCCACTGGCGCACTTCCTCGCTGAGCAGGCGGAAGAAGTTCTCCACCCGTTCCGGCAGTCCGGTGAAGTACTGCGAACGCAGGCGTTCGTCCTGCGTCGCCACGCCGGTGGCGCAGTTGTTGAGATGGCAGATGCGCAGGTACTTGCAGCCCAGCACGATCATCGGGCCGGTGCCGAAACCGAAGCTGTCCGCGCCCAGCAGCGCCGCCTTGACCACGTCCAGGCCGGTCTTCAGGCCGCCATCGGTCTGCAGCACGGTGCGCTCGCGCAACTGGTTGGTGACCAGCGCCTGGTGCGCCTCGGCCACGCCCAGTTCCCACGGCACGCCGGCGTAGCGAATCGAACTGATGGGGCTGGCGCCGGTGCCGCCGTCGTGGCCGGAAACGGTGATGAGATCCGCACCGGCCTTGACCACGCCGGCGGCGATCGTGCCGACGCCCGCGTGCGAGACCAGCTTCACCGAAACCAGCGCCCGCGGATTGACCTGCTTGAGGTCGTAGATCAGCTGGGCCAGATCCTCGATGGAGTAGATGTCGTGGTGCGGCGGCGGCGAGATCAGGCCGATGCCCGGGCGCGCATAGCGCAGGCGGGCGATGAGTTCGTTGACCTTGTGGCCGGGCAACTGGCCGCCCTCGCCGGGCTTGGCGCCCTGGGCGACCTTGATCTGCAGCACTTCCGCGTTGACCAGGTACTCCGGGGTGACGCCGAAGCGGCCGGACGCGACCTGCTTGATCTTGCTGCGCTTCTCGGTGCCGTAGCGCGCCGGATCCTCGCCGCCCTCGCCGGAATTGCTGCGTCCGCCCAGGCGGTTCATCGCGATCGCCAGCGCTTCGTGCGCTTCCGGCGACAGCGCGCCCAGGCTGATCGCGGCGGTGTCGAAGCGGCGCAGCAGATCGCTGGCATCGGCGACCTCGGACAACGGCGTCGGCGTCGCGGCCCGCTTCAGGCGGAGCAGATCGCGCAGCGCCGACGGCGGCCGCCCGTTCACCGCGTCGGCGTACTTCTGCCAGTCGGCCGCGTCGCCGGTGCGGGTGGCGCGTTGCAGCGTCGTCACCACGTCCGGGTTGTACATGTGGTACTCGCCGCCGTGGACGTACTTGAGCAGGCCGCCGACTTCCGGCTGCACGCGGTCGTTCCAGCCGCGCGCTTCCAGCTCGCGCGCTTCGGCGTCCAGCCGCGCGAAACCGACACCGCCGACCCGCGCGGGCGTGTCCGCGAAGCACAGCTCGACCACTTCCGGCTCCAGTCCGACGATCTCGAACAACTGCGCGCCGCGGTAGCTGCTGATGGTGCAGATGCCCATCTTGGAGATGATCTTGGACAGGCCCTTGTAGATGCCCTTGCGGTAGCTGCGGCCGATCTGGGCCTGTTCGCCGCCCTTCTTCAACTGCAGGATGCCGCGCCGGCCCAGGTCGAACAGGGTCTGGTAGGCCAGGTAGGGATACACGGCGGTGGCGCCGTAGCCGATCAGGCAGGCGATGTGGTGTGCGTCGCGCGCGGTGCCCGTTTCGATGATCAGGTTGACGTCGCAGCGCAGCCCTTCACGGCACAGGTGGTGGTGGACCGCACCGGTCGCCATCAGCGCATGCACCATCGGCCGGCCCTGCTGCGGGCGGCGATCGCTCAGCACCACCATGACCATGCCTTCGCGCGCGGCCTGCTCGACCTCGGCGCAGATCCTTTCGATCGCGGCCTTCAGCCCTTCCTCGACGCGGTAGGACAGATCGATGTAGCGGTGCTTCCGATCGTACGGATCCATCTTCAGCAACTGGCGCAGCTTGCGCTGGCTGAGCACCGGCGAATTGAGGATGACGTGGTTGACCGTCTCCGGACCGGCATGGAAGATGTTGGTCTCCTTGCCGAGCTGGGTCGCCAGCGACATCACGCAGTCTTCGCGCAGCGGATCGATCGGCGGATTGGTGACCTGGGCGAAGCCCTGGCGGAAATAGTCGTACAGCGGCCGCGTCTGCCGGCTCAGCACCGCCATCGGCGTGTCGTCGCCCATCGAGCCGGTGGCTTCCTGCTCGGTTTCGGCCAGCGGGCGCAGCACCTGTTCCACTTCCTCGCTGGTCAGCTGGAACAGCTTGTGGAAGCCGCGCAGGGTCTTTTCGTCGAACGGCGCGTCGGTCAGCGACGGATCGATCAGTTCGGTCTGCAGGTAGGTGACGCCGTGGTGCAGCCATTGCTTGTACGGCGCGCGCCCGCGGTTGATGCGATCCACCGCCTCGCTGTCGAGCAGATCGCCGCGCTTGAGATCGATGGCCATCATCTCGCCGGGGCCGAGCTTGCCCTTGCGGGTGACGCGTTCGGCCGGCACTTCCCACACGCCGGCTTCGGAGGCGACCAGGAAATGGCGATCGCTGGTCAGCATCCAGCGCGCAGGGCGCAGTCCGTTGCGATCCAGCATGCAGGCCGCGTAGCGGCCGTCGCAGGCGACAATGCCGGCCGGGCCGTCCCACGGTTCGGTGTTGAGGCCGTAGAACTCGTAGAACGCGGCCAGATCGGCGTCCTTGAATTCCAGCGACTGGGTCGCCGGCGGCACCAGGATGCGCAGCGCCTGCAACAGGTCCATGCCGCCGGCCACCAGCAGTTCCAGCATGTTGTCCAGGCTCTGCGAATCGGAGCCATGCATGGAGATGACCGGATCGAACTCGGCGATGTCGAAGCGCGGCGTCTTCCACACCTTGCTGCGCGCCTGCGCCCAGCGGCGGTTGCCCTCGATGGTGTTGATCTCGCCATTGTGCGCCAGCAGGCGGAACGGATGCGCCAGCGGCCAGCGCGGCAGGGTGTTGGTGGAGAAGCGCTGGTGGAACACGACCGCGCTGCTGGCCAGATCGCTGCGTTGCAGATCCGGATAGAAGACCGGCAGCTTGTCCGGCAGCACCATGCCCTTGTAGCCGATGGCGTGCTGGGCCAGGGTGACCACGTAGAAGTCGGGAACGTCGGCGCGCAGCTGCTGTTCGCTGCGGCGGCGTGCCAGGAACAGCGCCAGGCCGAAGGCATCGTCGTCCTGCGCATCGCCGGCATCGACGAAGATCTGTTCGATGCGCGGCAGGGTTTCCTTCGCCAGCACGCCGCACACACTGTCGTCGGTCGGCGGCAGGCGCCAGCCGCGCGGCGTTACGCCGGCACGGCGCAGCTCGGCTTCCAGCACGGCGCGGCATCGATCCGCCTGCGCGGGATCGTGCGGCAGGAACACCAGGCCGGCGGCGAAGCGCGCGCCGATCGCGATGCCGGCTTCTTCGGCCAGCGCGCGCAGGAAGGCATCGGGTTTCCGGATCAGCAGGCCGCAGCCGTCGCCGGTGAGTCCGTCGGCGGCGACGCCGCCGCGATGGGTCATCCGGGAGAGCGCGGCAATGGCGGTGTCGACCAGCGCGCGCGACGGCTGGTCATCCAACTGCGCGATCATGCCGAAACCGCATGCATCGCGTTCGTCGTTCGGGTCGTAGAGCCCGTGGCGACTGCGAGGGGCCATCTCTGCCTCAAACCTTTGCTGACGGCGACACCGTGCCCTGCCCCGCAGCGGCACTTCGAAATGTCACCGGAAGCCCGACTAAAGCACAGATGTTGCGGTGCCGCAACATGGATCCGACGAAGCCCGTGGATAGTTGCAGAAGCAACTTTTCAGTGGCTTTTCTTTGGTCTGCCGCGCGTGGCGATCGCGTGCGCGTTCAACCGCAACCGACGCGCACGACGCGTCGCTGTGCGTCGAGATAGAGGTTGAGGCGACCTGCGCGGTAGCTCTGCGCGCCCACCTGATCCGCACGCACGGCGCGCGCCATGTCGGCACCGGCGGCCGCGCGTGCCTGTTCGATCACGCGCGCATCGATCGGCAATCCGATCACGCGCTGCGCGGCGGAAGGATCGCAACGCGGCGGAAGCGGGGCCGGCGCGGCGGCGGCGGGCGGCGCGGCTTTCGGTGGTGGAGAAGAACCGCAGCCGGCGAGCGCGGCGGCCAACAGCCATGCGAGGGTGGAGTGCTTCCTGGCCATGCGGGATCCCTTCCCCGGTGCGTGCCGATGCCGGTGCATCGATGCGGATGGCGCGAATCTTAAGGCGTTTCTGTGTGGATGGTCGCGTGGGGAAGTCCGCCGCGCGCATCGGCGGCCCCCACCCCGGCCCTCCCCCGCAAGCGGAGGAGGGAGCGGTATCCGTGCATTGCTTTTTATTCCGGCAAACGGCGAAGAGAGAAAGCCGCATTCATGCACCGCCCCTTCCCCCGCGCGCGGGGGAAGGTTGGGATGGGGGTGCTTCAGGCGCGATCACGCAAGGGAAGCGGGTTCATGAGCTGGCCCCACCTCGGCCCTCCCCCGCAAGCGGAGGAGGGAGGGGTATCCGTGCTTTGCTTTTTATTCCGGCAAACGGCGAAAAGAGAAAGCCGCATTCATGCACCGCCCCTTCCCCCGCGCGCGGGGGAAGGTTGGGATGGGGGCGCTTCAGGCGCGATCACGCAAGGGAAGCGGGTTCATGAGCTGGCCCCACCCCGGCCCTCCCCCGCAAGCGGAGGAGGGAGGGGTATCCGTGCTTTGCTTTTTATTTCGGTAAACGGCGAAGAGAGAAAGCCGCATTCATGCACCGCCCCTTCCCCCGCGCGCGGGGAAAGGTTGGGATGGGGGCGCTTCAGGCGCGATCACGCAAGGGAAGCGGGTTCATGAGCTGGCCCCCACCCCGGCCCTCCCCCGCAAGCGGAGGAGGGAGCTGTATTCGAGCGTTGCTTTTTATTTCGGCAAACGGCCAAGAGAGAGAAAGCCGCGTCCACCACCGCCCCTTCCCCCGCGTGCGGGGGAAGGTTGGGATGGGGGCGCTTTCAGCGTGACGGGAAAAACCGCACGCCGCGGCGGCAGGAACCGATCAGCCGCAGCGGACCGCGGTCACCACGCCCTTGTCGTCCAGATCGATGTTCAGGCGGTCGGGATTGAACTCCAGGGTGGCGGCTTCGCCCGGCTTGAGCGTGCGCACGGCGGCCGCCTTCGCATCCTTGCCGGCCTGTTCGGTATCGGCGGGCGTGGCGGCCTTGCCGATGATCCATTGCGCCTGGGTGTCGTCGCAGCTGCCAGGCGCCGGCGCAGTGCCGGTGGGATCACTGCCGGGCTCGGCCTGGGCGGCGGCGGCCGCGGCGGCTTGCGATTGTTCCGTGGCGGCCGTCTGTTCGTCGGGCGCGGGTGCCGAGCAGGCCGCTAGCGTCAGGGTGAGCAGGAGGGCGGGAATCGCGTAACGGGACATGCAGGCTCCAGCGGCAAACGGATGATGGGCAAGCATCGCCCAGCCCGCATTCGCATGTCGTTAACCGGACTCGTCGGCAGGATCCGGGCATGCCCGGATCACACGAGATCGTCAACGCTCTCGCCGACGCGGCGCGGCAGGCGCGCGAGGCCGGCCTGGTTCACGTCAGCGATGTTGAACCCGGCATCCGCCGCCGGCGTGCCGGGCGCGGTTTCCGCTATCTGGATGCGAGCGGCGCCGTGGTCCGCGATGCGGCGACGCTGGAACGCATCCGCGCGCTGGCGATTCCGCCGGCCTATACCGACGTATGGATCTGCGCGCACGCACGCGGGCACCTGCAGGCGACCGGACGCGACGCGCGCCGGCGCAAGCAATACCGCTACCACCCGCAGTGGCGTTGGGTGCGCGACAACGGCAAGTTCACCCGCATCGTCGCCTTCGGCCGGGCGCTGCCGCGCCTGCGCCGGCGGGTGCGCGCGGATCTGGCGTTGCCGGGCCATCCGCGCGACAAGGTGCTGGCGATCGTGGTGAGCCTGATGGCGGCGACGCTGGTGCGGATAGGCAATGCCGAATACGTGCGCGACAACGGTTCGTTCGGACTGACCACGCTGCGCAACCGGCATGTCGAATTCGTCCGCGCCGGCCGCGTGCGCCTGCACTTCACCGGCAAGGGCGGGCAGGTGCACGACATCGCCGTCGACGACCGCCGTCTGGTGCGGCTGGTGCGCGGATGCCGGCAATTGCCGGGGCAAATGCTGTTCCAGTACCGCGACGACAACGGCGAACTGCGTCCGGTGGATTCGGGCGCGGTCAACGACTATCTGCGCGATGCGATGGGCGAGGCGTTCACCGCCAAGGATTTCCGCACCTGGGGCGGCACCCTGGCCGCGTTCCAGCGACTGGCGGCGTTGCCGTTGCCGGCGCGGCGCAGCGAACGCGCGCTGGCGCGGGTACGGCAGGAAGTCACCGCGACCGTGGCCGGGATGCTGGGCAACACGGTGGCGGTATGCCGCAAGGCGTATATCGATCCGGTGGTGTTCGATGGCTGGATCGATGGCCGGCTGGCGCGCTGCGCGAACGGCGCGCGCGGGCCGCGCCAGTGGGAGCAGGCCGCGCTGCGGTTCCTGGATCGCGCCCACCGCGACGCCCTGCGCGCGGCGTCCGGCGGGAAGCGATGATCAGCCGCAGGTGACCCGGATGATCTTGTTGTCCTTGTCCAGGTGCACGTTCACCCGATCCCCGCGGTAATCCATCGTGACGGCCTGGTTCGGGCCGATCGGCCGGATCAGGCCGGCGCCGCTTTCGCGCCAGACGCGGCCCATCGTGGCCTGGTCGCCTGCCTGTCCGACCGCCCACTGCACGGGATCGGCGTTGCACTTGGCGCCGCCGCGGCGGGGGGCATCGTCCGCGCCGACTTCCGCCGTCGGCGTCGTGGTGCAGGCGGCCATCGCGAGGGCGGCGGCGACGGTGGCGAAACCCAGCAGGGTGCGCAGGGACATGGCGGCTTCCTTATCGGCGGATGGATGGCGCGTATGGTATGCCGAAACACGCCTCGCGCCGTCGGCAACGCGTCGCAGGCCGGCGCGGAAAAACGGATCCGCCGATCCGTTTCCGCCAACACCGATGCCGGCGCGATGCTTCAGTCCAGGTAGACCCGCGGCGCGCGCTTCAGGCCGCACAGCAGCGAGTAGGCGCTGCCGTTGGCATGGCGGGCCAGTTCGGTGGCCGGCACCTGCGCGCCCCACAGTTCCACGCGGCTGCCCAGGCCGGCCTGCGGCAGATCGGTGAGGTCGACGGTGAGCATGTCCATCGAGACCCGTCCGATCAGGCGGCTGCGCTCGCCGTCGATGGCGACCGGCGTGCCGGTGGGCGCGAAATGCGGATAACCGTCCGCGTAGCCGAAGGCCACCACGCCGACCCGGGTCGGGCGTTCGGTGACGAAACCGCCGCCGTAACCGATCGGTTCGCCGGCGGCGAGTTCGCGCACGCTGATGATCTTCGATTCCGCGGTCATCACCGGGCGCAGGCGATCAGCCTGCGGGTGCGTGTCCGGGAACGGATTGGCGCCGTACAGCATCAGGCCGGCGCGGCCCCAGTCGCCGCCGATCGCCGGCCAGCCGAGCAGGCCGGGCGAGTTGCACAAGCTGCGTTCGCCGGGCAGATCGCCCAGCGCGGCGACGAAGGCGTCGGCCTGCTCGCGGGTGCGTGCGCTGTCCAGTTCGTCGGCACGGGCGAAGTGGGTCATCGCCACCACCGATGCCACCTGTGGCAACGCGTTCAAGCGCTGCCAGGCGGCGCGGTAGTCCTGCGGCGCCAGGCCGACCCGGTGCATGCCGGAATCCAGTTTCAGCCAGATCCGCAGCGGGCGTTCGGGCGACGCCTGCGCCAGTGCCTCGATCTGCCAGTCCGCGTGGATCACGCACCACAGATCATGCGCCGCGATCACCGGCAGCTCGTCGGCCTCGAAGAAGCCTTCCAGCAACAGGATCGGCGAACGGATGCCGGCGCCGCGCAGGGCCAGCGCCTCTTCCAGGCAGGCGACCGCGAATCCGTCGGCGGCCTCGGCCTCCAGTGCCTGCGCGCAGCGGACCGCGCCATGCCCGTAGGCATCGGCCTTGACCACGGCGAGGGAACGGCCGCCCGCGAGCTCGCGGGCGATGCGGTAGTTGTGGCGCAGGGACTGCAGGTCGATCAGCGCGCGGGCTGGGCGCATGGTTCTTCAGGCTGGGGGGCGGAGCCGCCGCGGCGCGCGCCGTAGCGGAAAATGTCGAGGCCTTCGCCGCTGATCTGCGGCATGCGCGAGGCCATCAGGTCGGCCAGGTAGCGGCCCGAGCCGCACGCCATGGTCCAACCCAGTGTGCCATGGCCGGTGTTGAGGAACAGGTTCGGATACGGCGTCGCGCCCACCACCGGCGTGCCGTCGGGCGTGGCCGGGCGCAGGCCGGTCCAGAAGCTGGCGCGGGACAGATCGCCACCGCGCGGATACAGATCGCCGACCACCATTTCCAGGGTCGCGCGGCGTCTGGGCGACAGCGACAGATCGAAGCCGGCCACCTCGGCCATGCCGCCGACGCGGATGCGATCGTCGAAGCGGGTGATCGCGATCTTGTAGGTCTCGTCGAGGATCGTGGAGGTCGGCGCCATCGCCGCATCGACGATCGGCAGGGTCAGCGAGTAGCCCTTGAGCGGGTACACCGGCAAGCGCATGCCCAGCGGCGCCAGCAGTTGCGGCGAATAGCTGCCCAGGGCCAGCACGTAGCGGTCGGCGGTCTCCAGCTTGCCGTCCACGCGCACGCCGCGGATGCGGCCGCCGTGGGTTTCCAGGGCTTCGATGGTCTGGCCGTAGCGGAACTCCACGCCCGCGGCCGCGGCCATCGCCGCCAGCCGCTGGGTGAACAACCGGCAGTCGCCGGTTTGATCGTTGGGCAGGCGCAGTGCGCCGACCAGCTTGTCGGACACGCCCGCCAGCGCCGGTTCGACCCGCGCGATGCCGTCGCGATCCAGCAGCTCGTAGGGCACGCCGTATTCCTCCAGCACCGCGATGTCCTTGGCCGCGCCGTCCAGTTGGGCCTGGGTGCGGAACAACTGGGTGGTGCCGAGCTGGCGGCCTTCGTAGCGGATGCCGGTTTCGGTGCGCAGTTCGTCCAGGCAGTCGCGGCTGTATTCGGACAGGCGCACCATGCGCGCCTTGTTGATCGCGTAGCGGGATTGCGTGCAGTTGCGCAGCATCTGCGCCAGCCACAGGTACTGGTGGGGATCCAGGCCGGGGCGGATCGCCAGCGGCGCATGTTTGGAGAACAGCCACTTCAGTGCCTTCAGCGGCACGCCCGGCGCCGCCCACGGCGAGGCGTAGCCCGGCGAGATCTGGCCGGCGTTGGCGAAGCTGGTTTCCCCGGCGGGGCCGGCCTGCCGATCGATGACGGTCACTTCGAAACCGGCGCGCGCCAGATACCAGGCGCTGCTCGTGCCGATGACCCCGCTACCCAGTACCAGTACCCGCATGAAGATGCTCCGACCTGTCTCCAGACATTTCCCTGGCTTGAAAGGCAGGGAACATGAGTTCGGCGAGTATAGGGACGGCAGGACAGGGTTATTTTCCGTATTTGGTGGCAAGATTGGTGGAATCCACCGAAAAGCCCTGCTTCCTTGGAGCCGTCATGACCCAGCGCCGCCGCGAACTGGACAAGATCGACCGCAACATCCTGCGGGTACTGCAGGAGGAAGGCCGGATCTCCTTCACCGAACTGGGCGAGCGGGTCGGCCTGTCGACCACGCCCTGCACCGAGCGGGTCCGCCGGCTGGAACGCGACGGCGTCATCACCGGCTACTACGCACGGCTGGATCCGCAATACCTCAAGGCCAACCTGCTGGTGTTCGTGGAAATCAGCCTGGCCTACAAATCCGGCGACATCTTCGAGGAGTTCCGCCGCGCCGCCCTGCGCCTGCCCAACGTGCTGGAGTGCCATCTGGTGTCGGGCGATTTCGACTACCTGATCAAGGCGCGCATCTCGGAGATGGCGTCGTACCGCAAGCTCCTCGGCAGCACCCTGCTGACCCTGCCGCACGTGCGCGAATCCAAGAGCTACATCGTGATGGAAGAGGTCAAGGAAACCCTCAGCCTGCCGGTGCCCGACTGACCCCGACCGCGGCGCCCGGCTGAACGATCCGGGATGACGATGGGCACATGACGCCCGCGCGGCGGACGGGAGTATCGTGGCCGCCTTTGTTCCGTCCCGAGGTCCGCCATGCACGCCCACCGCTGGATCCTGCTGACCGCCGCGCTCTGCGGCACCAGCGCCTGCAACCGCACTCCCGAGCCCGCCGCCGAGGCGCCCAGGGCCGAAGCGCCCGCCGCCGCGCCGGTGATCGGCATCGATCTGGCCGGCCTGGACAAGACGGTCGCGCCGGGCGACGACTTCGACGAATACGCCAACGGCGGCTGGCGCAGGAATGCGGTGATTCCGGACGACCGCTCCAGCACCGGCGTGTTCCTGGAAGTGTTCCAGAAGGCGGAGAAACGCAATGCCGATCTGGTCCAGGGCCTGGCCAAGGCCAACCCGGCCGCCGGCACGCCCGAGCGCAAGATCGCCGACTACTACGCCGCCTACATGGACGAGGCGGGCATCGAGCAGCGCGGCCTGGCGCCGCTGCAGCCGTGGCTGGATCGCATCGACGCGATCGCCACGCCGGCCGATCTGGCGCGCTACATCGGCAGCACCGTGCGCGCCGACACCGATCCGCTCAACGCCACCAACTTCGCCACCGACAACCTGTTCGGCCTGTTCGTCGCGCAGGGCCTGGAGGATCCCTCGAAGAACGTGGGCTACCTGATGCAGGGCGGCCTGGGCATGCCGGACCGCGAGTACTACCTGGCCGCCGACAAGGAAATGGCCGCCAACCGCGAGAAATACCAGGCCTACATCGCCCACCAGTTGAAGCTGGCCGGCGCGGGCGACGCCGACGCGGCCGCCAAGGCCAAGGCGATCTTCGATCTGGAAATGAAGATCGCCAACGCGCACGCCAACATCGTCGACAGCCAGGACGTGCACAAGGCCAACAATCCGTGGGAGACCGCGGCGTTCGCCGGCAAGGCGCCGGGCATGGACTGGAAGGCGTTCTTCGAAGGCGCCGGCCTGGGCGAACAGAAAGTGCTGATCGCCTGGCAGCCCGACGCGATCAGGAAGCTGTCGGCGCTGGTCGCCAGCCAGCCGCTGCAGACCTGGAAGGACTACCTGCGCTTCCATGCCATCGATCACAGCGCCGGCCTGCTGCCCAAGGCCTATGCCGACGCCAGCTTCGAATTCCACGGCAAGACCCTGCAGGGCACGCCCAGGCAGCGGGATCGCTGGAAGCGCGCGATCGGCGCCACCAACGGCGCGCTCGGCGACGCCATCGGCCAGATCTACGTGAAGCAGTACTTCCCGGCCTCGTCCAAGGCGCAGGTCGAGGAGATGGTGAACAACATCCTGGCCGCGTTCCGCGAGGGCGTGGACAAGCTGGAATGGATGACCCCGGCGACCAAGGAAAAGGCCAAGGCCAAGGCCGCGACCATGCGGGTCGGCGTGGGCTATCCGGAAACCTGGCGCGACTACGCCTCGCTGGAAGTGAAGGCCGACGATCCGCTGGGCAACGCGCGCCGCGCGGAGGAATTCGAATACCGCCACCAGATCGCCAAGCTCGGCAAGCCGGCCGATCGCGCCGAGTGGTGGATGACGCCGCAGACGGTGAACGCCGTGCAGTTGCCGCTGCAGAACGCGATGAACTTCCCGGCCGCGATCCTGGAAGCACCGTTCTTCGATCCCAAGGCCGATCCGGCCGCCAACTACGGCGCCATCGGCGCGGTGATCGGCCACGAGATCAGCCACGGCTTCGACAACACCGGCGCCGAGTTCGACGATCAGGGCCGCCTGCGCAACTGGTGGACGCCGGAAGATGCCGCGCACTTCAAGGCCGCCGGTGATCGCCTGGTCGCGCAGTACAACGCCTACGAGCCGCTGCCCGGCCTGCACGTCAACGGCGAGCAGACCCTGGGCGAGAACATCGCCGACGTATCCGGCCTGGCCATCGCCTACACCGCGTACCGGAAGTCCCTGGGCGGCAAGGAAGCGCCGGTGATCGACGGCCTGACCGGCGACCAGCGTTTCTTCATCGCCTACGCGCAGGCATGGCGCACCAAGACCCGCGACGCGGCGCTGCGCGCGCAGGTGATCGGCGACGGCCACGCGCCGGGCCGCTACCGCGCCCAGGCCGTGCGCAACATCGATGCCTGGTACGCGGCATTCCCGTCCAAGCCGGGCGAGAAGCTGTTCCTGGAGCCGAAGGACCGGGTCAAGATCTGGTAAGCCGGCAGCGGGTACCGGGAAAAAGGCGGATGGCGACATCCGCCTTTTTCGTTTCCGCTACCACGGCCGGGTACGATTGCGGCGGCGTGCGGGTGCAGGCATAGTCCGCCGGGCATGCGAAGCGACGCAGGAGCGCCATGAAGAACCGACCGGTTTCCCGCCCGGAACCCGATGACGAGCAGCGCCGGCTGGCGGTGCTGATCGATGCCGACAACGCGCAGCCCGCGGTCATCGAGGGCCTGCTGGGCGAAATCGCCAGGTACGGCGTCGCCAGCGTCAAGCGCATCTACGGCGATTTCACCAGCACCCGCATGACCCAGTGGAAGCAGGCGCTGCTGAAGCATTCGATCGCACCGGTACAGCAATTCGCGTACACCAGCGGCAAGAACGCCACCGACAGCTCGCTGATCATCGATGCGATGGATCTGCTCTACACCCAGCGTTTCGACGGCTTCTGTCTGGTTTCCAGCGACAGCGACTTCACCCGCCTGGCCCAGCGCCTGCGCGAGGAAGGCCTGATGGTGTACGGCTTCGGCGAACGCAAGACGCCGGACGCCTTCGTCCAGGCCTGCGACAAGTTCGTCTACACCGAAGTGCTGCGCAGCGAAACGCCGCCCGCGCCACCGCCCTCCAAACCGGCGAAGAAGACAGCGAAGAAGGCCGCCGGTCCGAAAGCGGTGCCGGCGCAGGCCGAACCGACCGCCGCGCCGACGCCGGAGCCGGCGCGCGGCGAAGCGCTGCCGCTGCGCCTGATCCGCCAGGCCATCGAGGAGGCTTCCGACGATCAGGGCTGGGCGTTCCTGGGCACGGTCGGCAGTTACCTGATCAAGATCCGGCCGGATTTCGATCCGCGCCTGTACGGGCAGAAGAAACTCAGCGATCTGCTCAAGCAGCATCCCCGCCACTTCGAGGTGGAAGAGCGCGGCGGGGATGGCGGCACCAGCCGGCGCTTCTACGTGCGCTGGCGCGACTGACCCTGGAAGCGGCGCGATGATGGAAGAAAAACCCCATGCGCCGGCCTGCGATCGCAACCGCGATCCGATCCTGGCGGTGCTGCGCCATCACTTCGCCGAAGTCCGCCGGGTGCTGGAAATCGGCAGCGGCACCGGCCAGCACGCGGTCCATTTCGCGATGAAGCTGCCGCGCCTGATCTGGCAGTGCTCCGACGTCGCCGGAAACCTGCCCGGCATCCGCCTGTGGCTGGACGAGGCGGAGCTGCCGAACACGCCGCCGCCGCTGGAACTGGACGTCGACGGCACCTGGCCGGCGCTGCGTTTCGATGCCGCGTTCAGCGCCAACACGCTGCACATCATGGGCTGGCCTTCGGTGCAGGCATTCTTCGCCGGATTGGGCGGCGTACTGGGGGCACGCGCCTCGTTGATCGTCTACGGCCCCTTCAATTACGAAGGGCGCTACACCAGCGAAAGCAACCGCGAGTTCGACGCGTGGCTGAAGGCGCGCGATCCCGCTTCGGGCATCCGCGACTTCGAAGCGGTGGACGCGCTGGCGAACGCGCACGGTTTCCTGCTGATCGATGACGTCGCCATGCCCGCCAACAACCGCTGCCTGGTCTGGCGCAAGGCCTGAGTCCGGCCCGGGCCGCGCACGCGTCGCCGCCATCGCGGCGAACGGCTAGGATGGCGGCAACACGACAGGGGAATGCGCGCGGAATGTCCAGCTTGCCGATGGGGTTGCTGTGTTCGTTGGGTCTCTGCCTGAGCGGCGTGCTTGCCGCCCAACCCGTCACGGCGCCGGTGTCGCCAACACCGTCATCGACGCCGCTGGCCGACGCGGACTACCCCGGCACGCTGCGGCTGGAAGTGGACGCCAGCGACGTCGAACGGCGCATCCAGCGGGTGCGCGAGCGCATTCCGGTCGCGGCGGGTCCGCTGACCCTGTGGTATCCGAAGTGGATTCCGGGCAACCACGCGCCGACCGGACCGATCAACCAGATCGCGGGGTTGACCATCACCGGCAACGGCGAGCGCATCGCCTGGCGTCGCGATCCGGGCGACATGTACGCCTTCCATCTGGTCGTGCCGGCGGGCGTGGCGGAAATCGAGGTCGGGTTCCAGTACCTGTCGCCCACGTCGTCCGCGCAGGGCCGGGTCGCGATGACCCCGCGCATGCTGTCGCTGCAATGGCATCGTGTCCTGCTGTATCCGGCGGGCCATGATGCGCGCCGCATCCGCATCGCCCCGAGCCTGCGCCTGCCGGCGGGCTGGGAGTCGGCGACCGCGCTGGCGCTGGACGCGCGCGAGGGCGACCAACAGCGTTACGCCGCCACCGATCTGATGACCCTGATCGATTCGCCGGTCTATGCCGGCCAGCATTTCCGGCGCTTCGATCTGGACACCGGCGCCGCGCCGGTGCGGCTGAACGCGATGGCCGACACCGCCGCGCAACTGGAGGCCTCGCCGGCGATGCTGCAGGCGCACCGCGCGCTGGTGACCCAGGCCGACCACGTGTTCGGCCCGCGTCCGTTCGCGCACTACGACTTCCTGCTGGCGCTGTCGGACAGTTTCAGCGGCATCGGCCTGGAGCACCGCCAGTCCAGCGAGAACGGCACCTACGCCGATTACCTGCGTGGCGACGCCGCCTTCATCGACAACGACCTGCTGCCGCACGAGTACGTGCACGCCTGGAGCGGCAAGTTCCGCCGGCCGGACACAACCTGGGCGCCGCACTACAACCGCGCCGTCGACAATTCATTGCTGTGGGTCTACGAAGGCCAGACCCAGTATTGGGCGGTGGTGCTGGCGGCGCGCGCGGGCCTGTGGACGCCCGAGCAGGCCCGCGCGGTGCTGGCGAACACGCTGGCCACCGCCGCGACCCAGCCGGGCCGCGAATGGCGCGATCTGCAGGACACCGTGCACCAGGGCATCGTCGACTACAACGACGCGCCGCAGGCCTGGCCCAGCTGGCAGCGCGGCTATGACTTCTATTCGGAAGGATCGCTGCTGTGGCTGGCGGTGGACGCGCGCCTGCGCGAACAGTCGCGCGGCCGCCGCAGCCTGGACGATTTCGCCCGCCGCTTCCACGCCGGCGCCAGCGCCGACGCTCCGGTTTCGCTGTATGGCTTCGACGACGTGGTGCGCGTGCTGGACGACGTGCAGCCCGGCGACTGGCGCGGCTTCCTGCGCGAGCGCCTGCACGGCCAGGGCGCGGCATCGCCGCTGGACGGGCTGGAGCGCAGCGGCTGGCGGCTGGTGTACGGCGATGCGCCGAACGTGGCCATCGCGGATGCGGAAAGCGCGGGCGGCAACGACGACTTCCGCTTCTCGCTTGGCATGAAGATCGCTTCCGACGGCGGAATCGAGGAGACGATCTGGAACTCGCCGGCGTTCCAGGCCGGGCTGGCGCGCGACATGCACGTCATCGCGGTCGACGGCCTGGCCTACACCGGCGAGCGCCTCAAGCGCGCGATCACCGCGGCCAAGGCCGCGCCGCATCCGATCGAGCTGCTGGTCCGCCAGGGCGAGCAGTACCGCAGCGTGCGCATCGATTACCGCGACGGCCTGCGCTATCCGCAACTCGAGCGGATACCCGGCACCGAGGATCGCCTGTCGAAGATCCTGGCACCGCGCCAGCGCCAGGCGGCACACGCTAGGGAATGAAGGTCTGTTCCGGATCGTCGAACGATTTGAATTCCAGCGCGTTGCCGGACGGATCGAACAGGAACATGGTCACGTGCTGGCCGGGCTTGCCCTTCAGGCGCAGGTGCGGTTCCTCGTGGAAATCGACGTGGGCTTCCTTCAGGCGCCGGGCCAGGTTTTCCCAGGACGGGCGATCCAGGTTCATGCCGAAATGCGGGACCGGCACCGCCTCGCCATCGAAGCGGCCCGCATGCAGCGGCTGGCCGTCGCCGCCGATGTGCGCGACGAGGTGATGGCCGAAGAAGTCGAAATCCTGGTACGACGCGTCGCTGCGGCCCTGCGGACAACCGATGATGTCGCCGTAGAAATGGCGCGCCTCGTCCAGATCGCGGACCGGGAAGGCGAGGTGGAACTGGGTGATCGCGGTCATGACGCGGCTTCCAGCTGCGGCGTGTACGCATCGAGGATGTTCTGCCAGAACAGGTTCCAGGCGGAGATGCTGCGCTCGTAGCCACGCGCCAGTTCGGGCAGCACGCCGGGATCGTGGCGCAGGTACTCGTCGATCGCCGCGCGGGTCAACTCGCCGTGGATGATGTCTTCCTCGCCGGTGTGGATGGTCCAGAATTCCCAGTCGATGCGTTCGGCATTGGCGACCAGGAAGGGATTGCGCCGCATGTGTTCGAACATCACCGACAGGTAGGTCTGGCACAGGCATTCGCCGCCCATGCCGCGCAGGCCCACGCCGAAGGCGATCGGATGGTTGGCCATGTCGCGGGTCAGCCCTTTGAGGATGCGTTCGTTGGCGCCCAGCGGCTTGTCCAGTTCCCCGGGCGGCACGCCGAGGGTGGCGAGGAAGCGGTCGTACACCGCCGGATGCGCGCGCGCGGGATCGCCTTCGCCGAGTTCCTCGGCCAGAATCTGGCCCAGCAGGCTGCGCAGGCCGCCGAACGGCAGCCGCGCGACCAGCATCGCCAGATCGCTGATGTAGTCGATGGTGAAGAACCGGTACTGGATGCAGACCTGGCGCAGGGCGTCGGGCGACAGGTGCTCGAGCACCCGCATGCGCTGGGCCGCCAGCGCCTCCGTGGCTTCCTTGGCCTTGTCGGCGAATTGCCAGAATTGATCGCGGGTCATGGCGTGGGCGTGCATGGATCGTTCCTTGGGGGAAGGAAATGACGGAGCCAACGGTACGGTGCCGTTGACCCCGGTGGCCGATGATCGATGTCGGCGGCGTGAGCAGAACGTGCACGCAGGGATGAAAACGCGCACTGCGTCACCCGCTTGTGACAGAGGTTCGATTCCGGCGTGGCGCACGCGTATTCAGGGATGTGCAGTGCATGCGAGCCGGCGGTGAGCCACATGAGGTGGAGATGACGCATGCCATGCCGTGCGTCGGTTCACCCCGAAGGTGAAGAGAATTCGACGCCCGCGACGGGCGGGCCGCGCTAGCATCGGTGCGCGCTGCACCCGGGAGTCGCCGCTTGCCGCGTGCATGCTCTTTCCCCTTCTCTCTCTCGCGCCGACGTGATCGGCCTGGAGCCCGGGCGCACATGCAGGACACGAACATCCGGATCCTTCCATCCGCGCAGGCCGCCGCGGGGCGGGCGGCGCGCGGCGTCCCGCTGCTGTGGACCAGCGGCTGGGATTCCACCTTCCAGTTGCTGCGGTTGCTGCTGCGCCACCGCCTGCCGGTGACACCGTACTACCTCGAGGACCCGACGCGCGCGTCGACGGCGACCGAACGCCGCAGCATCCAGCGGATCACCGACGCCCTGCACGAAAGCCATCCGGAAACCCGCGTGCTGCTGCATCCCCTGCAGGTGTACCGGGTGGAGGATCTGGCGCGGGATCCGGCGGTCAGCGAGGCCCTGCGCGAGATCCGCTCGCGCGTCTACATCGGCAGCCAGTACGAGTGGCTGGCGCTGTTCGGCCGGCAACACGGCCCGGCCGGCATCGAACTGAGCGTGCACGTGGACGACAAGGTGCAGGCGCTGCTGGCGCATCTCGTCGAACCGTTCGAGACCGCGGGCGGCTACCGCAGCCACCGGCTGGATCCGCGGCACGCGGGCACGGCCGAACATACGCTGTTCCAGTACTTCGGATTCCCGCTGTTCCAGGTCGACAAACGGGCGATGGAGCGCGAGGCCGGCGAGGCCGGCTGGGATCGGTTGATGGACATGACCTGGTTCTGTCATCGACCGATCAACGGCAAGCCGTGCGGCGCGTGCGCACCCTGCGTCTATACCATCGAAGAGGGCCTGGCCTGGCGCGTGCCGCGCTCGCGCCGGATGCTGTCGTACTTCTACCGCAAGCTGGCGCTGCCGTTGAAGCCGCCGCTGCGCGCCGCGCTCGCATCGGTGCGCCGGCGATGACGCGCGGCCACCGCGCGCAAGAAAAACCCCGCCGGGCGGCGGGGTTTCCTGATCAGGCGACCTGCACGACGTGCAGTGCCCGGGGATTGTTCCACCGTGCCAGCAGTTCGGCCTCGCGCGCCTTGGCCTCCTGCAGGTGGCGTTCCTTGACGTGGCCGTAGCCGCGGATGTGCTCGGGGATGCTGGCGATTTCCACCGCCAGGCCCAGGCGCTCCGCGTCGAGCGAACCGATCAGCTGATCCAGGGTGCGTTCGTAGTCGGCAATCAACTGGCGCTCGCCCCGGCGCTCGGCGGTGCGGCCGAACACGTCGAAGGCGCCGCCGCGCAGGAAGCGCAGCCTGGCCAGCAGCCCGAATGCCTTGAACATCCACGGGCCGTATTCCTTCTTCATCAGCCGGCCCTGCGCATCCTTCCTGGCGAACAGCGGCGGCGCGAGATGGAAGCGCACTTCGTAATCCCCCTCGAACTGCTGCTGCAGGCGGCGCTGGAATTCGCCGCTGGTGTACAGCCGCGCGACTTCGTACTCGTCCTTGTACGCCATCAGCTTGAAGAAGTAGCGCGCCACCGCTTCGGTCAGCGCGGTGGAGCCCGGCGCCTTCATGTTCTCGGCCGCGCGCACGCGGGTGACCAGGTCGCGGTAACGCGCGGCATAGGCGGCATCCTGGTAATCGGTCAGGAAGGCCACGCGGCGCGCGATCAGTTCGTCCAGCGAGCGTGACAGGCGCAGATCGTCCAGCGGCAGGAACGCCACTTCGCCGCCCGCTGCGCCGCCTTCCGGCAGGCCGCGCAGCTCGCTTTCGTTGTCGGGATGGCGCGGCGCGGCGTTGGCACCCCATTCGGTGCTTTCCCATTCGCCCGGCGGCAGGATGCGCAGGTTGCGCGGCGTGCGCTCGGATTCGGTCTGGGCGTTGCGGATCAGGCCGGCGGCCTCCTGCACCGCCTGCGGATCGACCACCGCGAGGCGGCCCCACGCGAACGCGCGCTTGTTCATCTCGATCGCGGCGCCGTTGAGTTCGACCGCGCGCATGATCGCGTCGAACGAGATCGGCACCAGGCCCTGCTGCCAGGCATAGCCGAGCATGAACAGGTTGGCGGCGATGGCGTCGCCCATCAGCGCGGTGGCCAGCTGGGTGGCGTCGACCAGCATCGGATCGCGGCCGCCCAGCGCGACCTTGACGCCGGCGATGATGTCGGCGGCCGGGAACTGCATGTCCGGATGGGTGGTGAAGGTGCCGGGCATGGCTTCGTAGGTGTTGAGCACCACGTGCGAACGCTCGCCGCGCACCTTGGACAGCGCCCAGTAGTCGTTGACCACCACCATGTCGCAGCCCAGCACCAGATCGGCTTCGCCGGCGGCGATGCGCACGGCGTGGATGTCCTCCGGCGCGCGCGCGATGCGGATGTGGGTGGTGACCGCGCCGCCCTTCTGCGCCAGGCCGGTCTGATCCAGCACGCTGGCGCCCTTGCCTTCGAGGTGGCCGGCCATGCCCAGCAGCGCGCCGATGGTCACCACGCCGGTGCCGCCGACGCCGGTGATCAGGATGTTCCAGGGCTGGGACAGATCCGACTTGAATGCCGGCGCCGGCAGGTTGTCCAGCTTCGCGGCCGCGCCGGACCGGCTCCTGTCGAGCGTGTTGCCCTTGCGCGGGTTGCCGCCGTGGATGGTGACGAAGCTGGGGCAGAAGCCGTTGACGCAGGAAAAGTCCTTGTTGCAGTTGGACTGATCGATCTCGCGCTTGCGCCCGAACTCGGTTTCCTTCGGCAGCACCGACACGCAGAAACTCTTCACGCCGCAGTCGCCGCAGCCTTCGCAGACCAGCGTGTTGACCATCGTGCGCTTGGCCGGATCCGGCAGCTTGCCGCGCTTGCGGCGGCGGCGCTTCTCGGTCGCGCACACCTGATCGTAGATGAGGATGGAAACGCCCTTCACCTTGCGCAGTTGCTTCTGCACGTCATCCAGCTGTTTGCGGTCGTGGAACTCCACGCCGGCCGGGAACAGTTCGCGGCGGCTCCATTTGCGCACGTCGTCGCTGACCACGACGATGGTGTCCACGCCCTCGGCGCGCATCATGTGCGCGATCTGCGGGACGCTCAGGGTGCCGTCGACCGGCTGGCCGCCGGTCATCGCCACCGCATCGTTGTAGAGGATCTTGTAGGTGATGTTGACGCCGGTGGCGATCGACTGCCGCACCGCCAGCGATCCGGAATGGAAGAAGGTGCCGTCGCCGAGGTTCTGGAACACGTGTTCGGTGTCGGTGAACGGCGCCTGCCCCGACCAGGTGACGCCTTCGCCGCCCATGTGGGTGAAGGTGTCGGTGTCGCGATCCATCCACGTCACCATGTAGTGGCAGCCGATGCCGCCCAGCGCGCGCGAGCCTTCCGGCACCACCGTGGAAGTATTGTGCGGGCAGCCGCTGCAGTAATGCGGCACGCGCGGGAAGCTGGCGCGCGGCAGCGCCAGTTCGGCTTCCTTCTCCTCCATCCAGCGCAGGCGCTGTTCGATGGATTCGTTGCTGATCGAGCTGGATTGAAGCAGGCGCTGGATGCGGCGGCCGATCACGCCGGCGATGGTGGCCGGGGTCAGTTCGCCGGTCGACGGCAGGATCCACTCGCCGGCCTCGTCGTACTTGCCGACGATGGACGGGCGCTGGCCCGCGCTGGCCGGCCAGTTGTAGAAGTACTCCTTCATCTGCCGCTCGATGAAGGCGCGCTTTTCCTCCACCACCACGATGTCTTCCAGGCCGCGCGCGAAATCGGCGATGCCGACCGGCTCCAGCGGCCAGGTCATGCCGACCTTGTAGACGCGGATGCCGATGTCGGCGCAGGCGCGTTCGTCCAGGCCGAGGTATTCCAGCGCCTGCAGCACGTCCAGGTAGCTCTTGCCGGTGGTGACGATGCCCAGCCGCGCGCGCGGCGAATCCAGCACGATGCGATCGATGCCGTTGGCGCGGGCGAACGCCTGCGCCGCCTTCACCGCGTAGCGGTGCAGGCGCATTTCCTGATCCAGCGGCGGATCCGGCCAGCGGATGTTGAGGCCACCGGCCGGCATGTCGAAATCCTCCGGCAGCAGGATCGTGCGCGCGAACGGATTCACCTCCACCGACGCCGACGATTCCACCGTCTCGGCGATCGTCTTGAAGCCGACCCAGCGGCCGGTGTAGCGGCTCATCGCCCAGCCGACCAGGCCCATGTCGAGGATGTCCTGCACGCCGGCCGGATTGAGCACCGGCATCATCGCGCTGACGAATTCATCCTCCGATCCATGCGGCAGGGTCGAACTGCGGCAGGCGTGGTCGTCGGCGGCCAGGGCCAGCACGCCGCCGTGCTTCGAGGTGCCGGCGGCGTTGCCGTGCTTGAACACGTCGCCGCAGCGATCCACGCCCGGACCCTTGCCGTACCACATCGAATAGACGCCATCGACCCTGGCGCCGGGGAACAGGTTGGTCTGCTGGGTGCCCCAGACCATCGTGGCGCCGAGATCCTCGTTGAGGCCCGGGGTGAACTTCACCGCCGCCGCTTCCAGGTGTTTGCGCGCCCGCCACAGTTCCAGATCGAAACCGCCCAGCGGCGAGCCGCGGTAGCCGCTGATGAAGCCGGCGGTGTTCAGCCCGGCGGCCTGATCGCGCAGTCGCTGCATCAACGGCAGCCGGACCAGCGCCTGCACGCCGCTCAGGTAGATGCGGCCGTCGGTGCGCGTGTACTTGTGTTCGAGGGTGTAATCGTTGTCCAGCACACCGATCTGCGGGGTGTTGGCGGACGACGGCGAGGTCAGTTCGGCGGTACTGGTCATGGGCTGGCCCCTGGTGCGGCTGGCGTGATCCGGCCAAGGCGGCCGGACGCGAAAGGCGCGAATTGTAACAGTGGGGTCCCGCAGGCCCGGTCCGGGGCGGATATCCCCGGGTTCCCGGCACTCGCACCCTTTACAGATCGAATCCCAGCAGCAGCGGATCGTGATCCGAACTGCGCCAGGGCCGGGCGGGATCGCCGTGGAGATAGCCGGCGCTGTCGGCCGAATCGGCATTGAGATGCCACTCGGCTGCGCCACGCAGGCGGCCCGCCAGGTCGGGACTGAGCAGGGCGTGGTCCAGGCGGCCGGTCAGGCCGTTGTAGACGTAGCTGTAGGGTTGGTCCACCTTGGCCACGGCGAAGGCGTCGCGCCACCCGGCGTCGCGCAGCCAGCGCACCGGATCCTCCATCGCGTAGGCGTTGAAGTCGCCCAGGATCACTTTCATCGTGCTGCCCTGGCCGGTCGGATCCTGCTTCAGCCAGGCATCCAGGCGCTGGGCCGAATCCAGCCGCAGCGCGTTCCAGCAGCCTTGGGTGTCGCCCTGGTCCTGATCGGCGCCGGTTGCCTCCGAACAGCCCTTGGACTTGAAGTGATTGGCCACGACCACGAACGCCGGACCCTGGCCGCGGCGGAAGGCCTGCGCCAGCGGAACCCGGCTGCGGTCGCCGAAGGGTCCGCCTTCCAGCGTCGCCGGCCGGCCAACCGGCGTGACCCGCGAGGCGCGGTAGATCAGGCCGACCCGGATGGTGTCCGGTCCGGGACCCTGGCCGGCGTCGACGAAGCGCCAGTCGCCGCCTTTGGCATTCAGGGCGGCGACGAACTGGGCCAGGCTGGAATCCGGCCCGTAGCCGTCGTTCTCCAGTTCCATCAGCGCGGCCACGTCGGCGTCGAGCGCGCGCACGGTGGCGATCAGTTTGGCCAACTGCGCCTGCAACTGCGCCGGCGATTTCGCGCCACGCGGAGTGGGGAATCCGCCGCCGTGGCCGTCGCCGTTGAACAGGTTTTCCAGGTTGAACGCGGCGACCTTCAGCGACCCCGCGACCCGCGGCGCAGCCGGATACACCGGTGCGGGCAACGCGAGCGGAGCCGTCAGTTGCAGCCGATGGCTGCCGTGGCGTTCGTCGACGATGCCTTCCACCTCCGTCAATACCGTGCCGACCCGGGGGATCGGCTGACTGCCCAGCCAGGCGATCGACGCCGGATCCCGCTCGCCGCTGCCGTCGTCCAGGATCAGCCGGCGGCGCGCGTTGTCCTCCAGCACCTGCCGGAATGCGTCGCTGCCGGGGGCGGCCACTTCGCTGGGCTGCCAGAGCCGGCCTTCGAATGCGGCGGTGAGTTCGCCGAACCGCTCGACCTGATCGGTGCCGCTGACGGTCAGCGGCGCGGCGATGCGCACGCGCATGCCTTCCAGCGCCTCCCAGTCCGCGGGCGCGGCGGCCAGCACGCTGGGCGTGGGCGCGGCAGCGGGCCCGCCGATGCGTTCGATGTCGACCGGAGTAATCGCGGTCAGTCGGCTGCCCTGCTTGCCGAGTGCAAGTTCGGCGACCTCGCCGCGCACGCGGTAGCGCTGGCCGACGTGCGGCACCTCGCCGTCGTCGGCGCCGGAATCGAACGCCAGCGGCACGAACACCGCGTCCGACGTGGCCGGATCGCCGTCGCCGGCATCCTGCAGGAAGAAGCCGCCCAGGCCCTGGCGGAAATCCGCGGTAACGGTGCCTTCGACGGTGACCGTCTGGCCCACCCGTGGGCTGGCGGCGCCGGCGCCCTGCACCTGGCCGATGGGAACGACCTGGGCATGGGCCATCGCGGCGCAGGTCAGCAGGGCGGTGGCGAGCAGGGAGCGGCGAAGGGACATGGTGGTGCCTGGCGGAACGACGAGCCGGACATGATAGCCAGCGGGGATGACGGGCAAGCGCGCGCGACATGCATCGCGCCGGAGCGGGCAGGGTGTTCCGCAACGGAAAACGCCGCCCGGAGGCGGCGTTTTCGGTGACGCGGGCAAGCCGGAGGCTTACTTCACGTTGGCCAGCATCCAGTCGACCGTGGCATGGATCTGCTCTTCGGTCAGGGCCGGGTTGCCGCCCTTCGGAGGCATGATGCCGCCATCCGGGCCGGTGAAGCCCTCGATGGCGTGCTTGTACAGGGTTTCCTTGCCCTTGGCCGCGCGCGCGCCCATGCCGGCGGCGGTCAGCATCGGGGCGTTGCCGGTGCCGTTCTTGTGGCAGGCGCCGCACAGGTTGTCGAAGATCACCTGGCCGTCGGTGGTGCCGCCGTAGGCGACCTGCGAAGCGGCGGCCGCGGCCGCGGCGGCCTGCGCGGCGGCCTGGGCCGCGGCGCCGGTGGCGCCGGCGTAGACCGCGCCCGACGGGGCGATGCGGCCCTCGGTGCGCTTGGCGGCCTGCGGGTTCACTTCCGCCGGAATCGAGGAGTGCAGGAAGTGCGCACCGATGATCAGGCCCAGGGTGACGACGACCAGGAAGCCGATCACCATCGAGAAATGCTTGAGGAATTCGAGGTCGTAATTACGCACGTTCCACCTTTGGCAGCACGGCGGGAAACCGTGCCTGGCTACTGAAAACGGGGTCGGAAACCGCCACCGGGGCGGGTTTCGCGGCAAGTGCCGGGCGCGGGCGCCGCGGACAGGGGGCCTATTATAAGCAGGGTGGCGGTTTCCGGCATATTCCAGCCGACCGGAACCGCCGTGCCGGCTATTCGAGGGTGAACCACTGGACCTCGACGCGACGGTTCAGGTCACTGTCGGTGCCCGCCGGTTCCTCCCAGCCGCGGCCGACCAGCTCGATGCGGCTGGCATCCAGCTTGGGATGGCGCTCCAGCAGGGCGTCGCGGACCGCCTGCGCGCGCTGGCGCGACAGCTCCATCGCCTTCAGCGACATGTTGCGGACCAGTTCCTGCCCGCCCTGTTTCTGGAACTCGCTGCGGCGTGCATCGTCGACGTGGCCGCGCAGCAGCACCACCGAGCCGGGGCTGACCTGGAGGAAGTTCTTGATCGTGTCCAGATAGCCGGCGTTGGCCGGCGCCGACTTGTCGAGCACCGCGGAGTTCGACTGGAAGAAGAACCGGATGTCCTTGCTCAGCAGGGCATCGCCTTCCAGCGATACCTGCGCGTTGCCGCTGCGGATCGGCGCGATGGCGATGGCCTGGTCCGCGTACAGGCCCTTCTTCTTCAGCGCCTGCAGGGCGGCGGTGTCGACGAAGCGGGCCGGGTCGGCGGGATTCTTGATCAGGTTGCCGTACACCAGCACCGAGGACTGGAAGATGCCCTGGAAGGAACCGGCCGAATCGATGGTTCCCTCGAAGAAGGCCAGGTTCTCCGGCAGGTTGGACAGATGCACCTTGGCCAGCTCGGTCCGGGTGTCGGCCTCGGTCCATTTGAAGGCCTTGGCGATCACCGGAATCTGCGTGGCCGGCTCGTCGCGGACCAGGCGGTTGCCTTCCAGCAGGCCGTGCACCAGTCCGCGCGCCCAGTCGGGATGGGCGGTGGCGAAGCCGCGGTTGAGCAGCAGCAGGTCCGCGATGATGAGCAGGTTGCGGTTGCTGACCAGGGTCTTGGCGCGGCCGGCGGAGGCGGCGACCACCTCGTCGGTGCGCGGCGACCAGCCGACGCAGCCGTTCAGGCGCGGCGAGTCGCCCTGGAGCTCGTGTTCGTAGGCATCGCAGGCGATGAAGGCGTCCTCGTAGAACACCAGGCCCAGTTCGCCCGGTCCGGGACGGCCATCGAGATCGCGCAGCACCTTGACCGGCACGCCGGCCTCGGACGCCAGGTAGCGGATGAAGAACTCGCTTTCGTTGAACTGCGATGCCGCCAGCACCTTGCCCTTGAGCTGGTTGATGCTGGCGATGCCGGTATCGACCACCACCTGGTCCGCACCGCGCGAGAACCCGATCTGCGCCGGCACCACCACGTCGAACTGGCGGCCGAGCACGGCCAGCGTGTCGGCGGTGGTGACCGAGGCGGCCACCCGCCCGTTGTTGAGCTTGGACCAGCCTTCTTCCTCGTTGAGGCTCAACCGCACCTGGAAGCCGTATTCGCGCGCGAAAAACGAATCCGGATTGGGTTCCAGCCCGCCGTTGGCCGCGATCAGGCCGGCATAGCCGGCGTACTCGCTGATGTCGACGTCGACCACGTTGCCCTTGGGCCGGTAGGCGGCCGCCGCGTCCAGGTTGGGCAGGCCGTTCTGCGGTTCGATCGGCGCCGGCGCCTCGCCGTCCGCGCGCGCGGTGCTTGCCTGCGTGCCGCTCGCGCCGGCCTGATCGCCCTTGCCCATGTCGCGCACGACCAGCCAGGCGCCGAACGCGAGCAGCGCCACCACCAACACCGCGGTGATCAGCTTGCCGCTGGCATTGCCGGCCTGGCGGCGCGGCGGGGAAACGGATCGGCTCACGACGACTCTCCTTCTTCGATCACGGTACGGGGAACGGGCGGGCGCAGCACGGCCGGCGGCAGGCGGGGCTGCGCGTGCAGGTCGAGGACGCCCAACAGGTCGCGCTGGCCTTCCAGCCAGCGGTTGGCTTCGGCGAACGAGGCGCTCAGCGCGTCCAGCGACGTGCCGATGCTGCCTTCGTCGATGGCCAGCAGCGCCTGCTCGCGCAACAGCGCCACCTGCTGGCCGATGCGTTGCAGTTCCGAATCGACGTGCTCGAGCCGGCGCCCGGCATCGGCATGCGCGGCCTGGCGCTGATCGATGACGGTCTTCTGCTGTTGCAGGCTGCGCCGGAGATCCTCGCCCAGGTCGTCGCGGCGCAGGCGTTCCTCGATCGCCGTTTCCTGTTTGTCCAGCAGCGCGCTTTCCTCGCGCGCGGTATGCACCACGCCGGCAATCGCGGTCCGTGCGGCCAGCAGGCGCAGGTGCAGCCACACCAACTGTTCCAGGCTGTCCGCGTGCGCCGCCATCACCGGGGATTTGTCGAGCATCGCGATGATCACGCGTGCCTTGTGTTCCAGCGCGTCCTGCTGCCGGCGCTGCGGGAGCGGCAGCGGGTCGCGCAGTTCGCGGTAACGCCGATCGGCTTCCGATTCCCGCGGCAGCGCCTGCGCGTCCACCGCGGCGCGGAAGCGGCGGTGGCTCGACACCCCGTACAGATAGGCGATCTCCGCGGCGGCGCCGAGGACGAAGAATCCCGGCGACAGGAACAGGCCCGCGAGCGCGAACGCCGCCAGGCCGATCCAGTTGGGCGGAACCGGCATGCCCAGCGGACGCGCGTTGAAGGCTGCCCACGCGTAGCGCAACGCACTCATGGCGAAGAAGCCTCGACCGTCGGCGAACGCAGCGGCGGCGGCACGAAACGCAGGTCGGTGGCCTCGGCGATGGCGATGCGCATCTGGAACTCCAGTACTTCCAGCGGCACCGGCGGCTGGTAATCCGCCAGCAGCGCGGCGATCGCTTCCAGCGGCGCGACATCGGTGGTCTGGGCTTGCCGGTAGGCCTTCACCGCGAACGCTTCGGCGGCGCCGGGCGTGAGCAACAGCGGCATCGGCGACGGCAGCGCCATCAACGCCGCGACGCCCGGCGCCATGTCGAAGCGTTGCAGCAGGGCATCGAGCAGGGCCGCGCTTTCGCTGGCGGTGGTGGTGGGCAGCAAGGGGATCTTGACGTCGATGCGGCCCGGCCGCTTCAGGTCGACTTCGATCAGATCCGGACGCGACGAGGCCAGCACCCACATCACCCGGCCGCGATTGTCGGTATCCGACATCTCCTGGGCGATCATCGAATACAGCCGGCCGGAGAGGCCGCTGTCGCCGCTGCCCGAATCGCGCCTGCCCAGTGTCTGGTCGGCCTCGTCGATGAACACGATGCAGCGGCCGAGCGCGCGGATCAGGCGGAACACTTTCTCCAGGTTGCCCTCGCTGGATCCCACCCAGCGATCGCGGAAGTTCTTCAGCTTCAGGACCGGCACGCCCGCTTCGCCGGCCAGGCATTCGACCAGGAAGGTCTTGCCGGTGCCGACCGGACCGCAGAACAGGTAGCCCATCGGCAGCGCGCGCAGATTGGCCGCGCGCCACAACGCGATGTCCTGGCGCAGCCAGTCCTTCAGCGCCGCCGGCGCCTCGTAATCGTCGAGCGTGCGGCGGGAGTCGATGAACTCGACCAGGCCGCTCGCGTCGCCCTCGACCAGTTGCTTCTTCACCCGCAGCCAATCGCCCGGCCCCAGCGCGCGGCGCTGGTGGGCGCAGGTCTTCACCAGGCTCTGCAATGCGCTGACGCTGACGCCGCCCAGGGCGCCGGTGATCACGCCGTCGTCGGCGTCGGCGAAGGCGGCCGGATGATCCAGCCTCAATTGCGCCAACGCCTGCGCCAGCACGGTTTCGTCGGGCAGCGGCACGCGGATGCGCGCCACGCGCGGATGGAAGGCGATCTGCGGGTGCAGATCGTTGAGGTTGTCGGCAATCAGGAAGCTGGCGAAGGCCAGCTCGGTGAACGGAGGCTCGCAGGCCCAGTCGCGCACCAGGCTGGCCAGGCTGGCGATCTCGAAATCGCCGGCGCGTCCGCCCGGCAGGACCTGATCGATGCCGCGCACGATCACCGCCACGTGTTCGTCCTCGCCTTGCCCCAGCGCTTTCAGGTTGGCGAGGTAGCGCAGGTAATGGGACACGCGTTCGACCGCGGCGCGCGGTTCGCGCGGCCATGCGCCATCGTCGCGGCCGGCCAGCCACTGGCGCAGGCGATCACTGCCGCGCAGCACGGTGAGTCCGTTGCCGGGATCGTATTGGAAGATCACGTCGAAGCCGGTCAGCAACTGCGACTCCAGCCAGCGCGTCAGGCTGACCAGGCGACCGGACAGCGGCAGGCGATCGCCGACGTTGCCGTACAGCACGAACTGTCCGTGCGCGCCACTTTCATAGGCCAGCGCCAGTTCGTGCGCCCAGGCCGGGGCGGTGTTATCGAGCGGCATCAGTGCGGCTTCGCCTGCATGGCGGCCATCCTCCGGGCAAGGGTGCGGCGATCAGCCCGGGTCGCTTTCGGACAGCGGCCTGGCGGTTTCGGCGGCGCCCATGCTGCGGGGCGTGGCCGGCGGCGTGGCCGGGTCGGCCTGCAGGGAAATGCCTTCGGCCGCGGCGAAATCGGCCAGGGCCTGGTCGGCCAGCGCCTTCTGCTCGGCTTCCTTGATCTCGATCGAATGCATGTCGAGCGCATCGCGCGCGACCCGCGCCCGCCCGGCGGCTTTGTTGCGCTCTTCCTCGACCATCTCGTGCAGGCGATCGAGCGTGTCGCCCGAACCCCCGATCTGGGTGACCATGCCGGCCGCCATCTCGTTCATTTCCGCCAGCGCGTGCTTCATGCGCATGTCGTTGATGGCGCCCTTCAGGCTTTCGATCTTGGCGCGCGCGGCGGCCACCGCCACGTCGCGTGCCTTCACCAGGTCCCTGTACGTGGCTTCGGCCTGTTCCATCTGGTTGCGGTTTTCCTGCAACTCGCGGCTGACCGTCTGCAGGCGCAGGGCGTGCTGGGCGGCGGCATCGCGATTGCCCGCGCGCAGGTGCGCGGTGGTGCGCGCGCGCAGCTCGCGTTCTTCGTTCTCCAGCTTGCGTACCTGCCCGATCAGGCGCTCGGCCAGACCGGCGTGGGTCGCCAGGCTCTGGTTGTAGCTGCCGATCTGCTTGCGCAGGTTTTCCTGTTCCAGTTCCAGCAGGGCTTCCGGATTGCGCTTTTCCATCCCCTTGACGAACTGCGCGAAGAAACCGCGGAACACATTCAATAACCGAGCCAGCATGGCGCCCCCGAATCCTCTCGATGCGGGCTACTGTACGCGGCGCGTGCGGGCATTCCAACCGCGCCGCGGCCGCGGGCCAAGGCGTCAGGTCAGGGCGTCAGGTAGGTCTTCACCGGCGTGCCGGCGTGGGCCAGCACGGTGCGGATCGGCAGCCCGGCGTCGGCGCCGACGCCGGCCAGGGCGCGATCCAGCACCGCGCGCTTTTCCGCACCTTCGATGTGCAGGTACAGGTGGCGGGCGGCCAGCAGCACGGGCAGGGTGAGGGTGATGCGGGCCTCGCCGGCGCCGGGCGCGCGCATCGGCAGCAGGCGCGCGGAGGTCGCCGGATCCAGCGCGGCCTGCAGGTGATCGCCGCCCGGGAAGAACGAGGCGGTGTGGCCGTCGGCGCCCATGCCCAGCACGATGGCGTCGAACGCGGCCGGCAGGCCCGCGAAACGCCGCTCCAGCTCGGGCAGGGCATCTTCCGGCTCTGGCGTGTCGCGGAACAGCGGCAGGAAATGCGCCGCCGCGGCGGCGCCCCGCAGCAGGTGCTCGGCCAGCAGGCGCGCGTTGGAACGGTCGTGGTCCGGCGCCACCCAGCGTTCGTCGACGAGGGTGACGGTGACCTTGTCCCAGTCCAGCGGCTGTTCCGACAGCCGCTGCAGGAACCGGCGCGGCGTGGTGCCGCCGGACAGCGCCACCAGCGCGCCGCCACGGGCGTCGATGCCGGCGCGCAGATCCGCGGCGACGGCCGCGGCCAGCGCCCCGGCCAGCGTTTCGCTGTCGGCGAAGGTGATCAATTCGGGCGCGGCGGGGGAGAGGGGGGAATTCGCCACGCGCTTACACCGTGTCCTCGTGCCAGGTCCGGCCATCGCGCTCGACCAGCGCGACCGCCGCGCTCGGTCCCCACGAACCGGCGGTGTACGGTTTGGGCGTCTCGCGCAGGTTTTCCCAGGCCGCCAGGATCGGATCGATCCACTTCCATGCCGCCTCGACTTCGTCGCGGCGCATGAACAGCGTCGGATTGCCGCGCACCACGTCCATCAGCAGGCGCTCGTAGGCTTCCGGCTGGTGCACGCCGAAGGCCTCGGCGAAGCTCATGTCCAGCGGCACGTGTTGCAGGCGCAATCCGCCCGGGCCGGGATCCTTGATCATGAGCCACAGCTTCACGCCTTCGTCCGGTTGCAGGCGCAGGACCAGCTTGTTGCCCATCACCGGGCCGGCGCCGTGTTCGAAGATCGAATGCGGGATCCGCTTGAACGCGATGACGATCTCCGACACGCGCTCGGGCAGGCGCTTGCCGGTGCGCAGGTAGAACGGCACGCCGGCCCAACGCCAGTTGTCCACTTCCGCCTTCAGTGCCACGAAGGTCTCGGTACGCGAATCCTCGCGGCCCAGCTCGTCCAGGTAACCCGGCACCGCCATGCCGTTGACCGCGCCGGCGCGATACTGGCCGCGCACGGTCAGGTGGTTGATTTCGTCGGCAGTGATCGGGCGCAGCGAGCGCAGCACCTTGAGCTTCTCGTCGCGCACCGCGTCGGCTTCCAGCGCCGCCGGCGGTTCCATCGCCACCATGCACAGCAATTGCAGCAGGTGGTTCTGGACCATGTCGCGCAACGCGCCGGAGGTGTCGTAATAGGTCGCGCGCTTTTCCAGGCCGACCGTTTCGGCGACCGTGATCTGCACGTGGTCGATGTGGTTGGCGTTCCACAGCGGTTCGAACAGGATGTTGGCGAAGCGCAGCGCCAGCAGGTTCTGCACCGTTTCCTTGCCCAGGTAGTGATCGATGCGGAAGATCTGGCTTTCCGCGAACGCGCTGCCGACCGCGTCGTTGATCACCGCCGCGCTGGCCAGGTCGTGGCCGATCGGCTTCTCGATGACCACCCGCGACTGGCCGCCGTTGAGACCGTGCGCGCGCAGCCGGTCGCACAGGTTCACGAACAGGCTGGGGCTGGTCGACAGGTAGAACACCCGGATGCGATCGCCCTGCGCCTTGAGCGCGGCGGCGAATTCCTCCCAACCCTCGTCCTTGGTCGCATCGAGGGCGTGGTAGCCGAGCTTTTCCAGGAACGCCGGCAGCTTGGCCTTGAGCGCTTCGTCGTTGCCGGCCGCGCGCTGCAGGGCTTCGCCCACCCGGGCGCGGTAATCGGCATCGCTCTGCTTGTCGCGGGCCACGCCGATGATCCGGCTGTCCTCGCGGATCTGGCCGTCGGCGTAGCGGCGCAGCAGGCCGGGCAGCAGCTTGCGCAGGGCCAGATCGCCGGTGCCTCCGAAAATCACCAGATCGAAGGGGTCGACGGGCAGGGTCTTGGCGGTCACGTCGGAATCTCGTTCGCTTGTGAGGTTGGAAGGAACAATACCACCGGGCTACCAGGCTGACCAATCGAACAGGCCAATATGACCATTTATCGGATGATATTGCCTTTATTGGTACTGCACTGGTATGTTGTAACTCATGCAAAAAGCCCTGTTCGATGAATACCAGCGCCTGCAGACCGGCGAATCCACCCGTGCGGTGGCTTACCTGCGCCTGCGCCGCGCGCTGCAGAACCTGATGGACGCCGGCGTGCTGCGCTCGGGCCAGGCCTTGCCCAGCGAACGCGATCTTGCCAATCTGCTGGGTCTGTCCCGCGTGACGATCCGCAAGGCGCTGGCCGGGCTCATCGAGGCCGGCCTGCTGGTGCAGCGGCAGGGCGCCGGCACCTTCGTCGCCGAACGCATCCTGCGCCAGTTCTCGCGCCTGACCAGTTTCACCGACGATCTGCGCGAGCGCGGCCTGAACCCGCAGGTGAAGTTCCTGGAGCGCAGCGTCGGCGAAGTCACGCCGGAAGAATCGATGGCGTTGAACCTGTCGCCGGGCAGCGGCGTGGTCCGCATGTACCGCCTGCGCCACGTCGACGGCGCGCCGATCGCGATCGAGCGCACGCTGGTGCCGCTGTCGCTGCTGCCGGATCCGGAAAGCGTCACCACCTCGCTGTACGAAGCGCTCGATGCGCACGGCAACCGTCCGCGGCGCGCGTTGCAGCGCCTGCGCGCGGTCGCCCTGGACGAGGAAGCCGCGCGGCATCTGGAACTGCCGGTCGGCGCGCCCGGCCTGCTGGTCGAGCGCCGGGCTTTCCTGGAAGACGGGCGCGTGGTCGAGTCCACCCGCTCCTATTACCGCGGCGACGCCTACGATTTCGTCGCGGAATTGCAGAGCGAGTAATCCGCGTCTCCCGCCGGTGGTCGCGCATCGCCGGCCAGCCTGCGGGTAGGTCGGGAACCCGCGGGCCGCACGGATCGAGCGAGGCCCGCTTCCCTGGTCTTCGCGCGATCGCCAGGCGCGGTCGCCGCCCGCGGTCCACCCGCCTTCGTCGCCCGATTCGGGCTTTCGTCGGATAGGACCTTCGGATGCTTGACGCCGCTCGCGGGTCGACTGTACTGTTCGTACTAGTACAGTTAACGAGGTGTCCCATGCCACGTACCCAAGCCTTGATGATCCAGATCGCCACCGGCGACCCGCGTCCGATCAGCAAGCAGATCGTCGACGGCGTGCGGATGAAGATCGCCACCGCCGAACTCGAGCCGGGCGCGCAATTGCCGAGCGTGCGCGGGCTCGCCCAGCAACTGATGATCAACCCCAACACCGTCGCCAAGGCCTATGCCGAACTGACCAGCGAAGGCTGGCTGGAATCGCGGCAAGGGCTGGGCCTGTTCGTGGCCCCGCCGCGCCAGCGCCTGAGCGACGCCGAGCGCGAACGCCGCATGGACGACGCGGTGCAGGCCTTCGTGCATGAAGTGATCGCGCTGGACTACCCGCCCGACCGCGCCTTGGCGCGGCTGGACGAGGAACTGCGCGTGATCGCGCCCAGGAAGAAGACCGCCTGAGGTGCCGCGCGCGCCCTCCCTTCCCTGTTCCGTCACCCGACCCCGGAACGACCATGAGCATCCCCGATTCCGAATACGTGATCGAGACCAGCGCGCTGAGCAAGCGCTACGGGCGCAAGCTGGCGCTGGATCACCTGGATCTGCGCATCCCGCGCGGACGCATCCACGCCATCGTCGGTGCCAACGGCGCCGGCAAATCGACCTTGTTCCGCGTCCTGCTGGGCTTCCTGCCGCCGACCGCGGGGCAGGCGCGCATCCTGGGCCGCGACAGCCAGCGCCTGCGGCCGGAGGACCGCGCGCGCATCGGCTTCGTCAACGAGGAACACACGCTGCCGGGCTGGATGAAGGTGGCGGCGGTGACCGCCATGCAGCGGCGCCAGTATGCACGCTGGAACCCGCACGCCTACGAGGAGGTGCTCGGTCACTACAACGTGCTGCCGGACCAGAAGATCGCCCAGCTCTCGCGCGGCGAGCGTGCGGGGCTGAACCTGGCGCTCGCGCTCGCGCAGGGTCCGGAACTGCTGGTGCTCGACGAACCCACGCTGGGCCTGGACGTGGTGGCCAAGCGCGCGTTCCTGGAATCGCTGATGTATTCCAACGCGGCCGAGCAGTGCACGGTGATCTACTGCTCGCACCAGATGGAGGAGATCGAGCGCATCGCCGACAACCTCATCATCCTGGAACACGGGCAACTGAAGAACATGTCGGCGCCGGAGGATTTCTGCGCGCGGGTCACCCATTGGGTGGCGGACATTCCGTTCAAGGGACCGGATCCGGCGGTCGTGCCCGGCCTGCTGCAACGGCAACGGCTGGACGGCCTGCATCACTATCTCGTGCTGGACCAGGACGAGGCGTTCGCCGATTTCCTGCGCGCGAGCGGTGCGCGTTCGATCCAGAGCATGCCGGTCAGCCTGGACCGCGCCGTCAATGGCTTCCTGACCAAGAACCACGCCGCGCCGGCCTCGTCGCAGCGGCAGCACTGAGCCAGCGGGGACACGATCATGTGGGACATGTTCAAGGCCGAGACGCAGCGCTTCCGCCCCTGGGCGATCGCATACGCCATGCTGCAACTGGTGATCCTCGGGTTCATGACCCGGGTGGTCGATCTGGCCCAGCAACCGCGCCTGGTCTACGAAGTGCTGGCCGGCGTCTACGGGGTCAGCGGCTTGCTGCTGGGGCTGTACCAGATGGGCGGCTACCGCAAGCCGAATACCTGGATGAACCTGCTGCACCGGCCGGTTCCGCACGGCAAGCTGGCGCTGGTGCTGTGCGGTGCGGGCGCGCTGCAACTGGCGGTGGCGATCCTGCTGCCCCTGTGGCTGCTGGCGGGCTGGCAGGAATGGATGACCGCGCGCGTGGTGGACCAGCGCCATCTGCTGCTCGGCGTGTCGGCGTGGTTGATCGCGGTATGTGCGTACCTGGCCGGCGCCTACGCGATGCTCGCCAACCGGCGCTACGGTTACAGCGGCCTGGCCCTGCTGTCGTGGCTGGTGTTCAGCCAGGCCAGTGGACTGGGCGCGATCGCGATCCAGTCGATCGTCCTGGCGGTGCTGGCGGGAATGGTCTGGGTGGCCTTCAAGCCCGATCTCGGGGCCGCGCCGCATACCCTGCCGCGCATGCTTTTCACCGCCGTTCCCCTGCAACTGGCGATGTGGATCGCGCTGGTGATGGTGGGCTTCGGCGTGGAATTCCTGTGGATCGCGCAGGGATCGCATCCCAACAACGCGCCGGTGCCGATGGCCGGTGGCGAGAAGGAATCGGAGAACGCCGAAGGCAAGGATCTGATGGTGATGGGCCTGCAGGGCAGCCGCGATCCGCAGGCGCCGCTGTGGCGCGAGCAGGCCCGGATCTCCGAGGTGTTCGCGTTCGGACCGGGCCTGCGCGCGACGCCGGTGCGCAACGAACTGACCAACCTGGTGCCGATGGAATTCGACGACGCACGGAACCGCATCCGCTGGGTCTTCAGCCACGACCGCATGCGCCTGGAAGGCTACAGCCTGGTCGATTACCGCGGCGTCGGCGAACTGGGCGTGGAAGGCGACGCGCCGTTCCCGGAGCCGGTGATGCCCGGCCCGGAAAACAGCCTGATTTCGAGCAGCCGGGTCTACCAGTACGACAGCGATCAGAAGCGCGTGGTGCCGCGCCTGCGCCTGCCGCCGGGTGAACGGATCACCGGCTACGACCGCGTCGGCGACGATCTGGCGCTGCTCAGCGATCGCGCCGTGTACGTCTACGACGGCCGCGATCTGGCCGCCGGCGACGGCATGCTGACGCCACGTCAGCGATTGGCCATTCCGGGCAGGGTCGGCGATCTGTACCGGGCCGACGCCATCGAACTGCTGGATGGTTACCTGATCTCGTTCCTCTTCACCCGCAGCGCCCACAACGCCGAGGGCGTGGCGCCTTACCAGCAGACGATGCGGATCGACGACGAAGGCAGGGCGACGGCGGTCATGCGGCGCGATCTCAAGAGCGGATTTCCGGCGCTATGGCGTTACCAGAACTGGTTCCCGTCGCCGGCGATCTATGAAACGCAGCGCGCCGCTCGCCGGCTGTTCGCGGGCTACGGAATCACCGACAACACTGCGCGTCCGCCGGTGCCGAGGCAGGTGATGATCACCGCAGGCGTGTTGATGCTGCTTTCGCTGCTGGGCGCGGTGTGGTGGACCCGGCAGACCGATCTGTCGAAGCCCGCGCGCCTGGGATGGATCGCTGCCTGCGGAGTTCTCGGCCTGCCTGCGTTGATGAGCCTGCGCCTGATCCATCCCCGCCGTGAACTGCTCGCCCCCCAGCCGCTCGCGCAGCCCGCGCCGGCCTGACCTTTCGCGCCATCCGGCCTGCGGGCCGGCCACGGGAGAATCCAATGGACAAATCACCGTTGCCACCGGCAGCGCCGGTCGCGTTCGGCCGGGCATCGCATCTTCGCCGGCGATGCCGCCAGGCCGTGCTGCTGATCCTCGCCGGTCTTGCCTGCGCGCATGCATGGGCGGACGAGGACACCGCGTTGCGCGCGGCGGTCGCCGCCGAGCGAGCGCGTCCCGCCGCGCCGGCGTTCGCACGGGTGGACTTCATCGCCCGCCCGGTGTTGATGGGAGCGTGGCTGTCGCCGGATGGTCGCCGGATCGCCTTCCTGAAGGACGAAGGTGCGAACCGTGGCGTGTGGCTGTTGCCGACCGCGGGCGGCGCGCCCCGGCGGGTGCTGGCGCATACCGACGCGGATGAGCTGGCGTGGTCGCGGGACGGCCGCTGGTTGTTCCTGGCGTCGTCGCGGCAGTTGTTCGTGCTGGCGGTGGCCGGGCAATCTGGTTCCGGCGCGATCGATCGCCTGGGCGGTATCCGGGAGCGCCGCTTCGTCGGCGTCGACCCCGCGTCGCCGGCCGCCGCCTTCGTGCTGGAGAGTCCGCCTGCCGTTTCGCGGCAACCCCGACGCTGGCGCATCCACCGGATCGATGCGCAGGGCAGGTCGTCGCTGTTGCGCGAGGACGCTCGCGAGATCATCGATTTCGAGGTGGATGCGCAGGGCCGGTTGGCCTGGCTGGCGCGGGTCGAGGGCGAGGCGCACGTGATCGATCGCGTCGAAAACGGGCAGCTTCGCCGCATGCTGCGCTGCCAGCGGCTGGAACGCTGTTCGATGCGGGGCACGCTGGAACAGGGACGCAGCCTGCTGCTCGATTCGGACGTGGGCAGCGACCTTGGAAGGCTCGCCCGGCTGGATGCCGCGGGCCGCCTGACGACGTTGCACGCCGATCCGCGCGGCGAAGCGGATCTGGCGCAGGTGGCGCTGGATCCGGTCACGCGCGAACCGTTGTTCGCCGCCTACCGCAGCACCGTCGCCGCCGTATACGGATTGCAGCCCGAGGCGGCGCGCCTGCTCGACATGCTCCGGCAACGCCTGCCGCAGCGGGATCTGCGCATCGAAGCCGGACGCGGCGCCGATGCGCGCTGGCTGGTGCACGAGCGCGCGGCGACGTTGAAGGGCGAACGCCTGCACGTGTTCGATCCGCGCACGGGTGAACTGCGCGAAGTGCTTGGCGATCTGGGTTTCCGCCATGCGCGGACACCGGTCCGGCGGCTTCCCGAAGCGGCCATGGCGCGCAAGATCGCCTTCAGCTGGCGCGCTTCGGACGGCATGCGCCTGCACGGTTTCGTGCTGGTGCCCCCGGGCGTGGATCCGGCGCGCGCGCCGCTGGTGGCGAACGTGCACGGTGGACCGTTCAACCTGTTCCGGCCGGAATTCGGCGGGCAGTCGCAACTGCTCGCCAACCGCGGCTACGTGGTGTTCGAACCCAACTTCCGCGGTTCGACCGGGCACGGCCGCCGCTACCTGTTCGCGGGCAACGGCGACTTCGGCAACGGGCGGGTGCAACGGGACATCGTGGAAGGCGTGCGCCATCTGCTCGCGCAGGGCATCGGCGATGGCGATCGCGTCGGCATCCTCGGCGCCTCGTTCGGCGGCTACTCGGCCCTGCAGGGCGTGACCTTCCAGCCCGAACTGTTCAAGGTCGGCATCGCCGCGGTGCCGCCCGCCGATTTCGGCTGGGTGCTGCGCTGGTACGCGCGGGGCCGCGATCAGATGACCCGCGGCGTGCCGATGGCGGCGACCATGCGGATGCTGTCGCTGGATCCCGCCGATCCCCGCGTGATGGAGCGCCTGCGCGTGCAGTCGCCGATCGCCAATGCCGCTTCACTGCGCCGGCCGGTGCTGCTGCTGGCCGGCGCGGACGACGAACGCGTTCCGATCCGCAGCGTGCTGCACTACGCCGCGCAGCTGCAATCGCTGGGCAAGGACGTCACCCTGTTCGTCGATGCCGAGGGACGCCACCAACTCGTCAATCCGGTGACCCGCGAAGCCTATCTCTACCTGCTCGAAGCCATGCTGCACCGGCACCTGGGCGGGCGGGCGCCTTTGCCGCCGGATGGCAACCTGCGCGAATCGCTGCGCGGGAACCTGCGCCTGGACAGCGAGCGGTTGCGCCCGCGATGACGCCAGGGTTCGCGTCCCCCGCGGAGGATGCGATGACACCGGCTGCGGCGATGCGCGGTGGCGACGAGGGCGGCAGCGTGCATCTTCGCGCAGCCATGCAGGCTCCGACGCCTCCGACCCCGCGCCATCGATGTCCCCGCGGCGTTTATACCGATCCAAATCCGTCCGCTCCACCACCAAAGAAATACCAATCGCGGGATTGGTGCATCGCACGATGCAAACCGGATCCCGCTGCGTAAGCTGACAGCGCTGTCATCATGGTCGGCGGTATCTTCCGCGCGTGATGCCGCGATTCCGCCCGTCGCTGCCGGCGGGATCCACGGGAATGACGACCGCGCCGCGCACCCCGCGACGCACGTCCTCCCCGGATCCCGGCGTCCGCGATGCGCCCTCCATTGCCACGGGAGCCCTCAGTGGAACTGTCCGCACTCGATATCGGTATCGTCCTGGTCTATCTGGCCGGCATCTTCATCCTGGCGCAGTGGGTGTCACGCGAAAAGGGCGGCCACCAGAAGGACGCCAAGGACTACTTCCTCGCCAGCAAGTCGCTGCCGTGGTGGGCGATCGGTGCCTCGCTGATCGCGGCCAACATTTCCGCCGAACAGATCATCGGCATGTCCGGTTCGGGTTACGCCATCGGCCTGGCGATCGCCTCCTATGAATGGATGGCGGCGTTGACGCTGCTGATCGTCGGCAAGTTCTTCCTGCCGGTATTCCTGCGCAACGGCATCTACACCATGCCACAGTTCCTGGAACAGCGTTACGGCACCCGCATCCGCACGCTGATGGCGGTGTTCTGGTTGCTGCTGTACGTGTTCGTCAACCTGACCTCGATCATGTGGCTGGGCTCCATCGCGGTGAGCCAGGTGACCGGGATGGATCAGATGCTGGCGCTGACCCTGCTCGGCGTGTTCGCGCTGGTCTACCAGTTGTACGGCGGGCTGAAGGCGGTGGCGCTGACCGACATCGTGCAGGTGTCGCTGCTCGTGCTCGGCGGCCTGCTGGTGGCGGGACTGACCCTGAGCCACATCGGCGACGGCGCGGGCGTCGTCGCCGGCTTCCAGAAGCTGTGGTCGCAGCATCCGGAACATTTCGAGATGATCCTCAGCAAGGACAATCCCTTCTACAAGGATCTGCCCGGCATCAGCGTGCTGATCGGCGGCATGTGGATCATGAACGTCAGCTACTGGGGCTTCAACCAGTACATCATCCAGCGCGCGCTGGCGGCCAAGGACATCGCCGAGGCGCAGAAGGGCGTGCTGTTCGCCGCGTTCCTCAAGTTGTTGATGCCGGTCATCGTGGTGCTGCCCGGCATCGCCGCGGTGATGCTGGCGCCGGGGCTGGACAAGCCCGATCAGGCCTATCCGACCATGATGCGGCTGCTGCCGACCGGCATCCTCGGCCTGGTGTTCGCCGCGCTGGTGGCGGCGATCGTCGCGTCGCTCGCCTCCAAGATCAATTCGGTGGCGACCATTTTCACCCTCGATTTCTATGCCAAGTCCCGGAGCAGGCCGAGCGAGGCGCGGCAGGTGAAAGTCGGCCGCATCGCCGCCGCCGTCGCGGTGCTGCTCGGCATCCTCGCCGCCCGTCCGCTGCTGGGCAGCTTCGACCAGGGCTTCCAGTTCATCCAGGAATTCACCGGTTTCTTCACGCCGGGCATCGTGGTGATCTTCGTGCTCGGCCTGTTCTGGAAGCGCGCCAACGAAGCCGGCGCGCTGGCCGCGGCGCTGGGTTCGGTGCTGTTGTCTGCGGCATTCTTCTGGGCGCAGAAGACCGGCCTCTACCTGCTGCCGTTCATGGACCGGGTCGGCATCGTGTTCATCGCCGCGCTGGCGCTGGCTGTCGCGGTATCGCTGGCGACCGCGCGCGCGGAAGGCAAGGATTTCATCCGCACCGACGACGTCGATTACCGCACGCCGGGCGTGTTCAACATCGGCGCACTCGGCGTGATCGTCATCCTCATCGCCCTGTACACCCTGTTCTGGTGAGCTGAGCCGGGTTCGCCCGGCCGGGATGGAGGGCATCCGGGGCAGCGGAGCAAGCGCCGCTCCGACCGTTCAGCGTTTGCGGCGCGGGCGGGCGATGGATTCGCGCAGTTCGAGGGTGTACTGGATCGGCACCATCCGGCCCGCGTCCGGATCACGGATGCTGTTGAGCAGTTCCAGGGTCGCCACCCGGCCCATGTCGCGGGTAGGCTGCCTGACGGTGGTAAGCGCGGGGAAGATGTGGCGCGAAATCGGGGTGTCATCGAACCCGCACACCGAGAGATCGCGCGGAACGCTGAGGCCGCGCAGGCCGGCCACGCGGATCACGCCGGCCGCGGTGTCGTCGTTGGCGGCGAAGATCGCGGTGGGCGGATCCTCCAGGTCCAGCAACTGATTGGCGCCGTGCACGCCGGATTCGTAGGTGAACTCGCCGTCCACCACCAGCTCCGGATCGAAGGCGATGCCGGCGCGCTCCAGCGCATCGCGATAGCCGGCGAAGCGCCAGGCGCAGGCACCGTGCGCCTTGTGGCCCTTGATGTGGCCGATGCGGCGGTGGCCGAGGGCAATCAGCTCGGCCACCAGATCGCAGACCGCCGCGTGTTCGTCCACGGTCACGCCGATGCGGCCGCGGCGGCTGCGCGGGGAGATGCTGGCGAAGGGAATCCCGTGTTCCTCCAACTGCGCCAGCAGGGTCCTGTCATCGGTCAGCGGCGGGATCAGCACCACGCCGTCCAGGCCGAAATGCTCGACCAGCGAGGTGATGTCGGCCGTGTAGCCGCGCTGGCCGAAGGTGACCGGCGCCAGCACCAGCGTGTAGTGCTGCGCGCGGCAGGCTTCCAGCACGCCGCTCTGGATTTCCATCAGGTAATTGCGCGACGGGTTGTCGTAGGCCAGCGCGACCACGTAGGAGCGTTGGCCGGCCAGGCTGCGCGCGGACGGGTTGGGCCGGTATTGCAGGCGGGCGACGACCTCCTCGACCCGCCGCCGGGTTTCCTCGCGCACGTTCGGCTCGTGATTGAGCACGCGCGACACCGTCTTCATCGAAACGCCGGCGGCGGCGGCCACGTCCTCGATACGAATGCGCATGGCGCTGGGGTTCCTTCACCTCTCGAAGGGCGTCATTCTGCCAGAGCGCGCGGCGCCGGCCTTGCGCGCCGCGTCACGGCGCGTCCGGTGTCCACACGAACGTCGCCAGGCTGCGGGCCGGCAGGGTATAGCGCAGGGTTTCCCCGCCCTGGCCGACCGAAAAACGGCGCGCGCGGCGGCTGGAGTTGGTCACCAGCAGCACCAGCGAACCGTCGTCCTCGTTGCGGAAGGCGACATGGTCCAGGTCGCCACCTTCGCCTTCGGACGCAATCCGGCGCGCGCCCGGCCGGACGAACCGGCTGGCATGCGCCAGCGCGTAATACTCGTCGGTACGGCTGACCGCGCCGGTCTCGTTGTCGATCGTCACCACGCCCCGGCAGGTGTCGCAGCCGCCCGCATGCGGGCCGCCATCCTGGTCGAGCGCGAGATTCCAGAACAGCACGCCGCGCGCCCAGTTGCGGGTCGCACCGATGATCTGGCTGCGGGCCTGCAGGGTGAGGCCGCCACTGATGATCGGTTCCCAGTCGCCGCCGGAGCATTCGGTCAGGTAGGCGTCCTTGTCCGGATACGCGGCATGGACCGGGGTCTGCGCTTCCACCTCGCCGCCATAGCAATGCCAGGCGACCGCCGAAACGTACTTGGCGGCGGCCGGGTCGGCCAGCACGCCAAGCGGCTCCTGCGGCTTGTCCCAGTTGTGGTCCCAATCGAAGATCTGCGGCGCATCCTTGCGGCCCGCCAGCAGCGGCCCCAGGTGATCACCGATGAACCGCGCCCGCGCCGGCGCGTTCAAACGCATGCCGGGATAGTCCTTGGGTTCGAAGTCCGGTTCGTTCTGCACCGTGAGCGCGAAAACCGGAATGCCCTCGGCCGCGTAGGCATCGACGAATTTCAGCAGATAGCGGGCGAACGCGTCGTAGTACTCCGGGCGCAGCGTGCCCTGGATCAGGCTGTTGTTCGATTTCATCCAGGCCGGCGCGCTCCACGGCGAGGCCATCACCTTCAATTGCGGATTGATGGCCAGCGCGGCGCGGGTCACCGGCACCACGTCACCGCGGTTGGGTTCGATGCTGAAGTGCTTCAGTTCCGGATCCGGCAGGTTGCCGGGCGGATCGTCCAGGCTGTAATGGTGGCGCGAGAAATCGGAAGCGCCGATGGTCAGGCGGGTGAAGCTCAGTCCCAGCCCGTCGTTCTCGCGGCCGAACAATTCGCGCAGCAGCGCATCGCGTTGTTCCGGCGACATGCGGTGCTGGATCAGCCACGCGGACGCATCGGTGATCGACGCGCCGAAACCCACCATGGATTGAAAGCGCCGCGCCGGATCCACCTCGATGTGCAGCCGGCGCGCCGAGTGATCACCGAATGCCACTTCCGGCTGTTCCCGCAGTGCCTGGCGGTGATCGCTGGTGGTGATCCAGATCCGGACCGGCGAACCCGCGTGCGCGGGGCCGGCCAGACCGCAGGCGAGCAGCGCCGCCAGCAGTGCGGAAGCGGTGCGCGACCTGCGCCATGCGATGGTCTTCCTCATGGAGTCGTCCCTCCGTTCGCGGTGACGGAAAAAGCGCCGTTGTCCGCGCACTTTCGATGTTGCGCCGCAGCGATCACGGTGACCGCCGTCGGTCATGCGCCAGCAACGGAGCCGTTGGCGGCGCACCGCCGGCCCTCTTGTTGACAAGTCACATTGAGCGACAGTATTGACAGCGCTGTCAATACAGGCTGGAGAGGGCCATGACACACCACGCACACACTCCGGGCGCCGCCGGCCCCCACTCCCGCTTCGCGCCGCGCAAGCACCTGCTCGCTTCCGCCTGCGCGCTCGCGCTGATCGCCCCGTTTGCCGCCGGCGCCCAGGAGGCGCAGCAGGAACCGGCGGCATCGACGCAGCAGAACCCCGACATCAGCACCCTGGACAAGGTGCAGGTGACGGGCATCCGCGGCAGTATCGCGACGTCGATCGATACCAAGAACGAATCCAGCTCGATCGTCGAGGCCATTTCGGCCGAAGACATCGGCAAGCTGCCCGACGTGAGCATCGCCGAATCGATCGCGCGCCTGCCCGGCCTGGCCGCCCAGCGCGTCAACGGCCGCGCCCAGGTCATCGCCATCCGCGGCCTGGCCCCGGATTTCGCGGCGACCCTGCTCAATGGCCGCGAACAGGTCACCACCGGCGACAACCGCGGCGTGGAGTTCGACCAGTACCCTTCCGAACTCATCAACGCCGTCACCGTCTACAAGACACCCGACGCCAAGCTCATCGGCCAGGGCCTGTCGGGCACCGTCGATCTGCAGACCATCCGCCCGCTCGAGTACGGCCAGCGCCGGATCGTCATCAATGCGCGCGGCGAGAAGAATTCCTTCGGCCGCCTGAACTCGGGCGTCAGCAACAGCCTGGGCAATCGCTTCAGTGCTTCCTACATCGACCAGTTCGCCAACAATACCGTCGGCATCGCGCTGGGCTACGCGCACCTGGACTCGCCGTTCCAGGAAAAGCATTACAAGGCGTGGTGGTGGGGTGGATCGGCCGACTGGTTCCCGGCCGACGGCATTCCCGGCAAGCCCGCGGGCGCGGAAATGCTGATGGGCGCAGAAGCCTGGGCGCGTTCCAGCGACCAGATCCGCGACGGCCTGATGGGCGTGTTCGAATACAAGCCCAACGAGAACTTCCACAGCATCCTGGACCTGTACTACTCCAAGTTCGACCAGAAGGAGACGATGCGCGGCATCATGTGGAGCCAGGATCCGTGGACCGGAAATGGCGTCACGATCTCGAATCCGTCCGTGGTCAGGCGCGGCAACGTCGACATCGTCACCGGCGGCGACCTGCGCAACATCGAGCCGGTCGTCCGCAACGACTACAACCGCCGGCAGGACGACATGTTCTCGGCCGGCTGGAAGAACATCTGGCATTTCGCCGA
>Ga0182741_1000698_pt1 | contig 48460 bp, 44 predicted proteins | sample eDN5th37CBELigOP_FD_128874 | JGI IMG/M metagenome (GOLD analysis project Ga0182741, IMG submission 128874) | Enriched Organic Plus compost microbial communities from Emeryville, California, USA - eDNA 5th pass 37_C BE-Lig OP (version 2) (version 2) ... | reverse complement strand
CAACAACAAAGCCACCCAGATTTTCGACGGAACCGTAACGATCACCGAGGGGAATTTCCGATGAGCGTTGCCCTGAACAACGGGACGCGTGTCCGGCTGCGCGTGCTGCCCGGGCTTGCCGGCAAACAGGGACCGGTTGGCCCCGGCGTCAATATCCGCGGCGTGCTGCCATCGACGGCCGAACTGCCTCCGACAGGGGAGCCGGGCTACGGCTACGTCATCGAGGGCGATCTGTGGGTCTGGGGCAACGGCGACGTCTGGACGAATGTCGGGCCGTTTCGCGGGCCGCAGGGTGAAACCGGCGCCCAGGGACCGCAGGGAGAGCGTGGCCCCCAGGGCGAGAAGGGCGACACCGGCACGGCTGGCGCGAAAGGCGAAACCGGTCCTCAGGGCATCCAGGGCATTCAGGGTCCCCGCGGGCTGCCTGGCGCACAGGGCATTCAGGGCCTGCAAGGTCCTCAAGGCGATCAGGGCGTGCAGGGGCCACAAGGACCTCAGGGCATCGAAGGTCCTCAGGGGCCGCGCGGGTTCAAGGGGGACAACGGTCAGAACTATGCGCCAGATGCGAAAGACCTGATCGCGAACAGGCCGGCATACGACGATGAGCCTCCGGGTTTCGGGTTTTTGGCCTACGATGAGGGTCTGCTGTATTTCCGGCTCGACCCAACTGGATGGTCATCCCCCGGCATGCCGTTTGGCCGCGGCGAGAAGGGAGAGCAGGGCGACCAGGGTCCCCAGGGCATCCAGGGCATCCAGGGGCCGCAGGGAGACGAGGGGCCACAGGGTCCGCAAGGACCACAAGGCGTCCCGGGCGCAGACGGACCCGAAGGGCCGCAGGGACCGCAGGGCATTCAGGGGATCAAGGGCGATACCGGACCAGGCGTGCCTACGGGCGGCACTGCCAATCAGGTGCTGGCCAAGGTCAACGGTACGGATTTCAACTCGATTTGGAAGACCTTGGCCAAGGCTGATGTCGGCCTCGGGAACGTGGACAACACCACGGACCTGAACAAGCCGATTTCGACCGCCACACAGACTGCGTTGAATGGCAAGGTGAACACCAGTATCGCCATCTCTGCCGGAACGGGCCTGACCGGCGGCGGCGCCCTTTCGGCCGACCGTACACTGTCGTTGAGCCCGGCCACCACAGCGTCTCTGGGGCGTGCAGATGTGTCTGTGTCTTATGAGACTCAGACCCTGACGGCCCCCCAGCAAACACAAGCCCAGACAAATATCGGTGGCACATCAGTTGGCCGTGCGGTTTTTACCGCCGCGGACCAGGCAGCGGCCCGTACCGCCATCGGCGCCCAGCAGCAAGGGGACAATCTTGATGCCCTGCGCGGGCTTGGCCTGACCGCCAACCAGCTGCCGTATGCGACGGGGGCTGGCGCAATGAGCCTCACGGCGCTGACGGCGTTTGCGCGGACGCTGCTTGACGATGCATCCGCGTCAGCAGCCTGGACGACACTTGGCGCGGTATGGTCGCATGCATCAAACGGTTATCTGAAATTTCCTAATGGTTTAATCCTGCAATGGGGCTACGCAGGCAACCCGAACCCGGATTTTTCCGTACCGTTTCCTGCCGCCCATACAACAGGAGTGCTCGGCATTGTTGCGACTGCTGATCTTAACTCAACCGGAGGTCTGCGTGTGGCGCAGGTATCAGATGCCTCTCCATCAAGTTTTTGGATACGCAGACGCGCTGCATTAAATGGAGGAAGCGTCGGGACGGGGGATGACTTCATGGTGTTCTGGGTATCTGTAGGTGTTTAGCATGACCAGATATTTCGCTATGTTTAACGTGAATGGTGACCCGCAAGGATTTTATCCATCCGACGTCTGGCCTGACCCGCCTGCCGGAGCCGTAGAGATCACCCAGAGCCAATGGCAGGAGTTTATTGCCAACCCCGGCGCGCGGCGCTGGCACGACGGTGCTGTCATCCCATTCGACCCGCCGCCACCTCAACCCCAGCCGCGCATCATCTATAAGGCCGACATCTGGCGGCGGGCCTCCAATGCAGAGGCGGACACAATGGACGCCATGCTTGACAGCCAGCCGGCACGCCTGCGGCGCATGTGGGCGGACGCGCAGTACCTGCAATCAGACGATGAGCTCTACGCAACAATCGAAGCGGCGTTGACCGCGCAGTTTGGCGCGACGAGAGCCGCAGAGCTCCTTGCCTGATCTGACCTGACAATCTGTTCCATCCGCCCCGCCTCTGGCGGGATTTTTTATGGGTGATCCATGCAAACAGAGGACCTACAGCGCGCCCTCCTGGCGCGGGGCTTTGACGTGGGGAAATTCGGGGCTGATGGAGATTTCGGAGCCGACACCCTCAAGGCCCTGAAGGCGTTCCAGCGTGCCAACGGCCTGACCGACGGCATCTGGCCCGGGCCCGAGACGCTGGCGCTGCTCGCCACGCCGCCCCCGGCCGAACAGAAGATGAGCGCCATCGGTCTGGCCTCGCTGATTGCCCGCGAGGGCCGAAGGCTCACAGCCTACAAGGACAGCGTTGGCGTCTGGACGATTGGCGTGGGTCATACCGCCGCCGCTGGCGCGCCTGCTCCAAAGGCTGGCATGACCATCACCGCCACGGAAGCCGACGCCATCTTTGCCCGCGACATCGTCCAGTATGAGCAGGCAGTTCGGTCTGCGATCAAGGTCCCGCTGGCTGACCATCAGTTCGATGCGCTGGCCTCCATTTGCTACAATATCGGCCAATCCGGGTTCGCCGGGTCGACCTTTGTCAGGCGGATCAACGAGCGTGCGTCAGCCGCCAGCATCCGCGAAGCCATCCTGATGTGGCGCAAGCCGGCGGAGATCATCTCGCGCCGCACGGCCGAGGCGGATCAATTCACCACGCCCTACAGCGTCGCCATGCCCAAGGCGCGCTCGACCGACGCAGCCCGCGTCAAGGTCTGATCCCCCGCGCCACCGGCGCAAACCTCCCGGAGACAACATGCAGATCCTCAAACTGATGGCAGCCGCCATCGGCATGCTGGCGCTCGCCGCTTGCCAGTCGGCCAATAACCCAACCGCATGGGGCCAGATCGCGGCGGGCGTCGCCACTGTGGTGGGCGATACCAAAATCGACCCCAAGATTGAGCAGGTGAGCAGCAAGCTCGCCAATTACTGCGTCGGGGTGCAGACGGCGGCGCTGGCCGTTGACCTGTTCGCGCCGGCAAAAGTCCAGGTGGCCGCCCAGGACGCCCGGGCCGTGGTCCGCACGTTTTGCGCGTCGCCGCCCACGTCCGTCGCCACGGCAATCACCAGTCTTGCCGCGGCGTATGCGGCCATTGAGGCAGCCCGGAAAGGGGGCGGCGCATGAACACCAATCTCACCCTGCCAATCCGGCAGGCCTTGATCGGTCTGGGGCCGCTGCTGGCGGCTCTTGGCTGGATGGATGAGCCCACATGGGGCGTGCTGGCCAACCAGATCGCCACCGTCGCCGGCATCCTGATCACGCTGGCCGGTGTCATCTGGCAATGGCGCGTCAGCACCGCCGCCGCCAAGGTCGCTCAGGTCGCGGCGTTGCCGGGTGTCAAAGAGGTCGTGGCCACGGATCCGAAACTAGCCGAAGCGGCGGCGGAAGGGAGCAAGGCCGGAAATCCCGGCCCCTGACTGCGGGCTGAAAGGGGTGAGTGATGGAGGCTGAAATGCAGAAGCCATCGTGGTTCAAGCCGGAAATCAACCTGAACGTCCTGTTGACCGTAGCGGGGTTTGCCATCGCCATTGTGCTGGGTTGGTCACGGATGGAGGGGCAGGCGGCGGAGCAGGCCAGACAGATCGTCAAGCTTGAGATGGAGGACGCGCGAATCCGGGCCGAAATCAGGGAGGTGAGGGAGAAAGCGGACGCCAAGCTGGAACTGCTCACCCGCGACATGAGCGAGGTGCGGAGCGCCCTGAAGGGCATCAGCACCAATATCGACTGGATTGTCCGCCAGAGCGGAGGGAAGGAGCCGCGATGAAATTTGTGTGGTCACAATTTACGGATGGCTCTCTGGTTCAGCGAACCTGTGGAGGGGAACACAGGTAGAACATCTTGCGCGAACCGGCGGTGTAAGGTGTTGCTTTTTCACGAGTTGCCAACAGGTTAGCCTATGGCTCTGCTGCTCATAACGGTCTGGTTGCAGGTTCGAGTCCTGCCGGGCCCACCACATCCCCCAGGGCGGCTTTACCAGCCTGAAGCCCGTTGTCAGGGACGATAGACCTTGACCTCGTCCGGTATGCCCTTCAGCGCGAAGGTTCCCACCAGTTCGTACATGCCCCAGAGTTGCTCGGTCAGCGCGCCGGACATGATCAGCGGCTCGCCCAGCGCCTTGTTGAGGCCGGCGAGGCGACTGGCCACGTTGACGTCGCGGCCGATGATCGTGAAGTCGAGGCGGGCGCCGGAGCCCACATTGCCATAAGCCGCCTCGCCGTGATGCAGGGCGATGCCGGTGGCGATGGTCTGGTCCGGATGAGAGGCGTTCCACGCCTCCAGCCGCGCCAGCGCCGCGCTGGCGGCGTCGAGCGCCGCCTGGGCGGCGCTGCCGGCGTCGTCGCCGCGATCGCGGAAAATCGCCAGCAGGCCATCGCCGAGATACTTCAGCACCTCGCCGCCCTCCGCCTCGATCGGCGGGACAATGCAGTCGAAATAGGCGTTGAGCAGGTCGACCGTCTGCTCCGGCGTCAGCGACGACGAGCGCAGCGTATAGTCGCGCATGTCGGCGAACAGGATGGCGGAGCGGATGCGCGTGACGTGGCCGCGCCGCACGTCGCCGTCCAGAACCAGGCGGTGCGGCTCGTCGCCGATATAGGTGCGCAGCAGCTGGTGCAACGCTTCATAGCCGGCATAGATTTCCAGCACCGCCTCGATCGTCGGGGCGAGGGCGCGCAACAGCGTGAGCTCCGCGTCGCTGAAGCCGCCAGGCGTGCGGGTGGCGAAGCTGACGCCGTTCTTGTGGCCGTTGGCGAACAGCAGCGGCGCGCAGAAATAGTGCGTGTAACCCTGGGCGCGCAGATCGGCCACAATGCCGAAGCGGTCATCCGGGGTTTCATCAATGCGAAAGCTGATGTCGGCGCGGGCGCGGTGCGCCGCCGCGAAGGGACTTTCCTCGTACACCTTTTCCGAGAAATCGCTGTAGGCGATGGCCTCGGCCTCCAGCCCCTCGGCGCGCTTCCACTCCATGGCCATCGCCGCCTGCTCGGCGTGCAGCGTCTGCAGCACGAGCATGGCCCGGTCCACGGGAATGTCGGCGTTGGCCAGCCGCTCGCACAGTCCGGCGACGATCAGCTTGAGGTCGGCGGCGTTGCGCCCCTCGGTCAGCAGCCAGTCACGGATGGCGAGGCCACGGGAGAGCATGGCCGCGTCCATTTCCAGCCAGGTGACGCCGGTGACGCCTGGCTGCATGGTGGAAACGGGCGGGGACTCAGCGCTCATGACGGCTTCCGGCTCCAGGCCTGGGCGCCGCGCGACCCCTGTGGCGGGCCGGCGAAGCCATATCGCATCCGTCATTGCGCCCGGGCGCCGGTCACGGTGACGGGGCCATGACCGGGCCGAGCAAGATACAGCCTCCCCGCGTTGCGTCAAACCGCCGGCGTCATGGAGCGCCGCCGGTTGCCGGGATCACGCCCTGGCGAACGTCGTGCGTTCTCCGCCGCGCTGGCGCATCAGCAGGAACAGGACGATGGCGCCGTTGAGAATATTGAACGCTAGCCCGTTGAGGAAGGCGACCTGATATGAGCCGGTCATGTCAAAGATCCGGCCGGACATCCAGCCGCCCAGCGCCATGCCGACGACGGTGGCGAGAATCAGCAGGCCCACGCGGCCGCCCGCTTCTTTCGCCGGGAAATATTCGCGCACGATGATGGCGTAGCTGGGCACCAGGCCGCCCTGGAACAGGCCGAACAGGGCCGAAATGACATACAGCGACGTCAGGCTGTCGAACATCAGATACAGCGCCAGCGCCGCGCCCTGGGCGATGGAGCTGAGGAACAGGGCGCCGAGGCCGCCGATCCGGTCGGCGATATAGCCGCAGCCGATGCGGCTGATAATGCCGCAGGCCAGCATCAGCGACAGCATTTCCGCGCCCCGGGCGACGCCATAACCCAGGTCGCCGCAATAGGCGACGATGTGCACCTGCGGCATGGCCATGGCCACGCAGCAGCCGACGCCAGCCACCGCCAGCAGGGTTTGCAGCCGCCCTGGCGACACGCCCAGCGCCTGTTGCGGCGCGGCGTAGCTCTGGACGGGCGTTCCGGTCGCGGCGACGGGCGTGTCCGCTGGCGCGCGCCGACGCAACAGCAGCGTCAGCGGCAACATGGTCGCGGTGCAGAAAATGGCGATGCCGATGTGCGTGGCGCGCCAGCCCCACAGGTTGATGGCGCGTTCGACAACCGGCGGCCAGAAGGCGCCCGCCAGGTAATTGCCCGAGGCGCATATGGCGACGGCCAGGCCGCGCCGCCTGAGGAACCAGCAGGAAATATCCGCCACCAGCGGGCCGAAACAGGCGGAGGAGCCAACGCCGATCATGACGCCGTAGATAATGGCGAAGCTGACGATGCCTGGCGTCACGGTGGTGAGCACATAACCCAGGCCCATGATGAGGGCGCCCAACGCCAGCGGCGGCATGATGCCGGCCCGGTCGGCGAGCCGGCCAAACGCCACGCCGCCCACGCCAAAGCCCAGCATGGCGAGCGTGAACGGCAGGGACGCCGCCGCGCGATCGACGCCAAACTCGGCCTGAACCGACGGCAGGGCGACGACCACCGACCACATGCCGACGCCGCCAATCATGCTCAGCAAAACCGCCGCGATAAGGCGTCGCCATGCAACGCCGCCGTCTATCTCGCTCATGCCCCTGTGCGTTCCCGACCTTCGCGTCTCTGTCCGGCGGACGGCGACGCGCCCGCTGGCAGGCGCATTCCCCCAACATGAAAAATTATTCTACCAGGCCGGCGGTTGGGGCGCCATTGCTTTCAACGCATGCGGCGGGGCCTGCGCCGCATGCTTCACGGGTCCCCCCGATCCATGAGAGGGAACATCTTCCGGAAAGGCGTCGCCTGTGGTCCAGTTGCGTGGTTCGGCGATGGAAGCCGGGGAGGGAAACAACGCATGGTGCGCATGTGGGTCATCTGGGTTGTCGCCAGCACGGTCATTGGCTTGGCCATTGGCTTTCGTGCCGGGGCGCGGATCGCCGTGATCGCCGGCCTTGTCATTGGCCTGTGCGCCTTCGCCGTTAACGCCCTGCAGGGCGACGCGCTGGTCTCCGCCTTCTGGTCCATGGCGGCGGCCGGCGGCGGCCTTGTCGCGGGCGGTCTGCTGGGCGCCGCCGTAATCGCCATGCTGGGCGGCCGCGACGCCGGCGCATGAGCGGCGCCTGGATGTCGAACAATACAGACTCCGGCAATCCGGGGCGTAACAGGAGGGTGGAAACATGCAGACGGATCAGGGCCGCGTCATCGTCGTAACAGGCGCGGGCTCCGGCATCGGCGCGGCCACGGCGGCGCGCTTCATCGCCGCCGGCGATCGCGTGGCGTTGCTTGACCGCGATCAGGATGCGCTGGCGCGCCAGATCGCGCGCCATGGGGCCGCCGCGGATCGCGTCATGGCTCACCGGGTCGACATGGCGGTTTCCGCCGATGTGGACGCCGCCATTGACGCCGTGGTCGCCCGCTTCGGCGGCGTGGACGTGCTGGTCAACAACGCGGGCATTGGCGGCTTTGGTCATGTCGACCGGCTGCCCGATGAAAAGTGGCGGCAGGTGTTCGCTGTCAATGTGGACGGCGTGTTTTACGCCAGCCGTCGCGCCCTGCCGCACATCATCGCCCGGCGCGGCAATATCGTGAACATCGCCTCCATTTCAGGCACGGGCGGCGACCACGGTTTCGCCGCCTACAATGCCTCCAAAGCCGCGGTCATTAACCTGACCCGGGCCATGGCGCTGGACCACGGCGGCGAAGGCGTGCGCGTCAACGCCGTGTGCCCCGGTCTGGTGCAGACGCCCCTGTCGCAGCAGTTGTGCGAAACGCCGGAGGTGGCCGCGCGCTACATGGAGGCGATCGCCCTCGGCCGCCTGGCCCAGCCGGAGGAAATCGCAGAAACCATCTTTTTTCTGGCCTCTCCGGCGGCCTCTTACGTAACAGGCGCTGCGTTTGTCGTTGATGGCGGCCTCACCTGCGCGACTGGCCAGCCCAATTTCACCCGTCTGCTGACCGGAGAGACGCGCACGGGGGCGGAAATGCACGCGGGGGCATGAGGCGGCGGCAACGCCGCTCACGTGCATGTTCCGGCGGCGGGGGCAGACGGCGGACAGGCGGCGTGGCGGAGATGGTCCGCATCGCTGGCCAGCCTGGCGGCCCGTAGCTATGCTGCTGGTGGTTCACCAGGGGAGGACAGCCGTGGAGGTCGAAACCATCACTGCCGGGCAATGCGCCGCTGCGAGGGCGCTGACCCAGATATCGGTGGAGGTGCTGGCCCGCCGTTGCGGTCTGGCCGCAGACGCCATCAGGCGATTTGAAGCCGGCTCGACGCCGCCCGATGTTCCTGGCCTGCGCGCCCTCCAGGCGGCGCTTGAGAGTTTCGGCGCCCACTTTATCCCGGAGGACGACATGGGCGTCGGCGTGCGGCTGCGTTTCACCAGCAGCGTGTCGCGCAAGGTCGCCAGCTGGGAGAATGAGGGCGGCGCGGTCGGCGACGACGACGTGCCCTGAGGCGGGGCCGCGCCAGCTGCTGTGGCGCATGGTTGTCGGGCAAAAGATACGCCCCCGCCTTCAGCGGGCAGGGCCGCTAGCCAGCCCGGATGCGTTTGCGTGATCGTGGGCTGGCGTGGGGCCTGGACTTCCCACGCCGTGGCTGGGCTTGCGCCGGCCACGCATCGTCCGTCGCGAACTGAGCCCAGGACGACGGCCTCCTGACGCTTTTCGCCCCGCTTCCCAATGCGCGGCGCCGGCAAAACACACCGTCCGGCCGGGCGCCGATTGACAAAATCTGACTTGGAACAAATAAAGAACATTTGGCGATATCCCGACGGAATCAGGCGCGTGGAAATGGTGATGGCGGTGTCCCCGGGAGGAGATATGCCTCCAGGAAAGGCGCTTCGGGAAAGGCGACCTGCGGGCGCCCGCCGCGTCGCGTCCGGTGACGTCGCTGGGGCGCCGTGTGGGGCGTCTCTTCCGACGCCCTGGGACAGTGCGCGCGCGCTGGCGACGCAGGCCGGCCCGGACCAGCCGGAAGCCTCCGATGGCGCAGCTCAGGGGGCGGTCTGGCGACGGCCCGCCCCGCGCCCGTTGCTGTTTGGCGTCGCCGAACTGGACAACGCGGTGGCGGACGGGGGGCTGGCGCCCGGGGCGCTGCATGTGGTGGAGGCGATCCAGGGCGGCCCGGCGGAAGAAGCCATCCTGCATGGCGCGGCGGCGGCGGCCTTCGCGGCAGGTTTCGGCGCGCGCGCCGATGGCGGCGCCTGCTGGCTGGGGCCGCCGGCGGATTTGCTGGGCTGCGGCGCGCCGCCGCTGGTCCAGGGCGGCAGGTCCTTGCCGGTCATCGAAACCTGTTGGGAAGCGCGGTCCGGGGTCAGCGCCGCAATGGTTCCGGCGCGGGTTCTTGTGCTGGATGCGCGGCGGGCGCACCGGCTGTCGCCGCCAGTGCGTTTTGCCCGGGCGGCCCTGAAGCAGGGGCGGGTCGTGGTCTTCCTGGCGCCCGAAGCCGGCGGCCTTGTCGCGCGGCTTGGCTCCGCGCCAACCTGCTGGCGCGTCGGTCACGCCAGCACGGGCGTCCAGGGGACGCCGGACATCTGGCGGGTGGAGTTGGCGCGCGGTGAAGCCGTGCGGCGCGTGCTGGTCAGCGCCTGCGACAGGGATGGCCGCATGGCCGCCGCGCCCCGCGCGTCCACGAACAGCGGCAAGGAAATGATGCGCCGGTTTACCCAGTGCTGACAGGCGACAGGCAGGCGCCGCCCTGGCGGAGGCTGTGACGCCGCGCCATGGCGCGCAAGTGCGGCCGCGCCGGTGGTCGCCCGGCGGGTTGGCCAGCGCCGGGGGGCCATGACCGGCCGCTGCCGCGCAGGCGCCGCGCCAGCACGGCCCCCATTGGCCCCAGGACGCGCGGCCCGCGGCAATGACAACAATACCGGATTGACGAACTCCCCTGCCGCTACGCGGCGGCCGTACCCGTATCAGCTGCGATCCGGCCATGCGCGAGGCCGGAGTCATCCGCATGGGTTGGTCCTGCCGCGCCGGACTTTTGTCAGGCGCGCAGGCGATTGCGCCGCCGTGTCTTCCACACGCCGGAAGACAATAAAATATGCAATTGCAAATCGTTTGCAATTGCATATGATCGCAACCGCACCCAAGGCGGCTGAGGCGTCGGGGAAGGGGAGGAGTGAGGCATGCGGGCGGCGAACGGGATGCGGGAGACCATGGAGTCAGGGGGACTGAGGGTGGAAATGGCGCGGTTGGGGCGCACGGTGCTCGTCTGGGGAGCCCTGGCGACGCCGCCTGCTCTGGGCGTGGACGCCGCGCGGGCGGAGGGGCTCGACACCGAGCATCTGTTCGGTTTTGCCGAGGGCTCCGACCTTGGCCAGCCGGGCGAACTGGAGCTGGAAACGGAAACCACGGGTCGTTTTGGCAAGCGCCACGGCGCCTTCTCCGCCGTCGACGCCGCCATCTCCCTGAAGGCGCCGGTTACGCAGAACTTTCGCCTGTCGCCCGGCTTCATCGTGTCGCGCTACGACATTCATGGCGCGCCGGATCAGGTGGACCGGCGCAGCACGGCGCTGGACGGGGCGTTTCTCGACATGCGCGTCCGGCTGCTGGACCGGGCCTCCGGGCCATTCGGCCTGACCTTCGGCGTAACGCCTGGCTTTGGCGGCGTCGAGCCGGGCACGGGCCTGCGCTCACGCGAGTACGGCGCGAGCTTCCGGTTGCTGCTCGACCGTGAGATCATCCCCGGTCAGTTCGTCGCCGCCCTGAACGTCAGCTATGACCTGGGCGTCTCCCGGCCGCACGCCAGCGGCGTTGGTCACGCATCCGGCCTCGACGTTACGGCCGGCCTGTCCTGGCGTCTGGCGCCAGATGTGTTCGTCGGCGCCGAGGCGCGCTACGCCAGGGCCTATGAAGGACTGGGCCTCGACCGTTACGCCGGGCAGGCGCTGTTCGTCGGGCCCACGCTTTACCTGGGGCTCGGATCGCATCTGTGGGCGTCGGTCGCGTGGCATGCCCAGGTCGCCGGCGGCGCCAGCCGCCATGCGGGGCATTTTGATCTGGACCAATTTGAGCGCCATCAGGTGCGTCTGCGCGTTGGCGGCCACTTCTGATTTGCCCATGATCTCCGTGATCTGCGCAGGTCCCGGTCCATGAGGCTGACGCGCGACCGGCCAATCCCCATATAATGGCCTGGCGCATCCCGGCTTTCACTGCCGGGACTGCGGACAGATTTCCAGGAGGTTGACGCCATGTTTTTCGGGCGAAAGAACACCAGCCTGCCGGGCCCGGGCGAAGCCCTGCCCGGTCGCCAGACGCCGCTTCCCACCAGCCAGCGCCATTTCGTCAGCGGCGCCGCGCTGCACGGTCCATGGCCGGGCCTGTCGCAAATCCAGCTTGGCCTTGGCTGCTTCTGGGGCGCCGAGCGGCTGTTCTGGAATTTGCCGGGCGTGGTTGTCACGGCCGTTGGCTATGCGGGCGGCGAGACGCCAAACCCCACGTATGAAGAGGTCTGCTCTGGCATGACAGGCCATACGGAGGTGGTGCTGGTTGTTTATGACGCGGAAAAATTGCCGACGCGCGAATTGCTGGCGACATTTTTTGAGAACCATGACCCGACCCAGGGCATGCGCCAGGGCAATGACGTCGGAACCCAGTATCGCTCGGCGATCTACGCGACAACGCCGGAGCAGCTGGCCGCCGCCCGCGCGGTGCGCGACCAGTACCAGAATGCGCTCGCCGCCGCCGGCTTCGGACCGGTCACCACGGAAATCCGTGAGGCGCCGCCGTTTTACTACGCCGAGGACTATCACCAGCAATATCTGGCGAAAAACCCCGGCGGCTATTGTGGCATTGGCGGCGTCGGCGTTGCCTGTCAGCGCGGCGCGGGCGTCGCGGCTGGCTGACCCCGCCGCAACCGGCCAGCCGTCAGGGCGCCTGCAACACCGCCTGGCAGGCCGGCGGCAGGTCGGCCATGGTCAGGGCGCGCGGCGGCTTGCCCGGCGGGCGCGGTTTGGGGTGCAGCACTTCCGGCCTGAACCACCAGTCCAGCTCCTTGCCGCAGCCGTCGCCGGGCGGCGGCGGCGGCTGGTTACGGCAGGATTCGCCGCTGGTGCAACTCAGGCGGACATGGAAGTGATAGTTGTGGCCCCACGTGGGCCGGATCTTGCGCAGCCACGCCCGGTCGGCGCCGGCGTCGCGGCACAGCGCTTTCTTGATCGCCGGGTTGACGAAAACCCGCGCCACCTGCGGGTTGGAGGCGGCGAGTTTCAGCAACTGCACGTGGCTCGCCGTGTAGGTGCGCGGGTCGATGTCCAGCTTGTCCCTGCGCACCAGGTCGGTGGAGGAAATCTCCTCGCGCTCGGCCGCGGAATAGACGCGATCGGTCATCGGCCGCAGCCAGATGTCCGCCTCGATGCCCAGCTGGTGGGAGGCGTGTCCCGTCAGCATCGGCCCGCCGCGCGGCTGCGCCATGTCGCCGATGAGGATGCCCTGCCAGCCGGTGACGCGCGCGGCGTCGGCGGAGAATTTCTGGAGAAAGCGCACCAGGCGCGGCGTGCCCCAGCTGCGGTTGCGTGAGAGGCGCATCACCTGCCAGGTTTCACCGGTGTTGGTCATCTGCACGCCGCCGGAATAACAGCCGCGCGAGTAGAAGCCGACGGCGTGGCCGGCGCCGGGCGCAGCCGTTGTCACCTGCCCGAACAGCCGCCGCGCCGCGTCCGGCGGCAGGGTTTTCAGGGCCTGGGCGCGCCGGGCGGCTTCCTGGCGCGCGTTTTCCTGGGCCATGGCCGGGCTGGCGATCAGGGCGCACCCGGCAATGGCGAGGCAAATCAGTTGCGTCCACATGCGGAAAAACTCTCACGGTGATGCGGCGCGGACAACCGCGCCCGGAGCGTGCTCGGGAAAAGGGCGTTCTCAGGAAAAGGAAAATCCGATTCGCCTTAAGAAAATGTACCCCGGAGCAGATGGAGACCAGATGGACGGGCGGGCGCGGCTCCGCCGCTGGAAATCGTCGGCCGGAGCATTGCGCATCCCCAGACTGGCCGGTAACGGAGTTGGGCCGAATTCTGATTGAGGCTTGAGGCCCGCATGAGCCTGCTGTCGCCCGCCGTTCTGCCCATCCTGTTGCTGTTGGCCTCCAACGTCTTCATGACGACGGCGTGGTATGGCCATCTGAAATACCCCGGCGCGGCGTTGCCGACGGTGGTGCTGGTTTCCTGGGGCATCGCCCTGCTGGAGTATTGCCTCGCCGTGCCGGCCAACCGCATTGGCCACGCCGTTTACAGCGCCGCCGAGCTCAAGACCATTCAGGAGGTGATCTCCCTTGTGGTCTTCGCCGGCTTTTCGGTCACCGTGCTGGGCGAGCGCCTCACGCTCAATCATGCGGTCGGTTTCGTGCTGATTGCCCTCGGCGCCCTGTTCATTTTCAAGGGGCCGCTATAGGCGCAGGAGGGGGCCTGCAGTTGACATGTCCTACAGCCAGCGCGCCCGCTTGAAACGCAGGTAGAGCAGACCGCACAGGCTGAGGATGATCGTGATCACGACGAAGTAGCCGTACTGGGTCTGCAACTCCGGCATGTTCCTGAAATTCATGCCATAGATGCCAGCGATCGCCGTCGGCACGGCGAGGATCGCCGCCCAGGCGGCGAGTTGGCGGGTGATCTCGCTCTGGCGCTGCTGTTCCAGCAGGTTGCTGGCCTCGAACACCGACGTCAAAATCTCCCGCAGGCTGGCGACCCGGCTTTCCACCCGCGTCACATGATCATGCACGTCGCGAAAATACGGCCGCGATTGCGGATCGATCGACGGCAGATCCAGATGCGCCAGCTTGTTGCATACCTCCGACATCGGGCCGAGTACGCGCTGGAACCGGATCAGCTCGCGGCGCAGGGTGAACAGGCGGCTGACCTCGCTGCGACCGATGAACGAATCGAGCATGCGCTGCTCCATCGCCAGCACCTCTTCCTCGATGCTTTCGACGATCGGTAGATAACCGTCGACGATGAAGTCGAGGATGGCGTGCAGCACGTAGTCCACGCCCTGTTGCAGCAGCGCTGGCGCCGCCTCGAGCTGGCGGCGCAGGTCGGTGTGCGCGCGGGCCGAACCGTGGCGCACGCTGATCAGGTGGTCGCGGCTGACGAAAAAATCCGTCTCGCCATAGGCGATGCGGTCGCCATTCAGGTGCGCCGTTCGCGCCACGACGAAAAGCTGGTCGCCGAACACCTCGACCTTGGGCAGCTGGTGCGCTTTCAGCGCGTCCTCGATGGCGAGGGGATGCAGGGCGTAATTGTCCTGCAACAGCCGCAGTTCATCCTCGGCCGGCTCATGCAGGCCGATCCAGACGAATTCAGAGCGATCGCTGGCGCACGTCGCCGGCTGGTCGAGCGACACGGGCATGACCGGGCGGCCGTGGCGGTAGAGGCAGGCGGCGACGACTGTCATGCGGCTGCATCCGGGCTGACCCGGTCCGGCGCGCGCATCCCCGCGCGGGGCCTCTGCCGGGCTGTCCGGGCCTTGCGATGTCGCGTCATCCGTTCCTTCATGCGCCCGAATCCTTCATGCGCCCGGGTCCTTCATCCGCCCGAGTGTCCGGGAGGCCGGTTGCCTGTTTGTTAAGGCGATCCGGGAAGCGAAGAGCTCCTGGCCTGGAAAACGCGCCAGGCTCATACGGTCTCTGGCGTGCGGTTGGCCTGCGCGCCGTTTCTCAGCGCCCGGAGGACCGAAAACAGCACCTCCGGCCGGAACGGTTTTTCGACCACTGGCGTGTCCGGGAAATCCTGCGGCAGGTGGGCGCGCCCGTAGCCGGAAACGAAGCAGAACGGAATATTGCGCCCCGACAGCGCGATGGCGACCGGATCGACCGGCTTACCGCACAGGTTGCCGTCCAGAACCGCCAGATCGATGGCCTCGGATTTCGCCACCGCGAGCGCGTCGCTGACGGTGGCCGCGATGGCGACGATCTCCGCGCCGGCCTCTTCCAGTTCGGTGCTGAGGTCAAAGGCGATGAGCGGCTCATCCTCGACGACAAGAATGCGGCAGCCGCCAAATCCGTCGTCCTGCGCCTGTTGCGTCGCTGGCGCCCGCGCCGGCGCGGGCGCCGCGTCCACATGGGTGACGCCATCGGACAGGCGGATGGTCCAGATGACCCCAGCGGGACGCCAGTCCACCGAGATGGCGTCGGGATCGGCGCCCGCGCCCGAGCGGATCAGCGTGGAGCCGAAGCCAACGCGTTTGGGCGGGGTGACAGGCGGCCCCCCGCGCTCTTCCCACTGGAGCTCCAGCCCGTCGCCGAGCCGCCGCCAGCTGATCAGAACCTCTCCCGCCGGTGCGGAAAGCGCCCCATATTTGGCCGCGTTGGTGCCCAGCTCATGTAGGCTCAGCGCCATGCGCAGGGTATTTTCGGGAGAAAGCTCCACCTGCGGTCCCCGCAGATGCACGCGCTCCGGGTCCAGCGTGCCGGCCTGGAACTGGTCGTGCACCAGCTGGTCAAGCTGGGTGCTGGACCAGGTCGCGTCAGACAGGATGGCGTGCGCGCGGGACAACGCCTGCAGGCGGCCGCCAAAACTCTGCTCGAAGGCGGTGAGGCTGTCGCTCTGCCGCAGGGTCTGCCGGGCGATGGCCTGGACGTTGGCCAGGGTGTTCTTGATGCGGTGATGGAGTTCGCCGATCAGCAGCGTGCGCACCTTCTCGGACCGGTGGCGTTCGCTGACGTCAAGGATCTGCAGTGATAGCGACAGCTTGCCGGTGATGGGATCACGCAGCACCGAACCGTAGATCTCGCAATGAATGTTGGCGCCGTCCGGTCCCAGGGCGTTGACCTCGGCGGCGTAACGCGGCGGCACGTCGGCCTCCGGCCGCAACCATGCGCGCAGCACGTCCAGCCCTTGCGGCGTCATCCAGGCGATGTCGCTGGCGTGCCGGCCGGCGACGGCCTCGGCGCTGCGCCCGAACATCCGCTCGGCGCCCGCCGACCAGGCCAGGATGGTCAGGGCGCTGTCGATCTCCACATAGGCCAGAGGGGAGTTGTCGGCGTGCGCCTTCAGCCTGGCGATCGCCAGGTCCCGATGGCTGGCGATGGCGCGCAGTTCATCGCGTTGCCGCTCCAGATCGCGCGCCTGCTGGCCGATCCGGAAAAAAACCTCGGCCTTGGATTTGAGCACCAGCGGATCGATGGGCTTGAAAATATAATCCACCGCGCCGGCTTCATAGCCGCGGAACCGGCGGGTGTCGTCGCGCTCGGCCGCCGTGACAAAAATAATGGGAATGCGCCGGGTGCGCTCGGCGCCGCGCATCAGTTCCGCCAGTTCGTAGCCGTTGGTCTCCGGCATGTGCACGTCGAGGAACGCCAGGGCGTAATCGTGCACCAGCATCAGCTCCAGCGCCTCGGGGGCCGACGACGCATGGTGGATTTCCAGACCGTCCCGCCGCAACAGGGCGTCCAGCGCCAGCAGGTTCTCGGCGATGTCATCGACAATCAGGAAGCGGATGGGATCACCGGACATGGGACGCGCCCTCGCTGGCCGTGCGCCGCCAGATGCGCTCCCGTTCATGGAAGGGCGCCCAGGCGGCGGCGGATGCGGAGAAACGGAGCGTTTCGTGGGCGCCCAGACCGAGAAAGCCGCCGCGCACCAGGGCGTCCGAAAACAGGCCCAGCGCCCGGTCCTGGAGCGCAGCGTTGAAGTAAATCAGGACGTTACGGCAGGACACCAGATGCACCTCGGAAAAAACCTGGTCTGTCGCGAGATTATGCTCGGAAAACACCGTCCGGCTTCGCAGGCTCCGGTCGAAAACCGCGTGACCATAGCCCGCCGTATAGTAGTCGGAAAGAGAGGCTTTCCCACCCGCCTGCTGATAGTTGGTAGAGAAGCCGGAAAGCCGGTCGATGTCATAAATCCCCGCCGACGCCCGGTTCAGCGCGCGGCGGTTGATCTCGGTTGCGTAAAATAACGTGCGCCCGAACAGTCCCTCTTCCTGAAACAGGATGGCGAGCGAATAGAGCTCCTCGCCATTGGCGCAACCGGCCACCCAGACCTTCAGCGACGGGAAGGTCCGCAGGTGCGGGATGACCTCCTCGCGCAGGGCCAGATAGTAACCGGGATCGCGGAACAGCTCGCTCACCTGCACGGTCATGGCGTCGAGCACTTCCGGCAGCACCGCCGGTTCATGCAGCACCCGCTTCTGCAGGTCGGAGAGGGTGTCGCAACCGAGCCGCTCGCGCGCCAGCTCTGCCCGCCGCAGCAGCGAGGCGCGGGAGTAGGAGCGGAAGTCATAGTGATAGCGCCTGTAAAGCGCCTCCAGAAACAGCTCCAGCTCCACCGGCTCCACCGGCGGCGCCGTCATTGGCCCGGTGCTCATCGCGACATCCACACGCGGGTCAGCGACAGCAGCTTGTCGACGTCAATGGGTTTGGGAATATAGTCATTGGCGCCGGCGGCGAGGCAGATATTCTGATCCTCGGTCATCGCCTTGGCCGTCAGCATGATGATCGGCAGGTTGGCCCAGCGCTCCATGCTCCGGATCTCCCGGGTCGCCGTCAGGCCGTCCATTTCCGGCATCATCACGTCCATCAGCACCAGATCGACCCCCGGCGCCGCCCCGTCCGCGACGCGGCCGAGCGCCTCCAGCGCTTCCCGGCCATTGCGGGCCACCTGCACCTCCACCCCGTGCGGCTCGAAGATGCCGGTGAGGGCGTAGACATTGCGGATGTCGTCCTCCACCACCAGGATCCGCCGTCCTTCCAGGATGGCGTCACGGTTGAGGGCGACCTTCAGCATTTCCCGCTGACGCTCCGGCAGCCCCGCCACCACCTGGTGGAGGAACAGCGTAACCTCATCGATCAGCCGCTCCGGCGATTTGGCGCCCTTGATGATGATGGAGCGCGAATAGCGCCGCAGCCGCAGTTCCTCCATTTCGCTAAGGATGCGGGCCGTATAGACGATCACCGGCGGAAAGGACGCGGCTTCATCGGCGTCGAGCTGTTCGAGCACGTCGAAGCCGGATGCGTCAGGCAGCGTCATGTCGAGCACGATGCAATCAAACGTGCCGGCGCGGCATGCGCTCATTGCTTCGGCCGCTGTCGCCGCGCCGACGGTTTCCACGTCGTCGCTGGCCAGCAGCGCCTTGAGACCGGCAAGCTGCGCCGGATCATCCTCGACGATCAGGACGCGCCGCGTCCGCTGCTCCAGCCGCCCGTCGAGGCGCTGGATGGTCTGCGCCAGCTCCTCCCTGTCGACCGGTTTGAGCAGATAGCTCATGGCGCCCTGGGCCATCGCCTCGCGCATGTAGTCGCCCGCCGACACCACATGAATGGGAATGTGGCGGGTCTGGATATTGCGCTTCAGCCGGTCCAGGACCGAAAGGCCCGAATGGTCAGGCAGGCCGACGTCCAGAACGATGGCCTGGGGCAGGTAGCGTTGCGCTGCGTTCACCGCGTCCTCGGCGCGATCGACGACGATGCAACGGAATTCGAGCTCGCGCACCAGGTCGAGCAGGATGCGCGCGAAGGCCGGATCGTCCTCGACCACCAGCATGACGCGATCGCTGTCCCGGATGAGGGCGCGATCGTCCTCCACGCCGGGCATGCCGCCGATCGCGCTGCTGTCGTCCGGCGCGGGTTCGCGGGCGGCCGCCGGGAGCTGTGCTGGCGGCGGCTCCTCCGCGGCGGTGAGGCGCCGGCGCGCCGGGCTGTTCTCCGGGAAGCGCCGCGGCAGGAACAGCGTGAAAACACTGCCGGCTCCCGGCGTGCTTTCCAGGGTGATGCGCCCGCCCAGGAGATCGGCAAGCTCGCGCGAGATCGACAGCCCAAGCCCGGTGCCGCCATAGCGCCGCGAAATGGCGCCGTCGGCCTGGCGGAAGGCCTCGAACACGCCGGGCTGGTCCGTGTCCCGGATGCCGATGCCCGTATCGTGCACGGCAAACGCCACGCCGTCGTCGACGGCGGCGACGCGCAGCGACACGCTGCCCGCATGGGTGAACTTGATGGCGTTTGACAGGAAGTTGCGCAGAATCTGCTCCAGCCGGGCCGGATCCGTTTCAATGGCCTCGATCTCGCCAGCCACGTCGGCTTCCAGGAGAAGGCCCTTGCTCTTCGCCTGCGCCTCAAAGCCGCGCAGCAGTTTGTTGGCGACCGTCCGGGGAGAAACCTGCGTCGGGGAAACGTCGAGCTTGCCCGCCTCGATCTTGGAGAGATCAAGAATGTCATTGATCAGCGTCAGCAGATCCTGACCGGCGCCGGTGATGGTTTCAGCCCATTTCACCTGTTCGCTGGACAGGTTGCCGGTGCGGTTTTCTCCAAGCAGCCGGGCCATGATCAGCAACGCGTTCAGCGGCGTCCGCAATTCGTGCGACATGTTGGCGACAAACTCGGACTTGTAGCGGCTTTCCTGCGTCAGCTGGTCCGCCTGGTCCGCCAGCTGGCGCCGGGAGCGCGCGAGGGCGTCGCGCTGCTCTTCCAGTTGCTGCGCCTGGGTTTCGAGACGCGCATTGCGCTCTTCCAGCTCAGCCTGCTGGTGCTCAAGCTGTTCGCGGTGCTGCTCCAGCAACTGGGTCTGCTCTTCGAGCTCTTCGTTGGAGGCCGCCAGCTCCTCCGTATGGCTGCGCAATTCCTCCGCCTGCCGGCGGGTTTCCTCCAGCAGTTCCTGCAGTTGCTTGCGGTAACGGGCGGAGCTCAGGGCCATGCCGATCCGCTCTGGCGTGTTTTCCAGTAACCGGCGAACGCGCCTGCCTGGCTCCGCGTCAAAACCCAACTCAAGGACGCCATTGACCTGGGCGCCGTCGCGGGTGGGCGCGATGACGCTCCAGGGCGTGCTTCCGCGCATCAGGCCGGAGCTCCACGCCAGCCTGGCCTCGCCATCGCCCTGGATGTCGATGAGCGCGTTGCTGTCAATCGCGCGCCACAGATGGCCCACGCCCGGTTGCACCTCGGAAGGAAGCCGCGTGGTCTCCGCGCCCCAACTGGCGATGAGCTGCAATCCGGTGGCCGACCGCGCGTAGATCACGCCGGCGCGGGCGCGCGTGAACTGGCAAAGGGCGGCCAGAAATTTTTCTCCAGCCTGTTCGGCGGTAAGGTCGCCCATCAGCGCCTCCGCCGCCCGTACCTGTCCTGTTTGCAGCCAGGCCCATTCTGCGGTGACCCGCCGGCCGCGGATCAGGAAAAAGCCGGTGACGCCCATTGTCACCATCATCAGCCCGCCCATCGTCCGGTTGATGAGCGCCGTCTGGGCGTCAACGCCGCCAGCGTGGGAGAGGAAGAAACCGGCGGCGATGGCGACCAGGATCAGGGCGGTGACGGCGGGCGCGATATACGCGCGGGTCGCCAGGAAGGTGATGGCGAGAGGAATGGCATATAGCGCCCAGATGGACATGCCGAGGGGAACCTCGATGTCCACCAGAAACGTCATCGCGACGGCCACAAGCGACGCGATCGTGATTGTCAGATTTTTCCGGTAGGTCAAGCGCTGGTCTCACACACGATTCACGACGGGTAACCCTGCCCGATGCGGCTGCTCCGGTCACCCCGGGAAATTGGGAGGCGCCGCGCATTTGATGGCGCCGGAAGGCGAAGCGGCCGCCCGTCCGGCTGGCGCAGGGCCCAAGGTGGCAGGGCCCAAGACTGGCAGGGCCCAAGTGGCAGGGCCCAAGACTGGCAGGGCCCATGAACAGATCGCTTCGTCATGGCCCCTGTTGACATATCAGACCTTATTACGCGGCCAAGAATCTCACCGCATGACAACGATCGCCATGAACATAAGTTCCGTCCCCGGGGGAACAAATGGAAGAGAGCAGCGTTCGTTATGCTGCAGGCCATCACACAACAGCCATCACACAGGCGCCGCTCCGGGGCAGGAGCCCGTTCGGGAGCCGGCGTGCGAGACATATAGCGGAATACAGCAATGGTTTTTGGGAACAGAAGCGCCCATGGGCGGCGGCGCCATGAATAGCCAGCGGCTTGAGGACGACAACCACGGCGGCAGCGACAGCGCGAGCGCATCCCGGCTGCAGTGCGGCGCCCTGGACGCGGCGGCCGTGGCCGCTGCGGGGCAGGCGATCGGCCTGCAATTGCGGGCTGTCTATGGCGACGCGGTGCGCGAACCGGTTCCCGAGCGGTTGTTGAAGCTGCTTGGAAAGCTGGACAAGGCCTGAGAACGGCCCTGTGGACCAGGCGCAACGTGGCGTCGGCCAATGAGGGTTGCGCGGCTGCGGACCAGACGAGCCGCCAGTGAACGGCGCCGACGCATGCTCCCGCGCCCGCTGCGGTCCGCCATTCCTGTACGCTGGGGGGACGTCTTTGTTCCGCCCGACGGTCCGGCGAAGCCCCCGCCGTGACGCGCGGACAAGCCGGTGGCGCCCGTCGCCGCCAGCCGCGTCGGGGAGGACGGTTGCGATAGCTCGTGACGCAACTGTGAGGTGGGGTTACGCCTTGACCGGCTCCTGGAACAGGCGCAGCCTCAAGGGGGTTTTGCTGGCCATCCCGCCGGCGCGTTTCCCTGACAGGAGCTTTACATGCAACGAATGCCAAAGCGTGTTGGTCAAACTCCCCTGAGCGGCGCGCTCCCCGGAAGGGCAGGGTTGGCGCTCGCCGCCGTCGCCGGGGCCGCCCTGCTGTCCGCGTGTCAGACCACGACGCCCGCGCCCACAGGCAATTTGCTGACCGCCGCCGGGTTCACCATGAAGGTGGCCGATACGCCGGCCCGGCAAGCCAAGCTGGCGGCGATTCCGTCAGGCAGGCTGATCGCCAGGACGGTGAAGGGCAAGAACATGTATGTCTTCGCTGATCCAAAGGGCTGCAACTGCGTTTATGTGGGCGATGAGGCCGCGTACCAGAATTACAGGCAATTGGGACGTAATCGCTCCGTCCCATCCGACCGGATGCTCGTCGCCGAAATGAACGCCGAGAACAGCTGGGATTTCAATTCGATCGGCCCAGGCCCAAACTGGTAAATCAACCAGACTGGTCAACAACCGGCATTCCCGGGCGCGCCAGGCTCCAACGGCGTATCTTTATGCGGACGGGCGCGTGAACCGGTCCCGGCGGCTTCCCGCCGGGCTAACCGCCCGTCCCTGGTTCCAGCTGGCGGCGCCGGGCTTCCAGGCCTTGCGTCTGGATCGCCGCATGACTTGAAGCGCCGCCAGGGACGCGACCGCAAAACATCTCCAGCCCCGCCATCACGATCAGTCGCCATCGCCATGCGCATTGTTGATGGACCCCCATGATCCTGGGCAGGTCTGTCGATAAAAGGCCGCGCGATGACGCCGGCGCGCGAAGCAGTCCGGCATGCTTCGTACATCCATGGCCTTTTCATAAATTCTACCAGTAATGTGACGGATCGCGGTTTCTGCTGTGACGACGGGCTGAAGCTGTCCGCGGCAGGCTCCCGGAGCACGGCGCTGCGCGGGAAGCCGTCAGAATTCCTATGATTTTTTTATGGAATGGCCGTGGCGCCCGACTCGCAAATTTATGCGGGACGCGTGCATGGTTCATGCACAGGTCGAAGGCCGCGGCGTCATGCAAGCGGGTGTCCTGGCGTATTTTCCGGGAAGCTGAAGCCCCGCTTTCCGTAAGGAAAATGCGCCAGATTAAAGAGAAGTCGCATTCTTTTTGATCCGGCCTTCACCGGGACGCGCCAGAAGATGGCCGGATAACTGTCATAACCGGGATAACCGTCATGGATGTTGCTGTGCTTGCCATTGGCCTCGGATTCTTTCTGCTGATGTTCGGTTATGTCCGCGTGTGTGAAAAACTCTGAGAGGCGGAGATCATGTCGGTTGACTATGTGGCTGGCGCCGTCGTCGCCATGTTCATCTCTGTTTATCTGCTATACGCGCTGGCGCGGCTGGAGAAGTTCTGACGTTTATTTCATGACTGCAACTGTAGCCCTGACCTCGCATGGCCGAACGCGCCTTGCGACGGCGCCTTTGCGCCCGCCAGCGGTCCGGTGGCGCGCCCATAGGCGCCGCCAGCGTTGTCCGTTGCATTGACCGGGAGCATTCCCATGACTGTCCATGGACTTGTTCAGATATTCATCGTGCTTGGGCTCGCGCTCGCGCTGGTCAGGCCGCTGGGCGGCTATATAACCCGCGTCATGACGGGCGAACGCACGTTACTGTCCGGTATTGTCGGCCCCGTTGAGCGCGGCCTGTACCGCGTTGCCGGCGTCGACAGTGAAAAGGAACAGCATTGGACAGCTTATCTTGGCGCCATGCTGCTGTTCAATCTCGCCGGTTTCCTGCTGCTCTACCTGTTGCAACGGGTGCAGGCGGCGCTGCCGCTGAACCCGGCCGGCGTGGGCAACGTCAGCCCCGATTCCGCCTTCAACACCGCCGTCAGCTTCATGACCAACACCAATTGGCAGGGGTACGCCGGCGAGAGCGCCATGAGCTATCTGACGCAGATGCTCGGCATGACCGTGCAGAATTTTGTGTCCGCCGCGGTTGGCATGGCCGGCGCGATGGCGATCATCCGTGGTTTCGCGCGTTCGTCGGCCTCCACGGTTGGCAATTTCTGGGTCGATCTGACCCGGGCGACGCTCCATGTCCTGCTGCCGCTCTGTGTCGTGGGCGCGCTTGTGCTGGTCTGGCAGGGGACGCCGCAAAATCTCAATTCCTATACGGTCGCCACCACCCTGGAAGGCGCGCGGCAGACCATCGCCCAGGGGCCGGTGGCCTCCCAGATGATCATCAAGCATCTGGGGACCAATGGCGGCGGATTTTTTAACGCCAATTCGGCGCATCCGTTCGAAAACCCGACGGCGCTGACAAATCTGCTGCACCTGCTGGCGATCTGTTCTGTCTCTTTCGCCATGCTCAATGTTTTCGGCAGGATGGTCGGCGCGGGGCGCCACGGCTGGGTGCTGCTTGGCGTCATCATGACCCTGATCATCGCCGGCGTCGCCGTGGTGTACTGGGCCGAGGCCTCCGGCAATCCGCTGGTGCAGGCGCTGGGCGTCAGCGGCGGCAACATGGAGGGCAAGGAAACCCGGTTTGGCCTGGCGCTGTCGTCCCTGTTCGCCGTCGTGACGACCTCCGCCTCCACCGGCGCCGTCAACACGATGCATGACAGCCTGACGCCGCTGGGCGGCCTGGTTCCCCTGTTCAACATGCAGCTCCCGCCGCTGGGCGGCATTGGCGCCGGCGTTTATGGCGTGTTGATCTTCGCCATTCTGGCGGTGTTCATCGCCGGGCTGATGGTTGGCCGCACGCCGGAATATCTTGGCAAGAAGATCGAGGCGAAAGAGGTCAAGATGTGCATCCTGGCGGTGCTTGGCCCGTCCGCCGCCATTCTGGCGTTGACGGCGATCGCGGTCGTGACCCCGGCCGGGCTCGCCGGCATCCAGAATGCCGGCCCCCATGGTTTCAGCGAGGTGCTCTACGCCTTCACCTCCGGCGCCAACAACAATGGCAGCGCTTTCGCCGGGTTGAGCGCCAACACGCCATTTTACAACATCACGATTGGCCTCGCGATGCTGGCGGGACGCTTCCTGCTGATCATCCCGGTGCTGGCGATCGCCGGTTCGCTCGCCGCCAGGACCACCGTTCCGGCCTCGGCCGGCGCGCTGCCGACGACCGGGCCGCTGTTCGTCATGCTGGTGATTGGCGTGACGCTTGTCGTCGGCGGCCTGACGTTTTTCCCGGCGCTGGCGCTGGGGCCGGTGGTCGAGCACTTCGCCATGCTGGCCGGCCAGACATTTTGAACCGGGCGCGCCGGGCGTGTCCGCCGCCGGCAACCGCCGCCACCGGCAAGGCGTCTTGCTGCTGCCCTGGCGGGGCGGGCGCGCGCTGGCGGCGACCCTTCCCTTCGAATGAGCGCCTGGCAGGCGCGGCCTGCGGCGACAGAATTCGCTGGAGCTTTTCATGAGCCACTCCAAACCCGCGCGTATGCTGGATGCAGGCGTCCTCGCGCCCGCCCTGGGCGACGCCTTCCGGAAACTTCACCCGCGTCGTCTCGCCCGCAATCCGGTGATGTTTGTCGTCGCCGTCGTCTCCGTGCTGACCACGGCGCTGCTGCTCAGGGATGTCCTGCGCGGCGCGGCGGACACCGGCTTTTCGTTGCAGATCGCCATCTGGCTATGGTTCACCGTGCTGTTCGCCAATTTCGCCGAGGCGGTGGCGGAGGGGCGCGGCAAGGCCCAGGCGGCCAGCCTGCGCCAGGCCAGGTCCGACACCCAGGCGAAGCTGCTGGCGGCCGCAGACAGCGGCGAGCATGTGATGGTCTCCGGCGAAAGCCTGAAGGTCGGCGATATCGTCCTCGTGGAGGCCGGCGACATCATTCCCTCGGACGGTGAGGTGATCGCGGGCGCGGCCTCCGTCAATGAGGCGGCGATCACGGGGGAATCGGCGCCGGTGATCCGCGAGTCCGGCGGCGACCGCTCGGCGGTCACGGGCGGCTCCCAGGTGCTGTCGGACTGGATCAGGGTGCGCGTCACCGCCGCCGCCGGCGCGACCTTCATCGACAGGATGATCGCGCTGGTGGAAGGCGCAGAACGGCAGAAAACCCCGAACGAAATCGCGTTGAACATCCTGCTCGCCGGCCTGACGCTGATCTTCGTGCTGGCCGTGGTCACCATTCCGGCCTTCGCCAGCCTGGCGGGCGGGGCCATTCCGGTCGTCGTGCTCGTGGCGCTGTTCGTCACGCTGATCCCGACCACCATCGGCGCGCTGCTGTCGGCCATTGGCATCGCCGGCATGGACCGGCTGGTGCGCTTCAATGTGCTGGCCATGTCGGGCCGGGCGGTCGAGGCCGCCGGCGATGTCGACACCCTGCTGCTCGACAAGACCGGCACCATCACGCTCGGCAACCGCCAGGCCTGCGCGTTCCGCCCGGTAAGCGGCGTGACGGAACTGGAGCTGGCGACAGCCGCGCAACTGGCGTCGCTCGCCGACGAAACTCCCGAGGGCCGTTCGATCGTCATTCTTGCCAAGGATCAGTACGGCTTGCGCGCTGAGGACGCCAGCGGCGTTCACGCCAGCTTTGTGCCCTTCACCGCCCAGACACGGATGAGCGGCGTTGATCTGGACGGCGCGTCCATCCGCAAGGGCGCGGTCGACGCGGTGCTGCAGCATATCGAACAGGCCCGTGAGACGGACGGCGGCGGGGATACGGCCGGACGGATCCGGGAGGCCCGGGCCATCGCCGACGGCGTCGCCAAAGAGGGCGGCACGCCGCTGGCGGTGGCGCGCAACGGCCGGCTGCTCGGGGTGGTCTACCTCAAGGACGTCGTCAAGGGCGGCATTCGCGAGCGTTTCGCCGAGTTGCGGCGCATGGGCATCCGCACGGTGATGATCACCGGCGACAATCCGGTGACCGCCGCGGCGATCGCGGCGGAGGCGGGCGTTGATGATTTCCTGGCCCAGGCAACGCCCGAAAACAAACTGTCGCTGATCCGCGAGGAGCAGGCGAAGGGCAAGCTGGTCGCCATGTGCGGCGACGGAACCAATGACGCTCCGGCGCTGGCCCAGGCAGACGTGGGCGTCGCCATGAACACCGGCACGGTCGCGGCGCGCGAGGCCGGCAACATGGTCGATCTCGACAGCGATCCGACCAAGCTCATCGAGATTGTTGGCATCGGCAAGCAACTGCTCATGACGCGCGGCGCCCTGACCACGTTTTCGATCGCCAATGACATCGCCAAATATTTCGCCATCATCCCCGCGATGTTCCTGGCGTTCTATCCGCAACTCGGCGCCTTGAACATCATGGGCCTTTCGACGCCGCAAAGCGCCATTCTCGCCGCCATCATCTTCAACGCCCTGATCATCATCGCGCTCATTCCGCTGGCGCTCAGGGGCGTCCGCTACCGCGCGGTCGGCGCCGGCGCGCTCCTGTCGCGCAATCTGCTCATTTATGGTCTCGGCGGCGTCGTGGCGCCATTCGTCGGCATCAAGCTCATCGACATGGCCATCACGGCCGTTGGTCTGGCCTGAGGAGGCGCAGCCATGCTCACCCATATCCGTCCGGCGATCGTCATGATCATCGCTTTCACCATCCTCACCGGCCTGGTCTACCCCCTTGCCGTCACCGGCGTCGCCCAGACGCTGTTTCCGCGCCAGGCCAACGGCAGTCTGATCATGCGCGACGGCAAGATCATCGGCTCGGCGCTGATCGGCCAGAACTTCGCCGCAGCCGGTTATTTTCACGGCCGCCCGTCGGCGGCGGGCCAGGGCTATGACGCCGCAGCCTCGGGCGGCTCCAACCTCGGCCCGACCAGCGCGGCCCTGATCAGGCGGGTGGAGAGCGAGGCGCGCCGGCTGCGGGCGGAAAACCCGTCCGCTGTCGTTCCTGGCCGCATTTCTGGCGATGTTCCTGGAGACGTTCCCGGGGATCTGGCGACCGCCTCCGCCAGCGGCCTCGATCCGCACATCTCGCCGGACGCCGCGCGCTTCCAGGCCGCGCGCGTTGCGAAGGCGCGCCATATGGATGAGCGTGCGGTGCGGGCGTTGATTGAGGCCCATATCGAAAAACCTGTGTCTGGCGTCCTTGGCGAGCCTGTCGTCAATGTGCTGGGGTTGAACCTTGCGCTGGACGGCGCGTCGGGCGGCTGACCCGGCGTCGCGATGGGCGCCGCGCCGATGAATGTGGGAGCAGCCAGTGCCAGAGGAACCAGCGCGCAAGCGACGCCCGTCCCCGGACGCCCTGCTTGACAGGGCCGGCGGCGACGGGCGGGGGAGGCTGAAGATATTCCTCGGCGCGGCGCCTGGCGTCGGCAAGACCTATGAAATGCTGCTGGCCGGCCGGGCCCACGCCGCCGATGGCGTCGACGTGGTGATTGGCGTTGTCGAGACGCACGGGCGCAAGGAAACCGAAGCCCTGCTTGATGGCTTCGAGATCATTCCGCGCAGGCAGGCCGAGCATCGCGGCCATGCGCTGGACGAGATGGATATCGACGCCATTCTGGCGCGGCGTCCGCAGCTGGCGCTGGTCGATGAGCTCGCCCACAGCAACGCGCCGGGCAGCCGGCATCCCAGGCGCTACCTGGATGTCGAGGAGCTTCTGGCGCGTGGGATCGACGTTTACGCCACGCTGAATATCCAGCACGTGGAAAGCCTGAACGATGTGGTGGCGCAGATCACCCGCATCCGCGTGCGCGAAACCGTGCCGGATTCCATTATCGACCGCGCTGACGACATCGAGATCATCGACATCACCCCCGACGACCTGATCCGCCGCCTGAAAGAGGGCAAGGTCTATCTGCCGTCGGTGGCAAAGCGCGCCATCGCCAATTACTTCTCGCCAGGCAACCTGACCGCCCTGCGCGAGCTTGCCCTGCGACGCACCGCCCAGCGGGTTGACGACCAGCTGGTCAACCACATGCAGGCGCACGCCATTCCCGGCCCCTGGTCGGCTGGCGAACGCGTGCTGGTTTGCATCAGCGAACGCAGCGGCGGCGAGGCGCTGGTGCGCTACGGCCGGCGTCAGGCCGAGCGGTTGCGCGCCCCATGGGCGGCGCTGCACGTGGAGACCAGCCGCGAGAGCCGTCTCACCGAGGACGGCAAGGATGTGATCGCGGCGGCGATGCGGCTCGCCGGCCAGCTGGGCGCCGAAACGGCCACGCTGCCCGGCGACAATGTCGCCCAGGAAATCCTCGATTACGCGACGACGAACAATTTCGCCCACATTATCGTTGGCAAACCCCGGACGCCGCTCTGGCGGGAGCTCTTCACCGGTTCTGTTTCAGGCGAACTGGTGCGTTCGGCGTCATCGGTCAATGTCCATGTCATATCGACCGGCCCGGAAAACGCCGCCGCCAGCGCGGGCCGGGCGGGCGTCGCCGGACGCCGACGCATGGATGTCGCGCCCTTCCTGTGGAGCGCCGCCTTTGTGATGGCCGCCGTTGGCGTCGGCCTGGCGCTGCTGCAGTTCCTTGATGTGCGCAATATCGGCCTGGTGTTCCTGATGGCGGTGCTGGCGTCCGCCCTGAAGGGCGGTCTGTGGCCGGCCCTGTCCGGTTCGGTATTCGCCGCCCTGGCCTTCAACTTCTTCTTTCTCCCACCGCTTTATACGCTCGATATTGGCGACCCCGAGAGCATCCTGGCGCTCGGCTTCTTTCTGTGCGTCGCGGTCATCGCCAGCAATCTGGTGGGCCGGGTGCAGCGCCAGGCCCTGGCCGCGCGCAATCGCGCCCGAACCACTGAAGGGCTGTTCTTGTTCAGCCGCAAGCTCTCGGGCGCCGCGACGCTGGATGATGTGCTGTGGGCGACGTCTTTCCAGATGGCATCAATGCTGCAGGTGCGGGTGGTGGCGCTGCTGCCCCGGGACGGCGCCCTGGAGGTGCGGGCGGGCTATCCGCCCGACGACACCCTGGGCGAAGCGGACCTGGCCGCCGCCCAGTGGGCGTGGGAGCATAACCGGCCCGCGGGCCGCGGCGCCGACACCTTGCCTGGCGCGCGCCGGCTTTACCTGCCGCTGACCACGGGCAGGAGCCGCCCCGGCGTCATTGGCCTCGACAATGACCGGCATGGGCCGGTGCTGACGCCTGGCCAGCAACGGCTGTTCGACACCCTGGCGGATCAGGCGGCGCTGGCCATCGACCGCATCCAGCTTGTCGCGGACGTCGACAACGCGCGGCTGGCGGCCGAGGCCGACCGGTTGCGCTCGGCGCTGCTCACGTCGCTGTCGCACGATCTGCGCACGCCGCTGGCCTCAATTCTCGGCTCGGCCACCACATTGAAGGAGTATGGCGGCGCCATCGCCGCGCCGGCCCGTGATGACCTGCTCGCCACCATCGTCGAGGAGGCTGAGCGGCTGAACCGCTTTATCGCCAACCTGCTTGACATGATGCGGCTGGAATCCGGAGCGCTTGGCGCCGCCGCGTCGCTCAACGACATCGGCGACATCATTGGCAGCGCCCTGCGCCGCGCCAGCAAGATTCTGGCCCGCCACCAGGTTGAGGCGTCGGTTCCGGAAGACCTGCCGATGGCGCGGCTTGACCCGGTGCTGCTGGAGCAGGTGTTGTTCAACCTGCTGGATAACGCGCGCAAATACGCCCCCGCCGGATCGAAAGTGACCGTGCGCGCCAGCCGGGATGCGAACACCGTGCAGCTGGAGGTGATGGACGAGGGGCCAGGCATTCCGGCGGACGATCTGGAGCGGATCTTCGACCATTTCTACCGGGTGCAACGGCGCGACCACGTGCGGGCGGGAACGGGACTTGGCCTGTCGGTCTGCAAGGGCTTTGTCGAGGCGATGGGCGGCGCCATTATCGCCAGCAACCGCACCGGGCGGTCCGGCGCCATCTTCACCCTGCGTTTTCCGGCGGCCGCCGAACCCGCCGGTCTGGATGCGAAAGCATGAGCACGCGCGCTGTCAGGATCCTTGTCGTGGATGATGAGCCGGCCATCCGCCGCCTGCTGCGGGTCGGGTTGTCTGCGGAGGGGCACGTGATCGCGGAAGCGGCGAACGCCGCCGAGGCTGAACAACACGTCGGGGAGGGTCAACCCGATCTGGTCGTGCTTGATCTGGGCCTGCCGGATAAATCCGGTCTGGAGCTGTTGCAGCTCTGGCGCGCCGCCGGCGTTGAGGCGCCAGTGATCATCCTGTCCAGCCGCAGCGATGAGGTCGGGATCGTCGCGGCGCTCGAACTGGGCGCGGACGATTATCTCGTCAAGCCGTTTGGCATGCGGGAGCTGGCGGCGCGCATCCGCGTCGCGCTCCGGCACAAATTGCAGCAGCAGGGCGAACGTCCGCTGTTTCAGGCTGGCGATCTCATGGTCGATCTGGTCAAGCGCATCGTGCGCGTCAGGGGCCAGGAGGTGAAACTGTCGCCGAAGGAATACGACATCCTGCGTATGCTGGTGCAGCACGCCGGCAAGGTTCTGACCCACCAGCATATCCTGCGACAGGTTTGGGGCGGCGTCGCCGATGTCCAGTACCTGCGCGTCTATGTGCGCCAGCTGCGGCGGAAGATCGAGCAAACGCCCGACCAGCCGCAGTACATCCTCACCGAAACAGGCGTTGGCTACCGGCTGCGCGAGGCCGACCCCTGAGCGCTGGCCGGAAACTGCCGGGCAGCCCGGGTCCGGGCTTTTCGCGCGCTGCATGGCGCCGTCAATTCCGCCGGCGTCATGGAACGCCAGGCGCGCTTCGTATGGAATGCGACGTCTGCCTGACCCGGCGCATTTTCTTCATGAGGGTTCATACGGAAGGTTACGGCGCAGGGAAAATCCCCGCGCAAACCTTCGCCAAACTTCGGTTGCCGGATCGCCCAGGCCCAAGGTTTCCCTGAAATGCCAGGGGCTTCCACACGCCTTCGCCAGCGGCGCGCGCGTGTGCGCGCGCCGGGTTGATGACGGCCAGCTGCCGGTTAGCGCCAGTTTTCCTTGACGGTTTCCATAAGGTTCCTGCTCTTGTGCGCCTTGCAGTGCTCAACAACCTTTTCCAGATTCCGCCTGGCGTAGCGTTCATCCACATTGGTCAGGTTCTTTGAGGACATGAACCAGCCGCCCATCCACGAGGATATGAGCAATTGTTCATCCGGGCTGGCGCCAAGATACTCGCCGCACGTAATCTGCGCCGCGTTGATGTCAGCGGGGCCGCCCTTCGCCGTGCGCCCGTCCTGAATGGCGCCCTCGATGCGGCCCATGACGTTGCCTGACTTGTTCCAGCTGCACCAATCCTTGATGGTGGCGACGTTTTTGCGGTGCGCTTCCAGATTGATGACCGTATTGTCGCTACGCTGGTTGAACCAGCCGCTCATCCATGCCGCCGCGCTTTGCGCCGCCGCCGGGTCCATGGCGTTATAGTCGGCGCAGGTCACCTTGGACATGTCATAGGTGACCTGGGCGTGCGCCGGCGCGCACAAAGCAACAACGCCAAGCAGCGTCAACAGAAGGGTTTTCTTCATTTCCACTCTCTCCCTACAGTAAACAGGTATGCGATGCAGGCGGTGAGGCGCGTCTGTCCGGCGCGAGGGGGCCGGGCCGGATGTCCCAGGGCCGCACGTCTCAGGAGCCGGGCGTCCCATGAGCAGGAAGGCTCGCGAAGCGCCGGGCCGGAACCGGGCGGGGCGCCATGTACCTGCGGCTCCGCTCCATGGTCTGAAGCATCGATGTGAAACCATCGTCGATGCAGGCAAGGCCGAAGACATGAATGATCACGTTCAGCAGGATCAGGGGCAAACTCCAGGCCCAGTCGACGCTCCATGGCGTCTCATCCAGAGAAGTCATCTTGTCGCCCTGTTCTGGCCGGCGCCGGCGTTTCCTCGGACCGTGACGTCAGAACGCTGGCGCCAGAGCCTGAACTCCAGCACGCATAGCAGGAAGGTTCCGGCAAAAATTGCCATTCCGCGCCAAACCGGTGACCTTGATCTGTTGGCGCATGGACGGAGCTTCCACCTGCCGCGTCGCTACGCCCGTCTGTCGATGGCCGCGTGATTGGGCATGGCGCCACAGTCGCCCGGAGCTTGCGGTGTGGCGCATCAACTGGCGTCGACGGGGCGAAGAAGTGGTTGCTGATATGTGGTATCTATAGCGTTGATTTTTAATATAAATTGAAATTATATTGATATGTTCATGGTGATTTCTGAAAATCTGGCCGACGTCTGGCGGTACGTCATGTTTTCAGAGGGGCGCGGTTCGCGTGAATGCAGAGGAAAAGCGCGGGAGATGGGGGGTGAGGCGGACCGTCGTGGGAAAAGTCCGTCTGCGTTCGCGCGAACTCTGGCGTGAAACGCGGTCCGGTTGCGTTCGGCATGATAGCGGCAGGCAAGGTTCCGCATACGCCGCATTGCACTTTGGTCGGGTTGACGGCGTCTGCAACATTGATCCAGTTTTCGGTGACAATAATTTTTACAGGGGACGGAAATGCGCAAGATGGCGATTGGCGTTGCGGTCGCGACGCTCCTGGCCCTCGGGCCAGCTGTGGCCCAGGAAACCGTCAAGCTGGGCTATATTGATCCGCTCTCGGGTGGCGGCGCGTCGGTTGGCGAGGTTGGGCTGAAGCACTTCCAGTGGCTGGCGGAGCAGGTGAACGCCAGGGGCGGCCTGAACGGCAAGAAGCTCGAAGTCCTGGCCTTTGACAGCAAGACCAACCCTCAGGAAGCGGTGATCCAGGCGCAGAAGGCGATTGACGCCGGCGCCCGCATTCTCACCCAGGGCAACGCCTCGTCTGTCGCGGCGGCGCTGTCTGACTTTGTCACCAAATACAACGAACGCAACCCCGGCAAGGAAGTCCTGTACTTCAACTATGCGGCGATTGACGATTCGTTGACCAATGACAAGTGCTCGTACTGGCATTTTCGTTGGGATGCATCGGCCAGCGTCAAGATGGCGGCGATCAGCAATTATCTGAAGAACCAGCCTGAGGTTAAGAAGGTATATCTGATCAACCAGGACTATTCGTTCGGCCAGAGCTTCCGCAAGCTGGCGGCGGAGATGCTCAAGGCCAAGCGCCCTGACATCCAGATCGTTGGCGATGAGCTGCATCCGCTGCTCAAGGTCACCGATTTCTCGCCCTATATCGCCAAGATCAAGGCCTCTGGCGCGGACACGGTCATCACCGGCAACTGGGGGCAGGATATTGCCCTGCTGCTGAAGGCCGGCGCTGACGCGGGGCTGCAATCGAACTGGTACACCATCTACGCCGGCGGCGTCGGCGGCCCCACGGCGATCAAACAGTCAGGTCTGGCGGACAAGGTCCACGACATTGTGGAGAATGATCCCAATAGTGCGCCTGAAGCCACCCAGGCGGCCGAGAGTGAGTTCCGCAAGAGGTTCGGCGCCTCCCTCTGGTATCCGCGCGCTGTCAATGAGATCCGCTTTCTGGAAAGCGCGGTGAAGGCAACGGGCTCGGTTGATCCCAAGGCGATCGCCCAGAAGCTCGAGGGCATGACCGGCGACACCTTCACCGGCGGCAAGGGCACGATGCGCAAGGACGATCACCAGTTCTTCCAGGACATGTACCTGCGTTCGTTCGGCCCGCTGAAACCGGGCCAGAAGTTCGACGAGGAGGGCACGGGCTGGGGCTGGACCTCGAAAGGCAAGATCGCGGCGAACGACACGCTCGTCCCCACGACCTGCCAGATGGAGCGCCCCTGATTGACGCCGGCGGTCAGGCGCAATCCACGCGGCCCGGCTGGTTCGTTGGTGAGGATGGCGGCGTCCGTAGCTCCGGCCGCGGTGGTCTGACGCGAGCGCCAGTTGCGCGCCTGGCTGACATGCCGGCAGCTGTGGCCTGACGACATGGATGTGAGGCGGGCAAATCTCCGGGCCCGCCGGAAGGCGCTCGCCGCACAGCCATGGCTGTGGCGCGGCGGGCGCCATGACAGCCCTTGTTCTTGCAGGGGCCGTCCGCCCCTGGGGCGCGTTTCCCTGGAGCAGAATTCTTCGGCGCCAAAGTGGGATTTTGCTCCATCGTGTTTGAACAGACCGGTTTTCGCGTGAAGCGACGCCAGCTTTCTGGAAACAGGTCACGGCCCCGGATTGCCGATGCTTGAGCTTGTCACCTTCTCGACCCTTAACGGCGTGCTATACGGCATGCTGTTGTTCATGATGGCGAGCGGCCTCACCCTCATCTTCTCCATGATGGGGGTCCTGAATTTCGCTCACGCCAGTTTTTACATGATCGGAGCCTATTTCGGTTTCGAGATTTCCCGCCACATTGGCTTCTGGCCGGGCTTTATCATCGCGCCGCTGCTGGTGGGCGCTGTAGGCGCCCTGATCGAACGCTATGGCCTGCGCCGGGTCCACCGCTACGGGCATGTGGCCGAGCTGCTGTTCACCTTTGGCCTCGCTTTCGTCATCGAGGAGCTGGTGAGCATGATCTGGGGCAAGGCGCCGGTCGACTACCGGCCGCCGCCATCGCTCGACTTCGTCGCATTCAGCCTCTTTGGCACCACCTACCCGGCCTACCGCATCTTCATGCTGGCGACGGCGGTGGCGATGTTTGTGTTCCTGATCCTCGTGCTGCGCCGCACCCGGGTCGGCCTCATCATCCAGGCTGCCCTCACGCACCCGGACATGGTTGCGATGCTGGGCCACAACGTGCCCCGGGTGTTCATGATGGTGTTTGGCGTCGGCGCCGGGCTGGCCGGGCTCGCTGGCGTCATCGCCGGACCGGCCCTGGTCACCCAGCCGTCCATGGCGGCGCTGCTGGGGCCGATCCTCTTCGTGGTAATCGTGGTCGGCGGTCTTGGTTCGCTCGGCGGCGCGTTCGTCGCCTCGCTGCTCATTGGCCTGATCCAGACCTTCGCCGTCGCCATCAACGTCTCGCTCGCCGATGTCATTGGCCCCTCGGCGGCGGGGATGTTTGGTGAACTCGGTCGCGCGCCGCTCGCCCAGATCGCGCCTGTCCTGCCCTATCTCCTGCTTGTGCTTGTGCTCATCCTCAAGCCCACCGGACTGTTCGGGACGCGTGAATCATGACCGGCATGCGCTACTTTCTCTGCTTCGCCGCGCTTGCCGTCGCGCTGCTGATCGCGCCGGTGGTGTTTCCGTCAAGCGTGGCCATCACCACCATGAGCCTGATGGGCGTGATGATCATCTTCGCGCTCTCCTACAACATGCTGCTGGGCCAGACCGGGCTGCTGTCATTCGGGCACGCGGTCTATTACGGGCTTGCCGGCTTTTGCGCCGCCCACGCCATGAACATCATCGCCGCCGGCAAGCTGCCGGTTCCGCTGCCGGTTATTCCGCTGGTCGGCGCCGCCGCGGGCCTGTTCTTCGGCGTCATTTTTGGCGCGGTGTCGACCCGGCGCGCCGGCACGGTGTTCGCCATGATCTCGTTGGGGCTGGGGGAGCTGGTGGCGGCATTCGCCCTGGTGCTGCATACCTTCTTCGGCGGCGAGGACGGCATTTCCACCAACCGGACCAAATTGCTGGCGTTCTTCGGCTACAAGTTCGGGCCGCAGATCCAGGTGTACTATCTCATCGCCTTCTGGTGCTTCGTCTGCATCGTGCTGATGTACGCCCTGACGCGCACGCCGTTCGGCCGCATGTGCAACGCCGTCCGTGACAATCCGGAGCGCGTCGAGTTCATCGGCTACTCCACCCAGCGCGTGCGCTTCCAGGCGTTTGTCCTGTCGGCGATGTTCGCTGGCGTCGCCGGCGCGCTCGCCGCCATCAATTTCGAGCTGATGAACCTGCAATCCATCGGCGCGGCCGCATCCGGGCAGGTGCTGCTGATGAGCTTCGTCGGCGGCGCCGGTCATTTCGCCGGCCCGGTGATTGGCGCGATCTTCGTGACCTTCCTGCAGGTCTCGCTGTCGGACGTCACCAAGGCCTGGATGCTGTATTTCGGCCTGATGTTCATTTTCATCGTCATGTACGCGCCCGGCGGCATGGCCGGATGGCTGGCCATGCACTGGCCGCTGCTCAGGAACGGACGCATCGTCCGGCTATTGCCGGCCTATGCGCTGGCTGCCGCGCCCATGCTTGGGCTGGCGCTCGGCGGCGTCATGCTGATTGAACTCGCCCATCACATGCTGGTCCAGGCGGCCAGCGATGGGCCGCAGCTGTCGATCTTCGGGATCCGCATGAACGGCGCCAGCCCCTGGCCCTGGCTGGCGGCGCTTGTCCTGTTCGCGGGCGGCGCGTTTGGCGTGCGGGCGGCGTGGCCGCGCGTCGTCGACGCCTGGGGCCGCGCGCTGGCGGCGCCCGGAACCACGCCCGGAACCACGAAGGTGAACTCATGAACCCGGCAATCGCGCTCAGGGACGTGCGCAAGAGTTTCGGCCCTACGGAGATTATCCGGGGCCTGAACCTGACGGTGAACAGGGGCGAGCGGCACGCGGTGATCGGCCCGAACGGCGCCGGCAAGTCCACGATGTTCCATCTCATCAGCGGACGTCTGCAGGCGTCCTCGGGAGTGATCGAGCTGAAGGGGGAGGACATCACCCGCCTGCGCCCCTATGAGATCAACCGGCGCGGGCTGTCGCGCAGCTTCCAGATCACCAACATTTTTCCGAAACTCTCGGTTTATGAGAACCTGCGCTGCGCGGTGCTCTGGTCGCTCGGCTATCGGTACGCCTTCTGGCGGTTTGTCGACCGCCTGAAGGACGCCAATGAACGGGCGGACGAAGTGCTGGAGATGATCGGCCTGACGGCGCGGCGCGATACGCTGGCCGGCGTCCTGGCCTATGCGGACCAGCGGGCGCTCGAAATTGGCGTCACCATCGCAGGCGGCGCCGATGTCATCATGCTCGACGAGCCGACCGCCGGCATGAGCCACGCCGAAACCGAGCAGGCGGTGGCGCTGATCCGCAAGGTTTCGGAGGGTCGCACCCTGATCATGGTCGAGCACGACATGGGGGTGGTGTTCGGACTGGCCGACCGGATTTCCGTGCTGGTCTATGGCCAGATCATCGCCTCCGACACGCCGCAGGCGATCCGCGCCAATCCGGCGGTGCGCGAAGCCTATCTTGGAGAGGAGGCGCCGGCATGAGCGCGCTGCTCGATGTGCAGGACCTCCACGCCTATTACGGCAAGAGCCACATTCTGCATGGCGTCAATTTCCACATCAACGCGGGAGAGATCGTCTCGCTGCTTGGCCGCAACGGGGTCGGCCGCTCCACCACCATCAAAGCGGTCATGGGCGATGTGCCGCCGGTTGGCGTGGTCCGTTTCGCCGGCCGGGACATCGCCGGAATGAAACCGCACCAGATCGCCCGGCTTGGCCTTGGCTATGTGCCGGAAAACCGCGACGTGTTTCCATCGCTGACCGTTCGCCAGAACCTGTTGCTGGGTCAGAAATCCGCCAGGCAGGCCGGCCGCTGGTCGATGCAGGACATGTTCAGGATCTTTCCGCGGCTGGAAGAGCGGGCGGACACGCCGGCGGGCGTGATGTCCGGCGGCGAGCAACAGATGCTCACCATTTGCCGCACGCTGATGGGTGATCCGGAACTGGTGATGATCGACGAGCCCACTGAAGGGCTGGCGCCCATGATGGTTGAGCTGGTGGGCAAGCTGCTGGCCGAGATCGCCGGCCGCGGCGTCGCCATTCTGCTGGTCGAGCAGAAGCTGACCATCGCATTGAAGATCAGTCACCGGCTCTATGTCATGGGCCATGGCCGGATCGTCTTCGAAGGCAGCGTCGCCGACTTTAACGCCAACGCCAGCGTCCGTCAGGAGTGGCTTGAGGTGTGATGGCGTCGCCAGGGCGTCCCCTCAGGTTGGCTCTGCGCCGCTGCTGGAAAATGGTTCGAACACACCGTGGGAGCCGTGACGGCCGCCCCTGGCAAGGGGTTTTCACGAAACTTCTTTCCGTTGAGCCCCCGGTCGTCGTCCTGGCGGTCGGTCGAGGCCATCGTTTTGCGGGCGGCGATGGCGGAAGGCGGCCTGTCGCGGCGGCCAGTGTCTGAACCCGGTCCCAACGCCGCGGCTCCGCGGAGCGCCAAACGTGTCGCGGCGCGCCCGTGATCAGGCAGGCGGGCGCAAACATCATCCCGCGTCGCCATGCTGTCTCCCCGTTGCGGCCGCCGCCGTCAGGGGCCAGGCCTCCTGAAAGTCTCGCGGAAGCCTTGCCGGAGACCTTCCATCAGCCTGGACCTGCGTCCACGGACGCCGCCGGGAAGCGCAGGCTTCCCGCGCGTCCTCCCATGAATATGGCGCATGGAATCCCGCAAGATTTCATTGACAAGTATATACGAAGGTGATGCTCTTAAATTCTGGGATTTGAGCGTCGTAAACCGGGGTAAGCGAACCCAGTGGCGCTGTTTTTTGGGATAACGTTCATCGATTACTTTCGATGGGCGTCGCGTTGCCGGAATTTTTGCGGGCGGACGCCGCGGGCATGCCCAGATCATGGCCAGTATCTGATCAGCATTTGCGCGCGCCTGACCGCTAAACATGTTGTCGAGGTCATCATGTCGACTGTAAATCAGCATTCTCATGCCGGAACGCTTGCAGATGAGAGTTTCATGTCGGCCAACGACCTCCGGTCTTACATGGCGGATCTGGAAATGGCGCGCGCCTCCAGGCTGGAAGCCGCGATGAGCAAGGCTGAGGAGGCGCAACGCAAGCTGATCGAAACCCTCAGGGAAACGATTGTCGTCACGCCCGAGAAAGTTGATGAAATCAGGCATAACATTGCCCTGAAGACGCGCGCGGCGGCCAAACGGGGGGAGACGGATGTGCTCGTCATGCGTTTCCCCAGCCAGCTTTGTTCAGATGGCGGGCGCGCCATCAATAATGCTGAAGCAGGCTGGCCGGACACGCTGACAGGGCGGCCGCGACAGGCTTTTGAATTCTGGAGGGAGCATCTGCAACCCGTGGGGTACCGGCTACGGGCCATGATCATCGACTGGCCGGGCGGTCTGCCGGGCGACGTGGCGTTTTTCCTGAGCTGGTCAGAGAAATAGACCTGCTCCCGCCAACCTTCCGGGACGGAGGCAGACATGTCCGGCGATGGCGAACCCCTGAAACGGAAAATTTATGAGCGGCGCCTGCGCGATCTCCACGCGGAACTGGTCCAGCTTCAGGCGTGGGTGAAGCATACCGGCGCCAGGATCTGCATTGTTTTCGAGGGGCGCGACGGCGCCGGCAAGGGCGGCGTCATCAAGGCGATCACCGAGCGCGTCAGTCCGCGCGTCTTCCGCGTGGTGGCGCTGCCGCCGCCCACGGAGCGCGAGCGATCCCAGATGTACGTCCAGCGTTATGTGCCGCACCTGCCTGCGGCGGGGGAAGTCGTGATCTTTGACCGCAGCTGGTACAACAGGGCTGGCGTCGAGCGCGTCATGGGCTTCTGCACCGAGGAGCAGGCGAAGACCTTTCTTCATATGATTCCGGCGGTCGAACGGACCATCGTCGAGTCAGGCATCATTCTGCTGAAGTACTGGCTTGAGGTCGGCGAAGAAGAACAGACGCGCCGCATGCAGGAACGCATCACTGATCCAAGAAAAATCTGGAAGCTTTCCCCGATGGATCTGAAGTCATATGCGCGCTGGTACGACTACGCGCGGGCGCGCGACGACATGTTCCGGGCCAGCGACACCACATGGGCTCCCTGGTTTGCGGTGCATTCCGACGACAAGCGCCAGGCCCGGCTCACCATCATCAATCACATCCTGAAATCCATTCCGTATGAGGCGCCCCCGCGCGAGAAGATCAGGCTGCCCAGGCGGCAGAAGCCCGACGGCTATGAGGAAACCGACTTTGCCCGAAACTGGATCGGCTGATCAGGCGGCGTGGGCCCCGGCGCCCGGAGCTTGATCCGCGATCCGCAAGCGCGCCACCTGTCAGGAGCAGCGTGTCCGATGACAACCGCCCTTCATCCCATGGCGCCGCATCATTTGCCGGGGTTTATCACCGCGCCGGGTGAGACCGACGTGCTGATGGTGGTCGCCGCCGTTATCCTCCTCGCCGCGGTGCTCGGGGTCGGCCTGCTGTTCCTGCGGCTGCACACCCTGCCGGAGCGCATGGCGCACAAGTCGCAGAAGTTGCAGTTTGAAATTGTCGCCGTGCTGGGGCTGCTGGCGTTGTTCACGCATATGCATATCTTCTGGGTCGCTGGCCTGCTGCTCGCCTTGATCGATATTCCGGATTTTTCCGGCCAGTTCGGCCGGATGGCGCATGCACTTGAGCGCATCGCCGGGGCGCCGCCGGCAGTGCATGGGCCCGGGGAGCCGGCCGGTGCTGACGCCCGCGACGTCGGGGCCGGCGTGCAGCCCGCGCCCGGGTCGGGGGAGGGCGGTCATGCTTGAACTTCTGTTCTGCTCCCTGCTGACAATTTTTCCCGATTACCTTTACCGGCGCTACCGCCAGGGCAAACGCCCTGGCAAGGAGATCACGTTTTATTCCGTGTGGTTCGAACTGAGGTGGGGCATTGTCTCCTGCCTGATCCTGACGATCGGCCTGATCACGGTCATCTTCTACAATCATCCGTCGACGACGAACGTGACGCTGATGTTCCGCACCGTGCCGATCGTGCCGGAGATCAACGGACGCGTTGCGCAGGTCTATATCGGGATCAGCGGCCCTGTCGCCAAAGGCGCGCCGATCTTCAGGCTCGACAGCGCCAGGCAGGAAGCCGCCGTCGAAGCCGCCCGGCGCAAGGTCGCCGAGGCCGACGCCGGGATAAGCGTCGCCCGGGCTGAAATCGCCACCGACGACAGCCGGATCCTGGAGGCGAAGAGCGCTCACAGGCAGGCGCTTGACGAACTGGAAACCAAGCAGGAGCTCAGGCGGCGGAACGATGACATCGTGGCCCGCCGGGAAATCGAGCGGCTGACGAATCTGGTGGCGGGCCGGGAGGCCGCGCTCACCGCCGCGCAGGCGACGCGCGCCGCGGCCGAAACACGACTGACAACCCAGCTTCCCGCGGAGAAAGCGAGCGCAGAGGCCGCCCTGGCGCAGGCGCAGGCCGACCTGGACAGGACGGTTGTCCGGGCTGGCGTCAGCGGCCGTGTCGAGCAGTTCACCCTGCGCGTCGGCGACATCGTCAACCCGTTCATGCGGCCAGCGGGCGTCCTTATTCCCGATGAGGCCGGCCGCAACGTTCTCCAGGCCGGCTTCTCGCAGATCGAGGCCCAGGTGATGAGGCCCGGCATGGTGGCCGAGGCCACCTGCATGTCGAAACCGTGGCAGATCATCCCCATGGTCGTGGTTGGGGTGCAGGATTTCATCGCCGCCGGCCAGGTGCGGGGCGGCGAACAGCTGCTGGACGCCCAGCAGGTCGCAAAACCGGGAACCCTGCTGGCGTTCCTCGAACCACTTTACGCTGATGGACTTGACGGAGTGACCCCGGGCAGCAGTTGCATCGCCAACGCCTATTCGAACAACCACGGGCTGATTGCCTCGGGCAGGTTGTCGACGGTCCGGAAGGTGGCGCTCCACGCTGTCGACGCCGTTGGCCTTGTGCACGCCCTGCTGTTGCGCATCCAGGCGCTTGTCCTCCCCATCCGCACCCTTGTCTTCAACGGCCATTAGCTCGCCGCGAACAGGGGCCCGGTCGGTCGCAAAATATCGGGTCCCGGACCTTCCGGGCTCCGGCAACCGGAATGATGGCCATGACGCGGGTGTTGACGGTTGCGAGAGGTCTGCTGCCTTACAGGCCGGAATGGCTGCGCCTTGACATCACCTCCGGCTTCGCCATCGCCGCGGTTTCAATTCCCAGCGCGATCGCCTATCCCGCCATCGCGGGCCTTCCCGCCGAAACCGGCCTTTACGCCTGCATCCTGTCTCTTGTTGGCTATGCGTTGTTGGGGCCGTCGCGAAAGCTGGTGGTTGGCCCCGACGCCGCCACCATGACCGTGCTCGCCGCCACGCTCGCCACCCTGCCGCTGGCCCATATGGCGGACCGGGTGACGGCCGCGGCGGCGCTGGCGCTGATTGTCGGCGGCTTCTGCATCGTCGCGCGCTGGCTTCGACTGGGCGTCGTCGCCTCGTTCCTGTCGCGGCCGATCCTGATCGGTTTCATCAGCGGCATCTCAATTTCCATCCTGGTCGGACAGATCGGCCGCTTCACCGGCGTCCGCATCGAGTCCGACGGACTGGCGGCGCCGGTTCTTGAGATTGTCCGGAAGGCCGGCGACATTCACTGGCTCAGCGTCCTGTTCGGCGCCGCCATGTTCGTGGTGCTTGTTGTGGCGGCGCGGCTGCGCTCTCCGGTTCCTGGCCCCGTCATCGTCGTGGTTGTGGCCGTCGCGGCGTCGGCGCTGTTCGATCTTGAGCATCGGGGCGTCAAAGTCATCGGTAGCCTGCCGGGCGGGCTGCCCGCGCCGGCGCTTCCGTCTGTCGCCGGCTTGCCAGTGCGGGAACTTCTGTTGGGGGCGGCGGCGATCTGGCTGGTGGGGGTCAGCTCTGGCCTTGTCGCGGCGCGCAGTTTTGGCGCGAAGGACGGGTTCAGTGTGGACGCCGACCGGGAGCTGACCGGGCTGGGCGCGGCCAATATCTTCGCCGGGATGTTCAGCGGCTTCCCGGTCACGATCTCGGATTCACGCACGGCGATCAATCTTGCCACCGGCGGACGCTCGCAACTGGCTGGCCTGATCGCCGCCATCACCCTGACGGTGCTGCTGCTATATCTGAACGACGCGCTGCGCGTCCTGCCGAACGCGGCGCTGGGCGCAATTCTCGCCTTCGCGGCGTTGAGCCTGATCGATCTCCAGGGCCTTCGCGAAACCTGGCGGATCAGCCGGATGGAGTTCGGGTTCGCCCTTATCAGCATGTGGGGGGCGATCAGCCTTGGCGTCCTCAGCGGCGTCGTTATCGCCATCGCCGGCACCCTGCTTTATGTGCTGCTCAAGGAAATGCGCCCCCGGGACGCCCTGCTGGGGCGCGTTCCCGGCCGCCCCGGCTTTTACAAGCTTCACCGCGCCGGTGACGCCGCGCCGCCCGGCGGCATGATCCTGTTCATGGTCCAGGGCAGCATTCTCTTCTTCAACGCGGACTATATCCGCGCCCGCCTCGATAGCGTCGCCGCCGCGGCGCCGCCAGGGACCCGATGCTTTGTCCTTGACGCGGGCGCCATAGCCCAGATCGATTCCACGGCGGCGATAATGCTGTTGCAATGGCGCGCCGACCTGCGGGCGGCCGGAATGACGCTGGCGATCGCCGAATTGCACAAGGAGCCGAAAGAAACCCTGCAGCGCGCGGGGTTCTTTGACGGACCGGAGGCGACCGCCGCCTTTGATGATCTGGAGGACGCCGTGCGGGCGCTCGATCTGGCCGCGCGACGCCAGGGGCAAGGTTGAGCCATGACCAGGATCCGTTTCGCCGCCCAGCCGCTGCGCCGGCCCCCGGGCGTCCGCCTCACGATGACCGCCGGCCGGTACTTCGAAATCGATCTGAGCGCCGACGAGGCCATCAGCCTGATCGCGACGGTGAGCCAGGCGGTGAACGATCTGCGTCTTGCACGGCGCGCGCCCGGACAGGGAAAAGGGGAGGGGACGCCTGATCCGCCAGACAGGATTCGCTGAGTTCTTCATCCCCTGGAAGCGTCGCCGGCGAGGCCAGGCCAGTAAAACGCATCAGGCGTCGGGCGTGCGCCGAAGATCGCCTGGCCGACCCGCACGACGTCCGCGCCCTCCTCGATGGCGATCTCGAAATCCCCGGACATACCCATGGAAAGCTCCGTGAGGCCGGGATGGATGGCCACGGCGCGATCCCGCAGCTCGCGTAGCAGGCGGAAGCAGGCGCGAACCCGCGCCATGTCCGCGCTGAAAATCGCCAGGGTCATGAGGCCACGCGGCTTGAGTCTGGGAAAGTCCGGCAGGCGGGCGACGAAGGGCATGAGATCGTCGGGGCGCAGGCCGTATTTGCTGTCCTCGCCCGAGGTGTTGACCTGCACGAAGACGTCGAGGTCGCGGTCCAGAGCGTCGAGGCGCCGGTTCAGTTCCTCCGCCAGCCGAAAACTGTCGAGCGCATGGAACTCCGACGCCAGCCGCACAAGATATTTCACCTTGTTGGTCTGAAGATGGCCAATGATGCTCCAGCGGATGGGCAGGTCGCTGAGGACGGCCTGCTTGTCGCGGGCCTCCTGAAGTTTGTTTTCCCCGAAGTCGAAAATCCCGGCGGCGCAGGCCAGCCGCAGGATATGGGCCGGAACCGTCTTGGTGACCGGCAGCAGGCGCACCCCGGCCGGGTCGCGCCCGCAGCGTTGACTGGCCGCCCTGATGCGGGCCTGCACGGCCTTCAGGTTCGCCGCGAACGTGGCGGCGGGATTGTCGCCGAAACGGGCGATGTCGGCGGGCGAAAGTTCGACTTGCGATGACGTGTTCATCCCGGTCCGCTCCGCTCAGTATGGCAACGGAAAACGCGCGACGAGCCGGCGCACGCGGGCGTTGATCTGCGGGCGGCGAACATCGAGCGTTCCGCCACGGACGGCCGCGAGCGTGTCCAGCACGAGCGTGGCGATCTCGCGATAGTCGTCGGCGCCGAAGCCGCGCGATGTGCCGGCGGCGCTGCCGACGCGGATGCCCGACGTAACCATGGGCTTTTCCGGGTCGTTCGGGATGGCGTTCTTGTTGAGCGTGACGCCGACCGATTCAAGAGCCTTCTCGGCGATATGGCCGGTCACGCCGAAGGGGCGCAGATCGACCACGGCCAGGTGACAATCGGTGCCGCCGGTGGTGATTGTCAGCCCGCCGTCGGCAAGCGCCTGCGCCAGCGCCTGACAGTTCTCAACCACCGAGCGCGCATAGGTCCTGAAGCAGGGTTGCAGCGCTTCGCCGAAAGCCACGGCCTTCGCGGCGATGACGTGCATGAGCGGGCCGCCCTGAAGTCCAGGGAACGTCGCCGAGTTGATCTTTTTGGCGATGTGCGGGTCATTGGTCAGAACGAAGCCGCCGCGCGGCCCGCGCAGGGTCTTGTGCGTGGTCGACGTGACGACATCGGCGAAGGGGACCGGCGACGGATAGACCCCGCCAGCCACCAGCCCGGCGAAATGCGCCATATCGACCAGCAGGATCGCGCCCACCGCATCGGCAATCTCACGGAAGCGCGCGAAATCCATCATGCGCGGATAGGCCGAGCCGCCGGCGATCAGCAGTCTGGGACGGTGGCGGCGCGCCAGCCTCGCGACCTGATCCATGTCGATCAGATGGCTGTCCGGGTCCACGCCATAGCTGACAACATTGAACCAGCGTCCGGACATGTTGACGGACGCGCCATGGGTCAGGTGTCCGCCGGCCTTGAGATCAAGCCCGAGGATTGTATCGCCCGGATTGAGCAGGGCGAGGAACGCCGACTGGTTGGCCTGGCTGCCGGAATGCGCCTGGACATTGGCGTAGGCGCTGCCGAAAAGCTGGTTCACGCGTGCGATCGCCAGATCCTCGACCTCATCGACATGGGCGCAGCCGCCATAATAACGGCGATGCGGATAGCCTTCGGCATATTTGTTGGTGAGCACCGATCCCTGCGCATCAAGCACCGCCTGGCTGACAAAGTTCTCCGAGGCGATCAGCTCGATGGATTCCCGCTGCCGGATTTTCTCGCTGGCCACCGCGCGCGCAATCGCGTCGTCGGCGACGGCAAGGCCGGCGGCGCTCACGCCTGCGCTCGCGTGTGTCTGAACTGCCTGTGTTGCGACCGATGTCATCGCCAATCTCCCTTCAGGCGCCGGCAACCATGTTCGCCGCCGCCGGGGGGCCGGAGCGGCGAGCTGTTCACCGGCGTCTATCATGACGGTGGCCGGTTACTCCCCGCCACTTTACTGACCTTGGCCAGACCAATTCCGGCTGCTCTGTCTGGCTTGCAGTTTAGCGGCCGCCTCAAATGCGCCGGCCAGCTTTTTGATCGCCGCTTCCATTTCGGCCGGCGTGTAGGCGGCGAAGCCCATCAGGAAGCCTGCTTTGGCGTCGCCAGAGGCGTGTAGCGCCGAGAGCCCGAGAAGTTCCACGCCGACACGCCGCGCCGCGTCGATGGCGGCCTGCTCTGGCAGACCGCCGGTCAGCAGGCAGGGCATTTGCAGGCCGCCGGCGGGAACGCGCGGTTCAACGAAATCCGCCAGATGCCTGCCGACGAGGTCCGCCAGCACGTCGCGCCGCTCCGCGTAGACGCCGCGCATCGCGCGAACATGGGCGCCGAAATGGCCGCCTTCCATAAACCGGGCGAGCGTCAGTTGCGCCATTGGGGCGGAATGTCCGTCAAGCAACGTGCGCGCCACCGTCATCGGCTTCACGAGCTGGGGCGGCAGCACCACATAGCCGATCCGCAGGCCTGGATAGAGTGATTTGGTGAAGGTGCCGATATAGATGGTGCGGTCGTGGGCATCGAGACCCTGCACGCAGGCGGTCGGTTTGCCGGCATAATGGAACTCGCTGTCGTAGTCGTCCTCAATGATCCATGCCTGATGCCGGGCCGCCCATTCGATCAGCGCCAGGCGGCGGTCCAGCGACAGCGTCGCCCCGGTCGGGAACTGGTGCGAGGGCGTCAGGAACACGGCCCCGACCTTGCGCGTCTCCGCCATGATCTGCCCGACGGTGATGCCCTGGCGGTCCACCCGAACCGGCAGGCATTCCAGCCCGGCCGCGTCGAACGCCTTGCGCGCGCCGTAATAGGCGGGGTCTTCGATGAAGATGCGGTCGCCGGAGTCGAGCAGCATGTTGGCGCAAAGCGACAGGGCCTGTTGTGAACTGGTGAGGACCAGCACCCGGTCGGCCGTGGCGCGCCCTCCGCGCTCCAGGTTCACATAATCGGCGATCGCGCGGCGTAACGGCTCGGTTCCCTGCGGATCGCCATGGGCCAGCGCCTGGACGCTGGCCTCCTTCAATACCTGCCGCTCCAGCCGCTCCCACAGCTGAAGCGGAAAGGCGCGGGTTTCCGGCGTCCCTGGCGCGAACGGGCGTGGGGTCAGCATCTCGCGCACCCCGCCGTTGCGAAACATCGCGGCCCCGCGCCTGCTGAGGTTGGGGCCCTGGTTACGCGCGAGCGCGTCGCGCCCCGATGGCCTGCGCCCTGGCGTGAACGCCGTCATCTCGGCGACGAAGCTGCCGCTGCCGACCCGGCGGTCAATGAAGCCCTCGGCGTGAAGCTGGGCGTAAGCGGCTTCAACCGTATCGCGCGAGACCCCCAGCGATTTGGCGAGCACGCGCGAGGCCGGGAGCGGCTTTCCCGGTCCCAGGGCGCCATCGACGATCAGCTGCCGGATCGCCCGCTGAATCCGCGCATGGAGCGGCATCGCCGCATGAGCAGGGTGGGCAATCCACGCCTTCACGGACTCCAGTTGCGGATGCCTGAACAAATGGCCCGGTCCTCTTGCATGAAGTGGATGGGCATAACGGGCCATTGGCCGGCTATCTGTCAATGCAGCCCATCGGTCATACGTCCTGATGCCCGAAGACCATTGCGGATCATGTCGTCCCGCGCCTCACCCGCGGCCCACGCCGTCCTGGACCGCCGTCCCACCGTAACGCCGAAAGGGCGAAGGCAATATCGCGTGAGCGCGTTCCGCGATGAACGGCGCCCTGTTCCTCCAGCATGCGCGACTGCTGGGTGGCCCTGGGACAGTGCGGTGGAACCCATTGCGATTCCTGCGGATGACGGCGAAGGTTGCCCCGGCCAAGGCGCCCGTCGATGGGCGGACAGGTCGACCGGATCAACAGGATCATCAAAGACGCAACGCCAAAACGTTGTCATGACGACAGTCATGACCAGCTACATCGGCGCCTGGGAATCTCATTCCGGCGCAAAACGCTGCGCGCAGGTTCAGGCAACGGGGGAACCTCGCGCCGGCGCCGGAACCTGATACCGGAAATACTTCAATCGGCGTTGAAACTGCCCGCGCTGTCCGGCGCTGTCCGTCGTCAGAACATTTGGCGCAGATCGCGGCGTAAATTAGCGGAGTGCGGGCCTCGTCTGGGGTTTGATGTTAGGCGGCGAGCGCGCGGTGCTGCAAGCGCCGATATTCGATGGTCT
>Ga0182741_1000697_pt1 | contig 48484 bp, 41 predicted proteins | sample eDN5th37CBELigOP_FD_128874 | JGI IMG/M metagenome (GOLD analysis project Ga0182741, IMG submission 128874) | Enriched Organic Plus compost microbial communities from Emeryville, California, USA - eDNA 5th pass 37_C BE-Lig OP (version 2) (version 2) ... | reverse complement strand
TACAGGTTTTCGGTCGCGCCGTAGCGAACGGTGCGCGCGTCATCGTGGAACAGCGCATCAAGTGTGGCGACGTCGTTGCCCACGAGCGCGCGCTCGTAGCAGGCGAAGGCCGCCTCGACTTCCGCCTTCACCGCCGGGTCGTCGATCACAGGGAATTGGCCCGTCACGTAAGCAAGTCCTTGGCAATCGGCGCCGCCGCCACGCCGCGCTGTTCGAGTTCGGCCGCCACGCGCAGCGCGTGATCCTCGCGCCAGGGCGCCGCGATGATCTGGACGCCAATCGGCAGCCCCTCCTGTGCGACCGGCACCGTTACGATCGGCAGACCGATGAACGACAGCGGCTGGGTGTAGATGCCGAGATTGGCCCGCACGGCGAGTTCGACACCGTCGAGGGTGAATGTCTTCTGGCCGAGCTTCGGGGCGCGGGACGGCGTCGCGGGGGCGATGATGACGTCGACGTCGCGGAACACCTCCATCACGCGTTCCTGGTACCAGCGCCGAAACCGCTGGGCTTGCACGTACCAAGCGGCCGGGAGCATGGCCCCGGCGATCAGCCGGTCGCGCGTGTCGGGATCGTAGTCAGCAGCCCGCGTGCGCAGCTGCTCGCGATGCAACGTGCCGCCCTCGATCGCTGTGATCACGTAGGCCGCCGCCCGGGCGCGATGTGCCTCCGGCAATTCAATGGTCCGGGTGGCGTCCAGCGCCTGGGCCACCCTCTCGACAGCGGCAAAAGCTTCCGGCAGGCCGTTGCGGGCGAAGTGTCCCCCCGCCACGGCCACGCGCAGATTGCCGAGGCCGCGCCCGAGTTCGCCAGCGACGGATTCAACCGCGGGCGGGCGGCAAACCGGGTCGGCGGGATCCAGGCCCTGCATCGCATCGTAGGCCAGCGCCAGGTCGGCGGTGGTCCGCGCCAAGGGGCCGAGATGGTCCAGGCTGGCCACGAACGGATAGGTGCGCGCCCGCGACAGGCGCCCGAAGGTGGGCTTGAAGCCGAACAGGCCGCAGAGCGAAGCCGGAACGCGGATCGAGCCGTTGGTGTCGGACCCGAGCGACAGCGGGACGAGCAGTCCGGCGACAGCGGCAGCCGAGCCGCCGGACGAGCCGCCGGTCATGTGCGCGCGATCGTGCGGATTGCGCGACGGCCCGTCATGAGCGTTCTCGCCGGTGAAGTCGTAGGCGTATTCGCCCATGTTGAGTGCGCCGACCAGGACGGCGCCGGCCGCCTCCAGCCGCGTGATCAAGGTCGCGTCGCTCTCGGCGGGCGGCCTGTCGCGGTTGATCTTGGATCCGGCGCGGGTCGAGAGGCCGGCGATATCGAACAGGTTCTTCACCGCGAACGGAACGCCGGCCAGCGGCCCCAGCGGGGCGCCGGCTGCGCGCTTGCGGTCGATGGCGTCGGCCGTCGCCTGCGCGCGCGCGGCTACCACATCGGTGAAGGCACCGAGTTCGGCATTATGGCGTTCGATACGCGCCAGCGTGGCGTCGAGCACGGCACGGGCGGAAACGGTTCCGGAGCGGACAGCGGCTGCGATGGCCGCTGCGCTGGACTGGGCGTCAATCATGGGTGCGATCAGGCGGTGAAGACGGGCGCGGGTTCGTCGGCGGTGCCGAACGGCCAATCGACGAACAGTTCGGAGGCCTTCTGGACGATCGTGAGATGGGTGATCACCGAAGCGCGCCACGCCGGGTCGATCGGAATGCCGATGGTAGGCGCCACGGCATCGAGCCACTTTTCTGCGTCAAAGGTGTCGTTGGACATGATGCACTCCCGAATCTTCGCCCGGCACCGCATAAAGGCACGGCAGCGGGAAAAATGCGAGACGGCTCGTGCGAACATCCGCGGTTCGCCTGCGGACCCGGCATGCCCTTGCTGCATGCGAATGTGATCCCTTCAATGGCCCCGTCCGATCGGGTAAGACCGCCGTGACGGCCCGCGAATCCGGCGGACCCGGTCCGGAGCATGCGAGAGAGGCGGAGCAGGATGAGTTCCCGCAAACGCGGGCCCGAGCGGCCGGACCTGGCCTCCGATCGCGGCGAGCATCCCGATGCAGGGGCGATGCGCCCTTTCGCCCGTTCGCTGCCGATGCAACTCATGCGCGCCCGCGAGGCGGTGATGCAGCGGTTCCGCCCGCACCTTCACGCGCACGGTTTGACCGACCAGCAGTGGCGGATCATCCGGGTCCTGGTCGAGGTGCCGGCACTCGAGATCCTCGATTTGAGCGAGCGTTGCGGCATCCACCCGGCGAGCCTGTCGCGGATCCTGCCGAAGCTCGACGCCGAGGGAATTGTCGTGCGTCGGCCCAACCCGCAGGACCAGCGCCGCATCCTCGTTTCACTCGCACCACGTGGCCGGCGAATATTCAGCGAAATCGCCCCACAATCGGAGGCGATTTATGCCGAGATCGCGCGGGACATCGGTCCCGAGCGGCTCGCTGAGCTCTATCGCCTGGTCGACGAGGTGGTCGAGGCCCTGGCGCGGCCGAAAGCCGGGAACGGCCGGCGCGCGGCGAAATCAGACAGCTGATTCGCCCTAGCGTGCGACGATCGGCTGGGCCGCCAAGACCGGGCTGCGTACCGGCGTGCCGTCGAAAACGGATCCCTCCTCGAACCACGATTTCGGGGCCGGCTGTCCCCAGAGGGTCTGACGCTGGGGATCGCGCAATGTCCAGCGGATCGGCTCATGGTCCGGATCAACGGTGAGATAGTCGGACGTGAACAGCTCGACGCGGTGGCCGTCAGGATCGCGGATATAGAGGAAGAACGCATTGGAGATGCCGTGCCGGCCCGGGCCGCGTTCCATGTTCTGCAGATAGCCGGTCGTCGCCATGACGTCGCAGATGTGAAGGATATCGAGCGCGCTGGCGGTCCAGACTCCGACGTGGTGCAGCCGCGGACCGGCGCCATTGGTGAAGGCGAGATCGTGGACGTTGCCTTTGCGGTGCGTCCACACAGCCCACAATTGCGGCTCCGGATCCTCTGTCTCGGTATACTCAGTGGCGCGAAAACCGATCTCCGCGAAGAAGTCGAAGCTTGCCTGCACATCCGGCGTGAAACAGTTGGCGTGGTCGATGCGTTGGATGCGCGCGCCGCTATAATGGCCGTATTTCTGCAGCATGCAGGGCACCTGGTCCATCCGCGCGTAAAATTCGATCGGCATGCCGAACGGGTCGGTGGTGCGCAGCGTGCGGCCCTGATACGGGCGCTCCGGAAACGAGGTCGGCAGACCCTTGCGGCCAAACCAGAACGCGGCCTTGTCGAGATCCTCCTCGCTGGCGACCTTAAAGCCGATCACGTTGGCGGTCGGGCTGGGGGCCTTGTTCAGCACGATCGAGTGGTGGTTCCGCTCCTCCAGCGCGCGCAAATAGAGCGCGTCTGCGCTCTCGTCCGAGACGATGTAGCCCAAACAATCGACATAAAAGGCGCGCGATGCCGCGAGGTCGCGGACGCCGTAGTCGATGTGACTGACACGGACGATGTTGAACGGCGGGTGCAAATTGGGCTTGCCGATCGGCATGGCATTTCCTCGATTTATATCGCGGCCTTTGCGCCGCGCCGGCAAGCATGACAGCGTGCCGCGCGGGCACTCTGACGCAAATCAATGCTGCGGCGCGAACGCGACGGATCAGGCACCGAGCTTGGGAATCTTGTGCGATCCATAGGCCAGCGCGATGTTCTTCGTTTCCATGTAGAAATCGAAACTGTAATCGCCGCCGTCGCGGCCGATCCCGGACGCCTTGCTGCCGCCGAACGGGGTCGGCAGATGCCGCACGTTCTCGGAATTGACCCAGACCATGCCGGCTTCAACGGCTTCGGCCACGCGCAGCGCGCGACCCACGTCGTTCGTCCAGACATAGGCGGCAAGACCGTAGCGGACATCGCTCGCGATTGCGATCGCCTCCTGCTCGTCGGCAAAGGGGATCATCGTCAGCACCGGGCCAAAAATCTCTTCTTGGGCGATGCGCATGTCGTTGCGGGCGTCAACATACAGCGTCGGTTCGACGAAGTTGCCGTCCTTGATCGCGGCGCGGCCGCCGCCGGCGAGGATCGTCGCGCCGTCGCGACGGGCCGCCTCGGCATAGGACAGCACCTTCTCCACGTGGCGCTCGTGGATAAGCGGACCGACTTCGGTCGCCGGATCGAGTGGATGACCGATCTTGAGCCGCTTCACGCGCTCTGCAACGCGCGCACAGAAATCCTTGTAGATCGAAGCCTGCACGAGGGCACGGCTGGACGAGGTGCAGCGCTCGCCGTTGAGGCTGTAGATCATGAACAGAACGGCATCCAGGGCCCGGTCCAGATCGGCGTCATCGAACACGATGACCGGATTTTTCCCGCCCAGTTCGAAATGCACGCGTTTCAGCGTCGGCGCGCCTTGCTGCATGATCATGCTGCCGGTGGCAGATTCGCCGACGAAGCCGATGGCCCTGATGAGCGGGTGCTCTGTCAGCGCCTTACCGGCGTCCTCGCCGAAGCCATGGACGACGTTCAGCGCGCCGGCAGGCAGTCCCGCCTCCAGGCAGATTTCCGCCAATAGCGTCGCCGTCAACGGGCTCCACTCGGCCGGCTTGTGCACCACCGTGCAGCCCGCCGCCAAAGCCGGCGCGATCTTCCAGGTCGACAGCATGAACGGCGTGTTCCACGGCGTGATCACGCCGACGGGGCCGATCGGCTGGCGCAAGGTGTAGTTGAGATGCGTGTCGGTCGGAAGCGACAGACCGTCCGACGCCGAAGGGGCGCGGTCGGCGAAGAAACGAAAGTTTTCGGCACCGCGCAGGGCTGCCTTGCTCATGTAGCGGATCGGCTGGCCGGTATCGAGGCATTCGAGATACGCGATCTCCTCGGCGCGGGCGACGATGGCGTCGGCGATGCGGTGCAAGACGGCGCGCCGCTCGTCGCCGGAGGTCCGTCGCCATGTCGCAAAGGCGCGATGAGCGGCCCGCGCGGCGCGGTCGATCGTGCCTTCGTCGCCGCGGGCCACCTGCGCCAACAGCGAATTGTCGATCGGCGAGAGCGTCTCAAAGGTGGCGCCATCGCGATCCGCCTTTCCGTCGATGATGTGCGGCACGGTCTCCGCGCGGAAACGGGACAGATATGTCTCGGCGCGTTCGAGAGTCGCGGCGGGAACGGTGTTCATGCGGCGCTCCCGCGCTTGGCGGCAAGCCGCTCATGCAGGTTGTTGCGCTTGAAGTTCAGCACCGGGTCGAGTTCCTGAATCTCCAGGGACAGGGCGAGCGGCCGGGTCGCGAACAGGGGATCGAGGTGGGTCGAGACGGCGGCGAACATCTGTTCGCCGGCGGACTTGCGCTGCGCCTCGGTCCGTCCGTGGCCGATGCGTGCCACCACATGCACGAAGCCGTTGTCGGGATCGCCGTCTGCGATCCGGTACCGCTCGCGCCGGACCGCACGGGTGCGCGTGCCGCCGACCGGAAACAGACCGGTTGCGAGGGCCGCTTCGTGCACCGTGGTCACCAGCGCGTCGACATCCAGGACCGCGTCCAGATTGCCGGAATATTCGACGAAGAGATGCGGCATCGTCCGGTCTCCTGTGCAGAAGAATTAACATGTTAATCAAGGGCATGGGACCGTCAAGGCGGCTCTCCGTGAGGCGATCGCCGCGACGACTTGAACAGCGCGGCGGGGCCGCGTAAGAGCCGCGGCATCGATCTTGGGGGCCGAACGATGCGCAAAAACGCCAATGCCGCCTGTCTCGTCGGCTGGCCGGTCAAGCACTCCCGCTCGCCGCTGATGCACGGTTATTGGATGAAGCGCTACGGCATCGACGGCAGCTACGGGACGGAGAGCATTCCGCCGGAATCGTTCGCCGACTTCATCGCCTCGTTGCGGACACGGGGCTACCTTGGCTGCAACGTCACGATCCCCCACAAGGAGATGGCGCTCGCGCTGACGCAGCCGGACGCGCGCGCCAGCGCCGTAGGCGCGTCCAACACGCTCTGGTTCGAAGGCGACGTGCTGCGTTCGACCAATTCCGACGTCGAGGGCTTCCTGGCGAGCCTCGACGTGGGCGCACCGGGATGGATCGCGACGAGCGAAAGCGCGGCGGTGCTCGGGGCGGGCGGCGCCTCCCGCGCCGTTGTCTACGGCCTGATCGAGCGCGGCGTGAAGCGCATCTTCGTGATCAATCGCAATCTCGAGCGGGTCGCGACCCTGCGCGAGCGGTTTGGGGAAGTGGTGTTACCGGCCAGCTGGGACGATCTGCCCGGCATCCTGCCGCAGGTGGGCCTGCTGGTGAACGCCACCTCGCTGGGCATGCACGGGCAGCCGGATCTCGTCATCGATCTCGCGCCGTTGCCCCCGCATGCGGTCGTCTCCGACATCGTCTATGTGCCGCTGGAAACCTCCTTGCTGCGCGCGGCCAAGCAACGGGGCCTGCGGACTGCCGATGGCCTCGACATGCTGCTCTTCCAGGGCGCGCGGCCGTTCCAGCTCTGGTTCGGGATCGCACCGGAAGTGACCCCGGAACTGCGCGGGCTCATTGCCGCGGATCTCGCCAAGAACTGAGACTTCGCCGAAGCGTTGTGTCATCGCGCGCGGGCATTCGTCCTCGCGCGGGGGTTGCACTTTCGAAGAAAATAACGACGCTCTATAGTGCAAACACGAATACAACAGAAATTATACGTGTATAGCGCATGGCCTCGACACTGGATTTGATCGGACAGACGCCGCTCGTCGAAGTGACCCGCCTCGATACAGGGCCATGCCGACTGTTTCTCAAACTCGAAAGCGCGAATCCGAGCGGCTCGATCAAGGACCGCCCGGCGCGCGCGATGATCGAGGCCGCGGAGGCGGACGGGCGGCTCAAGCCCGGCGGCACGATCGTCGAAGCGACAGCGGGCAATACCGGGCTCGGATTGGCGCTGGTCGGCGCGCGGAAGGGCTATCGCACGGTGCTGGTCGTGCCGGACAAGATGTCCCGCGAGAAGATCCTCCACGCCCGGGCCCTCGGCGCGGAAGTGATGTTGACCCGCTCCGATGTCGGCAAGGGGCATCCTGACTACTATCAGGACCTGGCCGAAGCGATCACGGCGCGGACACCCGGCGCGTTCTACGTCAATCAGTTCGAGAACCCGGCCAATCCGGCCGCCCACAGCGCCACGACGGGCCCTGAAATCCTCAGCCAGATGGACGGCGACGTCGACGCGGTCGTTGTCGGCGTCGGCTCCGGCGGCACGCTCACGGGCATCGGCCGGTTCATGCAGGCGCGCTCGCCGAAAACGGAGATGGTGCTGGCCGACCCGGTCGGTTCGGTGCTGACGCCCTACGTGAATTCCGGCGAGATGATCGAAGCGGGCAGTTGGACGGTCGAGGGGATCGGCGAGGATTTCATCCCGCCCAATGCCGATCTGTCGCTGGTCAAGCACGCCTATTCGGTCGCCGACCAGGAGAGCTTCGCGGCGGCGCGCGACCTGCTGCGGGCCGAAGGGATTCTGGCCGGATCGTCTTCGGGCACGCTGCTCGCCGCCGCACTGCGCTATTGCAAGGCGCAGTCCACGCCGAAACGCGTCGTTTCGCTGGTCTGCGATTCCGGCGCCAAGTATCTGTCGAAGGTGTTCAACGACACGTTCCTGGCGCAGGAAGGATGGATCAGTCGCGAGCGCCACGGCACGGTGCGTGATGTCGTGATCAACCGCTACGGCGAAGGCGCGGCGATCACGGTGCGGCCGGACGATCCTCTGCGCACCGTCTTCGCCCGCATGCGCGCCGCCGACGTGTCGCAGCTTCCGGTCGTCGAGGGCGACCGCGTGGTCGGCCTCGTCGACGAAAGCGACCTGCTCGCCGCGCTGCTCACCGAGAACGCCAGCCCCGAGCGCGTGTTCGCCCGCCCGGTCAAGGACGTGATGGTGACGCGACTGGAGACGATCGCGGCCGACGCCCCGATCCCCGAGCTCATTCCGCTGTTCCGCAAGGACTATATCGCCATCGTCATGGACCGGGACCGTTTCATCGGTATCGCCACGCGCATGGACCTCATCAATCATTTCCGGATCGCCCTGCAATGACCCGTCCCAATAGTTTGCGCCTCGCCACCCGCTGCATCCACGCGGGCCAGGCGCCGGACCCGACGACGGGCGCCGTGATGATGCCGATCTATGCGACATCGACCTTCGCGCAGCAGAGCCCTGGTGTGCACAAGGGCTACGAGTACGCCCGCACCCACAATCCCACGCGGATGGCGTTCGAGCGATGCGTCGCAGACCTCGAGTCCGGGACAGCCGCATTCGCCTTCGCATCGGGGCTGGCAGCCGCGGCGACGGTGCTTGAATGCCTTGATCAGGGTGCGCATGTCGTCGCCGTTGACGATCTCTATGGCGGCACCCGCCGGCTGTTCGAGAAGGTGCGGCGCCGCACGGCTGGCCTCGACATCACCTATCTCGACCTTACCGATACGGCAGCGCTCGAGGCGGCGATCCGGCCCGAGACGCGCATGATCTGGGTCGAGACGCCAACGAACCCGCTGCTCAAGCTGGTCGACCTGCGTGCCGTGGCCGAGATCGCGCGGGCGCGCGGCATTTGGACGGTGGCCGACAACACCTTCGCGAGCCCGATCCTGCAGCGGCCGCTGGAATTCGGCTTCGACCTCGTCGTCCACTCCACGACCAAATATCTCAACGGTCATTCCGACATGGTCGGCGGCGTCGCCGTCGTCGGTGACAATGCCGCGCTCGGCGAGCGGCTCGGGTTCTTGCAGAATGCGGTCGGCGGCGTGTCCGGCCCGTTCGACAGCTTCCTGGCCCTGCGCGGCCTGAAGACGCTGGCCTTGCGGATGGAGCGTCATTCCGCCTCGGCGCTGCGAATCGCCGCGCATCTGGAAAAACATCCCAAGGTCGCGCGTGTCCTTTATCCGGGTCTGCCGAGCCATCCGCAGCATGCGCTCGCCCGCCGGCAGATGAGCGCGTTCGGCGGCATGATCACGGTCGAACTGAAAGGCACGCTGGACGATTCCCGGCGCTTCCTGGAACGCTGCCGGCTGTTCACCCTGGCAGAGAGCCTTGGCGGGGTGGAAAGCCTGATCGAGCATCCGGCCCTGATGACGCATGCCTCGGTTCCCGCCGAGGTGCGCCAGTCGCTCGGCATCAGCGACGGTCTGGTTCGGCTCTCGGTCGGAATCGAGGATGCCGACGATCTGATCGCCGACCTCGAGGATGCCCTCCGCTAGCCGGACGCCGCACAGCCGATTCCGGATTTCGGCCACGCTTTCCGGAAAACGTCCCTTCTCGCGATCCTTCCGTCGCCCGTATAGCCGGATGCGAGGCGGCGAAGACCGCAGAGAGGGAGCGGAACGTGAGGACGCAAGTCGGCATCATCGGCGCGGGCCCGGCCGGGCTATTCCTGGCCCATTTGCTGCAGCGCGAAGGCATCGACACGGTCGTGATCGAGGACCGCAGCCGCGACTATGTCGAACACCGCATCCGCGCCGGCCTGCTGGAGAACTGGTTCACGGATCTTCTGGTCGAAACGGGCGCGGGCGACCGGCTGCAGCGCGAAGGCCTCGTTCATGAGGGCATCGCGCTCAGCGTTCGCGGCGTGCATCATCGAATCGACTTCAAGCGCCTGGTCGACCGCCACGTCACCATCTACGGCCAGCAGGAAGTGGTGAAGGACTTGATCGCGCTGCGGCTCGCTTCGGGCGCCCCGCTGCATTTCGAAGTCAGCGACGTCAGCGTCCACGAGATCGATTCGACCCGCCCCAAGATCCGCTTCCAGAAGGGTGGCGCGCTGCATGAGCTGGACTGCGACTTCATTGCCGGCTGCGACGGCTTCCACGGCATCTGCCGGCCAAGCATTCCGGCCGGCGTGCTAACCACGTTCGAACGGCTGTATCCGTTCGGCTGGCTCGGGATCCTGTCTGCCTCGCCGCCGCCATCTCATGAACTAATCTACGCCCATACCGATCGCGGCTTCGCCCTCTACACGATGCGCTCGCCGACGCTCAGCCGGCTCTATCTGCAGTGCGCCGCGAACGACGACGTGGCCAACTGGCCCGATGCGCGAATCTGGGAGGAGTTGCACCGGCGGATCGGCGGCAACGCGAAGCTCGAGGAAGGCGAAGTGCTGCAAAAGGGAATCACGCCGATGCGCAGCTTCGTGGTCGAGCCGATGCAGTATGGCCGCCTGTTCCTCGCCGGCGACGCGGCTCATATCGTGCCGCCGACCGGCGCGAAGGGCATGAATCTCGCCGCCGCGGACGTGCTGGTGCTGACCCGAGCGCTGGCCGACTTCTATCACAGCGGCAACGAGGAAGGACTGGCCCGCTACTCCGAAACCTGCCTGCGGCGCATTTGGAAAGCGCAACGGTTCTCCTGGTGGATGACGTCGCTGCTGCACCGGTACGAAGCGGACAGCCCCTTCGATCAGCGACGCCAGATGGCCGAGCTCGACTATCTCGTCTCCTCGGAAGCGGCGTCGAAGTCGCTAGCGGAAAACTATGTCGGCCTACCGCTGCAATGACGCACGATGCGATGCGCCACTTGCCGAAGCGGGCGCGCGGCTCTGCGGGCTAAGTGCAGCCCAATGTCTCTTTCGGCCCGCGGCCTGAACGGCTGCGGCGCTGGCCGGTCTGCGGCTGGCTCGCGCTCCGCCGCCGCGATTGCCGCCCGGGCGCCACCTCAAGGGGGCGAACCCGCCAGCGGGACTTGGGGGCGGCGTTCGCACCGCGGCCCACCGCCAGCAGCTCATCCCGAATCGCACGCGCATAGAACGCGCACATGCGAACGATATGAATGCCGAGCAGGCGATCGAGCTCCGCCAGGTCGGCATCGAGGAAGGCCCGGAGGATGGCCTCGTGCTCGGCGACCACTTCCGCCTCGTCGAGCAGCAACGGCGCGGCGAGATGCGAACGCACTGCGGCGAGCCGCACCGAGGCGAGCGCGTAGGCCTCCTGCAGGTAGCGATTCTCGCAGTGGTTCAAAAAGGCTTCGTGGAAGAGCGAATCGGCCGCCGCAAAGCCGAGCGCATCGCGGGTACGCTGCGCCTCGACCATCGCCGCATGTGCTTCCTGCAGCTGCTGGCCTGCGGCATAGGCCTGCCAGCGCATGGACTGGGCAGCGCCCTGAATCTCGATCATCCGCCGGTATTCACACAGCTCCGCGAGCTCGCTGTCCGAGGGCAAGAAGACGAAGCTGCCACGCTGCGGGACGACCGTGATCAGTCCCTGCAATTGCAGCATCGTAAATGCTTCCCGCACCGGCGTGCGACTGACGCCGAGGGCGGATGCGATCCGATCCTCGGAAAGGGCCTCTCCGAGCTTGACCTCGGTCTGGAGGATCGCGCGCCGAATCCGCTCGGCCACGACAGCCGCCAGCGATTCCGGACGACGAATTTCTTCGTTCAGCACCCGTGCTCCCCCGGTCACGTGAGCGCGTTCGCGCCGACTGTGTTGATCAGTATCATTGTAGCACGAATTGCTTCAGCTTCTGCCGGGATCGGCATTGGTCGTTGGTCGAACGCGAAAGCGCCCCACTCCCGCTCCACGGGAGCACCCCTTTTTTGTCGCAGACGTCCATACTATATTGTGTATCTGGCCTGACGGGTGCGCTTGATCCACCGGAAGTGGCCCCCGTTCAGATTGTTCCGGCCCGCCCGGTGGCGGGCCGTCGTCGTTTCGGGGAAGTCCATGACCGTACCCAACCGACCTGATCACATCCGCCTGACATCCCACCCGGCGCCGGGCGCGACTCCCCGCTTTCCCATTCGCTGGGGAGCAGCCACGGCGCGCGAGCGCGGCCCGATCGTGGGCACGGTGACCCGTCCCGGTGATCGCAACGTCATCGGCAGTCATGGCGGGTCCTATGCGCTCTATCGCGCCTTGGCTGTTTCATCCGGTGCCCTCGATCCGATTCGGCGGCCTGATCTTACCAACACTGAGCCGGCTGCAACGCTCGGCCCCTTCCCGCAATGGGCGGATCCGACCGCGATTGTGTCGCTCGACCCCTGGGGCCACATGGTCGCGGAGCATTTCGCGGCGGAAATCGCGGATGGCACCGACATCCGCCCCAGCATTGCGGTGACCCGCGCGCGACTGGAAATCGCCGAGATTCGCGATGCCCTCGCCGACGGCCGGTTGAAAGCGGACGGTGAGGTCGTCAAGTCCAACGGTGCCCTCTCGGTCGTCAAGATCGCCATCGATCCCGTGTGGTACCTGCCAGGCATCGCCGCCCGATTTGGCACCAGCGAGAACACGCTGCGGCGTGTCCTCTTCGAGCAGACTGCCGGCATGTTTCCCGAATTGGTGACACGACCCGATCTTCAGGTCTTCCTGCCGCCAATCGGCGGCACGACCGTGTACATTTTCGGTGACGTGAACAAGCTTGCCCAGCCGATGACGCGGATCACGTGCCGTGTCCACGACGAGTGTAACGGTTCTGACGTGTTCGGGTCCGATATCTGCACCTGCCGACCTTATCTGCTGCATGGGATCGAGGAGTGCGCGCGCGGTGCGCAAGCAGGCGGCCTCGGCGTTATCGTCTATAACCGCAAGGAAGGGCGCGCGCTGGGCGAAGTCACCAAGTTCCTCGTCTACAATGCCCGGAAGCGTCAGGAGGGCGGCGATGCGCCGTCGGCCTATTTCGAGCGGACGGAATGCGTCGCGGGGGTGCAGGACGCCCGCTTCCAGCAGCTGATGCCCGACGTCATTCACTGGCTGGGAATCCGGCGCATCGACCGGTTTGTGTCGATGAGCGACATGAAGTACGACGCGCTGATCAGCCAAGGGATCGAAATCGTCGAGCGCGTGCCGATTCCCGACGAGCTGGTTCCCGCCGACGCGCATGTCGAGATCGAAGCGAAGAAGGCTGCGGGCTATTTCACGCCCGCTACGCCCGCGGTCACGGCGGATTCCGCATCCGCCGCCGGTCGGCCGCTCGACAAGTACTGAGCCGCGTGAACACGCCGCTGCCGAGCCCGGATCGCGCGCGTGCCCTGCTGACGGCCGCGGCGGTCCGCGACCGCGCACATCGCATGCTGGCTCTAGGCCTGGAGGACCGGCTGCCTTCCTTCCACGTGGACCTGGCGCGACTTGCGGCCACCGAGGACCTGGTGCTTCAGGCGATGGAGCGATCCTATCCGGATGGCAAGATCCCCTTTCATTCACGCTGGCGCCATTTTCGCGTGGGTACCGAGGACCGCTGGGCGGCGATCGACCGCGCGGCCCGGTGGAAGGATCCCGCCTCACGCGCGCGGGCGATGATCGATCTCGCCGTGATCAGCGTTTTGCTCGACGCCGGCGCGGGGCAGGAATGGGCTTTCAAGGATCCGCGCAGCGGCACAATGTTGCGGCGTTCGGAAGGACTCGCCTTGGCGAGTCTGGAGATGTTCGCCGCGGGCCTGTTCTCGGCGCAACCGGGTGATCCGCTGCGCGCGGACGCAGAGGTGCTGCGGCGGTTCGATGCGTCCACGCTGGCGCGCGGATTTCAGGTGACGCCGGAGAATCCGCTGACAGGGCTCGAGGGCCGCGCGGCTCTGATGCGACGGCTGGGCGATGTGATCGCCGCCGACCCGGATCGCTTCGCGCAGGTGGACGCACCGCGACCCGGCGGTCTCTACGATTCACTGGCCGCCATGGCGCAGAGCGAGACGATCTCGGCACCTGCCATCCTCTCGTTCCTGTTGGAGCGCCTTGGGCCGATTTGGCCGTCACGCCTGACCCTCGCGGGTGTGGCGCTAGGCGATTGCTGGCGGCATCCGTCTCTGGTCACAGACGACGAGACGACGGAGCTCGTCCCCTTGCACAAACTCTCACAATGGCTGGTCTACTCGCTGATCGAGCCGCTGCAGGAGGCGGGGCTGACGGTCGGCGATATCGACGGTCTTACGGGTCTTGCCGAGTATCGCAATGGCGGACTGTTCGTCGATACGGGCGTGTTGCGGCTGCGGAGGCCGGAAGACGCACAGGCGCTTCATCCGGTGGCGGCGCCGCTCGTCGTCGAATGGCGCGCCTTGACAGTCGCGCTGATCGATCGACTGGCCGAACGCCTGCGCCTGCGGCTGGGACTCGACACCACCTCGTTGCCCTTGCCCGCGATTCTGGAGGGCGGCACCTGGGCCGCCGGGCGCGCGATCGCGCGGGAGCGCCGCGCGGACGGCACGCCGCCGCTGCACGTCGTCAGCGACGGCACGGTGTTCTAGCGATGCATGCAGGCGGCCCCTAAAGTGCATCTGGCAGGCGCCGCGATGGCGCAGCGATCGTACCGCGTGATCAGGCAGGGGGACTTCATGGAAGGCGTCACCGTCGTTACCCATCCGCTCGTTCAGCACAAGCTGACGCTCATTCGCGAGAAGGCGCGCTCGACGAAATCGTTTCGCGAGCTGCTGAACGAGACCGGCATGCTGCTCTGCTACGAGGTCACGCGCGATCTGCCGCTGGAGGATATCGAGATCGACACGCCGATCACGCGGATGATCGCGAAGCAGATCTCCGGCAAGAAGCTCGTCTTCGCGCCGATTTTGCGCGCCGGTGTCGGCTTTCTGCAGGGCATGCTGGACCTCGTCCCCTCCGCCCGTGTCGCGCATATCGGGCTCTATCGCGATCCGGAGACGCTGGTCGCGGTGGAGTACTTCTTCAAGGCGCCTTCGGATCTGGCGGAAAGATTGGTGATCGTCGTCGACCCCATGCTGGCGACGGCCAATTCCGCCGTTGCTGCGATCGATCGGCTGAAGGAACGGGGCGCCAAGGAAATCCGTTTCGTCTGCCTGTTGGCGGCGCCCGAGGGCATCGAGCGGCTGCGCGGCGCGCATCCGGATGTGCCGATCTGGACGGCCGCGATCGATTCGCACCTCGACGAACACGGCTACATCGTTCCGGGTCTCGGCGACGCGGGCGACCGGACCTATGGCACGCGCTGAAGCGGGCGTTCGACGGGCTATTCGCCGTAGCTCGCAATACCGAGGGAGAAGCCGCCGTCGACAGTCATCAGCGCGCCGGTGACGTAGCTCGCCTCGTCGGACAGCAGATACGCCACCAGCGGTGCGACCTCCTTCGGCTCACCCAGGCGGCGCTGCGGAATACGCGCCACCTTCGCTTTCATCTCTGCGACGTTCTCCGGCGATCCGTCGCCCGCCAGCACACGGGGCGTGCCAATCACGCCCGGAAGAACCGCGTTGACGCGAATGCCCTTGGCCGCAAGCTCGACCGCCATCAGGCGGGTCAACTGATTGAGCGCGGCTTTCGAAGCGCCGTAATGGGCGATGCCCGGACGCGCGAGAGTGCTGGCGGTGGAGGAGATGTTGACGATCGCGCCGCGGCGCGGCTCGAGAGCGGGAATGAGCGCCTGTGACAGGAGGAACGGCGCCCGCAGATTGAGCCCGAGCACGTGGTCCCATTCCGCCGCCGAAAGCTGCTCCAGCGGCGTGACCGGGTACATGCCGGCGCAATTGACGAGACCGTCGAGACCCGCCGCGCCCGCTTGCTCCGCGAGCGCAGCGATTCCTGCGTCGGAGAGGAGGTCTGCAACAATGATCTCAGTGCTTCCGTCGGGCAGGCCGCGCCGCACGGCTTCAAGGGCCGCCGCGTCACGATCCGAGAGAACGACACGCGCGGAACAATCGATCAGGCAGGCGGCGATAGCCTGCCCCAACCCGCCCGCGGCGCCGGTGACCAGAATGCGTTTTCCGTCCAGCTTCGTCACGACACGAGCTCCTCAGCGCGCAGGCAGGCGGCCGCATGGGCAGCGCCGCGCAGGGCGGGGTCGGTCTCCGCGCAAGCGGGGATCGCAAACGCGCAACGCGGGCGAAAACGACAGCCGGCCGGCAGGCGCGCCGGATCCGGCGGCTCGCCTTCCAGCGCGAACGTGTCGGTGACGCGCCGGCCGCCGATCTCGGGAATCGCCGCCAACAGCGACTTCGTATAGGGGTGCCGCGGCGCGCGAAAAAGTTCTTCCGTCGGCGCGATTTCGACGATGCGCCCGAGATACATCACCGCGACACGATCGCACATCATCCGCACCACCGAGAGATCGTGAGAGATGAAGAGATAGGTCAGCGAGAACGCCTGCTGCAGTTCGCGGAACAGCTTGAGCACCGTCGCCTGCACCGACACGTCGAGACCTGAGGTCGGCTCGTCGAGAATGACGAAGCGCGGATGCAGGGTGAGGATGCGCGCGAGCCCGACGCGGCGCTGCTGCCCGCCAGACAATTCATGCGGATAGAGATCGAGATGCGTTTCGGGCAGACCCACTTGCTTCAAGATGCTGCGCAGGCGCGCGTCGCGGTCGGCGGCAGCGAGGTCCGTGTGGACGATCAGCGGCTCCTCGAGTGAGCGGCGGATGCTCCAGCGCGGATCGAGCGAGTTGCCGGGATCCTGGTGGCAATATTGCAGGCGCGGAGCGACGGCGCGGCGCTCTTTGGGCGAAAGGGCGCCGATCGGCTCCCCTTCGAACACGATCTCTCCGCCGCTCGGTCGATGGATCCCCGCCAAAGTCTTGCCGAGAGTCGATTTTCCGCAGCCCGACTCGCCGACGATGCCGAGCGTTTCGCCCGGCTGCACCTCGAACGAGACGCTGTCGAGCGCGCGCAACGTCCCCGACTTAAGTCCGAATGCGTTGCGGACCGGGAAATAGCGCGACAGCCCTTCGACGCGTAGGATCGGAGCGTCGCTCATGCCACCAGGGCTCCCGTCGCGGGGTGATAGCAACGCACTTGGTGCTCGGCGCCGACATCGCTGATGTCCGGGCGCTGCGCGCTGCAGGCGCTCGTTGCGTAAGCGCAGCGCGGATGGAAGCGGCATCCGCTGGGCGGCGACACCAAAGCCGGGATCTCGCCGCCGATCTCGCGCAGCTCGCGGCCCGGATGCGGCAGGCTCTCGAGCAGGCGAACCGTGTAGGGATGGCTGGGACGGCGGAAGAAGTCGTCCACCGGCGCGGTCTCCACCTCCTGGCCGGCATACATCACGGTGACGCGATCGCAGATTTCGTAGGCGGTTCCCATGTCGTGGGTGGTGAACAGGACGGAAATCCCGCGCTCCTTCGCGAGCTGCTTCAGAAGCTTGAGGATCTGCGCCTGGATGGTGACGTCGAGCGCGGTGGTCGGCTCGTCGGCGATGACGAGATCCGGCTGCGGCATCAGCGCAAGCGCGATCATCAGCCGCTGCCGCTGACCGCCCGAGAACTGGTGCGGCAGCTTGTCGAAGGCATCTTCTGCTTGCGGGATCTGCACGGTGCGCAGCATTTCCAGCGCGGCCTCGCGATCGGCCCGGCGGCGATGACGTGGGTAAGGCGCGAAGAAGCCGCCAATTCCGCCCCAAGCGCCCGGCTCACGCCGCGGCGACTTCCACTTCATCACCTCCATGATCTGCTTTCCGACCGGGAAGAGCGGATTGAAGGATCCGAACGGGTCCTGGGGAATGAAGGTGATGAGGCGGCCGCGGATGTCGCGATCGACCTTGCTGCGCGGCAGCGCCAGCAGATCATCGTTGCGGAAGCGGATCGTGCCCGCCTCGTGCCGCGCATTGGAGGGCAGGATACCGAGGATGGAGCGGGCCAGGGTGGTCTTGCCGCAGCCGGACTCGCCGACGAGGCCCATGATCTCGCCGGGGCGAATCGAAAGGTTGACGCCGTCGAGCACCTTCGCCGTGCCACGCTCGGTGGCGAAGGAAACCCGCAGGCCGTCGACCTTGAGAAGGCTATCGTCCGGTGCTCGCACGACGGATCCGTGGATCGAGGACGTCGCGGAGGCCGTCACCGAGGAGGTTGAAGCCCATCACGACAAGGAAAATCGCCAGCCCGGGTGCCAGAGCGTACCACCACGCCTCAGGCAGGAACTCGCGCGATTCAGAGATCATCCGCCCCCATTCGGGCGCGGGCGGGGGCGCGCCGAGGCCGAGGAAGCCGAGCGCGCTGGCCGTCAGGATGGTGAAGCCCATGCCGATCGAAGTGCGGACGATGATCGGCGAGGCGACGTTGGGCAGGACGTGAAACAGAATGATGCGCCAGTTCGGGACGCCGAGCGCGATCGCGGCCTCAATGAACGTCTCGTTGCGCAGCGAGCGCACCTCCGCATGAACCAGGCGCGTGAACCAAGGCCAATAGGTCACCGACAGGGCCAGGATCACGTTTTCGATGGACGGGCCGAGCGTCTGAGAAATGGCGATCGCGAGCACGATCTGCGGCACGGCGAGAAAAATGTCGGACACGCGCATCAGCGATTCGCCGATCCAGTTGCGCGTCCAGCCGGAGATCAGGCCGATCGGAACGCCGATCAGCAGCGCCGCCCCGACCGCGACGATGGCAATCACGAGGGTGATCCGCGCGCCGAAGAGGATGCGGCTGTAAACGTCCGCGCCCATCCGGTCGGTTCCGAACAGGAACGTCTCCGAGGGCGGCAGCAGCCGCTGCCGCGGGTTCATGTCCCACACCGCCTCCGGATGGGTGGCGAGAAGCGGCGCGAGGATGGCGACCGCGATCAGCAGCAGGATGATGAGCAGGCCGATGGCGGCGGAAGGATCGCGCATCAGTTTGCGAAGGACATCCAGGGTCGCCCTCATCCGCCGCTCCCCCGCGGATCGAGCAAAGCGTGACTGACATCGACCAGGAGGTTGACGATGCCGAAGACGACGCCGGCATAGACGGTGAATCCCATCACGGCGGCATAGTCCGACTGCAAGATTGCTTCGAACGCGTAGGCGCCGATGCCGGGCCACTGGAACACGGTCTCGATGACGACCGTGCCTGCCAGCAGGATGCCGAACAGAAGGCCGATCTGGGTCACCGTCGAGATCAGGGACGCTCGCAGTACGTACTTCCAGACGATAAGGCCGGACGGAATGCCCATGGCCTGCTGGTACGTCACGAAGCTGCGTTGCAGCGTGTCGAGCACGCCGGCCCGGGTGAACCGCACCACCGTCGCCAGGGCCGGAAAGGCCAGCGTCAGGGTGGGCAGGGTCAAATGCGCCAGCACATTGCCGAGGCGCGCGAAGTTCCATTCGAGCAGTGCGTCGATCACATAGAAGCCGGTGCGCGAAGGCGGCGGGAAGCCGGTGATGCGCCCCTGCAGCGGCAGCCAGCCCAGATCCATCGCGAAATAGAGCTGCAGGATCAGTGCCAGCCAGAAGCTCGCGACGGCGAGCCCGGCGACGGTGACGATGCGCAGCAGATGGTCGATCAGCGAGTTGCGGTACAGGGCCGAGACGACGCCGAGCGGAATTCCAAGAACCACCGCGACGATCATCGCCGCCACCGTCAATTCGATGGTCGCCGGGAGCAGCGAGATCAGGTCGTCCCAGACCGGGCGGGTCGTGAACAGGCTGGTGCCGAGATCACCCGACAGGAGCTGACGATAGTAGTCGACAAGCTGGACCAGCAGCGGACGATCGAGGCCGAGCTTCTCCCGGAGGATCTCGATCTGCTCGCGCGAAGCGGTCTCTCCCGCGAGAAGCCCGACCGGATCGGCGGGAATCACGCGGGAGATGAAGAAGACGATGGCGATCAGCCCCGCGAGCGTGGGAACGAGCCATGCCACGCGCTGAAGAATGAGCGCGAGAATCCGCATCAGGCGCAGCTCATGTCCATTCCGGTTTCCCTCGCCCGCAGCGATGCACGCGGTGCGATAACCATCGCGTGCAGGCGCGCGGGGCGAACGTTACGCATCCGCCGATCAGCTTTCGTAGTAGGCGGTTCGCATCTCCTGCGCCGAGCCGATCGGGCAGAACACGATGCCCCTGAGCGTATTGGAATAGGGCCCGTACCATTTCGTGTTGTAAATCCACAGACCCGGCGCGTCCTCGACGACGATGCGCGTGACTTCCTCGTACAACTTCGCCCGCTTGGCTTGATCGGTGGCGCGCAGCGCCTCTTCGAGAAGCGCGTCGACCTTCGGGTTCTTGTAGTGCGCCGCGTTCTTGAACGTGCCGGCCGTGGTCGATGAGAACATCTCGCCGACCCAGTTGTGCGGGTCGGCATAGTAGGTCGAGATCCAATAGCAGACGATGTCCGGCGTCGTGTTCGGATCCTTGGCCTTTTCGATCACCGTCGGCCACGGATAGCCGACCACCTTGGATTCGATGCCGATCTTGGTCAGGCCGTTCTGCAGCAACTGGGCGGCCTGTTCCGACTGGGCGAAGCCGGTCAGGAAGGCGATCTCGAGCGGCCGGTCGACCTTGACCTTCGCCTGGGCCAGCTCAGCCTTCGCCTTTTCGAGATCGAAATCGTACCCCTTCACGTCCTTCGGATTGCCCCAGATCGTGTTGGGAAGCGGCGTCGGATTGCGTTCGACGAGGCCGCCAAGGATTTCCTTGTTGAAGCCGTCATAGTCGAAGGCGTGGTTGATGGCCCGACGCACATGGACGTCGTTGAACGGCGCACGCTCGACCATGAACTGCATCATCATGATGCGCATGGATTCTTCTTCGAGGATCTGCGCCTTGCCGCTCGACTTGATGCGGTTGAGCTGATCGGTCTGGAGATAGCCGCCGATGCCGTTGAAATCGCCGCGCAGCAAACCGAGGACGCGCGTATTGGTGTCCTTCACGCCGCGGAACTCGATCTCGTCGATGTACTTCGGCCCCCAGCCCTTGAAATGATCCGGGAAGCGCTCCGCCACGAAGCCGATGGCCGGATCGAACTGCGTAATCTTGTAGGCCCCGGAGCCGGCGGAGTTCTTGGAGAGCCACGCCTGGGCCCAATCGCCGCCGGTCTCGTTCTTCTTCACCAACGCCGTGTTGACGATGTGGATCTCGGGCACGATCGACAGGAAGATCGCGGACGGCTTGCTGAGCTTGAACTCGACCGTGTAGTCGTCAACGGCCTTGGCCGCGCCCGCCTCGATCATGGTCCTGAACAGCGAAGCCGCGCCCTTCCCGAGCGCCATGATGCGCTCGAAGGAATAGACCACGTCCTGCGCCTTCATCTCCGTTCCGTCGTGGAACTTGACGCCCTTCCGCATCTTGAACGTGTAGGTCAGCCCGTCCTCGGAAATCGTGTGGCTTTCGGCGACCCAAGGCTCGAGCACCGCAGGATTTTTCTGCCAGCGCAGCAGGCCGTCATAGACGTTCAGGCGGATCGCGACGCGGCCGACGTCGAAGGCAGCGTGCGGGTCGACCGTGTCGTAGTCGCTTTCATTAGCAAAGACGAACCGCGTCTTGGCGCTCGCCGGAAAGGCGGCACCGAAGCCACCGCCGGCCACGAGCGCTGCGGCTCCCGCATAATTCATCAGCGTTCGCCGGGTAATTCCTTCCCGCTTGGACCCCAGATCCAGATGGCGCTCGTTGTTGCGCATGTTCGCTCTCCCATGGGCGTCATCGGCGCCTGTCATCGCTCCCCTCGACAGACGCCTTCAGCCGGCTCCCAACCGTGCGCCGTCATTGTGGAACCGTTCGGATGGAGGCGACAAGCCTCTTTTCGAGCACCGCCCGCTTATTCGGCACGCAAGCTGCCCATCTTCGCGTCGCTGTCCGGCGTTTCCATTTCGCGCACGACGTGTTCGCGTTCAGCTCATGCCGCCATCGATGCGCAGCGTTTGCCCCGTCACGTAGGCCGCGCCAGCAAGGAAAAACAGGATCACTTCGGCGACGTCCTCCGGTGTTCCGGCCCGCTTGAGACAGGTGCGCTGCACCGACTGGTCTTCCCAGCTCTGGCCGAAGCGCGCCGTCCACGGCGTGCGAATGAGCCCCGGCGCTACCGCGTTCACGCGCACGCCTGGCGCGAGTGCCCGTGCCAAGTTCGTCGTCAGGTTGATGAGCCCGGCCTTCGAAGCGGCATAAGCAACGCTTGAACCGGGATAGCCGAAGCCCGCGAACGAGGCGGTGTTGACGACCGCGCCCCTGGCCACCTTGAGGTGCGCCGCCGCCGCACGGGTGCAGCGAAACGGACCGACGAGATTGACGGAGAGGATCTGCTGCCAGAATGCCTCGTCCAATCGATCCATCGCCTCCGGCGGAATGGGCGTGTCGGTCTGCGCCGTGCCGGCATTGTTGACCAAATAGTCGAGCCGGCCGAACTGCTTGACCGTCTCGGCCACAACCGCCTCGACGCTCTGCGGATCGCCGACATCGCCGGCGACGATCACCACGTCCAGACCATCGGCCTTCAACTCTGCCGCAGCGTCGGACAGGCGCGGACTGTCCTTGCGGTCATTGATGGCAACGCGTGCACCACATTGCGCCAGAAGCCGCGCGGTGGCGAAGCCAATGCCAGAGGCACCGCCGGTAACGAGCGCAACGCGCGAAGTCAGGTCGGCCGTGATCATGAGCTTGAATACCCCCTATTCGAATCCCGCAGCGCGAGACCGCTTGCGCATCGTGCCGCGCCTGTCCCACTATCGATTGCCGGATTGAAGACGACAATGTCGTAAAGCGAGGGGACCATATGGCGCAGCTGCAGCTGGCGCTGGACATCGGCGGCACGTTCACGGATGTGGTCATGGTCGACGGCGGCACGGGCGCGCTGTGGACCGCCAAGACACCCACCACCCCTCAAGATCCCTCACACGGCTTCTTCGCCGGGGTCGACAAGATCCTCACCACCGCGGCAGCGCCAGCGGGTGATGTCGCTGCCGTTTTTCACGGCTCGACGATCGCCACTAACGCCGTGCTTGAAGGCAAAGGCGCGCGGACCGGGATGATCGTCACGTCCGGCTTCCGCTACGTGCTCGAGATCGGCCGGCACGAAATCCCGCGCAAGGAAAACCTGTTCGTCTGGAAGAAGCCGAAGCGTCCGATCCCGCCACGGCTGATCGTCGAGGTGCCGGAGCGGGTCGAATTGGACGGCCAAGTCACGCAGCCGCTCGACGAAGAGGCTTGCCGCCAGGCGGCGCGGCGGTTGCGGGCGCTCGGGGTCGAGGCGGTCGCGATCGTCTTCCTGCATTCTTACGCGAACCCGGCGCATGAACGGCGGGCGGCTGAGATCGTCGCCGAGGAGTTTCCGGAGGCCGCGGTGTCGATCTCCTCCGACGTTCTGCCGGTGTTTCGCGAGTACGAGCGCTCGATGGCGACGGCACTGAACGCCTATGTCCAGCGTCTCGTCGGCGACTATATCGGCCGCCTCGAAAACGGGCTGTCGACGCGCGGCATCGCCGCGCCGCTGCTGGTGATGAAGTCGAATGGCGGCGTGTTCGGGCCTTCGCAGGTGAGCCGGCAGGCGATCAACATGGCCCTGTCCGGCCCCGCCGCCGGTGCGATCGGCGCCAGCTTCGTGGCGCGTGCCGCGGGCTTCGACAACGCGATCACGATCGACATCGGCGGAACGTCGGCGGACGTGTCGCTGATCCGCGCCGGCGATGCGGCGATCACCACGGAGGGCGAGATCGGGCCCTTCCCGCTCGCCCTGCCGATCATCGACATCCACACGATCGGCGCGGGCGGCGGCTCGCTCGCCCACGTCACCGACATCGGCAGCCTGCAGGTCGGCCCCGAAAGTGCCGGCGCCGCGCCGGGCCCCGCCTGCTACGGGCGGGGGGGCGCGCACGCGACGGTGACCGATGCGCATTCGGTGCTGGGGCGGGTGCCGACATCGCTGCTCAATGGCGAAATGCGGCTCGATCCGCAGCGGGCCCGCGAAGCGATGGAACGCGACGTCGCGCGGCCTCTCGGGATCAGTGTCGAGGATGCGGCGGAGGGCGTGATCCGCATCGTCAATGCCAGCATGACCGGCGCGCTCAAAGTGGTGTCGGTGGAGCGTGGCTACGACCCGAGCGACTTCGCGCTGGTCGCCTTCGGCGGCGCCGGGCCGCTGCACGGCGTCGAACTGGCGCGCGCGCTCGGCTGCAAGGCCGTGCTGATCCCGCGCTATCCTGGCCTGCTCTGCGCGCTCGGCCTGCTCGCGACTGACCTGCAATACGACTACGCGCGGACGGCGCTGCAGCGGGCCCCCGACTACGACCTGCAGGCGATGAACGCCATCTGGCAGGAGCTCGAAGCGGAAGCGGCCGACGACCTGGCGCGGGAAGGCGTCCCGCCGGAACGGCGGCGCTTCGTGCGGATGGCGGACCTGCGCTACGCCAAACAGGGTTTCGAGCTGACCCTGCCGGCGCCGTCCGGCTCGCTCGACGGCAACGCGATGGCGCAGCTGGTGGAAAGCTTCCACGCCCGTCACGAGCAACTCTACACCTTCGCCGACCGCGCGACGCCGGTGGAGGTCGTGACGATGCGGCTGCGGGCTGTCGGCCTCGTCGACAAAGTGGCGCTGCCGGAGATCGGTTCTGCCAATGGCAGCGCACCCGCTCCTTATGAAAAGCGGGCAGTGCAGCTCGACGGCACACGCTTCGCCGACCTGCCGGCCTATCGCCGCGAGGCGCTGCTTGCCGGCCATCAGGTGCAAGGGCCAGCCATCATCGACCAGCTGGACACCACCACTCTTATCTTTCCGGATCAGACGGGCGAGGTCGACCGCCACGGCAATCTGATCATCAAACTGGACCGGTGAGCGTCATGCGCAATCTCGACACGGTGACGCTCGAACTCATCAAGGGTGCGATTCAGTCGGCGCGGGTGGAGATGGAGGCGGTGATCGAGCGCACCTCGATGAGTCCCTTCATCCGCGAGAAGAAGGACTACTACACCGCGTTCTTCGACCGCGACGGGCGGCTGGTCGTCTCGACCGCGCTGCCGATGGCGGCCGGCAACCTGATCGACTGCATCTTCGCGCAATATCCGCGCGAGGAGATGAAGCCAGGTGATCTCTACCTCTACAACGATTCCTACGGATCGCGCGGGGCGGTGTCGCACAACAACGACATGGTGTTCGTCGCGCCCGTCTTCAGCGGCGATCGCATCGTCGCCTTCACCGAGGCCTGGGGGCATCTCTGGGACATCGGCGGCATGGTGCCAGGATCTATTTCGCCGGCCGCGACCGACGTGTACCAGGAAGGCATCGTGGTGCCGCCCTCGCGGGTGCTGCGCGACGGAGTCTGGAACGAGGAACTGATCCGCACCTTCGTTCGCAACACCCGGTTTCCGGACATGGTGCGTGGCGACATGTCGGCGATCATGGCCGCGGTCCGGCTCGGCTGCCGCCGCGTCGAGGACATTGTTGAGCGCTTCGGGGCCGCCGCGCTGGAGGCGGCCTTCGCCGGCATGATGGACCAGTCGGAACGGGCGCTGCGCAAGGCCTTCGCCGAACGCGTTCCCGACGGTCGCTATACGTTCCGCGACTGGATCGATTCCGACAGCGTATCGGATCGCAGCTATTCGGTCGCGGTCGCTGTGGAGAAGCGCGGCGACACGGTCTCGCTCGATTATTCCGATTCGGATGATCAAGCCCAGGGCGCCATCAACTTCATCATGGACGCCTCGGTTCCGAAGACGATGTGCGGCCTCTACTTCGCGGGCCGGGAACAGGGCGTGTCGCTCAATGGCGGCTTTCACCGCGCCGTCGGCGAGGTAAAGACACGGCCGGGCTCGATCGTCGCGCCGCAGCAGCCGGCGCCGCTCGGCATGCGCTCGCATTGCCTGACCCGCGTCAATTCGGCCTTGTTTGGGGCGCTGGCGAAGGCGACCGGCGGCAACGTCCCGGCCGCCTCCTCGGTCTACGTCCTTTACTACCTGCGTAGCTGGAAGAAGGACCGGACCCTCGACCTGTGCATCGAGGGCCTTGCCGTCGGCTTCGGTGCCCGGCCGCACGCGGATGGCATCGACGCCGTCTATTACGTGGCGCAGAAGAACTATCCGGTGGAATTCACCGAGATGGAATTCGGCGTGAAGGTCGAGGCCTATGCCATTCACACCGATTCCGGCGGGCCGGGGCTGCATCGCGGCGGCTGCGGCATCGTGCGCGACCTGCGCATCCTTGGCGAAGAGGCGGTGATCGGCCTGCGGATGGACAATATCCGCTGGCCGGCCTGGGGCGTAAAGGGCGGGCTCGGCGGTCGTCCGGGTCGCATCGTCGTCAATCCCGGCATGCCGGACGAGCGCGAATTGAGGCCTATGTCCGACGGCAACCGGCTGCGCAAGGGCGACCTCGTCCGCATCATGACGCCGGGCGGCGGCGGCTGGGGATCGCCGCTGGAGCGCGCGGCCGAACAGGTCCGCGACGACGTGCTCGACGGCTTCATCAGCGCCGAAAGCGCATTCCGCGATTACGGCGTCGTTCTGTCGGAGGACCTTCTTTCTGTCGACGAAGAAGCCACGCGGGCGCGGCGGGCCGAGCTGGCGCGGCAGCCGCGTGGTCTGTTCCATCGTCACGACTTCTTCGACGACGAGGAGTTGCCGCGCGCCGCCGAGTGAACCACCGCCACTCGAACCCTGATCGCACACGGCGATCGAATTCATCAGGACGGAGCATGGATCCAAAGAGAGACCTGCGTATCGGCGTTGATATCGGCGGCACCTTTACCGACGTCGTGGTGCGTCGCACCGGCGCGCCGACGCGGATCATGAAGATCCCGACCACGCGACAGGACCCTAGCATCGCCGTGATCGAGGCGTTGCGCCGGATGAGCGACGAATGGAACCTGGCACCGCAGCACGTGCTGCGGTTCGTTCACGGCACGACCGTCGCCACCAATGCCGTGCTCGAGCGCAAGGGCGCGCAGGTCGGCCTCATGACGACCCGAGGATTTCGCGACGTCATCGAGATCGGCCGACAAATGCGGCACCAGATGTACGAACTGGCGCTGGATCCGGAGACGCCAACCTTCCTCGCGCCCGGGCGATTCCGGCGCGAGGTTCCCGAGCGCATCGCGGCCGACGGAACGATCCTCACGCCGCTGGACGAGAACGCGGTCGCCGAGGCCGCCGACGCGCTGGTCGCCGCCGGGGCGAAAGCCATTGCCGTCGTCTTCCTGTTCTCGTTCCTCAACGACACGCACGAACGCCGCGCGCGCGAGATCATCAAGACGCGGCATCCCGACCTGTTCGTGTCGCTGTCCTGCGAGGTCGATCCGGCCTTCCGCGAATACGAGCGCACCGTTGTCACGGCGTTCGATGCCTATGTGAAGCCGGTGGTGGACCGGTATCTGGCCAATCTCGATGCCGGGCTCGTCTCCGCCTCCGTCCCAGCGCCGCTGCAGATCATGCAGTCGCGCGGCGGCATCTCGGGATCCGGCACCGCCCGCCTGCGCCCGGTCCGTCTGTTCCTGTCGGGGCCGGCCGCCGGCGTGATCGGCGCGGGGATGGTCGGGAAGAGCGCGGGCATTCCGGACTTGATCACGGTGGATGTCGGCGGCACGTCGAGCGATATCGCGCTGATCGAGGGCGGGACGCCGGCGCTCCGGTCCGAAGGCGTGATCGACGGCTTTCCCGTCCGTGTGACGATGGTCGACGTCAATTCGATCGGCTCGGGCGGCGGCTCGATCGCCTGGCTCGACGCCGGCGGCGGTCTGCGCGTGGGTCCGCAATCGGCAGGATCCGATCCGGGTCCCGCCGCCTACGGCCGCGGCGGCACCGAGCCGACCGTGACGGACGCATCTCTGGTTCTCGGCTATCTCGACCCGGATCACTTCGCCGGCGGCCGCCTCAAGCTCGATATCGATCGCGCGCGCGAGGCGATCGAACGGGTGGTGGCGAAGCCCCTGGGTCTGACGATCGAGCAGGCGGCGCTGGGAATTCACCGCATCGTCAACACGCAGATGGCGGAAGGCATCCGGCTGGTGTCGATCCGGCAGGGTCACGATCCGCGCCGCTTCACGCTGCTGCCGCTGGGTGGCGGCGGCGCGCTGCATGCCTGCGCGCTCGCGGAAGAGCTCGGGATCAGCCGCATTCTCGTCCCACGGCATCCGGGGGTACTGTCGGCCGCCGGTCTGCTGGCGGCGCCAGTGGAACACGAAGTCTCGGCGGCGCTGCCGCGGCCGGTGCAGGACCTCGCCATCGGTGAGGTGCGGCAGATGCTGCAAGTCCTGGATGCCCGCTGCCGGGCGCTCATGAACCAGGAGCAGGTCGCGGACGGCGAAGTCGTGGTCCGCTATTTCGCCGACGTCTGCTATGCCGGCCAGGGCTATCACCTGGAAGTGCCGTTCGATCCGGAAGCGGCCGATCCGTTTGCGGCGCTGACCGCGGATTTCTACGCGGCGCACGACCGCACCTACGGCTATGCGCCGCAAGCACCGATCCGCCTGGTCAATCTGCGCACGGTCCACACCGCCGCGGGGCTCGGAAGCCTCGACGACGAAGTCGTGAAGCCAGCCGACCGCCCCGCCCTGTTGCGCAAGGCACGCATTCTTCTTCCCGATCAGACCGCCGCACTCGAAGCATCGGTTTATGATCGTGCGGCGTTCCGCGCCGGGGACACGTTTGCGGGACCGGCGATCATCGAGCAGGACGACACCACGACCCTGGTGACGCCGGGTTGGCACGGACGGGTCGACCCGCTGTTCAACCTGATCATCGAACGCACCACGAACTGAGCAGGACATCCGATGTCGACAGCGCCGACACACGATCCGATCACCGTCGAGGTGGTGCGCAACAAGCTCGACGGAATTGCCAACGAGATGGAGCTGACGCTGCTGAAGAGCTCGTTCTCGCCGATCGTGAAGGAAGGCCTGGACGCATCGGCCAGCCTGTTCACGCTCGAGGGCGAGACGCTGGCGCAGGCGATCGCCATTCCGATCCATCTCGCCACGCTGATCCCCTGCGTGAAGCGCATCCTCACCGAGTTTCCGGTCGCGACCATGCGCGAGGGCGACATCTACTGCATGAACGACCCCTATCTCGGCGGCACGCACCTGCCCGACATCGCCGTCGTCATGCCCGTGTTCCATCGCGACCGGCCGCTCGCTTTCGCGGCGACGATGACACACCACCAGGACGTGGGCGGGATGGCACCGGGCTCGGTGCCGACCAATGCGACCGAGGTGTTTCAGGAAGGCATTCGCCTGCCGCCGCTCAAGCTGCGCGACGGCGAGGTGTTCAACGACACGTTGCTGAAGATCCTGCGCCGCAACGTGCGCATTCCCGAGACGTTCGAGGGCGACCTGATGGCGCAGGTCGCGGCGTGCACCGTGGGCGTACGGCGCTTGGCGGCTTTGGCCGGCGTCTACGGCGACAACCATCTCGCCGCGATCTTCGCCGAGCTGCTGGACCGTTCGGAAGCGATGACGCGGGAAGCGCTGCGCGCCATCCCGCGCGGGACCTACCGCGCCGTCGACTTCCTCGACAATGACGGGATCGATCTCGACCGCCGCATTCGCATCGAGGTGGCGGTGACGATCGACGACGGCGCGATGACAGTCGACTTCACCGGTTCGAGCCCGCAGGTGCGGGGCCCGTTCAACGTGGTGCCGTCCGGCACGCTCGCCGCAAGCTGCTATGCGGTGCGGGCCATCACCGATCCAACGATCCCCACCAATGGCGGCTGCTTCCGGCCGATTTCGCTGAAACTGCCGCCGGGCTCGATCGTCAATCCGAACGAGCCCGCGCCGGTCAATTCGCGCACCGCGACGATCAAGCGGGTGACGGGAACGATCCTCTCGGCGCTCGCCGAGGCGGTTCCCGACCGCGTGCCCGCCGACAATGCCGGTGAATTGCTCGCCCTGTCCTTCGGCGGCGCGCGCCCGGACGGCAGCCGCTACGTCACCGGCGAGCTCGTCGCCAGCGGCTCCGGCGCCAGCCGGCACAAGGACGGCGTCGACGTGATCGAGACCGACGCAACCAACTGCATGAATCTTCCCGCCGAGGCGCTGGAGCTGGACGCGCCGATCCGCGTCAACCGGGCCATGCTGCGTCCCGATTCCGGCGGCGCGGGTGCCCACCGCGGGGGCCTCGGCATCCTGCGCGAGTACGAGATCCTGCACGGCGAGGTGCGTTTCACGCATCGTGGCGAGCGCCACTTCATCGCGCCGAAGGGCCGCTCCGGCGGCCACGACGGTGCGATGGCGCGTACGGTGATCCACCGCACCGACGGGTCCGAGGAAATCGTACCCTCGAAGCTGGTCACGACCCTTCGTGCCGGCGACCGCGTCGTGTTCGAAACGGCCGGCGGCGGCGGTTACGGCGATCCTGCGGAGCGCGCGCCGGCGGCGCTGGAAGCGGACCTCGCCGACGGCAAGGTGACGGCGGAGGGCGCGGCCGCGTATCGGGCAGGTGGGAGTGCGGACGCATGAGCCGCGACGCTGTCATCCGAGCCTTGCACGCCTATTACGACGATGGCCGGTTCCTGGCCGATCTCAGCCGCCGCGTGGCAATCCCGACCGAAAGCCAGAACCCCGACCGGCGGCCCGATCTCTATCGCTACTGCAACGAGGAGATCGCGCCGGCGCTGCAGGCGCTCGGTTACACGGTCTCGGTCTACGACAATCCTGACCCAAGCGGCGGCCCCTTTATGATCGCCCGGCGCATCGAGGCGCCCGATGCGCTGACAGTTCTCACTTACGGCCATGGCGACGTGGTCCGCGGCCTCGACAAGGATTGGCGTGCCGGCCTTTCGCCATGGACCGTGACGACCGAGGGCGATCGCATCTATGGCCGCGGCGTCGTCGACAACAAGGGCCAGCACACGATCAATATCGCCGCGCTGGCGGCGGTGCTGGCGACGCGCGGCCGGCTCGGCTTCAACTCGATCATCTTCATCGAGATGAGCGAAGAGGTCGGCTCGCCCGGCATTCACGCCTTCGCAGAGGCACATCGCGCCGAGCTGACGGCCGATCTCTTGATCGGCTCCGACGGCCCACGCGTCGCGATCGAAACGCCGACGCTCTATATGGGCTCGCGAGGCGCGATGAATCTGGAATTGATCCTGGATCTGCGCGAGGGCGGCCACCATTCCGGCAATTGGGGCGGCCTGCTCGCCAATCCGGGAATCATCCTCGCGCATGCGCTCGCCTCGATCGTCGATCGCAATGGCGCCATTCTCGTGCCGGAGCTGAAGCCGACCACGATTCCCGATTCGGTGCGTCGGGCACTGGCCGGCATCACCGTGGATGCCGGTGCCGACGGCCCGGCGATCGACACGTGGTGGGGCGAGCCCGGATTGACGCCGGCCGAGAAGGTCTACGGCTGGAACACGTTCGAGGTGCTGTCATTCGTGACCGGCAATCCGGACAACCCGGTCAATGCGGTGCCGCCGCGCGCGGTCGCCCACTGCCAAATCCGCTTCACCGTCGACACGGACCCCGACGCGTTCATTCCGGCCCTGCGCCGCCATCTCGACGCCAACGGCTTCGAATCTGTCGTGGTGCGGGAAGCGCCGGGACGCACGCGCTGGCAGGCGACGCGCCTCGACCCCGAGGAGCCGATCGTCCGGTGGGGCGCGGAGTCGGTCGTACGCACCACCGGAACGAAGCCGGCGCTGCTGCCGTGTCTCGGCGGCTCGATGCCCAACGACGTGTGGGCCGACATGCTCGGCATGCCGACTCTGTGGGTGCCGCATTCCTATGCGGGTTGCTCGCAGCACGCGCCGAACGAGCACGGCCTCGGCACGATTTTCCGCGAGGGGTTGGCCATCATGGGCGGACTGTTCTGGGATCTCGGTGAAGCCCGCCCACCGCTGGCCGCACGGAATTAAGGCGGTCCGGTCAGCCGGTCAGTCGGCTCCACTCCTGGCGAATGCGCGCCGACAATTCTTCCCAATTGCGGCTGACCACGTCCCAATTGACCATCTGCTGCCGCTCGGCCGCAGGCCCGGCGGCAACTTCGCTCGTTCCGGTCCGGTCGAGCATGTAGGCCGCGCCGATGGTCAGCGCGATGCCGACGAGTATTCCCAAGACGAACCGCATCGAGATCCTCCTGCCTGTCACGCGGCCAAGCCGCAGCGATAACGCTGCGGTCGAAATTTGGTTTCTTGGCGGCAGGCGGAGCGGTGCGGTGTTACGCGGCTGAAGACGCCGCGAGCTTCTGCTGCGCGAGCGGATGCGCGTTGAGCCGCGCCAGGAGATAGCGGACGTCCGCGATCGCCGCCGGCGAAAGCCGCGCGCCGGGCTTGCGCTGTGCGTCGCTCTTAAGAATGCCGCGCTCCTTCAACACGAACTTGCGCACGGCGAGGCCGACACCCTGCTGCTGCTCGTAACGGACGAGCGGCAGATGCGCATCGAACAGATCGTAGGCCGCATCGCGCTTGCCTTCCCGCATGAAGCGGCAGACGGCGACGAGCATTTCCGGAAAGGCATAGCCGGTCATGGCACCGTCGGCGCCGCGATCGAGCTCCAGCGGCAGGAACAGGCCGCCATTGCCGACAAGGATGCTCAGCCGACGCATCTGGCCATCCTGTTCCAACTTGCGCACGGCCGAGATCTTCTCCAGGCCCGGCCAGTCCTCGTGCTTGAGCATGACGCAGCTCGGACAAGTCTCGGCGACCCGCCGGATCACGCCAACCGGAATGTAGAGGCCGGTCGCTTGCGGGAAATCCTGCAGGACGAAGGGAATGTCCTCGCCGATCGCTTCGACGCTCTGCTGGAAGTAGTTGACGATGGCGTCGTCGCCCTTGAGGGTGCCGGGCGGGGCGATCATCACGCCGGCGGCCCCAAGATCCATGGCGCTGCGGGCGAGCTTGCGCATGGCGGCGAAGCCGGGAGAGGACACGCCGACGATGACCGGCATCCCACCGGCGCGCGCGACGACACGCTTGGTGAAGGCAAGCGCTTCCTCGCTGTCGAGTTTCGGCGCCTCGCCCATGATGCCGAGGATGGTGATGCCGTCGGCGCCGGCTTCGCGATAGAAGTCGACCAGGCGGTCGGTCCCGGCAAGGTCTAGTTTGCCGTCGTCTTCGAAGGGCGTGACGGAAATGACGTAGACGCCGCGCGCATTGCTGTCGAGCATTGACCTGTCCTCACGTCCGCGGGCCAAACCGCGCCTGCCTCCCCCGTTCAACGCAGACTTTCGGGCCAGCGTCAAGCAGGCCGCATGCGCCTATCAGTGGCTGCCTTCGTGCACGAGGATGGCCGCCGCCAGATCTTCAAGCGCCGCCCCGACGGACTTGAACACGGTGATCTCGTCCGGTCCCGTGCGGCCGACCGCCTCGCCGCGGATCAGGGCCGCCAGGTCGCCGGCAATGTCGTCCGGACGCAGCACGCCGGCCGCGATCGCTTGGACGATATCGCCGGCCTCCTTCAACGCGCCCGCGCGCGTATCGACGAAGACGCGGCCCCGCCGCATGGTCTCGTCGTCGGATTCGCGCATTGCCGGTGTGAAGGCGCCGACGAGATCGACATGCGCACCCGGCCGCAACCGCGCGCCGCGAACGAGCGGCTCCAGCGACAAGGTCGCGGCACTGACGATATCGGCCTCCGCGAGTGCGGCGTCGAGATCGGCGACGGGCGCAGCGGCAAAGCCCAGCCGGCTCGCTTCGTCGGCGACGCGCGCGGCCTTGGCCGGGTTCCGGCCCCAGATCCCCACGCGCGCGATCGGCCGCACGGCCGCATGGGCTTGGATCAAGTTCAAGGACAAACGGCCAGTGCCGATCATGAGGAGCGTGCTCGCCTCGGCGCGCGCCAAATGATCGGCCGCCAGCGCCGAGGCCGCGGCGGTGCGGCGCGCGGTGAGCTCCCCGCCCTCCATCGTCGCCAGGATCTCGCCGGTGCGGGCCGAGGCCAGGACGTACAGCCCGGCCACCGCGGGCAGGCCCCTGGACGCATTGCCGGGAACCACGCTCGCCAGCTTGACGCCGAGATACGTCCCGACCTGCCAGGCCGGCATCAGCAGCAGCGTGGCGTCCGGCTCGCCAGGAACCGCAAAAGTATGGTGGTGCCTGACCGGCATGACGCAGCCGTCGCGGAACATCGCCCGCAACGCCTCGATCAATGCTGGCCATGGCAAGGCGCGCCGCGTCGCATCGAGATCGAAATGTCGCAAGACCTGCCCTCCCCCAACGGCCGTCGAGACCGCGACAATAGCAGAGATTGCGTCTGGCCTGCCGCAGCCCGCTCGCCTAAATTCCGGCCGCACAATCGATACGAGGCAAGAATGACAGCTGAAATCGAGGCGTTCCGGACGGCGATGCAACAATGCCCGCTGGTGGCGATTTTGCGCGGCGTGCGGCCCGAGGAAGCGGCGACAGTCGGAACAGCGCTGGTGGAGGCCGGTTTTACGCTGATCGAGGTGCCTCTGAACTCGCCGGAACCGCTGGCGAGCATTCGGACTCTCCAGAACGTGGTCGGCGCCCGTGCCGTCGTCGGCGCCGGAACCGTCCTGACGGACGTCGAGGTCGAGGATGTTGCGCGCGCTGGCGGCCGGCTGATCGTCGCGCCGAACACCGATGCCGACGTGGTCCGTGCGGCGGCAATGCGAGGGCTTCCGTCCGTGCCCGGTGCGGCGACGCCGAGCGAAGCGTTTCTCGCCCTGAAAGCCGGGGCGAGTGCGATCAAGGCGTTCCCGGCCGAGGCCCTCGCTCCCGAGGTGGTGAAAGCGTGGCTCGCGGTTCTTCCGAAAGGCACGGCCGTGCTGCCGGTCGGCGGCATTACGCCGGAGAAGATGGCCGGCTACCGGAAGGCGGGCGCAGCCGGGTTCGGGCTGGGCTCGGCGCTCTATCAGCCCGGCATGGCGGCCGACGAAGTCGGGCGGCGGGCACGCGCCTTCGTCGACGCCTGGCGCGCCTGCGCGGCTTGAGCTCAGACCACACCGGCATCGACGAGATAGTTCTGGCCGGTGCACATCCGCGCGGCGTCGGAGGCGAGAAAGAGGATCATCGCCGCAACGTCTTCGGGCAGGATCTCGCCCCTGAGGCACTGCCGCTCCTGCGTGCGAGCGAGACGCTCCGGCGTCGCCTCCTTGCGCTGGCGCTCGGTCATGACCCAGCCGGGCGTCACGCAATTGACGCGAATGCCGGAAGGGCCGAGCTCGCGCGCGAGGCTGCGGGTGAAGCCGATCACCGCGGATTTTGCGGTCGTGTAGGCGATCAATCCCGACGCGCCCTGCATCCAGGACGTCGAGCCGAGATTGACGACCGTGCCGCCGCCCCGCGCGATCATGCCTGGCACCACCGCCTGGGCGACGAACATCATGTGCCGCAGATTGGTGGCGAAGCGATCGTCCCAATAGTCGGGCGACACGTCGGCGAAAGCATGCCGCTCGTCGTGGCCGGCATTGTTGACCAGAACGGCGAAGGGCCACCATCCGGCGGCAAGGTCGACAATGGCGCTGCGCGTCGCCTCGATGTCACGCAGATCGCAAGGAGCAAACGCGACATCGCGACCTTTGCCGCGCAGCCGCATTGTCAGATCCTCGCCGCGCTCGCTATCGCGATCGATGAAGGCGACGCGCGCGCCTTGAGCCGCAAAGGCTTCCACCGTGGCGCGGCCGATCCCGTCGGCGCCGCCGGTCACCAGCACGGTGCGGCCGGACAATTCCGGATAGACGGCCATGATCAGCCCCCGAACGCGGCGGCCGGCAGGCCCGGCACATCGACGGGCAGCGCGAACAAGCCGCCCGAAAACGGCGCGTCGGCAAGGATCCGCGACGGCAGGCGGATGCGCGCGGAGGTGACGAACAGCGTCTTCAGATCGGGTCCCCCGAAGCAGACGCTGGTCGGCCGCGGCACGGGCAGCCTGATTTCCTCCATCAAACTGCCGTCGGGCGCATAGCGATTGACGCACCAGCCGTCCCAGACCGCGCACCAAAGGCAGCCTTCGGCATCGACGGCGATCCCATCCGGGCGGCCGCTCGCCGGGGCGATCTCCGCGAAGACGCGCTGGCGCGAAATCGTCCCTTTGTTGCTATCGAAGTCGAAGGCGTAGATTCGCCCCGGAGCGGAATCGACGAAATAGAAGGTCCGTCCGTCCGGGCTCCAATCGAGCCCGTTCGAGACCGTGAGCCCCCCGACGAACCGCTGCCAGTTGCCGTCGGGGTCGATGCGGTAAAGCGCGCCGGTGCTGCGACGTGCGTCGAGGCACATCGTGCCGGCCCACAGGCGTCCCTGCCGGTCGCACTTGCCGTCATTGAAGCGATTGTCCGGAATGTCCGCTTCGGGGTCGATGATCGGCGCCAGCGTGGCGGTGTCGAAATCAAGCGACTCGAGCCCGTCCTGCGTCAACGCAACGAGGCCGCCACCTTGCCGCGGCGCCACCGCGCTGATCAAACGCGGCAGCTTGATCTCCTCGTTCGAGCGCGTAACCGGGTCGAAGCGATTGACCGAGGGGGCCAGGATGTCGACCCAGTACAGCTTCTGCTCCGCGTCGGACCAAACCGGTCCCTCCGCCAGATGCGCGCCCCAGGGCAGCACGCACTCGACGCGGGGATCGCTGGGCTTTCCGGTGCTGGCATAGGGCGCGATGTTCATCGGCGCGGCGCCGACATTGCCGGAGATCTGGCGTGCGGCGGCCATCAGATCGCGGCCGGTGACGTGCAGGCGGTCGCTGTTCAATCGCGCGCTCGGGCCGAGCACCGCGATGGCCGCGATCGCCGCGCCGGTGTGATCGAAGACCGGTGCCGCCACGGACGAGACGCCGGCGACGTGTTCCGAGACGGAAATGGCATAGCCGCGCGCCCGCGTCAGCGCCAAATCCGCCGCCAGTGCGCCTTCGTCGGTGATGGTGTTCTCGGTGAATTGCTCGAGCGTGATGCGATCGATCGTGCCGCGCTGCTCATGCGGCGCGGCGAAGGCGAGCAGGCTCTTGCCGCCGGCCGTGCAATGAAGCGGCGCGCGCCGGCCGACCTCGACGCGAAAACCGAACGGACCGCCTCTGCTGCGCTGGTCAATATAGAGCAGCGCATCCTGATCGAGCGCACAAAGCGCAACCGTCTCCCGCGTCTCCTCGGCCAGCCGCTCGAGCGCTGGACCGGCGGCGCCGCGGAGATCGAAGGACTCCCACACCCGATGCGCGAGCTCGAACAGCCGATGGCCGAGTCGGTAGGTGCTGTCGCTATCCTCGTGTCGGACCAGCCGATACTGCACGAGCGTGTGGAGGATGCGCGCAAGCGTCCCCTTCGGCAGCCCGGTTGCGACCTGCAACTCCGAGAAGCGCGGCGCCGGCCGCATCTCGCCGATCACGTCCAGCACGTACAGGCCTTTGGCCAGGGCCGCGGCGCCGAGCGGAATGTCCCGCTCATCCGGCCTCAGGACCCGTACGTCGCCGTCCATTTCTCGGCCGCTTCGGCGATCATGCGATCGATCGTCCATTTCGGCGTGAATCCCAGGGTTTCGACGATCTTGCGATTTGAGGTGGTGTAGTAGACTCCCGGACCCGGCAGATCGACCTTGTGCAACGGAAGGCCGGTCAGGTCCGCCATGGCCGGCAAGGCCACGGCGAAATCCACAGGTTCGGTTGCACCCAGGTTGAAGACGTCGCCGACAGCGCGATCGGCCCGCAGTGCCAGCAGGGTGCCGGCCACCATGTCTCGGCTCTCGGTGATATGCATGCGGAACGGCCGGCCGGCGGCGTTACACGACAAAACGAGCGCCGGGCGCCCGTCGTCGACACGGCGCAACGCATCCACCGCGGCTTTGTTGCCGAAAGCTTCCTGCTGTTTGATCTTCGGGTGCAGGAAGAAGCGGGGCCCCGAAAAGAGGCTGTTCGGATCGAGCAGCTCGGCGGCGTCCTGCGTATGGGAAAAGCGCAGGACCACAGTCGGCAGCCCATCGGCGCGGGCCGCGTGGGCGACGAGTTCCTCGCCGAGAAGCTTGGTGAGGCCGTAATAGGAACGCGGCGCCAGCGGGTGCTTCTCGTCGACCGGGAGATAGGCCGGCGCCGTCTCTGGATAGACTTCGCCGCTGCTGGCGAAAACGAATCGGCCGACCTTGGCGCGGACGGCCGCCTCAACGATCGTCCGGGTTCCGGCGACGTTGGCCGCGAACAGGCGATCGCGGTCGCCGGGAAGCCACGACATGAAGGCGCCGAGGTGGAGGACGGCCGCCGCGCCAGATATGGCGCGTTCCGCAACGGCCTGATCGTCGAAGGTACCGATCACCTCCTGGTAGCGAGGGTGCGAAATGCCGGCCGGCCGCAAATCGAAGCCGGTGACGGTCTCGCCCTCCTCCAGGAGCTGGGCCACGACCTTGCCACCGATACGACCGGCACTCCCGGTGACGACGACGGTCATGATTCCTCCCGGACGGCATTCCGCGTGTTGATGTCGAACACGTGCAGGTTGCGCGGATCGAACGACAGTTTCAGCTTCTCGGCGGCCGCGATGTCACCGGCATCGACGAGGCGCGCGATCATCATGTCGCCGCGGCGCTCCTCTTCCGACGGCGCCTCGCCGCCGAGCTGATGTTCCGGCGGGATCGCGAAATAGACGTATTTCTCGCTGCCGAGGCTTTCGACGAGTTCGGGAAGGACGGAGAAGGTGATTGGTCCTTCGCCGCCAAGACGCAGATGCTCCGGCCGTAGGCCGAGAATGACGGCACCGTCGCTGCGCTGGGCGGCGGCGGCCGCGGCCGGCGGCAGCGCAATGTCCTGGCCGTAGAGGCGCACCCGTGCGCCGCTTTCGTCGGCGGTGACGGCGGCACGCAGGAAGTTCATCCCCGGCGAGCCGATAAACCCGGCCACGAACAGATTGGCCGGCCTGCGAAACATGGTGTCGGGATCCGCGATCTGCTGGATCGTGCCGTCGCGCATGATCACGATGCGATCGGCCATCGTCATCGCCTCGGTCTGGTCATGGGTGACGTAAACCGTGGTCACCCCGAGGCGCTGGTGCAGCGCCGCGATTTCGGCGCGCATGTGCACGCGCAGTTTGGCATCGAGGTTGGACAGCGGCTCGTCCATCAGGAACGCCTGCGGCTCGCGCACGATCGCGCGGCCGAGCGCGACGCGCTGGCGCTGGCCGCCCGACAGAGCACGCGGCCGGCGGTCGAGCAGATGCTCGACGCCGAGTATGCGCGCGGCCTCGACCACGCGCCGGTCGATCTCCGCCGCCTTCATGCCGCGCATCTTCAGGCCGAAACCCATGTTCTTGCGCACGGTCAGGTGCGGATAGAGCGCGTAGTTCTGGAACACCATGGCGATGTCGCGGTCGCCGGGCGCGAGATCGGTGACGTCGCTGTCGCCGATCAGGACGCGGCCGCTGCTCGCGTCTTCGAGACCCGCCAGGATCTTCAGCATGGTCGACTTGCCGCAGCCGGACGGGCCGACGAGGACCACGAACTCGCCGTCGCGAATGTCCAGCGAGAAGCCGTGCAGCACCGTGACCGCGCCATAGCTCTTGCGGACGTTGTCGATCAGGATGCGGGCCATGTCACTTCTCCGCGCCGGCGGTCAACCCGCCGACGAGATAGCGTTCCAGAAACAGGTAGATGACGATGATCGGCAGCGCGACGAGGATCGACGCGGCGGAAATCTCGTTCCAGTCGGTGATGTATTCCCCCTTCATCGTGGTGATGCCCAGATTGGCCGTCCAATTCGTCTGCGCGTTGGTGAGAAAGGTCCGGGCATAGGCGTAGTCGGACCAGGACAGGACGAAGCCATAAAGCGCCGTCGCCGCCAGGCCCGGCGTGGCAACAGGCAGGATGACGCGGAACAGGGCGCCGAGCGGAGAGCAGCCATCGACCATCGCCGCCTGTTCGAGTTCGCGCGGAATCGTGTCGAAATAGCCCTTCAGCATCCACGTGGTGAAGGGAACGATCAGAGTCGAATGGGCGAGAATGATCGACCAGAGGCTGCCGATCATGTCCACCGATCTAAAGATGCCGAACAACGGGATCACGAGAAGCGTCGCCGGCAGCATCTTGGCGGTGAGGATGAACAGGCCGAGCGAGTTTCCGCCGCGCACACGGAAGCGGGACAGGCTGTAGCCGGCGAAGACCGATACGGCCATCGAAATGGCGACCGCGCCAAGTGCGGCGATGGTGGAGTTCCAGAGCCACAACCCGATCGGGCGCTGCCCCGTGACGGTGGCAAAGGTCTGCCATTGGGCGATTTCCGGCCACAGGCGGGGCGGGAACGAGCGCAGCGTGTCCGGCGGTGAGATGGCGGTGATGAACAGCCAGTAGACCGGAAACAGCAGCATCGCGCAGGTCAGAACGACGGTGCCGTAAAGCAGGACGCGGTCGATCCGGCGAGCTTTCATCGCGCGCCTCCTCAATAGATCGACTCGGCACGCCGGCCGATCAGGAGCCGGCTGGCGATGATGCAGACAACGAGGGTGACGATGCCGACCGCAGAGGCGTACCCCATCTTGAAGAAGCCGAAGGCGTGCTCGTAGGTCATGATCGACAGCGTCTGCGTCGCCTTGAGCGGCCCGCCGCCGGTGAGCACGTAGATAATGGAGAAGTCGCGGAAGACCCACAGCATGACGAGAACCATCGTCACGCCGAGCACCGGCATCAGGCACGGCAGGGTGATGTGGACGAGGCGCTGCCAGGGGCCTGCCCCGTCGACCCGCGCCGCATGATAGAAATCCTCGGGGATCGACTGCAACCCGGCCAAGGCCATGATCGAGACGAAGGGATAGCCTTTCCAGATCATCACCGCGCAAACGACGGCGAAGGCGGCCTGCGGATCGGAAAACCAGTTGATCATCTGATCGCTCAGCCCGAGGCTGACCAGCAGCCAGTTCATCAGACCGAACGACGAATCGAAGATCCAGGCGAAGATCACGACTGCGATGACTTCTGGAATCGCCCAGGGCAGCGCCACGAACAGGCGTGCCAGCGACCGGCCCTTGAACTTGTTGTTCACGAGAAGGGCCGTGGCCAGGCCGAGCAACGAGCATAAGAAGGTGACGATGACGACGAGCTTGAACGTCACCCAACAGGCGTTCCAGAACTCCGCCGAGGCGAACAGCCGTTCGTAGTTGACCGTCGTGAACGGCCGGCGCGTCTGCCCGAGCCGGGGAATGCCGACATTCTGAAACGAGAGATCCAGCGACACGAGCAGCGGGTAGACGATGATCAATGCGATCAGCAGCACCGCCGGCGCGAGCAGCAGATAACCGAGCCAGTGCCGCCGGCTTGGCCGCGCGAGGGAATAGCGTGAGGTGGACTTCATGCGTCGCGATAACCCGGGGCGGCGCCGGCGGCAGATGGGCCGCCAGCGGGTCGTCGTCCTACTGCTTCTGGATCGCTTCGGCCTTGGACTGGATCGTTGCAGCGACGGCCTTGGGATCGAGGTCCTGGATGATCATGCGCTGCGCCTCCTCCATGACCATCTTCGCGAACTCGTTGAAGGGGAGTTCGAGGCCGGTCGGAATGCGGTCGACGCCGGCCGACGCCGCGGCGCGCTGCGCCTCCACCAGCAGATCGAAATGCGGTACCGCCTTCTTGGCGTCGCTGATATCGGCCCGCGGACTGGGCGGCGTGGACGATGCCAGGGTGGCGAACAGCGACTGGAACTTGTCCGACGTGGCGATCATGATGAAGTCCCAGACGAGCTCCTTGGTCTCGTCCGCTATCTCGCTCGGCATGGCCAGCACGTTGGAGGAGCCGCCAACGGGCGGGGAGAACGGCACCATCGCCAGCTTGAGCTTGGAGCGCGTTTCAGGCTTGGCCTTTTCCATCAGCGGATAGAGCCAGGGGCCGTCGATCTTCATGGCGATCTTGCCGTCGACGAACAATTGCCGAACCTCGCCGGCCGAGAGGTCGCGCGGCGTCAAGTTCTCCTTGACGATCGTCTTCCAGCGCGAAAGCCCTTCGATCATTTCGGGCGTGTTGATGGTGATCTTGCCGTCGGCGTCGGTCCAATTGGCCTTGGCATCGAGCACGTAGTTGAGCATCTCGCTCAAGTACTGACCGCCGCCGCCCTTGGTCTCATGACCGGTGCCGAACTGGTCGAGAATGTTGTCGCCGTTCGTGTCCTTAGTCGTCTTGCGCGCGGCGGCGAGGAACTCGGCGTAGTTCTTCGGGACGGAGAGGCCTTCCTTGGCGAGGATCTCCTCGTTGTAGGCCATGATGTACCCGAAGTAGAGCATCATGATGCACACGGTCTCCTTCTGCCATGTGCATTTCTCCTGACCGGACCAGCCTTTCAGGTCGAGCTTCGACTTCTCGATCCATGGCCCGAGGTTTTCCAGCCAGCCGTTGTCGGCGAACTTCTGGAACTCGAACGAAGCGAGATGGACGATCTCCGGCGGCTGGCCGCCGGCGAACAGCGTCGTCATCGTATCGGCGTAGGCACCGCGCTCGACCTTGGTCCACTCGATCTTGACGCCGGGATGGGTGCGCTCGAATTCCTTGATGACCTCGCCCCACCAATCGCCGACGCCGCGTTCGTCCTTCTGCCAGGACACGAATTTGAGCGTCTTGGTCTGGGCCGCGGCCGGCCCGGCAACGGCGAGGGCCATTGCGGCAGCGGTGGCGGCGAGCAGCTTGCGCCAGTGCGCGATCATTGCGACCTCCCTTAAGCTTTTGCCGAGTGCCTTTCCAACAGTGCCAAGGCCTCTTCGGATGGTTCTACGCCCAGTCCGTGGCCGGAGGGCGGCGTGTAGAAGCCGGCTTTGCATTCCATGTCTCCCAGCAGCAGCCGGCGATTGGGCTCGAAGATCGAGTGCTGGAATTCGTGCGCGACCACGGCCAGCGCGGCCGCGCTCGCCTGCAGGCTGGCGGCGAGAAACAGGCCGATGCCGATCGTGGCGTGGGGGATCACCGCAAGGTGGTGCGCGGCCGCATACTGGGCGATGCGCATGAACTCGGTGACCCCGGTATGGCCCATTTCGGGCTGGACGATCGCGCAGCCGCGGCGATCGATCCGCAGCACCGCATCGTGAACGGTGCGCCATTCCTCGCCCACCGCGATTGGGACGGCAGCGCTGTGGGCGACATGCACAAGGCCGTCCAGGTCCTCGGTGTGCACCGGGGCTTCCGCGAACCACAGGCCGTGCGGCTCCATCGCGCGGATCAGCGCCAAGGCGTCTGCCGCCGTCTGCGCCCAATGCATATCGCAGGCGATCCGCGCATTCGGGCCGAGACGTTCGCGCAACGTTTCGATCTCGCGCGCGACGCCGTCGTCGGCGACGGGAGAAGCGAACTTGAAGCTGTCAAAGCCGCGGGCCTGCCAGGCGGCGGCGAGGTCTGCGCGCTGCGGGCGGGTTCGCTCCGGCAGGCCGGAGACATAAGCGGGAATGCGTTCGTGGCGCCGCCCACCCAGGAGCTTCGCCAGCGGCAGGCCGGCGAGCCGCCCGGCGAGATCCCACAGGGCGATGTCGATGGCCGCCAAAGCATCGAGGTAAAAGCCGCCGGTGTAGCCGCGCACCCGCATCAGATCGTAGAGATCGTCGTGGATCACGGCGGCGTCGAACGGGTCGCGGCCGACGACGAACGGCCCCAGCAGATCGTCGATAATCGCGATGGTCGCGCCCGGCGCGGCGAGACCATAGGTCTCTCCCCAGCCGACGGCGCCGCCCTGCGTCTCGACGCGAACGATGACGGTGCGATCGACGGTGGCATAGACCGTCCGGTTGCCCTTGCGAACGAAGTAACCGTTGGCGTTGGGCTCTTCCCCGGGCCGCAAGGCGCCGAGATAGGGCGTGTCGCGCGGAAGCGTGAGCGAGAAGACCTCGACCCGGGCCACGCGATCGGTCATGCGCGGGCCCTCGTGGCGGGTTGCGACGGCCTCCGGACGGTGAGGAGATCGGCGATCGCCTCGAGCCATGCGTCGATCTCGCGGCGGTCGTAATCGTCGAATTCCGGAAGCTTCGCACGCACGGTGGCGTGGTCGATCACGCCACGCCGCACCAGGACCTCCTTGGTCAGGCGCATGCGATAGATCGCTTGGATCACCAAGAGCGGCAGCGTGCGCGCATAGATCTCTCGCGCCCGTTTGACGTCCCCGGTGCGAAAGGCCGCATCGAAGGCGACGTGCAGATCGGCGAGTTCCACCGCTGGCATCGCGCCGCAGGCGCCGCGGACATACTCGTCGACGACATAGCGTGCGCCGCCACCGCCGAGCACGCCGGCAACGTGGTCGGGTTTGCCGGCAAGGATCGCCGAGATTGCCCCTCCCGACGGCAAGGTCTCTTCCTTGACATAGCGGATGGCGGGATTGTCGCGCGCGATGGCGACGATCGTCACCGGGTCGAGATCAGAACCGCGCGGCGCCGGTGCGTTCTGCAGCACGATGGCGAGGTTCGGAACCGCTGCGGCGACGGCGCGGTAGAATCCGGCGACCGCCCCGCCGTCTGTGCCGAGACTCTTCGGCGCCTGAACCATCACGGTGCCGACGCCCAGTGCGGCGGCCTCGCGGGCATGGGTGATGACATCCTCCAGGCGCCCGGCACTGGCGCCGGCTACGACGGGCACGCGGCCTGCCACCCGCTCGACCACGATCCGCAACAGGCGTGTCCGCTCGTCGGCGGTGAGGTCGTCGATCTCGCTGGCAAAGCCGGGATAGACCACCCCGGCGACGCCGCTCTCGAGGGCGAAGTCCACAATCCGCTGCATACCGGCGGCGTCGATCGCACCGGTATGGTCGAATGGCGTCGGGAGAACTGGGAGGATTCCCCTCAGCAACGTTCCCACTCCCCGGAGGTCCACATCGTGGATCAATTGTTATTATGCTTGGACCATAAGCTCCCCCGTTGCTAAGGTCAAGCAACCGCAAGAAACCGAGGCCTATCTTGTCTTCCGCTCCCGCAGCGCTGCGTATCGTTCTCGACTGGGGCACCAGCAGCTTCCGTGCCTTCCTGATTTCGGCGGAAGGCCGCATCGTCGATCGAATCGAATCCGGACAGGGCATCCAATCCGTGCCGGGCGGCGATTTCGCCTCGGTCCTCGCCGCGGCAATCGCTCCGTGGCGCGCGGCCCATGGCCCGCTTCCGATCTATGCCGCCGGCATGATCGGCAGCCGCAACGGCTGGGTTGAATTGCCGTACGCACCCTGCCCTGCGACTTCGGACGATCTGGCGGCGCAGACGCGTTCGCTGACGCTTGATCAAGGCGATCGCATCGTCTTCATCCCCGGCCTGAAAGATCCGAGCGCGCATCCGTTTCCGGACGTGATGCGTGGCGAAGAAACGCAGTTGATCGGGCTTGGACTGGACCGGGACGCGGTCGTGGTCCTGCCCGGAACGCACAGCAAGTGGGCGCGCATCGAAAGCGGTCGGATCAAACGGTTCCGCACTTTCGTGACCGGCGAGATCTTCGGCACGCTGTCGCGCCATTCCTTCCTGTCGAAGGTCGCCGTGGCGCCGGCCGCGCCCGACGAGGCGGCATTCACAAAGGGCGCGCAACTCGCGCTTTCCGACGACCCGGCGGCCGGCGGCCTGCTGACCCGGCTGTTCGCGCTACGCACGGGCTATCTCGCCGGCGAATTGCCGCCGGAATCGCTGACCGACTATCTCTCCGGCCTGATCATCGGGGCCGAGTTCCGCGAGGCGATGCTGGCAGGCTGGTGCGCCGCCGGCGACACGGTCACCGTCGTCGGTGACGACGATCTCGTTGCGCTCTATATGCGGTGCGCCAAGCTGGCAGGCCTCGCGCCGGTTCAGGGCCCGGCCGATGCGGCCGTCCGCGGCACGCTGGCGATCGCGCGGCAGGTGGAGGCGCGCGGCGCCCCGGCGCCGACGTGACGAGCAAGCCGCCGAAGATCAGCGGCGGCGCAACGCCTGCCAGATCCGCTCGGGTGTGAACGGCATGTCGACAGGCCCGGCGCCCGCCTGGTTCAACGCGTCGGTCACGGCATTCGAGATGGCGCCGAGCGCGCCGGTCGTTCCGGCCTCGCCGGCGCCTTTGGCACCAAGCGGATTGGTCGGCGACGGGACGCCGCAATCGACCACGTCCAGCATCGGCAGGTCGTCGGCACGCGGCATGAAGTAGTCCATGAAGCTGCCGCTTAGCAGCTGGCCGTCGGCATCGTAGCTGGCGACTTCGCCGAAGGCCTCGCCGAGGCCCTGGGCAACGCCGCCGATCACCTGCCCTTCGACGGCGGCATGATTGAGCACGCGGCCGGCGTCGTCGACGGCGACGTAGCGCAGCAGGCGCACGACGCCGGTGTCGGGGTCGATCTCGACCTCGGCGACATGGCACCCGCTGGGGAACGTCACCGCGGAAGCCGCGCCCGCGCGCACGCGGAAGGCCGCGGCGTCGTTGGCCTCGCGCACGAGGTCGATCAACGTGGCAACGGGCGTGCCGGCCTCGTTGCGAACGTGGCCCTGCGCGAAGTGCAGCGTCGCCGGATCGAGGCCTTGCTGTGCCGCGGCGCGCGCCACAGCGCGGGCGCCGATCTCGCGGCAGGCCGCCACCAATGCGGCGCTGACGGCCGTCGTGGTGCGCGAGCCGAACGAACCGGAGCCTGCCAGCGTGGTGCTCGCCGCACTTGGATCGAACCGGACATGCAGGTCCGGCACGCCCAGCTGTTCGGCCAGCACGGTGGCGAAGGTCACGGCGTGGGGCTGCCCGGTCGCGCCCGACACGGTGGCGAGATCGGCCGCGAGGCCATCGGCATCGACGACGAGAGACAGTTCGACCTCGTCGGTCGGCGACGGGCCGCCGCCGGCGACTTCGGTGAACAAGGAAAGGCCGATTCCGCGCAGACGGCCATGCGCGGCGCTTTCAGTCCGCCGCGCAGCGAAGCCCTCCCACTCGGCGCGCTGCAGCGCCAAGTCCAGCATCGCATCGTAGTCGCCGCTGTCGTAGGTGGCGCCGAACGGATTGCGATGAGGAAAGGCTGCCGACGGGATCCGGTTGATCCGCCGCAGCGCGACGCGATCGATGCCGCTGACGCGCGCGGCCTCATCGACGAGGCGCTCGATCAGCAGCGCGATGTCCGGGCGGCCCGCGCCGCGATAGGGGCCGGTCGGCGTCGCGTTGGTGAAGACGAGGCGGAACTCGGCTTCGACTGCAGGGACGATGTAGGTGCCGGTGATCGTCTGCAGCGGATTATGCACGTTCACGTGCGCACCGACCGGCGTCACATAGGCGCCGAGATCGGCGAGATAGGCGACACGCAGCGCCAGGAAACGGCCCTCGGCATCGAGCGCCAAAGATCCCGACAGTCGGTTGCCGCGACCGTGGTGCTCGGTCAGGAAGCCTTCCGAGCGCGTTCCAAGCCAGCGCACCGGCCGGCCGGCCTTGCGCGCAGCGAGCATGAGCGCAGCATATTCGGGATAGGCCGGTCCACGGGCGCCGAAGCCCCCGCCGACATCGATCGGGTGCACGCGGATCGCCGCCGGCGTGAGGTCGAACACCTTGGCGAGGTCGTTGCGCACTTCGGCGATGCCTTGATGCGGGGCCCAGAGATCGAACGTGCCGGTCTGCGCGTCGAACGCCGCGACGGCGGAGCGCGGCTCCATGGCATTGGGCACGACGCGCGGCAGATCGACGGTCAGCGTGACGGTGTGGCGAGCCCGCGCACAGGCCGCGTCGACCGCACCGGCGTCGCCAAACCGGCCGTGATAAGCAAGGTTTGCCCTGCCCTCGTGCAGCGCCGTCAGATCGTCCGCGAGCCCGGCATCAAGGCCGATGACCGGCGGCAGGTCCTCGTAGTCGATGGCGACGGCCTCCGCCGCATCCTGCGCGGCGGCGGCGGTCTCCGCGACGACGACGGCGACGATCTCGCCCATGTGACGGACGCGGTCGGCGGCGATGACCGGTCGGTGCGGCGGCACAAAGGTTGCGCCCTCCTTGTCGGGATAGCGCAGCACCGCGGGGAACGCCTTGAGATCGGCCGCGTCCGCGCCCGTAAGGACGGCAATGACGCCGTCCATGGTTTGCGCACTCTCGACATCGATCGAGACGATGCGCGCATGCGGACGGTCGGCGCGGACAAAGACCGCATGCGCCATGTCGGGTTGCGTGATGTCCGCGCTATACCGGCCCTGGCCAGCGAGCAGGCGAGCGGTGTCGTCGCGGACAACCATCAATCGATCCTGAACAGCGCCTTGGCGTTGCCGTAGGTGATCGCCTCACGGTCTGCAGCGGACAGCGTGCGGCAGCCATCGAGACATGCCAGCGGATCGGGATCGCCCATGTCGAACGGATAGTCCGAGCCGAGCAGCACCCGGTCGGCCCCGGCCAGCGCGACGAGATGGTCAATCAGGTCCGCGCGGTAGACGCAGGTGTCGAAATAGAGCCGACGCAGGTAGCTCGACGGCGGATCGGCCGTCAGACGGCGCAGTTCCGGACGATATTTCCAGGCGTGATCAAGTCGCCCGACATAGAAGGGCACATAGCCGCCGCCATGGCAGATCAGGACCTTGAGGTCCGGATGACAGTCCAGCACGCCGCCGAAGACGAGATGGTTGAAGGCGATGGTTTCCTCGAGCGGCTGACCGACCGTGTTGACCATGAAGAACGGTCCGAGCCGTTGGCCATCGGAGAAGCCGAGCGGGTGCACGAACAGTGGCGCCCGCAGCTGCACCAGGCGGCGCCACAGCGGGTCGAAGGCCGCGTCCGAGAGCTCGCGCTCGTTGACGCGGGTGTCGATCTGGAAACCGCGAAGTCCGCGTTCCTCAACTGCACGCGTCGCCTCGGCGATCGCGCGTTCCACGTCAGTCATCGGCAGCGTGCCAAGGCCGACGAAACGGTCCGGCGCCTGCGCGACCAGCTGCGCGACATGGTCGTTCTGCTGCCGGGAGATGTCGTCGAGGACTGCCGGGTCGGTCCAGTAGTGCTGCTGTCCCGGCGCGGGCGCAATCACCTGACGATCGACGCGCATGCGCGCCATGTCGGCGAGCCGGCGCGCGACGCTGTTGAACGGCTCGGCCAGGAGCTTGGCCTGTTCCTTGTCCGTCGCCTTGCTCTCCGGCGACATGTCCCGCTTGTAGGGAATGAGGTTCGGATCGAGACGGTCGGCCAAAGCGGCTTCGACGG
>Ga0182741_1000694_pt1 | contig 48557 bp, 53 predicted proteins | sample eDN5th37CBELigOP_FD_128874 | JGI IMG/M metagenome (GOLD analysis project Ga0182741, IMG submission 128874) | Enriched Organic Plus compost microbial communities from Emeryville, California, USA - eDNA 5th pass 37_C BE-Lig OP (version 2) (version 2) ... | reverse complement strand
CGCGAAGCGGAAGACGAACGTGCCGTCCTCCGCGTGCTGCTCCTTCTGCATGGCCAGGAGGTGGTTCCACAGCCAGCGGCATGCTCCGGCGTGGCGCGCCAGCGCGGCCTTCTGCACCCTGTTCGGGTAGAGCTTCAGTCGGTATGCCTTGCTGATCCGCGCCAAATGTTCCCGCTCCGTTCCTTTCGGAAATGCCGGATGCGGCACGGCCCGTCAACCTCGAAACTCGAATAGCCCAATCATGTAAGCCGAGTGCGACAGACTGATCGTAGGGACTACGGAAATGCCTTGAATGACAGACAAATAGGACAGGGTCCCCGATATGGACGGCAGGGTCATGTTGGTCTGCTTGTAGATGTCCCCCTCCAACATGAGGACTCCTCGCATCCCGGACGATGCGACCCTGTCGGTCTGGTAAAAGAGCCTCCTTCCTTCTTCAGTCACGGAAGCAGCAAGATCGGCCGCTGTCTTCCTCTCGATGATCAGTCTCCCCGGCACGACGTAGTCGCCGGTCTCGAGAGATCCGATTTCGACCTTCAGGTGTTTAACGGCCCTAAGACGGTCGACCATTTCTGCCGGTTCGCGGTCGTCCACCATGATGGTCGTATCCTCCGTCAGCGGATGCTGCATGACGTTGGGATCGAGCAGGTCCGCATGCGTCGGCTGCCAAGCTGGCGGAGGTGCTGCATCATAACGACGGCTTGCTGCCATCCTTTCCCTGCTCCCGCCGCTTTTCGGTTTCGGAAGCGTCTCGACTGTCGCAACGAGCTCATTCCAGTTCAGGGGATCACAACCCGCCGTATCCGCTACCTTGGCAAGGACCTCGGAAACCGGAATTCCGTCGACGCCATTTTCGAAATGGACCGCCGTCCTGCCACGGCTTGCCTGAAGCCAAACCTTCCCCTCGACGGGGAGCCCGTTCAGGTAGATGCGTGTGAACCCGTTGCCGGCGCGCCAGAGGTTCATTCGAAGCATAAGGAAGCCCCCTACGATTTTCGGGGAAGCTTAACCGGACGACATGGTGGGTCAACTTCGGATTATCCGACAGCTCCGGCTTCGGAGAGTGAAAGGGGAACGGCGGCGGAGTTTCAAATACAGTATATGCACCTCAGAAACATCCGTTCGGTCTTGCTTCACAGCCGCTCAGTGAATGCTCAAAGTGCGCGGATCGACGGTCAATCCGAAAGGGGCCGCACCCCATAAGTGCGATAAGCTTCTTCCATCCTGTCCTCTTCACTGCGAGCAGGAAAAATGCTGTAGCTTGGAGCCCATATGCGGTGAACCCGTTCCACCTGGACATGAATGACGTGACGGATTTCGAATGAACTCCCGGCTTTCTTCAGAAGATCGGCTCCAAAGTCCGCGAAGCGATCGTCATCCTTGGCAATGATTTCCGCCTCTCCAAGCAGCTTGAAGCCACGCTGTCGGAAGATGTCCACGAAGCTCACACAAACCTTTGAATGTCCGAGAACATTTTTGACACTGGTGGGGGAAGCGATGTCGGCAATAACGATGGCATTGTTTCCAAAAGGAGCGAAAATCTCCTTGGGCGATACGTTCGGGGAACCGTCGGCTCCGACCGTTGCCAGCCAACAAAGCACTGCCCTGTCGATTTCCGTTCGCACCGTCTCGTTCACTGCCATCCAATTCCTCTGGTTCCAGCCTGCCCAACATTGCCAGATTCAAACTTCAGCGGGCAAATGATTTCATCCAAACCACAGTTTCCATTGTCCGTCTCAACACGCGGCCTGATGATATGGTGGTTACAAAGGAGAAGCATATGTCGGGCGGAAAGCGAGACTGGGAGCATTTTGGGACAATAACAGAATACGACATCTGGTTCGATGGCGAAATCTACCAGATTTCGAAAGGAGGCCAGCCTTCAGGGGAAGGCGGATATCGACGTCTCGAATCGTTGCTCGCGCTCAAGGGATTGAACCGACGTGATCTCGTTGTCTCCGACACGTTTTCTTCCGTACCTTCATTTCGGTGATTGCCCGCCGCCCCTATCACGGGTCAAATAGCGTAACCGACAAATGGAGGTCTGCATGTCCCGGAACGGATTCGATCTGCTGAGAGAAGACATTACCAATCCGTTCGCCAAGGAACGCTTCTCCGTGTCCCGTCTTCCGGTCGTTGCCGGAAATATGTCCTGTACCGATGGATCGCGCCTCCCTTGCTGTCTCGACATGCTGGTGAAAACGCCGGGCGGGGAGATCTCCATTCCTGAGCCATACGCATCGTCGGAATGGATTCGCGAATTTCTGACAATTTCTCTGGGATTCGAGGACGGACTGCTTCCGGGGTGGCGGGACACCCATTATGCGTATCTCACGGTGGACAATCGGTTCGTCAGGGCAGGGCGTTCCCACCGGAACGGCGGCTGGCATTTCGACGGCATGCAGGGGGTTCGCTATCCCGAAAAACTGAACGCCTGCCACGAATATATCGTGGCAGATCGGCTGACCACCGAATTCACAAGCCTGCCGACAACTGCCGACGATTTGGACGAGCTTCGTCACAACTGGTTCGAAGAACTCGGAAGACAAATTCCGGAAACAGCCGAAATCTACACGCCGCAGCCGTTTGAGATTGTCGTGATGTCAGCCTACCAGCTTCACCGCAGCAGGGTAGCCAATGAAGCTGACCAAGGTTGGAGGAGCTTCATCAGGCTCGACATATCCCTGAAGCAGCAAGACAGACTTGGAAACACTATCAATCCGGTTCTCAAGGCTCCCTTCGAGTACGTACCGCGAGATTTGCCGGAAGGCCTCAAGAGGCCAGTCGAAGACGCGGGCTGGGGAGAAGGGGTTGCGTTCCTGGGGCAACAGTCCTGAAAAGTGGCCGCAACAGATCAATATCACGATGCGGGCTCAAAATCTTGTTATGACCTGCTTATGAGCAGCAGGCTTTGATCAGTATGCGGCGTCTACCGCTTTTCCATAAAGAAATTCTTTATGAATTTCGTCGGGAGTAAAATAACGATCGATTTGCTCTTCAATGTTTTGCCTAAGACTTTCCACGAACTGTTCCCCTTTGTCCGTTTCAATTTCGGCGGACACTTGGAACTGAAGTCCAACAGGAGCGATTTTTTGTAACTTACCCGTCCTCCACAACGTGGAGATGGACTCGATATCATTGATTACATCGATCAACATTGCCCGTCGTAAGGCCGATGACTGATTTTGACCTCTTGCCTCTGGCTTAACATAAATGAAGTCTACGCTTACGTTATAGCTGAGTATGAGGCTCTCGTCCTCATGGAGATCGATGCTTACAGCCCTCCTGTAGGCCAAAACTCCAATTGGGACCTGCTTGTCATCCAGGGCCACCAGTACTGCGCGGTCATCACCATTCCAGTCGTTGTTGATGACCACATCGTGCGTCCAACCTTCCTTCTTTGCGGAAGCCAGGGCACTTATGGCGTTGTCAGCCTCGTCCTGTGATCTGATGTGCCTGATTTCAAAACTCGTCTCATTGTCCACTAATTCCCCTATGTCGGCGTAGAATGACGAAACGATGAGATCATGAGCATCAATCAAGATTTGCCCGTCAGGCCCCACCTCGTTGTCCTGCATAGACGGTCTTAACCGGATCATCCTGGCCATACGTTCGGCCGATTTCCTGACGCTCCGGTAGTCTTCGCTTCCTTCGTCACACTCGATGTTTTGGACATATGCCGGAACACCGGATTTGCGAATTCTTTCCCTCAACTGTGCCGTCAGCATGGTTTCCCTCCGTCTGATTCCGAACCCTAACGGTAGCAAACGAATGGAACAATCTCAGTCATTCCCGTTGTTCCGCGACATCATTCATAAATTGTTGACATCTGTTGGAATTGCAAATACAAGACCGCGGCGAAAGGAATCCCATATATGCCCTTCAAGATTTCCCGTGAAATTGTCCTCAAATCCAAGTCCGAATCCTTTGAGTGGGTTCGCGAGCTGTATTCAAAGCACTCAAACAGGGACGGCGATGTCAATCTCGATCTCTCCGTTCTCGGTGAGGATGATCTAATGGAACTGAAGGAACTCTGTCAGAGCCAGGGCGACAACCGTTCCGTGCGGGAGATCAATGCGGTCCTGAAAATGCGTGATGGCGACCTCGACGCCGTAGTCCCCAGCTTCGGGGCATTCGAGGAAATGCTGCGCGTCTACCTGTCAACGGCCCCGATCAGGCACTGGATTTACAAGGAAGAATCCGACGGGAAACTCTACCCATACCTGATTGTGGATCTCGGAACCACCTTCAGCCGGACTGACGACAGACCATCTGTCCATATCAGCCTCGCGAGCTACACCGCCGACTCCCAGGATGAAGCAATGCGTCGCCAACAGACTTCGGTACACTTCTCGCCGGGGGATGTCGCGAACCGTCGCCTGAGCAACATCCTGCAGTCCGCCGGCCTGTACAAGGAGAGCCAGGAACTGCATGACGAATACGATGCTGTCATGCTGCGTTATCGCGAAGAGATCGCCCCCAAGTTCGCGGAACAATTCCGTGTCACCGGGAACGTGTTCAGACATGCAGGAGGATGGTATTCCCGCGGAAGGGAGACGGAACTTCACCGCCGGAAGGTCATTCACGACCTTTCGCCGAAGGATTTCAGGCCTCATAACGACAAAGGCATCGCTTGTTACGGCGGCAAGGAAGGGAAGCATAATCCCGTCGACGCGGTGGTGCCCGATCATCCGTTGGTCAAAGTCTTCGACCTCAATTCGCACGATTTTTTCTGGATCCATTCGGATTTCATGGAACCCTACGTCTACGACAAGACACTTGGGGACAAGCTGATTTTGCCCGATTCACACCATGATCTCCTCGAAGTCCTGACTAACGACCTCGATGACTTCACCAGCGACTTTATCGAGGGCAAGAGCGCAGGAAATGTCATCCTTTGCAAGGGACTTCCCGGAGTCGGAAAAACCCTGACTGCCGAGATCTATTCGGAACTGATCGGACGTCCGCTTTACTCGATCCATTCCGGAACGCTCGGTACTTCGGCCAGCGAAATTGAAAAGTCGCTGAAAAAGGTCTTCGGTCGCGCAAAACGCTGGAACTGTGTCCTTCTGTTGGACGAGGCCGACGTTTTTGTTTCGGTGCGAGGCGATGATATCAACAAGAATGCAGTTGTCGCCGAATTTCTGCGCACTCTCGAATACTTTGATGGCCTCATGTTCATGACGACCAACCGCCCTGACGATATCGACGAGGCGATCATTTCGCGTTGCGTTGCCATCATCCATTACGGTCCTCCGTCGACAGCAGACCTTGCCCGGAGAAGCTGGGAGGCCCTTGAAGGGCAATTCGGGATCACGCTCGACAGCGATGTCCGGAATGGGCTTGTGGAGATGTTTCCGGACATCGTGCAACGGGATATGAAAATGCTTCTGAAACTTGTGCTGAAGGTGAATAAGAGAAAGGACGCAAAGCTCGATCTCGAGACGTTCCGGCGTTATGCGATGTTCCGGAACATCAAGATTGCGGACAAAAAGGCGGCCTGACTTGACAGCCGCGCAACAAACATCTGCGATGTCGACGCTGATCATCCACGCCGAGGCCATCGGAAATGATTGAATTCAGGAAGGACGATGGTGGACGTTCAGCCGCCGGCTTCAGAGGCACCGCCAATGATTGCGGCGTTCGCGCTGCAGCCATCGTCACTCAGTCCGACTACCGTTCGACCTATGATGCTTTGTACGCCCTGCAAAAGGCTTTCCGCGGAAACAGCCGCAAAAAGGCGGTGAAGGCGAAGTCTGCCTCCCCTCGCAAGGGAGTTTGGAAAGAAGTCATGGATGATTACATGACGAAGGCAGGCGCGGCATGGGTGCCAATGGCCGGGATCGGCGGAGATATCGTCAGGGTAGCCGATGTTGCCAAGCGTTGGTCAAGGGGACGGATCGTCATGCGGTTGGCGAGGCATTATTCCGCCATGATTGACGGCGTGAACGTCGATACATGGCCGCAGCATCCGAACAAGCGTGTTTACGGCGCATGGATCATGCCCGAAGACCAACACACCGGATTCGGATTACGGACGGGGACACCTGATGAAATTGACCGCGGCCACTTCGGCCAAGTTTAGAAAGGAATCCGCCCAGAACGGAGAGCGGCTGCCTTCCCCTGAAGGGGACACAAATGGCGCAGTGTCGTCATTGTCGGTTCACGTCGACGCGGCCGGACCTTCCAAGTCCTGGAAGCTGAAACGCGTACGCCAGTGTAAAAAGTGCCCGTGGAAGGCCTCTACGAACCCCCACGACATTCCTGACGGCTATTGCGAAACCAGACATCGCCGGCTGTCAGCAACGATCGCCGATCCTGGGGAATACAAACCAGGCTCTCCGCTCGTTGCCATGGCATGCCATGAACATCCCGTAGGCGACGAGGCGCATTGCATTGGGTGGCTCGTCCACCAGTTGGGACCGGGGAACAACATTGCGTTGCGCCTGGCTATGCTCAACTGCGAGAACGTATATGCAATTCAGACCGACGGTCCTCAGCACCAAAGCTTCGAAGACACCTTTCCCAAACCAACGGAACCATGAAGGAACCAAGAGCGATGCACACATTCACAATAGACGATCTCGCCCAGGAAATCCGCAGGGTTGACGGCAACCATTCTCTTGGGGCGGGCGAGCTCGCCGAAGCCTTGCTGCCTTTCGTCACGAAAGACGGCCAGGAGGGAGCGGTGGATGTCGACGATCTTGCCCAAGCTATCCGGCTTGCGGACGGCAACCATTCCCTCGGCGCGGGCCTGCTTGCCGAAGCATTGTTTCCGTTCCTTACATCTGCTGCCGAAGGGAGGGCCGCACCGAGCCAATTCTAGCCGCCTTTGGGAGACCAGGCGGCGCAGGTTAGGCGCTGCCTTCCGCACCAAATCTTCCCGGTCCGTCTTTAAGTGCGGATTGTAGAACAATGGAGCAATCCCCAAAATCGAACTGCCGCTGGAATTCACTTCGACGTGCCGCTATCAATTTCACGGCAGCAGAGTGGAGCGTTGAGAGCAATCGTCATCATCCCCGAGGAGCAGCGGGTCGAAGAGGTCGAATCCGACCTGTCCTTGAATGCCTTAAAACAGGCAGTCGGCGGGTCAATCGAGTTCGCGCATGAGTTTGAAAACGGCGACACGCTCTACGTTTCGGAGGAAAGCCTCAACATGATGCAGGACGCATTGATGGGCCGCGCTCCCTCGAGCAGCGCCTACATGTTCGACATCGAGGCTCACCAGCCTTTTGCAGGCAGGGGGATTATCGTCGGGCCGGAAACTCCTGACGGCCGACCGACGGAGTGCAAGTCAACGCTGGCAGAAATTCGAGAGATCGTTTCATATCTCATTCCCGGGGCAGCCACTGCCGACGAGGGCAGTCCCCACTGACGGCCGCGCTAGGGAGCGAAAGCACTGTCCCGCCGCTCCCTGATCAGTTTGAGCGTCAACTCCGGAGTGCTGAGATTTCGTTGCATTGCTTCCACGACAGCCGCCCTTGCTCTTGACACCGCCTCAAGCCAAGCATCGAAAACCTCTTCTGGTTCATCGAGGATCTCCCGGCCGGTCTCCCGCCGGTAGATTGCTGCATTATCCAGTTCCCGATCCAAAGCTTCGAGAATTCCCACGGCAGCGTCCTTCGACATTTCATGAAGGTATGGATGATTGACGACGTCAGCGGGAACTTTCCAATAAAGAGATTTCCAGTTGGGAGTCGCCACGTGCCCCGTGGCCACGGCGGAATGGATGCGCCTTGCCGTCCTTCCCGAGGCACTCCTGTTTTTCCCGCTGTGCGCGTAATCGTGGTGCGAACCCATCATCGCCAGGGTGACCGTGTCTCCATCCACTGTGTAAAAGAGGACCACGTCTGGATTTCGGGAGCAGGGCCAATGCCAGATGCCGGCCAAATCTCCTGTTGCCGAGAACGGTTTGTCCCTGCCATTCATTCTCGAGGGGCCAAGGCTCCGCCTATAGAGCATCTCGTCGATCTGGTTCCTGATGGACAAATACCGGGGATGCGTCCGCAGGGGCTCCAGCGTCGCCCAGAACAATTCAGTGAATACAACCCTCTTGATACCGGACATGCTTGCGCCTCCCACACATGATGATGAGGGAGGCGCAAGCAAAACAGAATGTTGGCTATTCCTGTTCTTCGGTCGGTCCTACCGACGCGAGAAGATCACGCGCTTCGGCGACGCTGATCCCGCAATCTCCGCGGACTTCCTGAACTGCCTGGCGCACCGCGTCTCCGACCCGCTTGTTGTGGGCGTCTTCGATATCCGTGATGGCTTCCTTGATGCGACGCGACTCCTCAGCCATCAGAGCGCGGCGACGTCCGGTTTCCTGTGCGTCAACCATGGCTGTCTCCTTCGGGAGGAATATAGCCTGTCTAGAGAGAATGTCAACAATTTAGAGCCGGAATTTTCTCTCAAAGGGAAAAGGAATTAGCCATCCTGAGTTCGGCAGACATGTATTCGCGCATGAATTCGCGGATGTTCTGCCTGTCGCCGTCGGTCAGAACGTCGACTGCAGGGAAGACCCGTCTGAGATGCCCGATCACACATTCAGCCACCTCTGCAGCGCCTGTATCGATTTCTCCGGCATCCGCCGTTTCGACGCGCACCGAAATTCCCGGCATGAGGTTCATGTCAAACAATCCGCCTGCCTTTGCGGCAAATGCTTCCTCGCCGACTTTGTCCTGTATCCGAGCCAGGACATCGCCCCCCACCCGATCCGCGAAGTTACCGCCGAATTTCCCGCCTGTTTCACAATCGAAGATGGACGCGTAGCCCCCGTCTTCAACGCCGATCACCTCCTGGGCATACCAGTAAGCCGCGTGGGTCAGCTGTTCACAGGCTTCAAGCAGGGTCTTGTTGTCGGTCATGGTATCGTTCTCCTCGATGGCCAACTTAACAAAGAGCCTGGAAAGCCACTACAGGTGCGTGCCCCTTGCTTCAGGTTCGGCCATACTTGAAGGGGACATGTGACCTGGAGGCGACAGTATGGGTTGGGAAGCGATCAACGACAGTTTCTATGAGGAGCACGGCGACATGTATGTCGTCGCCTGGTGGAACGGGATTACAGCCGGAAATCACGGCAAGCAGGAAACCCGGTTCCTTACGGAGAAGACTCCCGCCTACAAATACGAACATGCCCTGAGCTCGGCATGGGCCGACGAAGCGGCCCGCTTCGGAACCAGGGAGGCAGCGGAAACTTTCCTGGCCAGGCAAGACAAACTTCGTCCTCATCCATTGGGAGCGGGCTGGTTCGTCAGCAAACTCAAAGATATCGCCACGGTTACAGGCTATCGGCCCAACACCAGGGAAGCGATCCTTGGCAATGACGAAACCATGACAGCCGCTCCCGGGCCCCGCTAATGGAACAACAGACGATGACCGAGTTCAGGGAAGGAGAAGCAGTCGAATGCCGTCATGGCCCTGCTGTGGTGACCTACTGCGAAGACGGGTTTTTGGAAATCCGATTGGACAAAGACGGCACCGAACGAACGTTTTGGGCCCCCTTTGATGGGAAAGTCTGGTATCCGGAACCGAAACCCGGCCATGACATCTGGGACGAGATTGTTGCCGATCCTTGCATGGCCGAAACGCTGGAAGCTGCAAGAATATTTGCCGCAGCTGCTTCGGCAATGGTCAGCATGGCCGGAGGCAAGGCATCTGCTTGGGAGGAGCTTACGGCCCGGCAACAAATGAACTTTGTCGCTGTTTCAACGGGTATCCCGGCAGAGTTCTGGGAAGAGGCTCACGCAACAGGCCAGCTGTCTTCCATCGCGCACGGCGCATCACGGCCTGGCAGATGAGTACCCTCGCAGGAGCGGATTTTTTCCGGAAGTCACCTCGGTTATGGCGTCATCCAGTTGCTCGAATGAGGCAACCCTGACTGCCTCGTCTTCCAGTACGGCCATTGCACTTGGATCAATGTAAGGTTGATCAGGGTTGTCGGCCCTGAACGAAGCTCCCAAAACGGGAACAACTTCGATGACGGCACACTCGCTCAGCCTGCCACGCCCGGGCGAAAATCTGAGCAGCGCGAAAGTGCCGTTCTCTTCGACGATCAAGGTCGGCAGCTTTTGCCCGGCCACGCTAACATAGCCTGTCCGGTCGGCCGCAGGAATGCTGCGGTCGACAACGAAACCCGGATAATCGGCCTCGATCTTGAAACCGCCCTCTGCCGCCAAACTGTAAATGAACTCCGGGTCCGGCCAGCCCTTGGTTGCGGAACGAATCCGATCAATTATGGCCTGAGCTTTTCTGGCAGCTGCGTTGTCAAGCACATCGGGATGCTCGCCGACGAGCGGGTCATCGGCATGAAAGCCGCCAAACCCCGCAGCAAAAAGTTCCGCAAACCACTTTTTCGCGGAAAGAACATCGGTTCCTTCAAGGGTCGGAATCTTCTCCTCGGTAATCATCTAACGCTCCCCGTCTCGCATGTGCCGATCCTGGCACCGGGAGAGGCGACAGACAAGGTGCTGCAGCCGAAGATCAGATCCGGCGGATATGGCTGAAATTCTCCGGGCTGATCCCGAGACGCTGCAGGTCACGGTGCCGTGGCGGGCGCTTTCCCTCGACGGCAGATGAAACAGCGACGGCCGCGCCTAAAATTTCCAGCATCTGGCCAACAGCCTTGGCGTAACGGTTCCTGAGCATGCTTCCCTCTCTTTTTGTGCACTGCAACAATGTATGTTGCGTTCGCTGCAAGTTGTAGAGGCGCTCACGCATGGCTGGCATGCGTGACGACGGGAATTACGCGGCGGCCGGAGCGGAATAGTGCGTTATCATCTCGACGATCTCGGTTGCCTTTCCGGCCCAAAGCTCGGCGGAAGGAACTGCACCCGAGTCCAGTTCGATCACCCGGATACCGGACGCGGCGGCAGCTGCAACGTTCTCTTCTACCAATCCGCAGATCTTCCTGACGAAGGAGAAGTCATGCCCTTGTTCGAAAACACGCCCCCTTTGGCGGATGCGGTCGAGGATTGTCTCGGGCGCGCACTTGAGAAAAACGATCGCGTCCGGCTTGCCTACAGACTCGTAAAAACGGTCAATGTAACAACAAAGCCGACGGGCCTGCTCTGGGCAGCTTTCCAGATAATGGGTGACATACGCCCTTTCGACGGTAAGGCAAAAATCGGCAACGATGTTTTCGTGCCCCTGACGAAAAGCCCTGAAAATGCTGTCGATTTTGTCGTCTATGAAACGCTGCTGACAGGGAAAGGCGTATCGTTCCGGGGCCTGACGGACAAGATCCAGATATGGATTCGTCGAAAGGTCTTCCGAAACGACATGAAACCCTTCACGCCTGAAATCGGCTGAAAGAGTTGATTTCCCGCTCGCCAATGCGCCCGCAAGCTCGATCCACATTCCCGCATCCTTTCTTTATTCCCCATCACGATTGCCCGGCCGAATATCCCGGTCAAGGATTCGTTGCACTAGGATTTTATCCCGCCGCCATTTACCTTGAGAGTTGTTCTCAAAAGGATTCATCATGGACAAAAGCACAGGGCTTCCGCTCCTTTACAACGGGCTTCTGGAAACCGCGGCACGCGGCGCGATCATTCTCGAAACCTTTTTCCCTGAAAGGTTCTCATTGGAAGAGGTGAGGCTCCTGGATTTTTTTGCTGTCTTCGGCGGAGACCTCGGGGGACCCACATTCCTGCATCCGCCGATCGAGGGGAGGGGCCTTGCTTTCGGTGTCAGGGAAGCAGCAGTCGTCGCTAGCCTGGATTTCCTCGATGGCATCGGCCAGGTCGAGAAAGTCGATGACAAATGGACTGCCGATGGAAACGGAACTTCACTCGAGGGAATGCTCAGTCACCCTTATCACCAAGGACTCTTCGCTGCGGGAGAATATTTTCGGGAAATGATGTCGGAACTCGGAAAGGACCAATTCTTTTCCAAACTCAGGAACCGGCTCGGCGAACTCACGGCCGAGGACCTCCGCATCCCGGACAGCCAGGACGAACGTTTCAGAAATCTTGCGGACATTTACGCCTGCGACCTGTTGCGGTGCGGTGCAATCGTCGAGGCAGCCTCCTTGTTCAGCACCTTTGCCAAGGAAGGCAAACCGGACCGTTCCATTCCCGGGCCTTCCTGGTTCGGAGAAGTGGCGCTTGCTGCCGCGGAGGAGCACCGACGAATCACTTTGCTTTCCGCAGGACTTCGAGACCTCGCGGCCGTATCGGTGAATTGAGAGGCCCCCACGAATCCATAGTCGCTTTATGCGCCAAACTTGGCTGATGAGCGGCCAATTGCGTGGATGAATTCATCTCATCCTTTATGTCACATGCGATCCGTGGTACTCCCGCAGCGGGCAAGCAGGGAGTGCATCATGCGCGATCCCCAAGAAGTGGAACTCCTGCGATTCTATATAGAGACCGGGAACTTTGATGAAGCAGTTCCTTTGATGGGTGCCGTCCTTGAAAAGTACAAGGACGGCAATATCCCAAAAAAGCTTAAACGGCTTTTGGATAAAGCGGCAATGGAACATCCGTTTGCCGCACTCACCTTGGGGTGCTTCTGCCTTGCCAGAGCTTACCGCCTTCCGCCCGGCATGACCGTAAAAGACCTTTTGGAACGAGGTGTCGGATCAGACAACCCCTTTGTCAAAACGCATGCGTTTCTCTCCCTTGGCCAATATCACCTGATGCAGGGCGAGATCGACGAGGCGCTTCAAAAACTGGAAGAAGCCCGGAAGAGAGGGTCCGGCGACGCCTCGCTGATGCTCTCCGATCTGTATGTGTCCGGTGATTACTGGGGCAAGAATTTGGCGAAGGCGCGGGCCTATCTTGAAGAAGCCGTTAGAAGGAAGCTCCCAGCGGCACAGACCAGAATGGCGGCCCTGATCCTCGAAGGGGTGCTCGATTCTCCCCATGATCCCTTCGAACTTCTGGAACTTGCAATGCTCGCCGGGGACCCGGAGGCGAAAGTCGTCTACGAACATTTTGCCGTGATGGACAACGAAGATGAAGACGACGACATTTTCGGGGATGAATACGAAGCGGAACTCGAGGAAATCGTCCCGAATGACATGAAGCGGCCGAAGCAGGTCCGTGACGCACTGATCCGGGAATTCGGGATGCCCTCGGCATTGGCGGAAAAGACTACCGCTGCCTTCCACGGTTTCGACAGCTGGAAACTGCTGACGATAGCTGTGAATGACAAAAGAGTCCCCCGAGGAATAGCGGACGAGGATTGCACCGCGGCGGCCTTCAACGCTCGCAGGAAGATACAGTCGACTATCCTCAACGACAGCGGCATCCACGACGAGTACGTGTCCGAAACCGCGATCAGGCTGCTCAAGCCGACTGCCAAAAAAGGAAAGCCTTCGCTTCGCAGGCTGGAGACCGAGATCGAGAACAATCTGTTCCCGGTTTCGAAGCGTGAACTGGAGGATGGTATGGCGGACTTCTTCCGTGGGATCGGGATAGAAGACGATCCCATGGAGTTCTTGAGAGCCGCCAGGACCATATGGCCTATCACTCCCGAACCCTGGTTCGATATTCTCGAAGGGAAGTTCGGTTGGACCTTCGGCGAAAAATACCTTGATAAGGAACAGAACGGAGACAAGATCGGCACTGCGATAGCAGGGGACGGGAAAGTCTACGACCTCTTTATGTCCAGCATCGGCTACAATCCCGGAGACCAAGAAGACGAAGAGGCCGAGAACCTTATGCAGGACATCGCCCGTTCCGGCGTGAACGCTGTGCTGCTATTCAACAAGCCTCTCTTTTTCCCGGTCGGCCAGAAAGGAAGCCGACGAGGCCTCCTGTACGGCGGAAAGATCCTGAACAACGGCAAGTGGAGCGATTTCGCACTGACCGCGGGAGGCATCGATGCTGCTCTGGCCCAAGGCGACGATTTCGAGGAAGGCAAACCGTCTGGTGAGCTGCTTGAGAACGCCTCCTACCCGGACGCCAAGGATTATTGCGCGCTCTTGGGTATACTGGGACACGGCCTCGACCCTGACGAACCGCAAGACGTCGCCTTCCTCCACTACGACAGCGGATGGGTAGGACCGATTACCGGCAGCATCTATAGATTTCCGAACCAGGACTGATTGCCGCCGGGACGAGTGTCAGGCAGGCGACATTCCCGGGCTGAAACCTCCTCGGCTCCTTGCGGCAACCACTCCCCATGCCGGCGCTTCAATGCCGGAACCCAGGACCTCTTCGGCGAGCGACAGGATATCCTCGTCAGTTACACCGTCGCTCTCCATCAGCATGCGCACGATAGGCTCGCGCAAAATCTCTGCCAGAGTTGGCTCTCCCATTTAATTTCTCCATGTAATTGATTGGTTTTGTAGGACTATCTTAATCCACATAGGTGTCGCCGCGATGACAATTCAAGGGCGGCATTGTGTCTTCCGGCTTTTCCCGGGAACATCTCCTCTAGAAATGAGGAGGCTGGCATGGAGCAACGGACATCTTATCCAAGGGCAATCAGGCCTCCTCGGGTGCCAGCGAGCAAACCTGCACCTGCCGCCAACGTTCCCGATGCACAGCAAGGAAGAGAGAGGTTCACATTCTTCTGGCAGGGACCTTTTAGCCAGTGGTATCCGAGCAGGTTCGAAGTTGACGGCGTAACCTACTCGCACGCCGAGCAATACATGATGGCCGAGAAGGCCAGGTTGTTCGGGGACGGTGAAGTTCTTCGCATGATCCTGTCCGCGAAAACGCCCAAAGAGCAGAAGGCTATGGGGCGCAAAGTGCGCGGGTTCGACGAAAGCCTCTGGAATAGTATGGCAAAGGAAATCGTCAAACGGGGCAATATCGCCAAGTTCTCTCAAAACCCCGATCTGCTTGAGAAGCTGCTTTCTACAGATGGGACCACCCTTGTCGAGGCATCGCCATACGATACGATATGGGGGATCGGTTTGAGAGCTGACGATCCGTTAGCGGAGGACCGGGCGACTTGGAGAGGCAGCAACTGGTTGGGAGAGATTCTAACTGAGGTCAGGGAGGAACTCAGACTGGTGTGTGATCCATTTCACACCCTGCGATGTTAAGCCCGTCCTAGAACGCACAGAAGGAACCCGGCAGGGCAATGCCGAATGCCCGGACATGCCTTGACACATAAACTAGCTGGCATCAACGTTGATTCAAAACGGGGATATTTCTGATGCAAGCACATCGTCGTCCAACATCTGCAGACGTCTTCAATTCGAATAAGGATTCACTGCAGTCACTGTTGGAGGATATAGATTCGGGTCGACTGCAATTACCGAATTTTCAAAGGAATTGGCGTTGGCCAGATGACCATATCGTAAGCTTGCTGGAATCTCTAGCTGAAGGACACCCCATCGGCGCTCCCATGCTTATGCAGACGGGAGGAAATGTCGAATTCGAGCACCGACCCTTTGATGGAGCTGAGCACGCTTCAGCTGAACCCACGCATTTGGCGCTTGATGGCCAACAAAGACTTACATCCGCATACCAAGCCTGTTATTCAGAGCGTCCAGTACGAATAAGAAGCGACAAGAAAACAAAATATCGCCTGTATTTTTTTGACATGGCAAAAGCCACTTCGGCGGATTACGGTATAGAAGACGCAATTATATCCCTTCCAACTGACATCAATGGTAATTTCATTGGCACCTCTGGGATTGACCTAACCGACCCGGAAGAGCAGTACTCTGGGTGTTTCTTCCCAGCCAATAAGATTTTTGCATCGGACGAATGGGAAGAGGCTTACGATGAATATTGGGACTCCAGGAGGGAGAACAACCAAAGACAAGCAGCTGTTACTTTGTTTCGCGACTTCCGAAAGCAGGTTATTGATCAGTTTCGCGGGTGTATGATCCCAGTCATCACATTGACCCGAAACATTACGACACAAGGAATCTGCAAAGTTTATGAAAAACTAAACTCGAAGGGCGTATCTCTTGATGCATTTGACCTGTTGATAGCTCAATATGCAGCACAAAAATTCAATCTTAGAAGCGATTGGTTTGGTGAAAATGCTGAAACGCCAATTGAAGGCAATGGAATTCGAGCAGAGCTTGTAAATGAAAGTCGCGGGTTGCTAACCTCACTGACCCCTAAGCAATTTTTGCAAGCGGTCTCGATGGTGAACGACCTTCATAAGGAAAAGAAACTATTGGGGACGTCGAAATCCAGTATTCTGGAGTTAAGTTTGTCAGATTACTTGAGGCATCGCGATTCAACAATCGCTGGTTTCATAGCTGCCGCAAAGGAAATGGTGCATGAGGGTATTTACAGCGATAAGAATATGCCATCAATGGGAGTTGTCACTGCCTTCTCAGTGATAATGTCGTTTCTTGGTCCGAAGACAAGGGATAACGAGATTCGTCGCAAGCTCAGGCGCTGGTTCTGGTGCGTTTTCTACAATCCATACTATGGAAATGGGACTGATAAAACTTTATCTATAGATGTCCCTGAAGTCATCGGCTGGTTGCAAGGGGGACAGGAGCCTCGAAGTGTAGAAAAGTGCTACATTTATCAAGACTCCATCGGATCCGCTCGCAAAAAAGGCAAAAGTGCGTTTGCGACAGCTCTGACAACACGCATCATGAAAGAAAACCCAGTAGATTTTGCAACCGGAAACAAGCTTACTGGCCACCTGATAGGCGATGGAAAATTCGACATGCACCATGTGTTCCCCAAGAAATGGTGCATAGACAATGCCATCGATGAAAATCTATTCGAGAGCATAATAAATAAAACTCCGCTTTCATTTATGACGAACAGACATATCGGCGGCGCGGCTCCAAGCGAATATCTTAGAAAGATTGAAACGGCATTTAATCTTAGCTCTTACGAGCTGGACTCCTTTATCAGGAGCCATCAAATTAATCCCATACACTTGAGGAATGACGACTTTGATGCGTTCTACAGAGAGCGTTTGCAAGCATTAACTCAGTTTGTTGAAAGTGATATCGGTCGCCGTGTACTTACCACACCAGAGCCGATTGAGGACAATTCGGCACTTGGCATGTTGGAACCAGGAGAGATTGTACCAGAAGAATGTAGATGGAGAATGTCGTCCAGAAACGGAATTGCCTATCTAACAAAGAGGGGTGATGAATTTGTGGTCCTTGCGAATTCCCTTATGTCTAATGATACTTCGTTCTCTTTTCTAGATCGTTATAAAGACAGAAGGGAGATGCTTCTCCAATCTGGATGCTTTACGCGCCAGAGAGATGGCAGGTACAAACTTGAAAAAGATATCGTGTTTGAAAACGTTACAATTGCTGCTGCAGTGTTTTCTGGCCGCACTCCAGGTGGGGGAATTTGGAAGGATTTAAATGGTCAAAGCTGTAACCCAGCTTGACCAATTGACCGATGTGGTCATGGGATTGGCCATGATCACATCCTCCTCCCGATCCCCTGCCCGGACTCCGTTTTACGGCGGATGAGTTCTTCCTGCCTTGCTCTCGCATCGTTGCCAGCCTCCTCGGCTTTGACGCGGTACCAGGATGCATCGCCTACGTCAGGAAGGCTGTATCCGAGACATGCGGAAAGGTCGTCACGCATCTCGGCCAGCACTTGGAATGAATGCCACGCCTGCGCCTTCGCAAAGGTGGCGAATTTGGTTTCCAGCGCCCTTTCAAGCCGTTCCTGACAAGAGGCGTGCCTGTCCTTTATCCACCTGCCCAACTTCCTCTTATCGATCCTGCATGAGGATGGATAATCGGATTCGTTTTTATCCCGCCTGAATTTAAATGGCGCATTTTCGAGGTCGAGATCCTTGAGTGTAAGGAACTCGGTCAGCCTCCCAACGTGGAATTCGAGGAACCCGCTGCCGCGGATGGCCTCCTTGATGTCGCACTGAGCACTGGAAACCGTTCCCGCCAAGCTTCCGCCTATGCCGCTGTCACGGCCGAAAAACACGGCTGTCTTGCCGTCAGGAAAATCGACAAACGCAGCAATGGGGTTTCCGTCGTACACTGAATAGGCGACCGGTCCGTGAAAGTAGATCGACTTGCCCGAAACGTACCCTCTGGGAGCCTCGCGGGCGACAAATGCCCTCGCCACTGCTGCCGTAGTCGGGTGCCACGTGACAGGAGCCTTGGGCCGCTTGGCCTCCCGCTCCTTTCTGGCTTTGACGAAACGCTCCCAAGGCGCATCCCAGACAGTGCTCTTGGTGGAGAGCTTACTCTCGAGGGAGGGAGAGAAGGAGATCTTCATCTTTGGCCTTGAATCCTCGAGCCAGATTCCAACGACGACAGTCGGCCGCTTCCGCATTCCTAAGTCGGCTCGCAGAGCACGACGGGCATCGTAGTTTCTGCCCGAATCCACAAGCACTATGGTTTCCGGACAGGAATTTGGATGTACGAACAAATTTGCCGTTCCGTTCTGGTCAGCTTGCCTGATGTTCCAAAGCTCTCCGGTTTCCCAGTGATCGTTCCAATAGACGCTCGGACCTTCCTGCTGTTCGACGGTCGAATAGCGATAGTCCCGTTCGGGATGGACAGATGCCTCGGTCGGAAGACCAGCAATGTAGCGTTCGGCTGCCATCGCCAGCACAAGCTGTCTGGTCCTGGGTTCGCCTTCGCAGCAAACCAGGACGTCGATGCCACCTTCGCGATATAGGGACCTGAACTTCGCCAATTCTTCTTCGTCGTAATCCGCAACCACGGCTTCGATGCAGGGAGGAAATGGTTTCTTGGGCTTTAGGATCAAACCGTCATCTGCCTCGTTGAAGTAAAATCGGCCGTATCCCGCAATGTGGCGCTCGTTTTCGCGCGCCTTCCAGTAATCATGGACACGGAACTTGTTGCCATCCAGAATTCCCTTGATTTCGCCCGGATTGACGACAGCGGCTGCATCGACAACCTCCATGCTGTATCGCTTTCCGAAAAAGTCGACGAAGGAAACTCCTTCATCCGTGAACGATACTTCACGGGCTGCCCTGTTCCTTGCAAAAGTGAGGGATGCCCGCAGGAAATCTTCGGCCCTCTTCTCAGTATCAGTCATCGTCCAAATCCTTGCTCAGTGAGCAGAAGCTATCATTGAGGGAAGCCAGCAACCATATTGGCGTCGGCCATTTTCCATGAAATCCTTGGACTTTGGAGGTAAGGATGGGTCCTGAGCGCGTAAAATGGGTGATCGACCGCTACCAACTTGACCGGGCACCCCCGACAGGGCGTCCGAACTTGGCAGGAGCACTCGAGCTGCATGGCAACGAGTGCTTCATAGCCAGCAACGATCCGCTTAAACCTGTTCCTGACGGCCTTCCGGAATGGCAGGATGAGCCAGTGGTCGTCTACGGCTCCATTCAATTCGTGACAAAGGTCATGAGGGCGAGGGCAGGGGCTTGGCAACCTGGAGCCTATCTCAGGAAAGAAAACCTTTCGTATTCCGCCTACTCCCCCTACATCGGCGACGTCATGTTGAATGACGACTTCGTCATCCTCCCTTACGGCGAATTCAAAAGACGAGGTCCGTCCACGTGGGGGAAAGAGATCTTTGTCCGTCCGGATGCGGTGACGAAATCATTCACCGGATTTGTGGTCAAGGCTGAAGACTTTGGTCATGAGACGAACTCGCTTGAACGATTGGCCCATGTCCGCCCCGAGGATCTGGTCGTGATCGCGCGGCCGAAACCCATCCTTGGAGAATTCCGTTTTGTCATAGCGGACCGAAAGGTCGTGACAGGGAGCGCCTACAGCTGGGACCTCAGGCTCGACGTCAGGAGCGATGTCGATCCCATGTGCTGGCAGCTCGCGGAAAACGTCGCCGGCCGCGAATGGCAGCCGGACCGCGTCTACACATGTGACGTCGCGCTGACTGAAATTGGCGGACGCAGAGTTCCTAGGGTGCTCGAGCTTAACGCGTTCTCGTGTTCGGGGCTGTATGCGTGCGATACATCGGAAATCGCTCGCAGCGTGTCTTCTGCCGCCTTGCGCGAGTGGAGCGGTGACGATTAAAGGGCATACACGCTGCAGCGATCGGCTTCCCGCCTGACCAGCCTCTGTTTGAGCTACTGCGAATTCCGCAAGCTCAACACTTCCTGAAAATGTTTTGCCGGAATTTTGCCGACGACAGAGCCAGCACTGCCGACAAGCCTGAATTCGAACCCGTTCTTTGCAGCAGCTTGAAAGTCGGCTTCGCTCATTAAAATCAAACCGCCTTCTAGGGTAATGCATCCTCCTGCACCGCCGCACATGGCTGTTTGAGCACTGGTCTTCACATATTGGAACTTCTTTCCGAAGCTCCAAACCTCAGCAGGAAAGATCCAACCGTAGTTCGAATAAAGGGTTTCAATGCCATATCCGTGCTTGTCGGAATAAAACGCCTTGGCTTGGAGCCAATCGAAGAGCCCAGAATATGGATGAGATAGAGACGAATAAGCGACTTTCTGATTGGTGTGTTTGTCGTATGTGATTTGTGGCGTCGTCTGACACCCGGCCAGTGCGAGTGCCATCGCAACTATGATCAGATTTCTCAAGCCTTCCCCCTAATGTTGCCCAGTGGCAACCTCTATCTCGCGGTAGCCGCGTGTCAAGAGTGGGAAACATGCTTCCAAACCTGAAGAATCAACAACATCGGCGATCCATCCGGAAGATAGGTATCCAGCAAAAGATCACTGGAGCTGGATCATCATCTCCCATGAATCGGAAGCTTCCCGATTGGTCAGTCTTGTTCCGCTTTTTCAGCATCCGAGAGATCGTGGGCTGGGAAAACCCGAGTTCTGGATATTTGAATCACGGACCAACCCTACCCCATTCCCCAGTCACCAAGCCCGCAATATAGTTCAGCGAACTGATACGTCGCGCCAGATCATCGGGATGTTTCGACACCTGGGGGCCACGGGCCTGTTATGTTGCAAACCGCGGCGTCGAATAGTGCGGATTGTAACCTGCATCGCGACCATCGGCATTGTAGCCACGCTTCTGCTCCAGGACTTGGTTGCAGAAGGCGACGAGGCGCTCACGCTGCCCGTCGTCAAGCCATGAAAGCGGAGCGAAATGGTTTTGTCCGCCAGTATAATCCTGGCGGCCGTTGCAGGTCCTTACCAGGACCGACTTGGCCGGCCCCATGAACGACTGGTCGACCTGTACATAAAGGTCTTCATGATGAAGGGTGATCTCGCCTGAAACAGCAATGCCTCCCTTGTTGGAACGCAGGTCATACGTCCCCGGAGCAAAACCCAGTTCCGCGGCCAACTTCTTCAGCTGCTTGCGGGCTTCTTTGTGGAACGCCTCCTTTTGGGCGCTGTCGAAACTTGCAGACTTCGACCAGTCGAATTTTTTGGGCATGGACTACCTCCTGTAAGCTCAGAGCTTTCCCTGGCATTTAGCAAGCGACCAGTTGTCCCGCGGGACTCCAAACATGCAACTCGGCTTCCTAGATAATCGCCATGTCGAATCAAGTACCGCGTCTCGACGACACCCGATTGTCGTTCATCGAGTTCCAAACCCCGGCTGCATCCGAGACACCGCCTACAGGGGCGGGGTGGGTGCACGAGATCAAGTTCGACGGTTACCGTACCCAGGTGATCGTCGAGCCTGAGCGCGCCCGTGCCTACAGCAAAAGCGGGCTTAACTGGTCCGACAAATACTGGCCTATCACCCTTGCCGCACGTAACCTGCCTTGCAAGACCGCCATCCTCGACGGCGAGGTGATCGTCAACAACGAGAAGGGTATTTCCGATTTCCATGCGCTTGCGAGAGCGATAAGGAAAAGCCCGGGGAAGCTGGTCTTCGTGGCATTTGATCTGCTGCATCTGGATGGCGAGGACCTGCGTTCACTGCCGCTGCTCGAACGCAAGGCCAAGCTCAGGACGTTGCTCGACGGATCCCACGACTGCATCCAGTACAGCGAGCACTTCGAAGAGGAAGGTACGGTCTTTTTCAACGCATGCGACCGCCTCGGCCTTGAAGGCATCATCTCGAAGAGGGCTGACAGCAGGTACCGCAGCGGCCCATCCAAGTCATGGTTGAAGACAAAGTGCTATGCCTTTGGAGAATTTGATGTCCTAGGCGTCGAGACAACAAGAACAGGAGAACCTGTCGCGCTTCTGGCGTCAAAGGAATCCGGCCGATATGCAGGAAGCGCGTTCGTCACCTTGAAGCGTTCCGACAGGGAACGTTTCTGGCGCAACATCGAAAAGCTGAAGACATCACAGGCCGCCACCCCGATCTCCCGTATAAGGAGCAATCGCATCCAGTGGGTACGGCCTGGACTCACCGCGAGCGTGCGGTATCTCAAGGGCGAAGAGAAGCTCCGCCACGCGTCTCTGACCGGCATCAACTCCGAGGATCCCGACGAGACCTGAGAGGGGGGGCGTGCAAAAATCGGACACCAATCCGGCAAGCCAATGTCTTCTTACATCGTTGCAGAGGGTCCAAACGTCCTTTCGAAATCCAATCCGAAACGGACGGCGATCCTGGATTTCAGGATGTCGACGGGCGAAATTGTGAACGGCCAGCCCTCTTCGTCAAGGAACTGGGCGAAGCCATCGCCTTCTTCGGCCAACCGGGCTTCAAGCCTCTCCAGAGCCTCGAAACTGGACGGAGACGGCAAGGCGTCCCGAAAGTCCGCGTCGACAGCAGCTGCAAAATCGTGCGCCAACTTGACTGTCTCATGAGACGGAAACGCGGACGAAACGAGCCGATTGGAAAAATAAATGGCCGCCCCCAGTAAGAAATCATCGACAAGAGGCTCTTCGGGAAGCCGAAGCTTGATATAGTCGTCTCCGTAAGACACAGGAGCACTATCCGAGAAATGTTCCTTGACGGCAATGACCTGATCGCGTTCGTCATGCCGGAAACGTAGAATGTCTGAAACCCAACCTCCTCCGGAAAGGCCCGAGGAATCTGCCACGGCAGTGAAGTCGGCGGAAATCCAGTCCTTGCTGCCGCCCTTCAGGTAAGCTCCCTGGAAGCACAGTTCGTAATGAGGCCGATTGCATTTCTGAAGGAGATGTCCGCCATTCCCGATCGAATAGAGCGCAGATCGATCCCGGATGAAGTGCTCGACTTGCGCCAATTCGGAACCGTCCATCCGGATTTCGCCGGCTTTCGCCGCGCTTTCGACAGCAGTGAGGAGTTCATTCGTTGCTGCCTCCACCGCAAGAACGCCGCTCCAAGCCGTCGGAGACTCCAACCATAGCGTTCCGTCAGATTCGGCGTAGAAGATGCTCTCCTCCATCTCGTCATCCACACGGACCATCGTTCCCACCTCCTTGAGGGCGGTCGCTCCATGCATGCGAAGGTGGGCCGTAATGTCGAGCGGCAGATGCATCACCTCTTGGCCGGACACAAAGTAGATGTCGTCCCGGAGCCTGATCTTAATATCCGAAGACACGCCTTTTCTGGCCAACTCACAATGGGCTTCGAACTGGCGTTCTGCGGGTGTTTTCCTTTTCATTGTCTTCTCCTGCCTCCGGACGGCGAAGGGACGTCCTCCCTGACCAGTTCCTCGAAATCCAATCCTGTCGTTACCGCCAGTTCACGTAAACCCGAAATCATCAGGCGCAGGCAGCTTTCCCTGTCATCTGCCAGACTCAAGCCCGCTTCTCGGGCGAATCCTCTCAGCGCCGACTCCGCCATTTTAACGGGAGTCCTTTCACGCTCAATCCTGAGCCCATCGAGCCACTCTGCAGCCTGTAGATACGATTCCGCTCGTGCTGCCTTGCCACGAGGCAATGTGAATTCGGCCTCCTGTCCGTATGCCCTGCAAATCAGGAACTCCGATCCGGATTTGCAAGATATCTGGTCTACAGCTCCAGCCAAGGCACGTTTCAGCTCATAGAGCCGATACCTGTCGTCCTTCTTCAGCAGATAATCCGTCACCATTCGGGAGCCTCCCAGTTCCCGAAATCTTCAGCCGCAAAACAGAAAACGACAACGCGGCTGGTCTCAACGGGACCGTCTGGCAATCGAAGACCGGACGGCGTCGATCAGGCCGTCGTATGGCTCGTTCTCCCTGTCAGCTTCCCGCACGACACGATCCCGTTCCACAACATCTTTCACGATCGCCTCCGCGCCATCCGAAGCCACCTTGTGCCATGGATATTTGGACCAGTCCGTAATGCCGATCCTTTCAAGGACGCGGTGGGCAACATGGTTTGCCAAATCCCTGTCCCTGGCCGCCGCCGATGACCTTGAGCGGCCGCTCCCGTCCCTGCCTCGCCACCAATATTCCCCGCTCTCGTCCGACAGGTCGTATTTCAGATATTCCTCACGGACGAGTCTCCGGATTTTGCCAGGTGTTGCTCTAGGCCTGATCATCATGATCCCTCAATAGCAAATTCTGACCGGACGATCCCCGGGCAAACCCGCTCACAGCGGCAACGTTCCGGCCGATGCATTACGGAAATGCAGCTGTCCACAGGCGGCCGAAATATCGTTGCCGTCCGTCTCATAGTACTCCACCTGATGACCCGATTTCCTGAGAATGTCACTCAGTGCGATATAGGTGGCCGGGGACGCGCTTCGCAAAGGGTATCCATCCAACCCGTTGAAGCGGTTCATTTTCACGTACCATGGACCTGTCTTTTGCAAGACTTCCCTCAAAGCGTCTGCCGACCCGATACTGTCATTCCATCCTTCGATAAGGGTGATGTTAATCTCGATGTTGGGATATCCGGAACGCCGAAGCGTCTCCAATGCATCTGCGGGAGGCAGATGACTGTTCCGGAACATGCGGCTTCGCTCGGCGGGATCTCCTGAATGCAGCGAGTACTGCAGTTTCGGAACACGCCCGTCGTGCTTCCGGAACTCCTCAAGTGCATCCAGCGTGCGAAGCAACAAAGTTGCTGTGGGAGCACTGGTGCTCACCGCGAACTTGATCCCGTCCATCCAAGCCATGCTGCCGAAAACGTCCACAACAGCATCAATGTTCGCTGCGGGTTCACCTTCACCCATAGCGGAAAGCACCCACGGATATTGCGGGCGGCGAGCTTTTTCGAGCGCCAACAAAACCATAGCCGACATTTCACCCGATGCCAGTTTCCGCCGATAGAGTCCTGCAATTCCGCTCGCACAAAACCCGCAACCGACAGGGCAACCCACCATCGTGGAGAAACAAACGATGTTTTTTTCCGGCCGTTCGACAAGAACGATCTCCGCGGCGGATCCGTCTTCGAAGCCGGTCAGCCATTTGGTGACAATGCCCGATCTGGTCTCAGCCAAAATTCTTGCAGGGAAAAGAAAGTTGCGGTCCGTGTCCTTGTTCATTGGGCTTCATTAACAACGCAAATTCTAAATCGTCAAGGATTTCGAGAACGAATTCATTGGACGAGCATATATTTTCATGCCCAAGGGCCTGCCTTCTTGCCGAGAATCCACCCCTCCCAAGTTTCGACACCCGGCAGAGACGGCACACCCTCAGAACGGTGCCCGCGGACAACGGCGAGCATTCCCATCAGTCCTACGGTGGCATCGAAAGGATCTTCCCCGGATTTCCGTGACGAGAAGCCGGTCCTGACAAGTTCGACGAGGTCAGATTCCGGGCTCAGTCCGGGGTCGGTCATGCATGCCAGAAGCGTCTCGCCCGCGAAGCGGCGTCCGTCCTGCTTTTGCTTGGACCAAACCGGATGTCTCGGGATTCCCAACTGGCCGTAGACGTCCCCGGGATAGGTCTCGACGATGACGACGGGGCAATCGGTAACCAATTCGGGGAGGGTTCCGTCGAACGGCCACAGGCCGACATCACTTATGTTCGGGACAATGATCTCCTGCCAACCAGAAATGGCCGCTTTACCAACCTGGTTGCCTCCCAAAGTCCAGAACAGCATGCAGGCAGCGTGGCCTCCGTCGGCGGGACGCTCACACAACCGCATCAGGTCGAGCGGATTGCCGATCCCAAGGCCATCCAGAAGGTGAGAACGGAACGTTCCTCCGGGCCGCATCGGATAAAACGGACGCCGCAATGAAATCTCTTCGGCGTGCGAGGCAACCCGGTACCAGTCTTCCCATCCGTCATGACCGAACGTGGAGATGGCCTCACGGAAGGAACGGAAGCCGGTCAACCTGCCATATGAGGCCGGCAAGCCGATAGGAAAGTCAAAACCGACAACGAGAGCACCATCTTCCCGTGCCCGTGAATTGAGACGGGCCAGCAAGGTATTGCAGTCTCCCACCAGCTCAGGCGCACCGAGCTTCCATTGCCGACCTTCGCGCACGGCGACCGCCATCCAGCGCTTGTTGGCGCGGATGCTCCAGTCGCAATGGGCTATGACCGATACGGATTCTTCCACGATTGCCCCCAGTGACAGCCTCTTAGCAGGACAACGGGGCCTTGTCAGCTTGCGGCATTCAGCAGGTCCGTGAGCCATCCCTGAGCTTCGGGCCTGTCTGCACAATCGAGGATGAACTCCTGGCCGCGGGCGACAGACCGCAGCAGCACCTCGTCCCCGGTTCTCGTCCATCGGGCAGGGTCCGCGTGGTAGGTGAGGGCAGGCCGCCCTTCAGACGGCGCAAACCAACCCGGAAGCTGCCAAAATGATCGGCTCGTAGATAATTTTCCTGTGAGAAAAATAGTTTGCGAAGCCCGGAGGAAAATTCCCGCGCCGGGCAATCCGGTGTCTCCGACGGCAGGAAGTGCAAACCTGTCGGCCGCAATGTAGACAGTGTTGCCAGGCTCCGCCCCCCGTCTGACATGCGGATGGTTGCAAAGCCACGGGAACTGCTCCCATTCGGATGCAACACCTAGAGGCAGCTTGAGAACTTGCCCTACCTGCAACCACCCGAAGATCGCATGAAGGTTCCTTCCGCTTGGGAGAAAACGCCATTTGCCGTCTCGCGCCTGATCGACATCCCGGAACCATCCGAAGAACAGGAAAAGGTCTCCTGGGCCAATGCCGTGAGCATCGAGATGGGCCTGGGCTGCTCCCGTCTGGCCGAAGGCCGGCCTCCAGCCTTGCTGGCGGGCGAGCAGGCTACTGTCGAGATCGGGATCAAGATGGGCACGGAATCCCGCCCTCACTCGACCGCGGGTGAGGTCTTGGACGACTTTGCCCAACGATCCGTCTCCGAGATCGCCGTAACGCACGGGACTTCTGGCATCAGGTATAGGCAGCGGGGCAATCCGTCCGTCAGGAAAGATCGGACTGGCACAGCCACCGGACCCCGAGTCGAATCCCTTCCTGCTCAATACAATCTTCAACGGTTCGACCTCCGAATCCGATCGTCGACTAAAGGAATTCGTCTCCCGACAGGACGGTCCCAAAGATTACCGTCTTTTGGCTTCATGGCAATGGAATGCGCAAGCAGATCCCATCGACAGAATTCCTTCTGGTGGTGAAATTTTCTGTTGACGGTTCGATCAGGGATATGTACAAGAAATTCATACGGCCATGGACGTGGTTCCTTCTATAAATCATATATGGATGAACCTTACCGCCCCGCTTTCCGTAGCAAAAAAAGGCACCGGCGCAGGTGCCTTTTTCGTTAGGGACGGCCGAAAAACGGAGACGTAACGTGCCTGCGAAAAACAAATCGATCAAGATGAACGGCGAAATCCTGTTTGTGCAGAACGGGTACGTCGAAGTTCCTGACATGCTGGCCAAAGAAACCGACCTCCGGGGCGACCTCCGGATCGAAAGCCTCGGGACGATCGTCTCCAACCTGGCCCACTACGGCTTCATTCCTTCGCTGGAAGCAACGCAGAAAATCATGCAGCTCTCGGATGCGGGAATTTACGAATTCTGGAGCAAGGTAAAGCCTGCGCTTGCCTATGTCACGGGCGAAGACCGCAACATGGGCGATCACGTCGTCTACAAAAATTTCCCCAAAGAAGTTCTGGAAATGGACGAGGCGCAGTATTGGATCAATCAGATCCTGATGTACTGGGGGCTGCCCAACGAACTCTTCACCCAAGAGGCCTCCGAGCGGGAGCCGCTTTCAGAAAAGCTCAAGCTTAAGGTTCTCGACCTCGCTGACGAGACAACCGCGGAAAAGATCTTCAACAGGCTCTGCAAGGTTCCGTCAAAGTGGACGGATTTCCAGCGCGCCCAGGCGGACTACCTGATCAAAACCTATTCGCAGTTCACCATCGACATGGACGATTTCTCGTTCAAGGAGAACGGTGTAACGCTCGTCGCAAACCAGTTCGGCGATGTCGTCGAAGGCAAGCGACGCGTGGTGTTTTCAACCTCGACGGATGTTCTCCGACTTGCGGCCGCACTGTCGGAAGGTGACATCTCGCTTCGCCAGAAGTCGCGTTTCAGAAAGTTCTCCCGTCCGGAACGGCGTGTCCTCGTCAACCTGATCGACGGGGCCAAGAACATTGAACACGATTTCGCAATGCGCCCAGAACAGTGGAAGCGGCTTTTGATGCAGCTGCATCCTGCCGACTTCCGGGCTGAACGCGCTTCGCAGGCGTACGACAAGCTGTACAACAGGAAAGTCAAAACCCTTGAGGCCGCGATCGAGGCTGCAATGTCCGCCAGGAACCCAGCCGCGCTCGATCTCCTGAAATCGCAGCCCGGACAGTTCCTGCGCCGCCTTCGCAAAGCCTATGACCTGTTCGGTGCGGAGGCAGTCGAGGCGTTCAAAACGGTTACCGGAAAACTGACGGTATCCCAACTCGCGAAACTGGACGGCTTCCTCAGGACGATCGGCCATCGGAAGCAACTGATCTATACCCCGCAAGGGAATTGGGCCAAGGCGCAGATCGTCGACAACAACACGAAGGGTTTCAGCCCGGCCGATCTGCAGGACCTGCGATCGCACATTTCGGCCGAGATCGGCAGTCGTCTGAATTCGCTCTACCCGCAGGGGTTCAAAGTGAACGAGGCGGTAAATGCCGTAAAGCTGCAGGCCAACGGTCAGGAACTTGCTCCCTATGGACGCGGGACCGTCTTCTACATTCCGGAAGAGGCGAAGTTCCTCCGTACTGCCAGCTATTGGCAGCATAGTGGAGCCTGGAACTCATGGTTCGACGTCGGATGGAACTTCTACGACGAAAGCTGGAAGGCGAAAGACACCGTATGCTGGATCAAAGAGAGTGCGGCCGGCAAGGGAGCGATCTTCTCCGGCGACCCGACGAATTCCAAGGACCTGAAGGGCAGGGCCTGCCAGATGATCGATCTTTATCCGGACAAGCTTCTGGACAAAGGAATCCGGTATGCCGTGTGGAGCGTGTTGTGCTACAGCAACGTTCCGTTTTCCGAAGCGGAAGAAGTGCTTGCCACGCTCCAGTGGGGCGAACACCCGCAAAAGGGCAAACTCTATGAACCGGGCCGTGCGCAGCTGGTGTTCCCGCTCACCGGAAACAGCTTGGCCAAGTTCGTCGCGTACGTGGACCTAAAGGAACGGAAACTCGTATACATGGACGTCGGCATGAGGGCCAACGTCCGATCGGCAACTGACAACGAGGAGCGGGTCGGCAATCTTATGCCCGCGTTCCTCGAATACCTGGATTCGCTGCCTTCGGTAGCAGACGTGTTCTCGCACGCAAAAAAAGGTGAAATCCCGGTGCTCTACAGTGACGAAGGCACAGAAATTGAGGGACCTGCATGGATCTTCCGGAGATCAAATGCAGAGAACAATGTCGAGCCGGTCAATCTCGAGGAAATCCTGAACATCAAGGGCGATGTCGTGTCCGACACCTTGGAGCAGGATCTGAAGTTCGGCTTTTAGTTTCTCTGAACCGAGTTCGCAGAAAACCAACCAGCGGCTTGTGCCGCTAGCATTTCTTGCTGTTTGGGGATTGCGCAGCAAAGCTACGGCCGCATAAAGGCGCTCAGAAAGTTCTCTTCTTCCGCGGGATCTTGTCCCTCAAGCACGACCTCATTCCCAAAAGCACGACCCACCGCCCAGGCAAAATGACGTCCGTGCACTTCAAAGCTTTTCAGAAGCCAATTCTTGATCTCTTCACTGTCCTCCGGCGTGCAACCATTGATGACCAACATCCTGTCAGCTCCCTTTCGCGGGTGTGTCATCATCACTTGAAGCGTGAATTCTTCCGGCAACTCCGAATGTGCAAATGGATTGTCGTCCAGGTGGCTTTGATCCGCAACGATCCTGTAGTCAAAGACCAGATTCAGATCAGGGTCACCATCGACCCCCCACTCGGACTTGAAATGGTCAAATGAACGAAACTGCTGCGAGCTGTCCCACCACCCCTTGTTGACGAAGGGGCGTGAAGGATCCTGCCTGAAGTTCTCCTCGTATCTGATGTCCGGGTGCATATTGTCTCCGGATACCCAGCCAAAACGACGCTTAACCCCCTCCCAAGCGATCTCCCTGAGGAACTCCTTCACTTCGTCCAGCTCCTCAGGAGCAACGCTCTTTGCAGTATCAACACGGCTGGTTCCGGACAGCGGATCAAATGTCCACATGTGGAGCATGATCTTTGTCGTATCGGTCGGGATTAAGCCCGTACCGACGCATTCGAAGCAATCAACTGTACTAATGCCGAGGTTCTCTGCCCTGACGGGGATCAGAATCCACCTATTGATGGCGTCATGCCCGTGGTGAAAGAGGTACTTCTTGAGGTTGTCGGGCGTTACGACGTCTCCTTCCCGAACCATAAGCCTCCTGTGCTTCAGCAGGGCGTCGATCTCGTTCTGGTACAATTTTCCATTGCCCCACCCGGCCCATCTTCCGCCACCGAAACGATAGAAGCCTTCGGCAAGTTCAGCATAATCCTTGTTTTTGCCCGATCCCGCACAGCATTCGCACGGTTTGCTGGGTGTGTGCGCCTCAAAATAAAAATCGTGAATTTCCCGCGCAGGTGTCTGAACGTCTGCCAGTAGCGCTTGCCAGTCGGCATGCACCACTGTTCTGCCATCCGCACACGCGGCATCCTCACCTGGACCCCATCCGACATAGCCCCGGCTGGTATCGGTCTTTGCTTCATCCCGACCTGGAAGGCTTTTGGCCAGCTTGTCAATGCGGGCGTTGTAAATCTCAAGGGACATTGTTGAAGCATCCTTCTTGGCGTCAATAAAAGACGCCACTTCGAAGCGCAAGAGACAACCTGGGCTTTAGATTTGGGACGCGCGCATCCCCTCGATCTCCTTGGAGCTCTCTGCATTTGAGGAGATCCATATCCAATGACATTACCGTCAACGCAATTCCTTCACAGCGCCAGCAATTCCTTGATACTTTACTGAATATCATCGGCACGGAGCTGGACAATGATCGGAAAACTTAAAGGTATCGTCGACGAAATCCTCGCAGACAACGCGATCGTCGATGTCTCTGGTGTAGGATACGCGGTCTATTGCCCAGCCCAGGCCCTCGCCGAAATGAACGAGGGGGAACATGTCACCTTGCACATCGTGACCCATGTCCGTGAGGACATGATCAGGCTCTACGGTTTCCGGACAAGGGAAGAACTTTCCTGTTTCGAATTGCTTCAGGCGCATGTCCAAGGCGTGGGGGCGAAGGTGGCGATGTCACTGCTTTCGACGCTTGGCCCTCCCGAGCTGACAGAGGCCGTGGCATCTGGCGATGCAGCGACAATCTCCAGGGCACCCGGGATCGGGAAGAAGGTTGCGGAACGCATCATCGCGGAACTCAAGAACAAGCTGCCACACGTTGCCGCTGTCGACAGTGGTCCGGCCCTTTCCGGCAGGGAGGCTACGGAAGCAGTCTCGGCGCTCGTCAACCTCGGATACCCAAAAGACAAGGCTGCGGCGGCCGTAACGGAAGCGTCCAAGCAGGCGGGAGAAGGAGCCAACTCCCCCGAACTGATCCGTCTGGCCTTGAAGGTTGCGTCGGCGCGTTAGATGGCGGCCGTTCTTCTATTCGTCATCCACGGATAGGCTTTGATCGGCAAAGGCAAAGGAAAATCGAAATGAGCGCATTCAGAGACCAGCCGGTCGTCCAGGCATTTTGGATCCCGCCACAGATCAATCCCGGTATTGCTGGCTCGCCGCTTTCCGACATTTATTTCCAGAAGGTCCATCTTGGAGACAAAAGCGATACCCGTGCCTATCGCGAGGCTGTCGATTCAGCATCGGAAGAAGAACTCGAGCTTGCCCGACCACAGATTTTCTTCATTCTGCGGGATCTCAAGGACCGATTGCTAAAGTTTGCCTCCCGCATTGATCCCGAAATCCAATCGTGCAAGACGCCGACAGAGATCGCCGAAAACATTCTTCATGGCGTATCGGTCGACGCATTGCACCTGCTGGATTCATGTGATCGACAGCCCAGAAACAAACGCCAACTTTCGCAGCTCAAGGGCGTGGCCGTCTATCTGGCAGAAATTTCACTCTTTGCCGCCGCGATCTCCGAAAAGGACGGCAATTTTTCCAATGTTGCCGACCAGGCACTCCCGGCTTTTGACGGGGTTGCAAGATCGATCGACAAGTTCAGGTCGGCGACGAAGGACAGGTATCCTGAAGTTTCCTCCATTCTGCCTTCCTCCGCGGAAATTCTTGAGGAAGCCCGCCGGAGGATTGCGTCTGCAACATACTCTGTCCCGCGCTTGTCGCCCGAGCGGTTGGAAACTACATCCGGTCTATGCGGCAGCCACGACATTCTATGGGACATCGCCAGCGGACGGCAGCGCCAGGAGTACATCGACAAAGGGAGATACAGACCCCTTCAGGGCAAGGAAGCATCCGTCCTCCGTGAGGAGGTCTCGTCCCTTCTCAACGATTTCGATGATGTTTTCCATTCGGAAGGGTTTGTTGCCGAACTCAGGCAGATTGTCGCCGCTCAGCAGTATTCGGGACTGCTTGCCCTGAAACATGCGAATGAACGCACGGAAGCAAGTATCCGGCGCGAACGCAAAAGCATCTACCACACCCGCAAGGAACACGAAGCCCGCATAGAGGAAGCTGTCCGCAGGCTTCCGAAAGAGAGGAAGTGGGCAAAGGAACGTGCATCCAATGCCTTGGCTTCGGCAAACATGCTGTCCGGATTTCTGGCCGATGCCGGAAGGCTCCTGTCAGAGAAGGCGACGAAGGAAGCTCGCATCGAGTTCGTGCCGACGGAAGGCGCTATCGTGGGACAACTGGATGTCCCACACGATTACGCGATCGTGATTTACGACGACCACGTGGTCCGTGACCTCCATCCGGAAGCCGTGTATGCCGTCAAGATGCCGATAGCGGAGCTCACCAATGGAGTTCCTCCCCTGGAAGAAGTCAGGGAGGCAAAGTTCGGAGTGGCCACAAACTACAGGCACATCGAAGAATGCCTTGCCGAACTCGGAAACAGAACCGAGAGATCGTATTTCTTCGACGGCATCGTGATTGTCGGCCACAACGGCTTCGACCTGATCAAGGGAACAGTTACATCGGAAACCAAGGAAAACGATCAGGATTCCGTTCCTGAGATTGCTTTCTGAGATGACCAACAAGGATTTCTGAACGGTCCATTCGTCATACGTTGAACCGCCGTACGACGAATGGACCAGATTGACAGCAGGCGAGCCTGCGGGAGATCATTGTTTTATACAGCCTGAACGTTTCAGGCCCGGTCGAGCGCCGGACCCCGCCGTATCCACGAGATAATGGAGTCCTGAATGACGCGTTCCGACACTGGTGAAACACCGCACGCTACTGATACCACATCGAGAACCTGCAAAGTATCCTTCGATGCATCTGTCATACTGCTCAACCTCAATCGTCGAGGCAGCTACACGATAGATAATGAGGATGGAGAGGCCGCTAGCCGCTTTCGCAGGGAAATACGGAGGTTCGGCTATCAGCCGGAGGAAGTGTCCCTTGTCCACTGCGAAATCCCGGTAGCAACATTCGACTGGCCGCGGAACGTCAGCTGGAAGTCGCTTCCAATCATCTTAGATCCTGCATATCGGCATTATTACTCTTGCCCCGCAGGCACTATGTCCGAGATGCGGGCAAAAGGCGACCGTAGCCGAAAATCCTATTCAGGTAGAAAGCTCACGACGCCCAATGCAAAGGTGGTCGTCGTGGCATCGCCCGAGCTTGCACACAGGATCCTGTACGAGATCGCCGTGCTCATCGCGGCCGAGGGATGCTCGGCCCAGATCATGCACTTTGATGGGCACGTGCTGAGGTCGGTGGGAGACGGTGAGATCGCACATGCGAGGGAAATTCACGCGCCGCATGATCGGTTCGTGTACAACCACGCGCTCAACCTTTTGGTAATCGGCGGACGCGCCTATGTGAAGGCATCGCGCGAGCGGGGCGAGAGCCAGGATGAGGTCGAGAAGTTCATGCCTCGGCTGCATGACTTCCACTGGCAGTTTGGTCATCCGTTCTGCATCCAGCTATTGTTCGAACTTGCCCACACCAGAGAGAAGGCGACGCGATGGATAAGTTCGGAGCCACAGCAGGTGGACTGGGTATGGGTCAACAGGCTGCCGTTGTTTCGACCGATCGGCGATGGGCACCAGTTCATTTGGCCGGGAACAGGTCGGTTCCCTTCCTGGCAAGAAACGATTCAACACGTGCCCGAGTACAACACGCAGTCCGACATAATTAATCGCGATTCACTCTCAACGGTGCTGCGATGGATGGAAACTCTGACGGATGCCGGCTTGGTGGGTATCGGTGACGCCGGGAGCATATGCCTATCGAACAAGGGTAGGAGGTTCCTTGAACTCATAGGCCCGGCCTTGTCGGATCCAGACTTGCTTTTACGGTGGCGAACGGCTGAAGGGACACTCTGTTCAGCGGTAGATGTTCCTTCGGTCGACAGATGGCTGAATAAAGCTTTCAGGCGTGTAAAAAGAAGAGTCAGCGGACTTGATCCATCGCCTGTCGATGAGGACACAGCCCTGAAATGGCCTGTTTTCCGCGACAATGTCCTGTTGGTGCGAGGCGTACGGATCGAGATTCCTCGGATTTCCGAGTTCGATGCCAGAATGGCACGGCTGGTCGAAGACGCGGTCGCAGTGTCCGAGACGGTGGACCTCAAACACTGCAGGTTGGGGGTGGTGCGCCAGTCCAAGGGATTTGGTGAGGACGTAGGAGATATCAGCGCCGTATGGATCGGCATTCCCTTGGCCGTAACGAGGGACAGTTGGACAACCGTCGCCGACTTCGAGACGCTGGCGGACTGGAGGGGCATCGATGAAGAAGTGGCATCCTTGACGATGTACGCCGAGCATTGTCCCGGAGCGACGATCGAGACGCATGCGATACGTGAACCATTCAAGGACGTGGAAACCCTACGCATTCCTCCGCGACTGATCGAGAAGGGCAAGACGACCTTCCCTGTGGTCTATGGCAAAATCCTGGCAATTCCTGACATCCTCCAAGCTCCGGAGGAGTTGCGGACATATATCAAGTACCAGTCGATAGGTCAAAAAATGAACGGAATCCCCAAGGACGGGATCTGCATTTCTGGGAAGGGCCGCCGCTGGGTCGTGTCGGTCGGCATCCAGGTCGGGGCGCTGGACATGGAAACAGCCACACTCGTAATGGACACCAAGTATTGCCATGCAAGGGCTGAATACATGGACCGGATGTTTGAAGGGGCCGTTACCGGTGCCTCCAATGCAGTCCTGCGGCATCCTGAACTATCCAAGAAAAAATACTGGTTGATTGGGGGCAATGGGACCGCCAGAGAGATGCGGCTTGAAAACACTGCTGAATCCCAATGGAAGGACGCAGCAAGAGCTCATGAAGGGAATTCAGCCCACTCAAAAAGATTGGACGTTGGCGAATTCGCCAGCCTGCTTCGGCAGTGAACCTGATCTAACCACAAACATCCATGTTGGCAGGAATGGACGATGTGCCTAATCCTGACCGTTTGCGTCCGAGGCAGCCATGGCCGCCAGCTTCTTGGTCGCAGCATTTTCATGAAAGCGCGTACGGCTACGGACATACTTCTTGGCCCCCCTGACATCACGGGCGATACCGCGCTTTCCGTTGGCATGGTCGCCAGTTGTCGCGCAGGCCGAGATAAGCCGTCCGCTTAGAGGTGCGTAGTTGGAGCTACCCCCGGCGTAATACTTCTCGAAGACGGCCCTGCTGTGCCGTTTGTCCCTGAAACCCCGCTGGTGATTTGTCTTCAATTTACGCTCCCGTTTTCCTGTGCGGAACATCCTTGTCTATGTCAGCCAAGAATTCAAGCGGTTGGACAAGCTACGGAATCCTTCTGACGCTTGAGAAGCGAACAGGAGGATATCCATGACCAAAGGAAACTGCATCATGGCTTTGCTCGCGGCCTTGGCAACCGTTACAGGATGCTCGACATCAACGGCAGTTGCAGGCAAAGAGCCAAAAGCCGTCCATAGACAACTCAAATGAAGGAAAGAAGGCCTGTCTATTGCTCCAAAATCCTCGGCGAAGCGCCATGGGTCTGCACTCCCGGCGGAACGGACGAAAATCGTCTTGCTGGGGCGTTGAACCCTGCACGCGGCGTTCCTTAAGTTTCCTCCACATTGATATTTGCCAGCGTGTTCTCCATACATACTGTCAAAGGAGTGAACCCATGGCCGACAATCTCTACACGCGCGTAACCCCGTCTTTTGACGTTTCCGATCTGGTCGGCAAGAAGGTCCTTGTAGCCGCGGCGGAAGCGAGAAGCACTTTAGGGTTCACCGAACTTGGTTGGGACGCCTACACCGGACCTGAGGTGGTGTACGAGATTGTTCCGCGGGCATCCAATTATGCTACGGCAGAGGACGTGTTACAGGCGGCCGAGGAGACCTACTTCGACTTCGACGAAGATGAGGCTCCCAACATCCTTCTTCTCAATCCGGAAGTCCGTCAGCGTCTCGAGCAGAAAGGGTTTGACGCGTTCCGCGATTTTGTCGTCGTGGAAAACGGCCAGCCAGAACTTTATTGTTTCTGGAGTCCTAAAACTTTCGAGATCGTCGGCCCCGCAAACATCGCATCGGAAGACGCAGATCAGAATCGGTCGACAGGCGGCGCAGACGTGTTCTGGCTCGCGGAATTCGAGTCGCCGAACACACGGTCGCGCGGGGCAGGCAAGACGCCCGAGGAAGCAGTTTCAGCACTGCTCCTTACCTGGCATCGTTGGGCTGAAATGTCCGATGCCGACCCTGATTACATGAAGGAATATAGGGAAGACATAGAAATCAACCTCGTCGCAACGGGTTCCGGTTACCTGCTGGGCGATACTGACGCCCTTTGGCATCAAGACGGCCTGCGAGGGGACGACCCCAGGTTCGACGAGATTTTCGAACCATCTCCGAAGCCCGGGATGTGAGCGTAGGACGTCCCGAAACCGCTTCGATGCTTTCCGTGATCGTCGGAGGCCATTAACATGGTCGGATGTCAAACACGGCAGAAACACCCAACAGAAGGAAGATCATCCATGTCGACATGGATGCCTTCTTCGCGTCCGTAGAACAGAGGGACAATCCCGAACTTCGCGGACGTCCGGTTGCGGTAGGCGGAGACGGCGAGCGGAGCGTCGTTGCTGCCGCGAGCTACGAGGCCCGGAAATTCGGAGTGAGGTCGGCGATGCCGTCGATAAGGGCAAAAAAGCTTTGCCCAGAAATCATATTCGTCAGACCCCGTTTCGATACCTACAGGGCCGTCTCCAGACAGATCAGGGAAGTCTTTCTCGAACACACAGAGCTTGTTGAACCCCTCTCTCTCGACGAAGCCTACCTCGATGTGACCGACGATCTTTTGGGCATTCCAACGGCTACCAAAGCTGCAATCCGTATAAAGCAGGAGATCAAGAAAAGGACTGAACTCACTGCTTCTGCCGGGGTTTCTTACAACAAATTTCTCGCAAAAATGGCCTCGGATTTCAGGAAGCCCGACGGCCTGTACGTGATCACACCTGAAATGGGAGCAGATTTCGTCGCCTCTCTGGACATCGGGAAATTCCATGGCGTCGGTCCAGCGACCGAAAAGAAGATGCGGGAAATGGGGATCAACACCGGCCTGGACCTGCGTCAAGTGCCGATGGAGGTGCTGACCGCCCGTTTCGGAAAAGCCGGGACCTATTTCTATTCGATCGCCCGCGGAATCGATCACCGTCCGGTAAATCCGGACCGCCCCAGAAAATCGGTCGGTGCCGAGAACACGTTCGGCCGCGACAAGACCTCTTACGGCGAACTCAGGGATGAGATTCTTCCACTTGCGAACAAAGTTTGGGAGCACTGCCGGAGGCTGGACACATTCGGCCGGACAGTGACCCTGAAGGTCAAGTTTTCGGACTTCCGGCAGATCACGCGCAGCAAGACATTTTCCCGCCATTTCTCCGAAGAGGCCGAAATCGCGGAAGCCGCCTGCGAACTTCTCGAAGGGATACTGCCTGCCCCGCTCGGCATCCGGTTGCTCGGGGTCAGCGTCTCCGGCTTCGAAATCGAAGAGCGGCACCGGACAGAGGAATCTCCTCAGCTCTCGCTCTTCTGACACCTCGGCAGGCCTCCCGGACCGGTCTTCCGGCCGTTGGCGACATGCATTATAGACAGGCCAACTAACTGGATTGGAGGGGCGAAATGGAATTCAGTAACGACATCATCCAGGCCATCGGCATCTACGTTTATCGTCTGATCGACCCAAGGAACGGCGAGACATTTTACGTCGGCAAGGGAAAGGGGAACCGGGTGTTCCAGCACGCGAAGGGCGATTTCCAGGAAGCAAGCGAAAGCACGGAGAACGAGGAAGATGCCGAAGACCTCAAGATGCGGCGGATCAACGACATCAGGAACGCCGGACTTGAGGTGATCCATGTAATACACCGTCACGGCATCGCTGACGACGAGACTGCCTACCAGGTCGAAGCAGCCCTGATCGACGCCTACCCAGGCCTTTCGAACAGGGTCTCAGGCCGTTATTCCGGCGACTACGGTCCGCGCCACGCCTTGGAGATCATTCGCGAATACAGCCGCGAAGAGTTCACGCCGAAGCATGATTTGATACTGATCAGCGTCCGCAGGAGCCTCACGGAAGAGGGCCGGAGCCTGCTCGATGCGGTCAGAGGTGTGTGGCGCATCAACAAGGCCAAAGCGGAACAGTTCGAGCTTGTCCTCGCCCATAGCGACGGGATCGTGATGGGAGCCTTTGTGCCCGACATTCCCTGGATTCCTGCTACTGTCGAAAACTTCCCATGGCTTGAAGAGGATATGCCGCGATGGGGGTTCACCGGAACGGATGCCCCTGCAGAAATCGCATCGTTTTATGTCGGCAAACGAGTACCTTCACGATACAGGAAAAAGGGGGCGGCATCACCGATCCGTTACGTAAGGAAATCTGCTCCGGACAAGGTCGAAGAGGACGACTGAACCGCAGCAGGAGAATCAAACAACCACGCGAATTCCTTTCCTTGATAGGACTTGGAACCTCCATTAGATGTAAAGGGGAAAGGATTCGTCATGCAGCAAATCGATGTAGCTCTCATTCCAGGTGATGGCATCGGCCCCGAAATCACCGATTCTGTCGTTAGGATTTTCAAAGCAGTCTCTGTCCCTGTCCGTTTTATCGAATGCGAAGCTGGGCTAGGGGCATTCGACAAATACGGCGACGCCCTTCCTGAAGAGACCCTGCGTACCATCAAGGGGACGAGACTCGCTCTGAAGGGACCCCTCGCGACACCTCCTGGCGGCGGATACAGATCGGCGACAGTCCGTCTCCGCGAAGCCTTCGGCCTCTACGCGAACGTACGCCCCGGCAAGACGCTTGTTCCCGGCCGATATGACAACGTCGATATCATTCTCGTGCGTGAGAACCTTGAAGGCCTATATATCGGAAAGGAGCATTATATCCCCGTCGGGGATGATCCCCATGGGATCGCCGTCGCCATGGGCATGAATTCGAAGGAGGGCGCTCGCCGATGCCTCCGTTACGCTTTTGATCTTGCCGTCCGTGAAGGCAGAACGAAAGTGACCGTTGTCCACAAAGCCAACATCCTCAAAGCCCTGACCGGCGTCTTTCTGGAAGCGGCAAGGGAACTTGCGCCCGAATACGAGGACCGGATCGTCATCGATGACATGATCGTCGACGCGGCTGCCATGAACCTGATCCTGCATCCGGAAAGGTTCGACGTCATTGTCACGACAAACCTGTTCGGCGACATCCTCTCGGACGCTGTGGCGGGCCTGGTCGGAGGCCTCGGCCTTGTTCCGGGAGCGAATATCGGGACCGACGCTGCAATCTTCGAGGCGGTGCACGGCACTGCACCCGACATTGCGGGGAAGGGCGTCGCCAATCCGTCAGCTCTCATCATGGCCGCAGTCATGATGCTTGACCACATCAATGAAAACCAAACAGCCGAATGGATTCGAGATTCTCTGATCCGGACCATCAAAGCCGGACAGAGAACCCGGGACCTTGGGGGGCAACTCGGGACGTCAGAGTTCACGGATGCGGTGATCAACAATCTCCGGGTCTAAAGCCTCAACGAGGCCGGCAGGGAATTTTCGATCTCGTTGATCAGATCCTGAATATCCCTGCTGATTCTGACATTCGGCCGCCGCTCCGGATTCTTGTTCTTGATTACCGTCCTGATATCGTGATTTTCAAAAACGGCTACAGCCACGATCTCGCCGTCGGGAACTCCCGTACCGTGACCCTGCATGCGCAGCGCAAAGCATTCGACATCATCTCCTCTGGGAAACACCTGTCCTTCGAGATATCCCAAGGATCTAGCGGCCGCGACAGCGCCGCTCATGTTGTCGATCTTCTTCCAGAAGCCATTATACGATGGGATCGCGGGGTATCGGGTTGTCCACTCGTCGCCCCGACGCGCCCATCGTATCAGTGAAGATTGCACATTCCATTCCTTCTTTTGGCTGCCCCTGAACGAATACCTTAGGGCTCTCGCAGCCTCGGCAACCGCCGCGTCGTTATTGTCCGCCAGCCGACCGAAGGCCGCGATCACAGCATCCGTGAACACTCCGTCGCCTTCCGGGACATCAGAACCTGCCTCCAAAACAGCAAGCTGGGCGGCGGCGGCCACGTCCTCGCTTTGTACCAGGGCGTCCGAAAAATCGATCAATTCGCACGGAAGGCTCGTATCCCTGAGTATCTCGCAATCAACATTGTGCATGAACGAGACGAACTGTTCCGTTTTGTTGAGATCGCATCGGCCGAGGGGTTTTCCGAACCTGTCGAAAAGAATGCCTGTCCCGGTGTTGTTGTCGATCCGGACTTTCCCGCCTCTGCCTGGCAGCACAGCCGCGAAAACTCCGTCGTCTTCGACAAAGCTTCCACGACCAAAAACGGCAACACGCGCCCTCCGGAAAGGTGCAAACCTCCGCGATTGCCGGTTTCATCTCGGAAACGCATATTCGCCTTACAGGAGACACCGATGACGAGATTGAGCATTCCTGCAGGCAAGATGGAAATCTCCGGCCCGAAACCGTTCCGGGTCGAATATCCGTACGGATTGCCCGGAGATTCCTTCAGGAAGCTTGCACCTGAAGGAAAGGCTACTTGCGTTGCCTACCACCGCGGAGTCGATCCCAGGCAATTGGCGGAGATACCGAACGGGAACGAACTGCGCTACGGTCCGGGAGATCTTCTCTACGAGACACTCAAGGAGAGCATGCTGGAAAAAGGTTTCGTCGGAGGGAACGGGCAAAGATTAATCATTCACGTCGATGACGAGCGGGTATGGATTGCCGAGGGCAACCACCGCCTCGCGATCGCTCTCGAAGTCGGCGTGCAGGAGGTGGAAATCGAAATCCGTTATCTGGGTCGGGCAGACGAAGATTTCCTGCTGATTCCGTTCGACTGCGAGGATCCTGAAATTCGCGTCATCGCGGACTGAACGCGGTTCAGTCTCCGCCCCCTCCGCCGCCGTCACTCGAACTGGAGCTCGATCCGGAATCGCTTGAGCTGCAAGACGTTCCAAAAGTGCCGGCGGCAACATAACTGCTGCCGTAGTCGGAACTCGAAAACGAATGCCCGCCTGCAGTGCTTCGTCCTCCTGTCGCCCTTTTGTATGACTTTGTGCGACGGGGAGACGTCATGAAGACCAGTACCGCTATGGCCAATACGACAAAAAGCGGTACGAGCAATGCAATCCAGTTCATTTATGTCCTCCAACATCAACCTGTGCAGCCTTCATCCTGGCATAAGGATTGATGCTCCGGGAATGGCCGACATCGGAACGCTCGAGAAACGACAGGTAGGGCAGGGTGCATCGCTAACATCAGCCTGCATGGTAACATTGTTGCTGTTAGCGTTCAGGGCGATGTTGTCACCGGGTGGGCCTCGGCTCCAAAAGCGCGAGACATTCGGCCAATGTAGTCTCGTCCACACAATATTCCTCAGGCCTTCTGCGGCCGAGTTCCGGGCGGGTCTGCCGCATCCAGAGATTCACCCGTTCCTGGTCTTTCAGGCAAGCAGCGACTCGACGGCGAAGCTCTTCCAACGCATTGTGCCGCCGATGCTCGGCCTCGATTTCCAATCGCCTCTTTTCGACAATTTCAAAAAGGATGTTCCGGGCCTCAGCTTGACCTTCAGGGGACGCCCGTGCAGCTTCCATCGGAGACAACCCACCGAAAATTTGCGACGGCCGGGTTGCCCATCGCTCGCCCTCCGGCCCAAGCCGCCCTGCAGCCGCCCGAAACAAGCTGTCGGCACGGTCGTCAGCGATTTCCTTCAGTTTGCGTTGTCGGTCGGCTTCCTGCGCCGCCATCTTTTGCTCATGCGCCTGCCGCCGCCTGGCGACATAACCCTCCACAGGCAGCCCGAACGTTTCGCGGCAGTCCGGCGGCCTGCCATTGAGTTTCCATTTCACTTCGTCCAGGGAATGCAAAATTTCGTCCCACCGTTCCTTCTCGGTCCGGAACAGCGTCTCGACAGTGTGCCCGTAGCGAGCAGCGAAGCCCGGAAGCCACCGTTCATAGGAGAACCCCCGTCGCTCGCTTTCGATAGCCATCGCGACTATGGACCTTACCACCCGCCGGAGCGCCTCGTCCCGTTGAAGCGGAACGTTCGGATCCGCGTTTTCGACCGTCTCCCTCAGGAGGTCGGTGGCCACATAGCCTGTTCCGTACCATATGAGCATCCCAGCGTTCTCCATCGACGCCAGGAAACCGTCGCACAATTCGACGGGGGTCCGAAAATCGGGAACGGCCTGCCTGGCGAATGCAGGAAGCTCTGCAGGGACCTTGATGAAGCCCTTGTGAACCCATCCGCGTTTTCCCAACTCCGCAACAAGGTGTTCCCCTTTGAAAGGCCTCTCGCTCAAATACGCAAGCTTCAGCAGCGCGAACCCCCTCCACTCGGAATCCCGCACTTTGAAGGGTGACCGCTCCAAGAAGCCGCCCTCCACGAATTCGGAAAGTCCGTATGCCTTTGCCTTCGCTTCCCATGGCCCTGGCGGAAAACTGTTGCCGACAGGCAGGCCCCGCCATGTTGCAGCGAATTTCTCGGCATCCGATCTCAACCTCTGCTCGATCTTCCGCTTCCGCTCTTGGAGAAGGAGTCGCCCTCTTTCGACCGCCCGGCCGTTGTGGAGCCATCTCCGAGGAGCTTTGTGCAGGATGACCTGCTCCAACTTTGACAGAGGGTCACTCCGGAACGCGGATAGGTCGATTTCAATGGCAGCCGCGTCCATTTGTTTGAGGCGCTCGAGCTTTTCTGGGCTGCAGCCGTGTGTGACGCGAAATTCCACCAAGAGCTCACGATCAAGGAGCGAGCATATAACGTCGGGAACGATGTCGCCGGTCCGCCTCTCGATCGAGGCCTTTTCCAATTTCACGGACTTCTTCGGAAATACCCGCAACCGTCCGTTCCCGTCGTTGACGTCATAGTGAGGGACCGTGATCGACAGTTCGCGCTCAAGGACTTCCTTAGCCCATTTGTGAAGCGCTGTTTCCCCTGACAGGCGGCATTCCGGATCGTCCGTCTCGGCAGCATGGGCAAAATGATGGGTTCTGATCTCGCCTTTCCGGGCGATCAAAGGACGACCGCAACCGGGGCAAACACACTTGCAAGCAAGCCCCGAAACAGCATCCCTTATGTGTACCCGAGAACCGTCGGCCGCGCTTTCGGCCACGACGATGTAGCCTTCCCGCGTCCGTGAGCACAGTTCCTCCAGAGTGATGTCGCGCATCTCCACCAACCCCGATCCCGCGGCATCTTACCGATGCTTCCTGATCGGGCAATAGACGGGCGCTATGTCCAGGCGGAGATGCCTGAACTATGGCCGAGCGCTTTGAAAACCAATTTCCTCCTCGATATCGATCCACCGGGAGCGCCAACGGTCCACAGCCTTCATGAACCTGCTGCTGAAGGTCGGCATGTGATCCTCCAGCGCCAAAACCTCCTCCATACGGATCGCGAGTTCATCCAGGCCGGCTCCTGTTCCGGCATCGGCCGCGTCAATTGCCTTCATCAGACAACCTGTCGCAATCAGGTCGTCGGCGGTCAGATAACTCATGGAGCGGTCCTTGCAATAGGCGAGCAAGGCCTTTGCGCTTGAAAGCAGCGCCATGCCGTCAGCGGGGTATCTGATAGCTTCAGGGATCATTACGTCGACATGCACCACAGGAACAGGTCTTCCGGGATACATGTCTTCGAAGGCTCCCAATGCATCGTTGGCCATGTCGAGCCTATACAAGTCCTCGACCGAACGGCCGAGATCATCGGACGGCTGATCAGATGTCGTGATCCCAATCCCGTCGTGCCTGTCCAGCTTAAGCATGGGTTCACCGCAAACGTGCCAGACAGCTCCGTCAATAAGGGCGTAATCGTCCATCGTTGACCGGACTGCTTCAGATATCTTCTCGGCGGTCCTGTCCTCGCCGACAATCCAGTCGCGCGGGCGGTGTTGTTTCACGCGACCGCTCCGGAACATCGATCCGCCCGATATCTTTACGAGCTTCTTTATGGGACCTGTATCCAGGCCGCCGACATCGCATAGCCATGCGAATTCCTCTGCACTGACGGGGGCTTCCCGATCCACCCCGTCGGGACGGTTCCGGTTCCAGGGCCATTGCAAACGGCACCAATGCTTATCCTGATACCAACGCGTCTGGCCGACAATTCTGCCGCCGTCGATCTCCCAACGGGCTGCTATCGGTGCCTCTCCGTTCTCGATCTCCGCAATTTCCGTTTCGATTTCCAGACCGAACCACTTGATTTCGTGATTTCCGCTTCGCGCCGATACACAGCTTGCCTGATAGTCGACAGGAAGTTTGATGAGCATGGCGAGATCCTCTGAATCACCAAATCTATGACGTCTTGAAAAGCATTGGACAAACAGGTTCGAACCAAGGGTTCCCGCCTGAGGACACACAACACGATTATGCATGCACCCGCAGACAATTGCGTCCTTTGATGAGACAGATCACATGTGACTCGCAGGAAAGGAACCGGAAATGCATCGCGGGAGACCAATTCCCAACGGTAAAAAGCTCGACACGGAATTTGTGGCCAAAGACGGCCGCACCGTCACCTTCACTTTCGCACGGGATGTCGAACGTGAAAACCGAGGCTTCGTGATCGACGAAGCAGTTGCCTGGATCGGCGACGAACCTGCCGGTTACCTCTACGCAGAGTACGTTTGCGGCAAGCGGTTCGCCAGCTTCTACCCCTCCGGCATCCTGAACTTCATGGCACAAATCTCGGGACAGCTCGTTTTGCCGATCGATAAAGAGAGGATGGATGTCAGCAGTGCTTCTCCGGAAGAACTGGCCCAAATCGCAAGGAAGCTCGTGGGCTACAAGTTTGCCAGAGAATCTCCGGAGGCGTTCGGCTCACATGAAGAGTTCCAACAATGGCTGAAAGCTGCGACAGCCAATTCCGTTCGATTCGAAAACGTCGCCAAGGAATTCGAAGACTTCAAAAAGCGCATCGACGCCCCGTTCGTCGCTTACGTCTGTACAAAAGGGAACGACCTGAGGGGCTTTCGGACCAATTTTGAGGGCCTGGGGATCGGTACGGCACTCTACAAAGTCATGGCAGTCGAATTGGACAAACTGGGAATGCGCCTGCGGGCGAGCAGCTTGCAGCAACCGCGCGCGGAAGCGATTTGGAAGAAGTTTGAAATCGAGGGCATAGCCTACAGGGAAGGCAGCTTCCTTTATCTCGACGCCGACAAATGCTCTTTGGAATCGCCGCTGACGATACGGGCAGGGCGATGAACGTGGTCGCGAGCACGAGCAAGGTTGGTGACCGCCCTTAGGGCAAAACGTCAGCCGTTTTTGAGAGATATCTCTTGACCGCAAGCTCTCAGGGTTTCACCTGACGCAAGCACTTCCACGAACTTTCCCGTGCACAGCAATTCATAAGCTGCGACTTTACCGTCTATGAGCACGGTCGTCGGGCATTTGTTGGCAGAGCACCGCATCATGTCGGGAAAAGCCGTGATTTGCACAAGCCTTCCGTCTTCAAGCCTGCGCTCTCCGACAAAGCCGTATATCGTGTCGGCCTCACCAGGCATGTCAGCGGTCTTGTAATCCTCACCCCAAACCTGCTTCAACAGAGGATCGTCGCCGGGCTTGCGTTCGTACTCGACTTTCACAAAGGGCCTCGCGGCAGGTGCCGGGCCGAACTCGCCACACGCTTTGTCCGCCACCTTCTGGGCTTCTTCGTTGGTCGGAACGACCCCGACTCTGCCTCCGCCGCCGAGCGAAGTCACGACAAGCCGGCTGCCCTGATCTGTTTGGATGCGCACAGTCGCAGCGCAGGGACGTCCGCCGTCCGCCAGTGTCCACTCGATCTTCGGACCATAAACCGTCGGTTCGGAACCGACCATGAGAGGATCGTCGCCGTTGTTGTACGGGGTACCGCTGATGCCGTCGCCGAACCATCCTCCTCCGTCTTCGCCGAAGATGGGAAGAGCACGTCCGTCGAAATAATTGAGAACCCCGACGACCCTGTCCGGTCCCATGCAGTGAAGCTTGAATTCGTCGATCTCGCCTTCCTGTGTCCTGCAGGACTCGACATCCGTATAGATACGCTCGAGTGCAGAAGCCGATGTCGTTACGGCGACAATGGCAGAAGCAGCACAGAGAACGGCGACCAAGTTCATGTTACCCCCGACGATGTATGCCTAGTCAGGCTCGTTTCCACATACCCCGGTTCCCGGTATGTTCGCAAGAGCCGGAATGAATCGTATGTTGCGATTTCCCGTACCAGAATGCAGCTAAGCTGAAGGAAACGGCAAATGCATTTGACCCCGAAAGAGTTCGATTGGAGCAATGCTCTGGAAAGCGCGCTGGCGGACGTGATCCAATCAGAAGGAATCATTCTCTGGCACCTCGATCGCCCTGGTGAAACAAGGAGCAGGGACATCATTGGGGTTGTCGCTGGACCGAGTGGACAAGAGCTCTTCTGTGCCAACGTCACCCTGACAGATGGTTCCACGCCATATATCAGGGTGGGTTACCGTCACGGCCTTGACGAGACCTTAAGTCGCCACTTGTCGGCCGATCCAAATGCCGAGCCGCGGATTGATCGTCTTGAACCCGAACGAATTCCCGCAGATGCCGCACTCGAAAAAGCTGTCGGATCCAGGCTGGGGGCCATTTGGTCAAATGTCGACCAGAGGTTCGGCTCCTATCTTCTCCGTGGACCTTTCGGCAGCCGGGAAGAGAAACGACTGATCATTGCTACCTGCGAGCGGCATGGCAGCAAATACTCTGTCGAGATATGTGTAGACCTGCCATTCGATGAATTCCGTTCGACAGTGGAAGGCGAGTTCACGACAAGAGCGGAACCCCGATGAAGGGCTTACGATGAGCAGAGGTTCCCCGACCCCGATTTTCGGCACGCTGGGTTTGAATCCTTGATTTCCAGCACTTCGATATGCTATTCCGAAAATCGAGGTTCTGACCTCCCGTTCTTTGACATCATTGGATTCGTTAGCTATTCTTCTTTTCTTAGAAGAGTTCTCCGCCGTGTAGGCGGCTCTGAATAAGCGCATTTGCGTAATCGTAAGTGCTGCCATGTTCTCCGCCGTGTAGGCGGCTCTGAATAGCAGCGTGTATGCGGTCTCGGCAGTGGCTTTGTTCTCCGCCGTGTAGGCGGCTCTGAATAGAGGAGCAGCAGGACTACTATCATCCCGGGAGTTCTCCGCCGTGTAGGCGGCTCTGAATAGCAGCTTTGCCGGACGTCGCGAACACGCGGCGTTCTCCGCCGTGTAGGCGGCTCTGAATACACGCGCTGGGCGTAATGGCTCAGGAAGATCGTTCTCCGCCGTGTAGGCGGCTCTGAATGACACGAGAGAACACATCAAACGCTCCTGAGGGTTCTCCGCCGTGTAGGCGGCTCTGAATAATAGGCGTCCCTGGAGGCGGGAATTTTGACGGTTCTCCGCCGTGTAGGCGGCTCTGAATGGGATGCTTAGTCATGATCGGCGGGGTTGTCCGTTCTCCGCCGTGTAGGCGGCTCTGAATATCAAGCGGTTGCGCTCCGGTGCATCGAACAAGTTCTCCGCCGTGTAGGCGGCTCTGAATCTGAACGAATGGACTACGTGGCAGGTCAGCCTGTTCTCCGCCGTGTAGGCGGCTCTGAATTGGCTTTCCAACGTCGTAAGTCTGTCTTCAATGTTCTCCGCCGTGTACGCGGCTCTGAATCAATACTGGACCCAGACCCCATTTTCGTACCTGTTCTCCGCCGTGTAGGCGGCTCTGAATATAACCAGATTTTCGGCGACCCTTATCGCGTAGTTCTCCGCCGTGTAGGCGGCTCTGAATCTCGTCCCGGTGCGTGATCATGTCGATATCTTGTTCTCCGCCGTGTAGGCGGCTCTGAATTTCTCAAGCTGCTGCCCGTCAATTTGGCCTCGGTTCTCCGCCGTGTAGGCGGCTCTGAAT
>Ga0182741_1000692_pt1 | contig 48566 bp, 30 predicted proteins | sample eDN5th37CBELigOP_FD_128874 | JGI IMG/M metagenome (GOLD analysis project Ga0182741, IMG submission 128874) | Enriched Organic Plus compost microbial communities from Emeryville, California, USA - eDNA 5th pass 37_C BE-Lig OP (version 2) (version 2) ... | reverse complement strand
GCGCGAGCTCGCGACCGAGCTGCGGGTGAAGCTCGGCGACACGGTCACCTGGAACGTGCAGGGGGTGCCGATCCGTTCGGTGATCACGAGCCTGCGCGAGGTGAACTGGCAGCGCTTCGAGCCGAACTTCTTCGTCGTCTTCCGGCCGGAGCTGCTCGAGGGTGCGCCCAAGCAGTGGGTGCTCCTCGCGAACACGGGGAACACCGAAGCGGTCGCCCGGCTGCAGCGCGACGTGGTGCGCCGCTTCCCCAACGTCTCCAGCCTCGATCTGACGCTGATCCAGGAAACGGTGGAGCGGGTGCTCGGCCGCGTCACGACGGCGATCCGCTTCCTCGCCATCCTGAGTCTCGCCCTCGGGCTGCCGGTGCTCTTCAGCGCCGTCGCGGCGACGCGGCGCGAGCGGCTGCGCGAGGGCGTGCTGCTCAAGACGCTGGGCGCCACGCGGCGACAGATCGGACGGATCATGCTCGCCGAGTATGCGCTCCTCGGGGTGCTCGGCAGCCTGACCGGCGTCGTGCTCTCGATCGGCGGCGCCTGGGCGCTGTCGCGGTTCGTGTTCGAGACGCGGGACTACGTCCCTGCCCTGGTGCCGGCGTTCGGCGTCGCGCTGCTCATGACGTCGATCTCCGTCGCGATCGGGCTGCTGACGGGACGCGAGGTGTTCAGGGAGACGCCGATGGTGGCGCTCCGGGACGCCTGACGCTACTCGGCGACGAAGAAGCCGAACCCGCTGCCGTGCTCCGCCTGGACCTCGGAGACGCGCGCGGCGCAGGAGAGGAAGAGCCCCGTGGTGAAGGCGAGAACGAGGCGCTGGAGCAGACGGGAATCGAGCTTCATCGAACGGGAAGGCAGAGGGAGAAGCGGGAGGCCGGCCGAGGAGACCTGCCGGCCACCTGCTGCCTTTGTGACGATCGACACCGATCCCGCGATACGGGTGGGAGCCCGGACGCCGTACTACCCCTCGATCCGTGAATTGATCGCGTCGAACAGGATCATCTCGTCCACGATCGGCTTCGTGACGTAGTCGTCGAACCCCCGCGCGAGGAACTTCTCGCGGTCGCCGTTCATCGAGTGCGCCGTGAGGGCGATCACGGGGAGATGGCGGATCGACTCGTCGGCCCGGATGCGCTCCAGCACCTCGTTTCCGTCCATCCCCGGGAGGGAGATGTCGAGCAGGACGAGGTCGGGCGGCGACTGGACGAGACCGGCGAGCGCCTCGGCGCCCGTCTCGTACTCGGTGAGTTGGAACTGGTCGCCGAGCAGCGCCTGGAGCAGCAGACGGTTGTCGGCGTTGTCCTCCACCACGGCGATCCGCTTCATCCTTCGCTCCCCTGCCGGGCCACGCGGCCGCTCATCCAGCGCACCGCGTCGTCGTAGGCCGCCACGAGCTCGGGAAGGGAGCCGGCCAGCGGCTCGAGGCGCTCGGCGCGTGCCGCCACCTCGGCGTCGGCGCAGAGCCCGCTCAGCTTCATGGCGCCGAGCTGGGCAGCGCTCGACTTGAGCGAGTGGACGGCGAGGGCGGCGGCGGCGGCGTCCCCGGCGTCGAGCGCCGCGCGCGCCGCATCGAGACGCTCCCGGCCGTTCGAGCGGAAGACGTCGATCATCGAGGCGAGCAGCTTCTCGCCGCCGAACCGGACGAGGCGATCGAGCGCCGCGGGATCGAAGGGGGAGGAGATGTCGGTCATCGCGCCCTTGAGTATCGGCGCGTGGGCGCGGCGAGCTTAGCGCGAGGTGCTATCCGGAGAGCAGCCGGAGGGCGGAGGCGATCGCCGGCTCGTTCTCGTCGGCGGGGCGCGCGGTCGGCGGGACGGCGTCGCCGAGCACGGCCGGGCGCGCCACCACCAGCTCGAACCCTTCGCCCGCGGCGAGGCGGGCGCGGGCGCCGGGCATGCTCGTCTCCTCGCGGATCGCGTAGCCGGTCCCCTCGAAGAGGAGCCGGGCGCTCGCGCGCCAATCGGCGTCGTCGTCCACGACGAGCACCCGCGGCGCGCCGGCCACGCTGACGATCTCGTCCGCCCGCTCGCCGAGCACGCGCTCGATCTCGTGGAGGGTCGTCTCCCCGAGGCGCACCCGCTCGAGGGCCGAGCCGCGGAGGGTCCGCATCCCGGCGGCGATCGCCGCGCGCTGGAGCGTGCCCGCGCTGCCGCCGGCAGCGATGAGCTCGGCGAGCTGGCTCGTCATGATCGCCGCCTCGGCGATCGGCATGCGCCCCCGGTAGCCGGTGCTCGCGCACTTGCGGCACCCGATCGCGCGGACGGTGGGGACGAGCCCGAAGTAGTCGGCGAGGCGCTCCTCCTCGGCGGTCAGCGTCGCGGCGTCCACCCGCTGGGCGCAGTCGGGGCAGACCCGCCGCACGAGCCGCTGGGCGACGACGCCGCGCAGGGTCGCCGCGATGCTCGGGGCGTCCAGCCCGAGATCGGTGAGGCGGGCAACCACGCTCATGGCGTCGTTGGTGTGCAGCGTCGCGAGCACGAGGTGCCCGGTCATCGCCGCCTGCACGGCGATCTGCGCGGTCTCGGGATCGCGGATCTCGCCGACGAAGATGACGTCGGGGTCCTGGCGCAGGATCGCGCGGAGCGCCGAGGCGAAGGTGACCCCGCGACGCGGCTCGACCTGGATCTGCGTGATCCCGGGGAGCTCGTACTCGACGGGATCCTCGACCGTCGTGACGTTGATCTCCTCGGTCGCGACCTCGGTGAGCGCGGCGTAGAGCGTCGTCGTCTTCCCCGAGCCGGTGGGGCCGGTGACGACGAGGATGCCGTCGCGCGTGCCGAGCAGCTGACGCAGCCGCTGCATCTCCCGGGTGGGATAGGAGAGCTGGCGCAGCTCCTTCGCGCTCTCGGGGCGGAGGACGCGGATCACCAGCTTCTCCGCCTCGCGCGTGGGGACGGTCGAGATGCGGAGGTCGTACGTCCGCCGCTCGATCGCCACGCGCGTGCGTCCGTCCTGCGGGACCACGCGGTTGGCGATGTCGAGCCGGCCGAGCACCTTGATGCGCGAGACGACGCGCGCGAGCGCGGCGAGGGGGAGCTGCATGTGCCGGCGCATCACGCCGTCGATACGGAAGCGGACGACGCCGACCTTGTGCCCGGGCTCGATGTGGATGTCGCTCGCGCCCTGCGCGACCGCATCGCGGAGGATGAGGTTGGCGAGCTTGACGACCGGCGCGGACTCGACTTCCTGGGCGCCGACCATCTCCGGCTCGTCCTCGTCGACGACGCGGACCGCCTCCGCCAGCTCCTCGTCCACCTTCTCGAGGAGGCCGTCGATCGCGCGCTCCCCTTCCCCGTAGCCGGTGAGGAAGGCTTCCTCGATCGTGGCCGGCGTGGCGAGCTGCAGCTGGACCCGCCGGCCGGTGGCGAAGGAGAGCGACTGCTCGAGCTCGAGGTTGGCCGGGTCGCTCGACGCGACGACGAGGAGACGGTCGTCGGCGCGGAGCGGAAGGACCTGGAAGCGCCGCGCCATCTGCTCGGGGAGGGCGAGGCGGGCCATGGGGTCGGCGTCCTCCACCTCGGCGAGCTCCATCCCGAACATCGGCGCGATGCGGAGCGCGAGATCCTGCTGCGCGAGCCCCAGCGTCCGCGAGACGATCTCCCACGCGTCGACGATCGACGTCTCGGGCGGGAGCGTGATCGCGTCGGCTCCCTGTATTCCGGCGCGGGCGGCGGCGCGGGTCAGCCAATGCATGCGGGGCCTCGAACGTCGCGCCGCGGCGGCGCGGGGTGATGTCGCCGGACCGGGAGGGTCGGTGCGCGAGGCGGCGCGGTCCAGACGCGCTACATACTACACTCCGCTCACGAAGTTGGCGAGAGCCGGCGCACGAGACGGGAAGCGGCCCTCCGTCGCGTCCCGTCTCGTCTGCCGTGCTCAGCGAAAACGGATGCCGTTCGGCGCGACCTCGCCCGGCCGGTAGCTCCTGGGCTCGCGGCTCTCCTGACGCGGCGCGTTGCGCGATCCGCCCGGCCCAGGCCGCCGCTCGGCGTTCGGCTGCCGCGGCGCCGCCGCGCCGGGGCGTGCGCCCGTCTTCATCGAGAGCGCGATGCGGTTGCGCTGCAGATCGACTCCCAGCACGGTGACCTTCACCTTCTGACCGACCTTCACCGCGTCGTTCGGATCGCTGACGAAGCGGTCGGACAGCTGCGAGACGTGGACGAGTCCGTCCTGGTGCACGCCGATGTCCACGAACGCACCGAAGGCGACGATGTTCGTGACGACGCCTTCGAGCACCATCCCGTCCTTGAGGTCCTTGGGCTCGAGCACGTCGTCGCGGAAGGCCGGCGCCTCGAATGCCTGACGCGGGTCGCGCCCCGGCTTGCGGAGCTCGCTGAGGATGTCCTGGAGCGTCGGCAGCCCGACCTCGTCCGAGACGTAGCGCCGCGGATCGATCGCCGCGATGCGCGACTCGTCGGCGAGCAGCTCGGCGATCGACGTGCCGAGGTCGGCGGCGATCCGCTCCACGAGCGAATACCGCTCCGGGTGCACCGCCGACGCGTCGAGCGGATGGGTGCCGCCGCGCACGCGGAGGAAGCCGGCGGCCTGCTCGAACGCCTTGGCGCCGAGGCGCGGCACCTCGAGCAGCTCCTTGCGCGAGCGGATCCCGCCGCGCTCGTCGCGATACTTCACGATGTTCTGCGCGAGCGACGGCCCGATGCCGGCGACGTAGGAGAGCAGCGCGACGGACGCCGTGTTGACCTCGACGCCGACGCGATTGACGCAGCTCACCACCGTCTCCTCCAGCCGCTTCTTGAGGCGCGTCTGGTTGACGTCGTGCTGGTACTGGCCGACGCCGATCGACTTGGGATCGATCTTCACCAGCTCCGCGAGCGGGTCCTGCAGGCGGCGGCCGATGGAGACCGCGCCGCGCAGCGAGACGTCGAGATCGGGGAGCTCCTCGCGCGCGAGATCGGAGGCGGAGTAGACCGAGGCTCCAGACTCGTTGACGACGACGACGGTGGGCGAATCGGGCAATGCCGCCTCGCGCAGGATGCGGCGCGTCAGCGTCTCCGTCTCGCGCGACGCGGTGCCGTTGCCGATGGCGACCAGCTCGACGCGATGGCGGCCGGCGACGCGCACGAGCGCGGCGGCGAAGCGGTCTTCCTGGTGCAGGAACCAGGTGTCCGTCTCCAGCACCGCTCCGGTGCGCGACACGACGGCGACCTTCACCCCCGTCCGGAACCCCGGATCGAGAGCGAGCACCGCGCGCTCGCCCGCGGGGGGCGCGAGCAGCAGCTGCTCCAGGTTCTGGCCGAAGATGCGGATCGCCTCCTCGTCGGCGCGCGTCTTGAGCTCGAGGCGCAGCTCGACCTCGATCGACACGGCGAGGAGACGCTTGTAGGCGTCCTGCGCGACGAGCGCGAGCTGCCGGTCGGCCCGGCGGCTCTCCGAGATCCGCGTCTGCACGCCGCCGACCAGCTCCTCGACGGGCGCCTCGACCGACCAGCTGAGGAATCCTTCCTCCTCACCGCGGCGGATGGCGAGCACGCGGTGCGACGGCAGCGTCGTGAGCTTCTCGGAGAAGTCGTAGTAGTCCTGGAACTTCGAGACCTCGTTCTCCTTGCCGGTCACGGCACGCGACTTCACGAGGCCGCGCGTTCGCGTGACGTCGCGCACCCACCCGCGCAGGTCCGCGTCTTCCGCGACCCGTTCGGCGAGGATGTCGCGCGCGCCGGCGAGCGCCGCGTCGACGTCGGCCACCTCCTTCGTCGCATCGACGAACGCCGCGGCCTCGGCGACCACCGCCGCGTCGTCGGCGGCACCGCCCCAGATGAGGTCCGCGAGTGGCTCGAGCCCGCGCTCGCGCGCGATCGTCGCACGCGTCCGCCGCTTCGGCTTGAACGGCAGGTAGAGGTCCTCGAGCGCCTGCTTCGTGTCGGCGGCCTCGATCCTCGCCTTGAGCTCCGGCTCGAGCTTCCCCTGCTCGTCGATGGACTTGAGGACCGCGGCGCGGCGCTCCTCGAGCTCCACGAGATACTCGGAGCGTTCGTGCACGTCGCGCAGCTGCACCTCGTCCAGCCCTCCGGTGACCTCCTTCCGGTAGCGGGCGATGAACGGCAGCGTGTTCCCTTCGGCGAACAGCGCGAGAGTGTTGGCGACCTGGCGCGGAGCGAGCGTGAGCTCCTGCGCGATGCGGGCGACGATCGCAGGCGTGGACATCGGTGCAGCGGTGCGGCGGAGTGGAAGCGCGAACTGCGGGTCCGCAAGCTCACCGGCTCCGCCATCGCGCGCAACCGCTTGACGAGCGCGTCCGGCTTGCTACTCGGGGGGTGGACGCCGCTCGTGCGTCGACGCGCTCGCCGCTCACGTCGCCACGCCGATCGGCGACGCGTGAAGGGCCGAGCGGGGTGTGCGTGCTACTCGCCGCGGACGGCGATGCGCTGGTCGGCGGCGTCGATCATCCGCGCCGCGACGGGCTCGGGCGCGAGGCGCACCACGGTGCGCGCATCGTCGTCGCCGAGCTGACCGGAGGCACCGAGCCCCCAGCAGTACAGGTTGGTGAGCGTCGTGACGCCGCAGACGTGGTTCCCGAGCCCGGTCGCGAGCGACGTGAAGCGCAGGTTGCCGACGACGGCGTTCGGCCGCGGGGCGCAGACGAGCCCATTCGGCGGACAGACGGAGTCGATCGAGTAGTCGCCGAGCTGGCCGAAGGAGTTGTTCCCCCAGCACCACGCACGCCCGTCGCTCGCGAGCCCGCACGTCTGGATCGAGCCGGTGGAGATGCTCGAGAAGCTCTGCGCGCTCTCGACCGGCGAGGGGTTCGTCGTTCCGGTGAACCCGCCGTTGCCGAGCTGTCCGAAGCCGTTGGCTTCCCAGCAGTGCGCGACGCCGTCCTCGCCGACACCGCAGGTCGAGATCGAGCCGACGCTGACGGCGCGCAGCTTCACGGAGCCGGGGACGCGCACCGGCAGCACCTGGCGGCTCGACCACTCGAGCCCACCCTGCGTGTACAGCCAGATGCGTCCCCAGCAGTAGGAGCCGTCGGCGGTCACGGCACAGGTGCGGGAGGAACCCGCCGAGATGTCCTGCACGCCGGAGAGGCCGGCGACGGCGGTCGGCACCGCGCTCGCGCTGAAGTTGCCGCGACCGAGCTCGCCGTTCTCGTTCCGTCCCCAGCAGAGCACCGCGCCGTCGAGGCGCACGCCGCAGGTGTGATGCTCGCCAGCGGAGAGGTCACGGAAGCGGTGCCCGCCCTGCACGCTCACCGGCTCGTACGCGACGCGGGGGGACGCGAGGCCGAGCTGGCCGAACTCGTTGTTCCCCCAGCAGAAGGCGTTGCCCTGCGCGTCGAGACCGCAGGTGTGCGACCCGCCGGCGGAGAGCTGTGCGAAGCGCACGGTCGTGGCCACGCGAACGGGGCGGCGCGCACAGGGCGCGGCGGGAGGACCGCAGACGTCCGGCGCCTCCGCGATGCCGATCTGCGCGGATCGCGCGTCGCCCCAGCAGAACGCGGTCCCGCTCGTGGTGAGCGCGCAGCTGTGGTTGATCCCGACGGTGACCGACGACCAGCCGTCGCCACCGGCGGGAACCGGCGCGCCGGGATTCCCGACGGGGCTGATCTCCTCGACGACGCTCACCGGCTCGAGGGCCGACTCGGGCGCGCCGCAGGCCGCCGTCGCGACGAGGGTGGTGCCGAGCACCCCCCGCGCGAAGCGTCCCGTCAACCGGCCGAGCAAGCGAGCGTCGAAGCTGATCATCCGTGGCAACCGCCGTCGAGTCCAGGGGCGGGCCCGATGTGGCCCGCCGTCACGGAGGAAATGTGTGGAAGATCACCGGCCACGCCAGTAGCAGTTTCCTGACACATTCGGTCATTTCGACGGATCTGGGCAAATGTTTGGGGAGTCGCCGCCGCCAAACCGATATCGGACCGGCGTTTGGCGACCCGCGCGGAGCCGGCCGCGCTCATGATCGTGGACGGGCGGACGATACTGGCGGACATGGACGTCCTCATCGCGCGACAGCCCGTCTTCGATGCCCGCGACAAGCTCGTGGGCTACGCCCTGACGCACTCCGCCCAGGGCGCCGCCGTGGCCCACGGACTCGCCGAGGGGGTGTCGGCGGGACGCCTCATGGTCGAGGCGCTCCTGGGCGTGGGGCTCGACACCCTCGTGGACGAGCAGCGGCTCTTCCTCCCCGTGGATGCCGACCTGCTCCAGTCCGACGCGATCGCCCTCCTCCCCGCCGCGCGGACGACGCTGCTCGTCTCCGCCGTCGAGATCGCGGGGACTCCCGGCGTCGTCTCCGCCTGCGAGCGGCTCCTCTGGGCCGGCTACAAGGTCGCCCTGGTGGACGTGGACGAGCATCTCGCCACCCACCCCATCGCCCGGCTCGCCGACGCGGTGGTGCTGGACGTCCGGGCGCACGACCCGGCCAGCCTCGCCGCGCTCGTCGCCGCGCTGCGCCCGCTCTACGTCCGCCTCCTCGCCTCGAACGTGCGCCATCGCGCCGAGCGGGACCACTGCCTGCGGCTGGGCTTCGAGCTGTTCTTCGGCCATCGCTCGAGCCGGCCGGAGCGCGTGGTTCGGAAGGACGTGGCGATCGAGCACATGCAGGCCTTCCGTCTGCTCCGCCTCGCACGCGACACGGCGACGACCGACGTCGCGCTCGAGGCGATGCTCAAGCGCGACGTCACCCTCTCCTACAAGCTCCTGCGGATGGTGAACTCGGCCGACCTCGGGCTGCGCGAGGTGTGGTCGATCGGCCACGCGCTGCGGCTGCTGGGCCGCGTGACGCTGACCCGCTGGCTGAGTCTCCTGCTGCTGACCGACATCGTGCCGGACGACGACCGCGGCACCGAGCTGTCGCGCGTCGCGACCATGCGGGCGCGGCTCTGCGAGCTGCTCGCGGCGGAGTCCGGGGTGCCGCGCGCGGGGGAGTCGCTCTACCTCGTCGGCCTCCTCTCCCTCGTGGACGAGATGCTCGAGATTCCGCCGGAGCAGGTCGTGCAGCTGCTCCAGCTCGCTCCCGACGTGCGCGACGCGCTCCTCCACCGCGCCGACTTCTACGGCGAGATGCTCGCGATGGTCGAGGCGTACGAGGTGGGCGACTGGGCGACGGTGGAGACGCTCGGGCCGCGGGTCGGTGTGGCGCCCCATCGCCTCGGCGAGCTGTACGTCGAGGCACTCCAGTGGGCGAACGCGCAGCGACGGTGACCAGGAGCCGGGTGACGCGACGCGGGGCGGCGCCATGGCGCCGCCCCGCGTCGCGTTGCAGGATGGTGTGAGCGGGTGCGGCTCGTGCGTGGCCCTATTCGGCAGGGCGGCGTGCGATCCGCGCCGCCGCCTCGCGCACGCGGCGCACGTAGCCGTCGACCGACTCGTCGTCGCGCCGCGCCGGGAGGACGAGATCCGGGTGGTCGGGCTCAGACGAATCCGTCGAATCGATGAAGCGGTCTCCACCGATGGCGATCACCGCATCCTCGAACAGCTCCACGGCCTCGCTCAGCGACGCGAGCTGGTCGTCGCTCTCGTCACCCCGGAGCTGCACGCCCTGGTGGCGCAGCCGTCCCTCGAGCTCCTCACGCACGCTCACGCGCGACGACGCGTCCGACGCCGTCCGCTCCGTTCTCTCCTCGCGCTCCGGTCGCTCCATGCTCGCCTCCCGAACCAGTCGTGTGGCGAGCGCAGGGTGGCAGGGGTCGTGCCGAGCGAGCGACCGATGAGAACGCCCCGCCCCGCCCGACGCCGTCCCCTCCTCGCGCTCGTCGCGGCGATGCTCGGGGCGTCGCTGGCGCCTGGCTCCCTCGCTGCCCAACCGGCGATGCGCGTCGGCACGGCGCGGGTGACGTCGGAGAGCGACTCGCTGGCCGTGCTCCGCCGCGCTCGGCGGGCGCAGAGCGCGTTCGAGGTGACGCGGCGCGGCCGGCTCCCCGTGGCCACCGGATCGCCGTCGGGGCGCTGCGACGTGCGCGTCGGCCGCTTCTGCTACTGGCACGACGACGGGGAGCCACCGCCGAAGCCGGAGCCCAGGGAGATCGGACGGGCGAGGACGAAGCTGCTCGCGACGCTCGACAGCGCCGCCGCCCAGTCGCCGGGGGACGAGTGGATCGCCGGGCAACGCGTCCGCTACCATCTGGAGAGCGCCGATGCGCACGCGGCGCTCGCCGCGGCACGCGACTGCCGGAGCGCGCCCTGGTGGTGCGCGGCGCTGGCGGGGTTCGTCCTGCACCAGGACTCGCAGCCGGCCGCCGCCGATTCGGCGTATCGCGTCGCGCTCGAGCAGATGCCCGACGACGAACGCTGTCGATGGACCGACATCTCGATGCTGATCGGGGGGAAGACGGCGTCGGCGTGGAAGCGGGCGGCGTGCGGCGACGCCGAGCGATCGGCAGTGCGCGACTCGATCGCCGAGCACTTCTGGTGGCTGAGCCGTCCCTTCTTCGGTCGGCCGACCAACGACCGCTACACCGAGCATCTCGCGCGGCGGACGATGTCCCGCCTCGAGTCGATGGCGACGGCGGGGTACGACACGCGTTGGGGGGAGGACACCGAGGAGCTGCTGCTCCGTTTCGGCTGGCCCACCGCGTGGTCGCGGCATCTGCCGGCGTTCGGCTCCACCGCGTCGCCGAGCATCGTCGGGCACGAGCCGACACCGAGCTTCCACTTCGTCCCGGACGAGCGCGCGCTCGACGCCGCGCCGGAGTCGTTGCGGCCGGACGCCTGGCAGCCGACGCAGCGCGACGCGCCGGAGCGCTACGCGCCTTCCTATCTGAAGGGGGTGGCGCCGCTCCGCGCGCAGGTCGGGCTCTTTCGCCGCGGTGCGGAGGCGCTGGTGGTCGCGCGGCTCGAACCACCCGAGGACTCTCTGATGCGGGACTCGCTCGTCTCCGTGCTGGCCGTCTCACCGGGGGCGAGCGAGCCGCCGGTGGTGGTGCGTCGCGAGGGAACCGGCGCCACGCTCACGGCGCTGGCCCCGTGGCGCGACGCCCTCGTGAGCGTCGAGCTGCTCGCGCCGCGCGCGGCGGCGCGCCTGCGCACGGGCACCCGGATGCGCGCGCCGGAGGGGCGCCTCCACCTCTCCGATCTCCTCTTCTACGACGCCGGCGAGCTTCCCGTCCCCGCCACCCTCGACGCGGCGCTCCCCGTGCTGCTGGGGGATGCGCGCACGCCGGGGGACCGGCGCGTCGGCGTGCTGTGGGAGACGTACGGGCTCGCGCCGTCCGGAGAGACGGTGGACGTCTCCCTCGAGGTCGAGCGCGTCCGGGTCGGATGGGCGACGCGGGCCGCGGAGCGGCTTCGCCTCGCGACGGCGGCGCCCCCGATCCGCGTCCGGTGGGCGGAGTCGCCGGACCGGCGGAACGGCGGTGCGTTCCGGGCGCTCGCCCTCGATCTCTCCCAGCTCGCCGCCGGTCACTACGAGGTTCGGTTGCGACTGAACGCTGCCGATGGCGCGATGGCGACGGCGGTCCGCGAGCTGGAGATCGTCCGCTGACCGGTCGCCCGAAGAAACCTCTGGTGCACGTTGTGTCGTCCGCCGTACCTTAGCGCGCATGACGACCGACCTTGCCTCGAACACGAACGATGCCGTCGAGACGTCGGACGACGTTCGATCGGTAGCGGACTCGCTCCGCATCCTCTTCCAGGCGATTCGCCTGCACAACGTCAACGTCGAACGGCAGCTCGGGATCAGCCTCGCGCAGCTGTACGTGCTCGAACGGCTCGCGGAAACGGGTGTCTGCTGCGTGAACGATCTCGCGGCGATGTCGCGCACGCATCAGAGCTCCGTCTCCGTCGTCGTGCGCAAGCTCGTGGAGCGCGGGCTCGTCGTGCGCGGAGTCTCGCCGGTGGACGCGCGGCGCGCCGAGCTCGCGCTGAGCGAGAGCGGCCGCGAGCTGCTGGCCCGCGCCCCGTCGTCGCTGCAGACGCAGCTCGCGGAAGGGCTCGAACGGCTGGGACCGAGCCGCACGCGCGTGCTCGCGAACGTGCTCGGCGACTGGCTCGCCCTCTGCGGGCTGCGCGACGCGACACCGCCGATGTTCGGGGAGGACGAGCCGCAGAGCCAGCTCCTCGAGCTCGGCGCACGGGAGAACGGGTCGTCGCTGTCGTGAGGCGGCGACGCGCCGTCAGGGCCACGAGAAGACGTTCGCCGCTGCGCTGAGCGACCGCACCCGCGCGACCTTGTTCGGCTCGTTCCAGAACGAGCGCGCGGGGTCGGTGATGGAGAGCCGGATCTGCAGCCGCGCTTCGTCGACGGCGAGCGGCACGGCGAAATCCACGCGATAGAGCCGCTGACCGCCGCGCGGCACCGAGGCGAGAAGCGACACCCCGGCCGCCGTGACCGTCCCCGTGCTCTCCGCATACGGCGTGTCGCCGGCGATGAGCCGTCCCGCGTCGAAGAAGCCGGCGAGACCGACGTCGGCCCGGCTCAGCGAGCCGATCGCCCATCGCTGCTCCGCGCGCATGACGAGACGACGCGAGCCGATGGCGGCGTTCTCGCCGCGCACGCCGCGCACGCCGTCGCGATCGGCCAGCGACAGCGTCACCGGGAGGCGCGCGTTCCACCCCGCGGCTCCCTCCGCGCTCGCGATGAAGGTGAGCCGGCTCGCCGGCTTGAGATACCAGGCCGCGCGACCGCTCCCCACCACACCGTCCCACGACGAGCGTGCGACCGGTAGCCGTGCCTCGCCCTCGATCCGCAGCGCGAGGTAGGAGCGCGGACCGCCCTGCCCTGCGAACAGGTCGCCGCCGATCATGAAGTCCTCCCCGTCGCTCCCGAACGCATTGAAGGCGCGCCCGAGGATCACCCCGATCTGCATCCCGCGCGCGATGTCCTGCTCCGCCGTCAGCGCGTCGAGCGCGCGTGCCTTGCGAAAGCGCAGCGCGCGGAGGCCGAGCACGACGTTGAGTCGGGTGGCGTCGTAGGGACCGTAGACGAGCGCCGCGCTGTCGGGCGGCGGGACGGCGAAGCCCGTGTCGGTGACGATCACCGCCCGTTGTGACGGGCGCACGTGCTCGCCGGTGAGGACGCCGCCGATCAGCCCGAGCCGGCCGGGGTGCCCGAAGCGCAGCACGCCGCCCACGTCGAAGCGCCGCAGATGCACCGGCAGCGCGGTCTCGTCGTGGTCGAGCCGTCGGAGGCCGAGAAAGTCGTCGCGCCCGACGACGCCGACGTGCCAGGCGATGCGCTGCAGGTCGGTGAGGAAGGCGTGACTCGCCTCGGCGACCCATTCGTCGCCCACCGGATGCCGCCACCCTTCGTAGAAGAGGCGATAGGGACGGCCGAAGAGCTGGTAGTGCGTGAACGATCCGCCGAAGCCGTCGCGATACGCGAACCCCTCCTCGACGCCGGCTTCGACCCGCATCGCCATGCCGAGCAGGTTCTCGTTGCCGAAGGTGACACCGGCGATCCGCCCGCGCCGCGTGAAGCCGCCGATGATCGCCGACGACTCGTCCACGGTGAGCGCGTCGATGATCGTCCCGCCCCGGCCGTCGGGGAGCGCACGCACGCTCGCGCTGGCGAGATAGGGCTGGGCGCGCAGGATGCGCTCCGACTCCGCGCGGCGGAACTCCGTGCACCGGTGGCCGGGTCCGAGCGTCACGAAGCGGCGCACGACGCCGGGGCGCGTGGTCGCATGATGGAATCCGAGCGCGCGCGCGATGCGCCGCCAGCGCGCGAGCGTGCCGCGAAACTCCGGACGCCGCGGGCGCACGCTGACGCCGGTCACCTGCAGCCCTTCGCACGAGCTGAGCGTGTCCGTACGGATCGTCGTATCGACCTGCTGAGCGCGCACGACGCTCGACGTGGCCGTCGTCGCGATCAGCGCCAGGAGCGCACTGCGCCGGCGGACATGCACCGAGAAGTCGTCCCGTCTGACGGTCAGCCGACCCGGCGCGAGTCGGGTGAGCGATTGATGTGCTTCATCTGTAGCCGGCCGAAGTGCAAGGGGGAGGCCACCTTCCCGGACGAGTCTTGCCACCAGTCGTTATGACGAGTCTCTTTCGGCCGTCATTCCCGGAGCCCTCATGTCCCGTTCAACGTTCGCCGAGCGAAGCTATGGAGTCGCGCCAGCCGGCTACCGGCTCCCCGACGCGACACGGCTGGGGGAGGTGCGGCTGCAGGTCGCCGATCTCGACCGGTCGGTCGCGTTCTATCGGCAGGTGCTCGGCCTCGAGCTGCTGGCGCGCGATGGGGACACGGCGCGGCTCGGTGCCGCGGGGGACCGCGAGCCGATCGTCACGCTCGTCGAGCGGCGCGGTGCGCGGTCGCGCGCCCGACGCGCACAGCTCGGTCTGTATCACTTCGCGGTGCTCCTCCCCGACCGCGCCTCGCTCGGGCGATTCGTCGCGCACCTCGGACGGCTCGGGATCCGGGCCGGGATGTCCGACCACCTCGTGAGCGAGGCGGTCTACCTGGACGATCCGGACGGACTGGGGATCGAGGTCTACGCCGATCGGCCGCGCGAGTCGTGGTCGTCGCGCGAACGACAGCTCGTGATGGCGACGGAGCCGCTCGACGTGCGTTCGCTGCGCGACGCCGCCGGCGACGTCGAGTGGACCGGGGCGCCCGCTGGGACGCGCATCGGGCACGTGCATCTGCACGTCGGCGACCTGCGTGAGGCGGCGGCGTTCTATCACGACGCGCTGGGATTCGACGCAGTCGTCTGGAACTATCCGGGAGCGCTCTTTCTCTCGGCCGGCGGCTATCACCATCACCTCGGCACCAACAGCTGGGCCGTCGGGGCGGGGCCGGCCACGGACGAGGATGCGCGCCTGCTCGAGTGGGAGATCGTGCTCCCTGCCCAGGCCGACGTCGATGCAGCGGCGGAGAGTCTCGATCGTGCGGGACATGCCGTGCGCCGGGACGGCGCGGCGGCGATCGCGCTGGACCCGTGGGGGACGGCGGTGCGGTTGCGGCACGAGTGAGCCCGGCACGCCGCCACCTTCGCGGGAGTCCGGACGCCGCTGGCACGGATCTCCCTTCTACAGACTGAACCAACCCTGATCTCTGGAGGGCGCCATGCCGTTGTTCGGACGACGCACCGCGCGTCAGGTCGACGTCGCGCTCCTGCTCGTACGGCTCGCGCTGGGTACGATCTTCATCGCGCACGGCGGACAGAAGTTGTTCGTGTTCGGACTGTCCGGCGTCGCCGGTTCGTTCGGCCAGATGGGGATCCCGATGGGCCATCTCGTCGGACCGATGGTCGCCTTCGTCGAGTTCGGGGCCGGGATCGCGATCATTCTCGGGCTGCTGACCCGGCTCGCCGCGCTCGCCATCGCGATCAACATGCTCGGCGCGATCTGGTTCGTGCACCTGCCGAACGGCTTCTTCCTCCCGCGCGGGTTCGAGTTCAATCTCGCGCTGCTCGGCCTCGCGTTCGCGCTCGTGTCGGCGGGCGCCGGCGCGTTTTCCCTCGATGCGATGCTGAGCCGCCGCCGTCATCACGAGCATCTCGACGGCGACCGCGGAGTGCGCGGCGACTCGCACGTCCGCGTCGCGTGACCCTCCGGCGCGCGGTGAGCCTATCGGCTCACCGCGCGCCGCGCAGGGCGAACTGCACGGCGAGCATGGTCGTGCTCCAGAGCTGCACGTCGGCGCCGGTGCCGTAGCGGGCTGGGGTGACGCGCCCGTCGCGCACGGCGTAGCTCCACAGCTCGCCGTGAAAGCCCGACGCCTCGACCGCGTGCATCACACGGTCGACGGCGCCGCGCAGGCGAGCGGCGGTCTCCGCGCGCCCCGCGCGTTCCGCCTCGGCGAGGTGACCGAGCGCTCCGAGCAGGAAGAGGTTCACCTCGCGCCCCCAGACGACGTGAGGCGAGTGATAGCGGTCTCGATCGAAGTCGCGCCACACGGCCGGCGTCGCGTACGCATCGTTGGCCACGACGGGCCCGACCTGCGGAACGAGCAGCCCGGTAGGATAGTCCCGCGCGAAGAGCGCGACGTCGCGCAGCACCTCCGCGTCGCCGCGCGTCGGCCGCTCCGCGTCGAGGAAGAGCCAGGTCGCCGGATCGCTGTTCGCGACGCGGATCGGCCGTCCGGCGGCGTCGAGCGCGAGCGCGAGGAACTCGAGCGAGTCGCGATCGGCGGCGCTCCCGGCGAGCGCTCGCCTCCAGTATGCGCGATCGGCAGCAGGCAGCGCGCCGAGCCGCGCCTCGATGGCGCGACGCATCTCGGAGGGGGCGAGGCGGACGACGAAGTGCCGGCTCGCCCCCTGCCAGACGGACACGGCGCGATCGAGGGACGCCGGCGCCGCGAGGAGGCGATCGAGCTCGTCGCCCCCGCCTGCGAGCTCACCGGCGCCGAAGCCGAGCGCCCGCAGCGCGCGCACGACGTCGCGCAGCGCGACCAGCGCGTGCGGCGCCCAGATCGCGTTCACGTCCATCGCATAGCGGCCGTTCGCGTACCCGACACCGCTGTCGCGCCAGCTCGCGGCAGCCCACCGCCCGGAGTCGCGCGGCGCGAAGGAGATCAGGTTCGTCGCGGTAGCATCACGCGCGTAGGGCGCGGTCATCCGCGCGACGACGCCGAGCTCCCGAAGGAGGAGCGCCAGCCGCGTCTCCCCCGACTCGCGGCCGAGCAGGAACGCGCGCTTGCGCTCGCGACCGATGGACGAGTCGGCGATCCAGCGCGCGACGAGGATCGGGAGCTGGAGCTCGTCGTCGATCATGTGGTAGTTCTCGCGCGCCCGGCCGGCGTGCCGCAGCACCTCCTCGGCGCGCCGGAGGAGACTGTCCCTCTCCGACGCGCTCGCGCCGCGCGAGCGCTCGACCAGCTGCGCGTACTCCGCCGCCGCCTCGCGGAACGCCTGCCCGCCGAGCGCTTCCTCGTGGCTCACTTCCCCCGTCGGCGAGAGCTTCCGGAGCACGCTGGCGATCACGTGCTCCGACATCTCGCCGCGCCAGATGGGGCGCATCATCAGCGCGGCGACGAGCATGTCACGGCCGAAGTAGGTGGCGTAGGTCGGCAGCCCGGCCATCAGCTTCTCGCGTGAGGCGAGCAGCTCGACGCCGCGCGTCTGCCGCTCGAGCCGCCGCGCATGGATCGCCGGCGCGCTTCCCTCCGGCGCCCGTGCGCCCTCGGCGCGCACCGAATCGAGAAAGGCGAGGAACGCGGGATTGAAGATCTCCTCGCGGGCGAGGGGCGTCAGCGCCGGCGACGTCGTGGTGATCCGCACCCGCAGCGCGATCGACTCGCCGCGACGCGCACGCACCGACACCGACTCCGCGACAGCGACGACCTCCACCGCTCCAGGATCCGCGCGCAGTTCGAGCGTCAGCGTATCGCGGCCGTCGAGCGAAGGCTTGACGATGCGCGCGACGAGGGTGGCGTCGTCGCGATCGCGCTCGATCGGCGGGGCGAGCCGGCGCTCGAGCGCGAGCGTGTCGTGGAGGCCGAGCAGCGCAAGATGGCGATCGCGCACCGGCGCATCGAGCTGCCGCAGCGCGCCGAGGAGCCGGCCGAACTCCGGGAGCACGAACGGAGCCTCCGCGAACCCGCGATGCTGCTTCCGCGAATACTGGAGATCGCGCTCGAAGCGCATCGACCCCAGCACGAACCATCCGAGATGCAGCTCGGCCGCCTCGGCCACCAGTTCGTGGCTCACCCATCGGCGACGCCCATCCGTCCCCACCTGCGCCTCCGGCGTGCCCCAGCGGACGACGGCCGGGCGACCGGTCGCGTCGCGGGCGCTGAAGCCGATGCTCTCGTTCGCCGAATTGGCCCACAGATGCACGACGCGGTTCGCGCGCCGATCGACGTAGAGCTGCACGGTGTTGCGCGCGGCATCTCGATGGAAGCGGGTCCGGTAGCCCTCGTATGCCGCGAGGTCGTCGAGCCCCGCCTCGGGAAAGGAGAGGACGGGAAGCTGTACCTGCGGATCGGCATCGCGCGCGCCGCCCTGCGGAACGCCCGCCGGAGCGCGCGACGGGCGCTCCGCCGACTGCTGCGCCGAGAGCGCGAGCGCGACGCCGTTCGTCCAGCCGAATCCGTCCTGGTTCGGGTACTCGCCGCCGCCCGCCGGTCGCGAGAGGTCCGCGACGTCGTACTTCTCCATCATCTTCCCCGTGGACTCGAAGACGCGGCGGTTGAGCGCGAGCCAGCGGTCGCGCGCGCGGTCGGCGAGATCGCCGCGGCCGTAGCGGCGCACCCCTTCGATGGTGAGCCACTGGAGCGGCGCCCATCCGTTGGGCGCGTCCCACTGCTGCCCCGAGCGGACGAGCGTCGTGACGAACCCGCCCGCCGAGAGAAAGTCGCGCTCGAGACGTGCGGCCACGGCGCGCGCCTGTGCCGGAGTCGCGAGACCGAAGTAGAGGGGAGCCGCCGCGGCGAGCGTCGGGCGATCGGTCACCGGCTCACCGGTCCGCCAGCGCACGTCGTAGAAGAAGCCGGAGGCCGAGTCGTAGGCGGCGGCGAGCAGCGCCGTCCGGCGCGCATCGGCGAGCTGCGCGTAGCGGTCGGCGACGGCGCGATCGTCGCCCTGCCCGCGAAATCGCCGGAGCGCCGCGATCGTCCGCTCGGCGTTCGCGAGGAGGCTGTTGAGATCGACCGGCGCGAGCTCCGTCGTCTCGAGCGTGCGCAGGTCCCGTGGATCGCGCATCCACCGCGAGGAGAAGTCCCAGCCGCTCTCGGCGGAGGCACGCAGGCTCCGATACAGCGCCTCGCGACGGTCGGCCGGCATCGACTGCGCGAGCGTGTAGTCCTCGCGATACGACTCGGGGCGTGGCGCCGGGATGTCGTCCCAGTAGCGATTGAGCAGCGCGCCGTTCGGTAGGCGCACGACGCGGCGACGCGCGGAGCCGGCGGCGACGCCGTCGCTCCCCGCCATCCAGAAGGCGTGCTCCGCCTCGAGCGCCTCGAGATAGCGCAGCGCCTGCGCCGTGTCGGTGGCCGTCGCGTAGAGGCCAACCATCGCCGCGAAGTAGGGCGGTTGGCTCCGGCCGAGGTAGTAGCGCCGGTTGCCGTTGGGAACGTGGCCGACGGTACGGATCAGATGCGCGAAGTTGTCGAGCATGCTGCGCACCAGATCGGTGCGCCCGCTCTCCACGAGCCCCTGCATCGTGAAGTAGCTGTCCCAGTAGTACACCTCGCGGAAGCGACCGCCGGGGACGACGTACGCGTTGGGCAGCGGGATGAGCGACGAGCGCGCGTCGTTCGCGTCCGGAGCCCTCGCGAGCACGGGCCAGAGCGCGCGGATGTGCTCCTCCATCGACCGCGTCGTATCGCTCGCCTGGCCGGCGCCCACGGCGTGCGGCAGCTCGAAGTGAGCGGCGACGAACGCGCCGAGGGAGAATCCGGGGGCCGACCTCTCGGCGCGATACCGCGCCACGATCGACGCCGGCGCGCTGGTCGGGCGCGCGTCCGCGAAGGTCTTCGAGTCGGGGAAGAGCGCGGCGAGCTGCACGTCGTGAAAGAGCGGGCCGAGATCGAGGGACGGCTCGTATCCCCCCCTCGCCTGCTCCGCGCTCGCTTCCGGAGCCGTGACCACGGATGGCGCGCGACAGCTCGCCGCCAGCGCGAGCAGAACCACCGTTCCCGCGACGGACGGGAGTCGCCGGGATGCACGCACGACGTTCACGGATCACCTCCATCTCTCGAGCGACCTGCGGGCGTGGCGAGCAGGAGCAATCGATCGTCGTTGCGCGCGACCGCGATCAGGCGCCCTCCACCGGCGTGCCGGAGGGTGGCCATGCGGCGCACTTGCCCGTCGATGGCGAGGCCGCTCCGTTCCAGCTCGACGGAGGTGAAGGTGCCCCGCCCGTCGCCGCGCAGCAGCGTGCCGTAGCTGGCATCGTACCGGCCGCGCACCGGCGTGACGCCATGGAAGTTGCCACCGAGCAGGAGATCGACCCTGCCGTCGCCATCCATGTCCTCGGCAACGACGGCATGGACGGGCGCGAACTGCGCCTCCATCGGCAGCGCACGCAGCGTGAACCGCCCGTCGGCGCCGGCGAATGCGACCGCACTCGCGAAGGTGCGCGCCGTGAGGCGGCGTGCCCGTGCCAGCTCCGACGACGGGACGATGCGCTCGACCGTGCTCGCGCCGAAGGCGGCGTACGTCGTGAACCGGTCACGGAGCCGCGGCATCGCTCGCATCAGCTCGTCCCGTCCGGCGAGCGGATAGCTCACACCGTGCTTGTAGAAGGTGAGCAGCGGCTCGACCGTGCCGTCGCCGAAGAAGTCGTGCACGTACAGGCGGGCCGGCTCGTCGGCCGACGCGCGCAGGTACGAGTTCAGCCCGAGGTTGCCGAGCACGAGATCCTCGCGGCCATCGCCATCGAGATCGGCGACGGTGACGCTGTTCCACCACCCTTCGGTGCCGGCGAGTCCGACGGCGGCCGTGTGATCGGCGAACCGTCCGTCGGCTCCCTGGCGGAGCACCGTGACCGGAAGCCACTCGCCGACCACGATCAGGTCGAGCCGCCCGTCCCGATCGACGTCGAGCCACGCGGCGGCAGTGACCATCCCGACGCGCTCGAGCATCGGAGCGAGCTCGCGGGTGACGTCGGCGAAACGCCCGGTGCCGTCGTTGCGCAGCAGCCGGCTGCGCGGCGGCATGCCGTACGCCTTCGTGACGACGCGGCTCCCGACGAAGAGATCGACGTCGCCGTCGCCGTCGAAGTCCGCGGGGACGACGCGTGCGCCGTTCTCGTACGCGGCGGGGAGCGCCTCGGCGGCATGCACGAACCGTCCCCGACCGTCGTTGAGGTAGAGACGATCGCGGAGCGGGGCGGCCTCGCCCCGGAACTCGTTGCCCCCGCTCACGACGTAGAGGTCGCGATCGCCGTCGCCGTCGGCGTCGAAGAACACCGCGTCCACGTCCTCGGCGATGCTGTCGGCGGCGAGTGCCGGCTGCGGCTCCTCGCGGAACCCACCATCGCGGCGCTGCAGGAGCAGGCGGCCGACCTGCCACTTGGCGCCGCCGAAGAACAGGTCGTCGAGCCCATCGCCGTCCGCGTCGCCGACCGCGAGCGCGGGCCCTTCGGTGGAGAGGCGGTGCGGGATGAGCGGCTCGTTGAGGAAGTCGGAGAAGGTGTTCTCGACGTGCCGGAGCTCCGCGCCGAGGCGTGCCGTCGCGTCGGTGAACAGCGGTGCCGCCGGCGCCGGCTCGCGGCGCGTCGCACGCTCGACGGCGTCGCGCTGCACGAGCCGGATCGCGCGGTCGCCGGCGATCGGCCCGAGGCGCTGCATGCGCCCGTCCGGCCAGATCACGCGCAGCGAGTCGATCGCACTCGAGCCGCCGAGGCCGAAGTGCACGCGCGGATCGACCGACGACTGGAAGCCGCGCGTCGGCATCTGCTCGACGAGCTGCTGCCGCCTCCCCTGCCAGATGGTGACGCTGGCGCCGATCCCGAACCGATTTCCTCCCTCGCCCTGCAGCTCGACCGTCAGGTAGTGATGCGGCCCCAGTTCCGGGGCGCGATTGCGGTAGATCGCGGCCGGCGCGCCGATGCGGTTCACGACGAGGTCGAGGGCGCCGTCGTCGTTCAGGTCCACGTACACGGCGCCGTTCGAGAATCCAGGCTCCCCGAGCCCCCAGTCGGCGGCCCGCTCCTCGAAGGTGAGATCCCCACGATTGCGATAGAGGTGGTTCGGCAGCGGAACGTGCGGCATGAGGCGCAGGAGCGCCGCCGTCTCGCGCGTCGTGAGCCCCCGGGCGAGCGACGACTGGATCGCCGCCGTCCCGACGTACTCGATGAAGTCGAGATCGTTCGGACGGCGATAGATGCCGTTCGTCACGAAGAGATCCTTGAATCCGTCGTCGTCGAGATCGGCGAAGAGCGCGCTCCAGCTCCAGTCGGTCGCCGCGACGCCGGCGAGGTAGCCGATCTCGCTGAATCGCTCGCCGCCGCGGTTCAGCTGCAGCGTGTTGCGCGCGTACTGGGCGTGGTACCCTGCCCGCATCTTCCGGTCGAGCAGCTCGGCGCTCTCATGGGTCGCCGACGTCGTGAGCACCTCCTGGCGCTCGGGAAGCATGTCGAGCACCACGATGTCCGGCCGGCCGTCGTTGTCGAAGTCGGCGGCATCGACGCCCATCGACGAACGGCTCACGTGGCCGGTGGCGGCGGCGATGCGTTCGCGGAAGGTGCCGTCGCAGTTGTTGAGATAGAGGAAGTCGTTCTCCTGGAAATCGTTGGCGACGTACAGGTCGATGCAGCCGTCGAGGTTCACGTCGCTGGCCACGACGCCGAGCCCGTAGCCCTCCACGCCGCCGTAGATCCCCGCCTGCGCGCTGACGTCGACGAAGCGGTTCCCGTCGTTCCGGAACAGCCTGTCGCCGGCACGAGGGTGACGGGGCTCCCGCTGCGGGGTGGCGCTCGCTCCCCGCTCGGCGTGCACCGAGTGGTTCAGGAGGTACATGTCCAGGTCGCCGTCCCGGTCGTAGTCGAAGAAGGCGGCCTGCGTCGAGTAGCCCTGGTGCTCGAGCCCGAACTCCCGGGTGCGGTCACGGAAGCGCCCGTCCCCCTCGTTGACGTAGAGCACGTTGCGACCGTGCATCCCGAGGTAGTCGACCGCAGAGAGGTAGATGTCGAGGTGGCCGTCGCCGTTCACGTCGGCCATCGCGACGCCGGTCTTCCACCCGGGCGGTCCGACGACGCCGGCCTGCTCCGTCACGTCCTCGAACCGGAAGTTGCCGCGGTTGAGGTAGAGGCGGTTCGGACCGACGTTGGCGGTGAAGTAGAGATCCACGAGGCCGTCGCCGTTCACGTCGCCGGCCGCGACGCCGCCGCCGTTGTAGTAGTTGAGGTACTCGAGGATGTTGAACGCCGAATCCTCGGGGAGTCGGTTCTCGAAGGTGACCCCCGTCTCCTCGGGTGGGAGCGACACGAAGCGCGCCGGCGGATCGTCGAGGGCGCACGCGACGCTCGCGAAGATCGCGAGCGTCGCGACGACGACCGCTCGGCACGCTCGTCGGCGCTCGATCACGGCGCGGGGCGGATGCGGATCGCCTCGCCGCCGCCCGGCGCGGCGAGACCGGCGGCGAGCACGACGACCTGGGGGCGCCGGCAGACGGGAAAGGTCATGGGACGGGCCATTCGACGTTCGTCGTCTCGTGCCCGGCATTGCACCGGGCCACGCTCTTGCAACACCTTCAGGCGGCCTGGCCGCCGCGCACAGGCGCTGCCGGCACCCGGCACCCTTTCGCTCGAGGGTCACATGTCAGTTCACCTGCCGCACTCGCTGCTGCTCCTGGCGTCGTGTGCCGCGCTCGCCAGCTGTGCCTCGTCGCGCAGCAGTGCCACGCCCGCCGACGCGGCGAACGCGTCCACGCTGACGTCGAAGGAGATCGAGCAGTCCGCCGAGCCGAACATCGAGAAGCTCCTCGCCGGTCGCGTCGCCGGCGTCGTGGTGTCGCGCACTGCGGACGGCGGGATCTCCGTGCGCATCCGCGGTGGATCGTCGCTCTACGGCAACAACGAGCCGTTGTACGTCGTGGACGGGCTGCCGATCGAAGCCGGCCCTGGTGGTGCGCTGAACGGGATCAATCCGTACGACATCGAGTCGATCAAGGTGCTGAAGGATCCGGCGGAGACGTCGATGTACGGCTCGCGCGGCGCGAACGGGGTGATCCTCATCAAGACGAAGCGCGGCGGCAAGCCCTGAGGCGATGACGACGGGCGTCCGCCACGCCCGCTCTCACTGATCGGCCACTGCCGGCGCCGCGCGGGCGCGCACCGGCCGAGCGAAACGCAGCGGCCGGTCGCCGTTGCGCGAGACGACGTACGCGACGCCCGCCGCCGTCCGGATGCGGACGATGTCGCGCGCCTCTCCCGGCACCACGAAGCCGCTCGCGGTGGCGTGCATCGGGGCGAAGCGTCCGGCACCGTCACCGCGCAGCAACAGCCCGCGACTCGCGAGCATGCGCCCCACCTCCGGCTTCACGCCGCCGAAGTTGCCGGCGAGCAGCAGGTCGGTGTGCCGATCGCCGTCCACGTCGGTGGCAAGCAGTGCGAACACCGGCGCGAGTTGCGCCTCGTCCGGCAGGGGAACGACGGCGAAGCGTCCCGCCCCCTCGTTCCGCACGAGCGAGGTCGCGAAGGTGTGAGCCATTCGCACCACCGCGCCCTCGAGCTGCGCCGCGGTGAAGATGTCGGTCACCCGCTGCCTGGCGTAGTGACGGTAGGTCGGATACTTGGCCCTGAGGAACGGGAGCGCCCGCAGCAGGTCGTCCCGGAGGGCGAGCGGATAGCTCTCGGCGCCGTTGTAGTACGACACGACCTGCTCGAGAAAGCCGTTCCGGTCGAAGTCCTTGACGTGCATCGTCGCCGGCTGGCTCGCCGTCGCGCGCAGCCGGCTGTTGAGCCCGAGGTTGCCGACGACGAAGTCCACGTCCCCGTCTCCGTCGAAGTCGCCGGCGACGATGCGATTCCACCAGCCGTGACTCCGCTCGAGCCCCACGGCGTTCATCGGCACGAGCCGCCCCCCGCCCACGTTGCGGAAGATCGTCACCGGCATCCAGTCGCCGACGACGACGAGATCGAGGCGCCCGTCGCCGTCCACGTCGCGCCAGATCGCGTCGGTGACCATGCCGACCTTCGCCAGCGCCGGGGCGAGCTCCGCGGTGACGGCGGTGAAGCGGCCGCGCCCGTCGTTGCGCAGCAGCATGCTGCGCGGATCGAGCCCGTAGCGCCACGGGACGACCCGGCCGCCGACGAAGAGGTCGACGTCCCCGTCCCCGTCGTAGTCCGCCGCCACGGGACGCGAGCCGCTGATCGTCTCCGTCGGCAGGTGGCCGGTCGCCTTGCGCAGCCGGCCGCCGCCCACGTTCAGGTAGAGGCGGTCCTGCAGCCCGGGCGAATCCTCGGAGAACTCGTTGCCGCCGCTCACGACGTAGAGATCGAGACGCCCATCGCCATCCGCATCGAGAAAGGTGGCACCGACGTCCTCGGAGATCGCGTCGAGGGCGAACTCCGACGTGTCGGCCAGGGTGAAGCGTCCGTCGCGGCGCTGGAGGAAGAGGCGTCCCGACTGCTCCTTCGCCCCGCCCAGGTAGAGATCGTCGAGCCCGTCGCCGTTCACGTCGCCGGCGGCGAGCGGCGGCCCCTCGCGCGAGAGCATCCTGGGGATGAGCCGCTCGCGGTCGAAGTCCACGAAGTCGTTCTCGACGTGCCGGGCGTCGATGCTCGTCGAATCGGCGGTGAGCAGCGTCGGCGCGACGACCGGCGCCGCGGGAGCGGCCACCACGCTCTCGGATTGTCGCAGCGTGACGAGCGAGTCCGCCGCCAGCGCCCGCTGGACGCCGCGGCGACCGTCGGGCCACTCCACGACGATCGAGTCCACCTGTGCCGCTGCGCCGAGCCCGAAGACGAGGCGATAGTCCACGCTCGACTGGAAGCCGCGCGACGGCGACTGCTCCTGCACGATCGCCGCACCGCGGGCGTGCACCGTCACGCGCGCCCCGACGCCGAATCGGTTCGCGCCGTCGCCTTCGAGCCACACGCGGAGGGCGTGGTGCCCGGGCCGCAGCGCGCGCGCGTCGTTGCGGTAGACGAGCGCCTCCTCGCCGACGGCGTTGACGACGAGGTCGAGGGCGCCGTCGCCATCGAGGTCGCCGTACGCCGCGCCGTTCGAGATGTTCGGCGTAGCGAGCCCCCACTCCGCCGCCGCATCGACGAAGCGCATCGGCCCGTCGTTCCGGAAGGCGTAGTTCGAGAGCTTCGTCGTGGTCATCGCCCGCGTGAGCTCGAGCAGATCCACCTTCGCGCGGCCGCCGCGCGTCGCGGACTCGAGCGTCGCGTCGTCAGCGAGGAACGCGATGTAGTCCTGCGACGTGATGTCCCGGGCGAGACCGTTCGTGACGAAGATGTCCTTGCGGCCATCGAGATCCAGATCGGCGATGAGGGCGCTCCAGCTCCAGTCGGTGCGCGCGACCCCCGCCAGCTGCCCGACGTCGCTGAAGGTCCCGTCGCGATTGTTTCGCTGGAGCATGTTGCGCATCGACTGGTGGTGAAAGCCGTTGCGCGCCTTCGCGAGATCGGAGTCCCACCCCTCGAAGCTCGCCATCGTCTTCAGCCGCTCGTCGTCCTCGGGGAGCATGTCGGTCGTGTAGACGTCGGGCCAGCCGTCGTCATCGACGTCGGCGATGTCCAGCCCCATCGAGAAGTGGCTCAGCACCGGCATCTGCCGGTCGAGCGCTTCGGCGAAGGTGCCGTCCCCGCGATTCACGTAGAGGTAGTCGCGCTCGAAGAAGTCGTTCGCGACGTACAGGTCGGGCCAGCCGTCGCGGTTGACGTCCGACGCCACCACGCCGAGCCCGAAGGCGATCTCCGGGCTGTGAATGCCCGCCGCAGCGCTGACGTCGGTGAACCGGCGCCCGGCCCCGTCGGGCGCGGGGTCGTTGCGCAGGAGCTTCGCCCCACCGTACGCGTCGCGCACGTGGCGCGTGTTGCGAAGCCCGAAGCTGGCCGCTGGTTTCGGCGAGTTGTCGAGGATGAACAGGTCGAGATCGCCGTCGCGATCGAAGTCGAGCACCGCGGCGTGGGTCGAGTAGCCCTGGTCGGCGACGCCGAAACGTGCGCCCACCTCGCGAAAGGTCGGGACGCCGTTCTCGTCCACCCCCGCGTTCAGCCAGAGCGCATTGGCGCGGCGCTCCGGGGCTCCGAGCCCGGCGCGGGAGAGATAGATGTCCAGCCGTCCGTCGCCATCGAGATCGGCGAGCAGCACGCCGGTGGTCCAGGCGTCGTCGGGGGTGGTGACGCCGGTCGCCTGCGTGACGTCGCGGAAACGAAAGCCTCCCTCGTTGCGATAGATCGTCGGCCCGTCGTGATTGGCGGTCAGGATCACCTCGGGGAGTCCGTCTCCCGTCAGATCGCCGATCGCGACGCCGCCGCCGTTGTAGAAGTTGCGATAGGTGAAGACGTTGAACTCCCGCGTCTCGCGCAGGCGATTGACGAAGCGGATGCCGGTGGCCTCCGGAGGAAGCCGGGTGAAGAGCGTCGTGCCGACGGCCGGCAGCCCGGCCTGAACGATGTCCGAGGCGCCGTCGGCGCGCGAGCAGGCGGCCATCCCGACGGCGGCGAGCAGCAGCGTCATCGCGAGCCGGCGGCGGAACGGCGGATGCTGGGGCATCGGGCGGGGAGGGATCGGCAGCTGCTGGTGAGTCCGAGGGTGGGTACGTCAGAGCCTGCCCCGGGTGGAGCAGGCTCTGACGAGGGTCCTGCGATGGAGATCAGTATCCCGGGTTCTGCTCCAGCAGCGGATTCGTCTGAATCTGCGTCTGCGGGATCGGGAACAGGATCTTGTACGGCTGCTGCGCGGTCTTGAAGCGCCGCGCCTCCGTGAAGCGCCCGTGCCGGATCAGGTCCTGCCGCCGCTTCGCCTCGCCCGCGAGCTCGAACAGGCGCTCGTTCAGGATCGCAGCCCGGATCTCCGCCTGCGAGCCGACGGCGATCGGCTTGGGTGGCGAGAAGGAGCGCGCCCGCACCGTGTTGATGAGCTCCACCGCGGCGGCGGTCTGTCCGAGCTCGTTGAGCGCCTCCGCCTTGATCAGGTACATCTCGGCGAGCCGGAAGAGCGCGAAGTCGTTCGGATGGGAGTCGCCGTTCGGCGCACCGGGCAGCGGCGGATACTTCATGAGGCGCGCCCCTTCATTCTCCGCGGCCGCCTCGGCGTTGCCGATCGTGTCGGTGAAGATGAGCGGGTTGCCCTGGCGGTCGGTCACCGGCTCGCCGGTGTTGTAGCTGCGCTGCGGCCCGCCGATCAGGAAGACCTGGCGGCGCTTGTCCGCCGGATCGAACGCCCGATAGGTCTCGGCCAGGGTGGCGAAGCCGTTCCACGGCTCGGGCGCCAGCATGCGGTAGTGTAGGCCGCGCATCGGCAGGCTCATCCCCAGCCCCGGGATCGCCGCCGTGTGCACGATGACGAAGATGTTCTCGGGCGACCCTTCGTTGTCGATCGAGAAATTGGCCTGGAAGTCCGGGTTGAGCGAGTACTTGCCGGAGTTGAGCACCCGGTCCGCCGCCGCGATCGCGTCCTGCCACCGCGCCTGGCCGGCGGTCAGGCCGGCGGCGGTCACCGTGCCGGTGAAGACCTGGGCGTTCAGGTACATGCTGGCCAGGATCGCGTCGGCCGCGCCGCGCGTGACCCGGCCGTAGCTGGAGGCCGGCCAGCTCTCGGGGAGCACCGTGCGCGCGGCGTTCAGCTCGGCCTCGATGAACCGGAACAGCGAGTCGCGCGACACGCGCGGATTCTGCTGCACCTCGGTCGTCGTGACGAGCGGCACGCCACCGAAGAAGTCCATCAGCATGTAGTAGTACCACGCACGCAGGGTGCGCAGCTCGGCGAGCGTCATCGCCGAGGAGGCGCCGCCCGCCTTCTCCACCACCTCGATCATCAGATTGGCGCGGGCGACGCCGCTGAACAGCGTGTTCCAGGTGCCGTTCATGTCGTCGAGCGCCGACCCGGAATTGGCGTTCCAGGTCTGCCGATGGATCTCGAGCCAGCGGCCGTTGTCGTACCAGTCGGTGCCGCGCGTGGGGACGATGATCTCGTCCGTCGTGACCTCGTTGAGGTTGTACCATCCCCACATGGTGCCGCGCAGGCCGGCATAGACCGATGCCACGCCGGCGAGGATCTCATCCTCGGTCCGGAACGCGTTGTCGGGGGTGAGCGCGTCGCGCGGCGTTTCGGTCAGGTCGGTGCACCCCCAGACGAGGGCCATGGCGGGCGCCATCAACAGCGCTCGCAGGTTGATCCGCCGGTGCGACTGCTTGGGAGTCGTCATGTGCATCGGATCGCAGGATGAGTGGCCTGAAGACGGAAGCGTCCGGGCGAATCAGAAGGTGACGCGGGCGCCGAGCGTGAAGGTCCGCGCACGCGGATACGTCAGATAGTCGATGCCGCGGGAAGCCAGCCCCAGATCCGTGTGCACCTCCGGATCGTAGCCCTCGTACGGCGTGAAGAGCAGCACGTTGTCGCCGGCGAGGTAGACACGCGTCGCGCGCCCGAAGCCGAGGCGGCTCGGCAGGTCGAAGGTGTAGCCGATCGTGACGTTCTGCAGCCGGACGAAGGAGCCGTCCTCGATCCACCGCGACGAGTAGATCGACGGCTCGTCGATCCCGTCCGGCGCATCCAGCGCGGACTCGAGGAAGTTGCGCGACTGCTTCGCGTTCGCCTTCGTCGCGTAGACGAGAGCGGTGTTGTTGAACACCTCGCGCCCGAACTCGCCGCGCCAGAGCCAGCTCGCGTCGAACTTCCCCCATGTGGCGGAGCTGCGGAACCCGAGCGCGAAGGCGGGGTTGGCGTTGCCGATGATCGCCTCGTCGTCGCCGGTGGGCGAGAAGGTCTCGCCGTTCACGCAGTCGGCGTCGCTGCGGCTGCAGGCGAAGAGCTGGCGCCCCTGCTCGTTCACGCGCAGGAAGCGCGGCCCCCAGAAGGTCCCCAGCGGCTCGCCCGTCATGATGCGCTGGGCGAAGCGGCCGGACTGCCCCTGGCCGTTCACGTTGCCGGTGATGATGAACTCGCGGTCGCCGCCGATGCTCACGACCTCGTTCCGCTCGACCGTGGCGACGAGCCCCGCCGACAGCGTGCGCGCCGCGCCGTCGATCAGCCGCGCGTCGACGGTGGCCTCGACCCCGCGGTTGCGGATCTGTCCGATGTTCTCGAGGCGGGTGCTCACGACGGCCGGCTGCGGGACGGTCACGTCGAGCAGCAGGTCCTTCGTATCCTTCTGATACAGATCGATCGTGCCGGTGATCCGGTCGGCGCGCAACCCGAAGTCGATGCCGAGATTGGCCTGCTCGGAGGTCTCCCACTTGAGGTTCGGATTCGCCACCTGCGCGGCGAGCAGACCGGTCGTGACCGTGTTGCCGAAGGGGTAGCGCGCGCCGTTGTCCGCGCGCAGCAGGAGCTGCGTCGCGTAGGGACGCACCGCCTGGTTCCCCTGCCGCCCCCACCCCGCACGCACCGACAGGTTCGAGAAGGGCGATCCCTGGAGGAAGGACTCCTCGCTCAGCCGCCACGAGGCCGACACCGCGGGGAACACCGACCACTTGTTCCCCTCCGCGAGGCGCGACGAGCCGTCGTAGCGGACCACGCCGGTGAGGAAGTATTTGTGCGCGAAGCCGTAGTTCGCCCGCGAGAAGAACGAGACGAGCTTGCTCTCGGTGCGATACGACACCGGCACCGGCGACCCCGCCTGCGTCCCCGCGCCGAAGTTGTTCCACGAGAAGGCGTCGGTGATGAACCCCTGCATGATCACTTCGAAGCCGGCGTTGTCGTACTCGCTGTACTCGTAGCCGCCGACCACTTCGAGCTCGTGCCGCTCGCCCAGCGAGGGGGCGACGGTGAGCAGCTGCTGGAAGTTCAGATTCTGCAGGTTGCGCTCGGCCTGGCGCGCGACGCCGCCGTACTCGACGCCGATGGGGTTCGAGCGCGGGATGTAGGAGCGCCGCACCGAGCCGGCGTTGTCCACCCCCATCGTCGTCTGCGCCGTCAGCCAGGGGAAGATCTGGAAGGAGGCGGTGAGGTTCCCGAGGATGCGGTTCTCCGGCGCCAGATCCTCGATCTGCTCCGCCATCGCCACCGGATTGCGCACGCCCTGCGGACCGGTGCCGAGCTCGTAGTAGCGCGAGGCCCCCGTCGTCGGGTCGGTGACGCGGATCGGCTGCGTCGGGTCGAAGATCACCATGTTGGTGAACAGACCGCCGGTGAAGCCGCCGCCGTTCTCCATGGCGACGAAGTCGTTGTCCACGCGCGACGCCGTCAGATTGAGCCCGAGGCTCAGACGGCCGCTGAGCGCCGTCGTCTGCCCGTTGAGCCGTCCCTGATAGCGCTTGAGCCCGCTCGACCGCACCACTCCCTGCTGGTCGAAGTAGTTGAGCGAGGCGCGATACTGCGTCGCGTTGGAGCCGCCGGAGAAGGAGAGGTTGTGGTTCGTCGCGAGGCCGGTCCGCGTCAGCTCCTTCTCCCAGTCGGTGTCCGCGTCGCCGAGCGCGTCGAGCTGCGTCTGCGCGAGCTTCCCGGCCTGGACCTGCTGCTGCACGAAGGCGCGATACTGGCTTCCGCTCAGCAAGTCGAGCGTGCGCGCCGGACTCGCGGCGGCCACGTAGGTATCGTATTCGAGCGTGGACGCGCCGCGCGTGCCGCGCTTCGTCTGGATCAGCACCACCCCGTTCGCGCCGCGGCTCCCGTAGATCGCCGTGGCCGACGCGTCCTTGAGGACGCTGATCGACTCGATGTCGTTCGGGTTGATCGTGTTGAGGGGGCTGCGGCCGAGCTGCGCGTTGACGCCGAAGATGTTCGCGCCGGCGACCGCGCCCTCGTTCTGCAGCGGCACGCCGTCCACGACGTAGAGCGGCTCGTTGCTCGCGCTGATCGAGGTGCCGCCGCGAATGCGGATCTGCGCCCCGGCGCCCGGCTCGCCGTTGTTCGTCGTCATCGTGATCCCGGCGACGCGCCCCTGCAGCATCTGGGTCGCGTTGGCGAGAACGCCGACGTTCGCTTCCTCCGGTGCGACGGTCGCGACCGAGCCGGTGATCGCTTCGCGGCGCTGCGTGCCGTAGCCGACGGTGACGATCTGCTCGAGCACCGCCGCCTGACGCGGCAGCGCGAAGTTCGTCGTCACCGTGCCGCTGCCGACCGTCACCGACAGCGTGCGGGGCGCATAGCCGAGGCGCGTCGCTCGCAGCACGTACGTCCCCGCGGGCACTCCGCCGATCGTGTAGCCGCCGTCGTCGCGCGTGACCGCACCGCGTTGCGTGCCATCGACTCGGATCGTGACACCGGGAATCGGCTGCTGGCTTGCGCTGTCGACCACGCGACCCGAGACGGTGCCGGTGGTGCCCTGCGCAGCGAGCTGGCTTCCCCAGAGCAGGGCGCCGGCGAGCGCAGTGGTGAGGCTACGACCCAGTGCCATGCGTCTTTCCTCCACGGATGGGAGTGAATCAGACCGTGCACACTGCGACGACCGAGACTGCGCGCATGCATCGCGCTCCGTACGGGCGCACGACGCAGGGCATACCAGAAGCCCGATGTTGCGCAAACGCGTGTTGGTTTGCGGCAACGATCATTCTGCTCCGTAAGAGAAATGTCAATATCCCGGACGAATGCTTCCCGACGTGCGTGTCGGTGTTCACGGCAGCGCCGTGAGCATCACGATCTGCACGCTCGAGGCTGGCAGTCGTCGCATCGGCATCGTGCGTAAACGTCCGTCGTTGCGCACGACGATCGTCGACAGGTCGGTCGCGGCCCCCTCGAGCAGCGTCGGTGCGTAACGCCCCGCCGGCAGCGTGTGCGCGTCACCATCGAGTCGCACGTCGGTCGCCGCCCGCGCGCCGAGATTCGCGATCACGAGCACGGACGTATCGCCCTCACGCCGCAGGTAGGCCGCCACCGCGCGAGCGCTCGTGCGCAGTGGGACGAGCGTCCCGGTCGCGAGCGCCGCGTTCGACGCGCGCAGATGCACGAGCCGCCGGTAGAAGTTGAGCAGCGAGCGCGGATCCCCCTCCAGCGCTTCCACGTTCGCCGTCAGCGAGTCCGGCTGCAGAGGCCGCCAGGCGCGGCCCGTCGTGAATCCGACGCCCGGCCTGCGGCGCCAATGCATGGGAGTCCGTAGGCGTTCGTCCGGTTTGTCGCCGGTCATCCCGAGCTCCTCGCCGTAGTAGATGAACGGCAGCCCGGGGAGGGTGAGCAGCAGCGCCGCGGCGACGCGGGCCCCCGCCGTGTCCCCCTGCAGCGCGGTCACGGTGCGCGTCTGATCGTGGTTGCGCAGGAAGGGCGCGTACCGGTTCCCCGGCAGCTCGCGCTGCAGTCGCAGGAAGGGCGCCAGCAGCCCCGCCGCCGAGCGCTCGCGCACCGCGCGCAGGATCGCATCGGAGGCTTCGAAGGCGAAGTGGGAGTCCAGCTGATCGGGATAGTACGGCAGCATCGAGCCCACGCTGTCCCACACCTCGCCGACGGTGTAGGCGTCCGGCGATTCGGCGCGCACGCTCGCCGCGTACTCGCGGAGAAAGGCGTGCGTCCCCGGCGTGTGCGCGAGCCGCCCCTCCTCTTCCATCAGATATGGGATCGCATCGAGCCGGAAGCCGTCCACCCCCATCTCGCGCAGCCAGAAGCGCGCGATCCGCTTCGCCTCCTCGCGCACGGCCGGCGTCGCGTAGTCCAGGTCGGGCATCGCATGCCAGAAGATGCCGTAGTAGTACTCGTCGCGGAGCGGCGACTTGTGCCACACCTCCTGGCCCCACGGCCCCGTCTCCGCCGGCTTCGTCGGCGAGAAGCGGAACCAGCGCCGATAGGGAGAGGCCGTGTCGCGCAGCGCCGCCTGGAAGTACGGATGCTCGCTCGACGCATGGTTGAGCACCATGTCCACGAGCACGCGGATGCCGCGCCGATGCGCCTCGGCGACGAGCTGCTTGAAGTCCTCGTTCGTCCCGTAGTCCGGCTCCACCGTGTAGTAGTCGGCGACGTCGTAGCCGTGGTAGCTCGGCGACGCCGCGACGGGCATGAGCCAGAGGCAGCGCGCGCCCAGATCGGTCGTCGTGCGCGGATCGCCGTCGTTGATGTAGTCGAGGCGCGAGATCAGTCCGCGCAGGTCGCCGATCCCGTCGCCGTCGCTGTCCTGGAACGAGCGCACGAAGATCTCGTAGCACACCGCCCCACGCGTCCACTCGGCCGGCGCCGGAGCTACGCGCTGCCCCGTCGCCGGCGCGACGGTGCAGCAGAGCAGACCAATCCACACCGCGATCGCGCGACGCATGACGGCCCTCCTTCACAAAGTGGGACTCGGCGAGCAAGTTCGTTCCGCCCGCCGACCGGCGGAAGACGGACGATCGTTCTCGCGCACAGGTGAGGGGGGATGCGTTCCGTATTGCAGCAACGGCTCGGCGTCGGTACGGCGACGGCGATGATCGTGACCGAGGTGCTCGGCGTCGGCCTCTTCCTCACCCCGGCGTCGATCGCACGCACCCTCGACAGCGCACCGGCCGTCGTGGGCGTGTGGGCGCTCATCGCGCTCCTCTCGATCGCCGGCGCGCTCTGCCTCGCCGAGCTGGGCTCGCGATATCCGGAAGCGGGGGGGCTGTACGTCTACCTGCGCGAGGCGTTCGGCGAGCGCGCCGCGTTCCTCTATGGATGGATGTCGCTGCTGGTGATGGACCCCGGGCTGGCGGCCGCGCTGGGCGTCGGGCTCGCGCGCTATCTGCTCGTCGTCGGCGGCGGCCCGCCATCGATGCTCACGCCGCTCGCCATCGTCTGCGTGCTCGCCCTCTCCGGGGTGACGCTCCTCGGCGCGGCGGCGAGCGTTCGCATGCTGCGATGGACGGCGGCGGTGAAGCTCGTTCTCATCGTGGCGATCGTCGTCGCCGTCCTCCTGCAGCGCGACGACGCGCCGGCGAAGCTCTCCGCGGTCGCGCCGCTCGACTTCGGCGCCGTCGCCGGCGTCGTGCTGAGCGCCTTCTTCGCCTTCGGCGGGTGGTGGGATCTCGGCAAGCTGGGCGAGGAGATCGAGCATCCGCGCCGCGCGCTTCCCGTCGCGCTGATCGGCGGCATCCTGATCGCCCTGCTGGTGTACGGCGCCCTGAGCCTCGCCTTCCTGCGCAGCGCCGTTCCGCCCTCGAGCGACGACACCTTCGTCGCCGCGCTCGGCGCTTCGCTCGTCGGGCGTTGGGCGGCGCCGATCTTCGGCGGCGCGGTCGCGGTGGCTGTGGCGGGGAGCCTCGCGGCGGTGCTCTTCGGCGCGCCTCGCGTCTATCTGGCGATGGCGCGCAGCGGCGTCTTCCCGGCGGCGCTCGTGCGCTTCGACGCGCAGCGGCAGAGCGCGCCGCGCGCGACGCTCGTGCAGGTCGGCCTCGCCTGTCTGCTCGTCGCCGTCGGGAGCTTCGACCAGATCATCGGCTACTTCGTCCCGGCGGCGGTGCTCTTCCTGGGGCTCGCCGCGGCGGCGATCCTGCGCCTCCCCCGCCCTGCCGCCGACTCGCCGGTCTTCCGCGCGCCGCTGCACCCGCTGCCGGTGCTGCTCTTCCTCGTCCTCGTGCTCGGCATCCTCGCGATCTTCGTCGTCGGCCGTCCGCTGCACACGCTCACGGGGCTCGCCGTGATCGCGCTCGGGATCCCCGTCTCGTACCGGTTCGTGCGTCCGCGCTCGCTGGTGCTCGATGCGTCGCCCGGCGACTGATCCGGCTCACCCTTCGCGCACGAGCATCCGCATGGACAGACCGCGTCTCGGCTTCCTGCAGCTCTTCAACATGAGCTTCGGCTTTCTCGGCATCCAGTTCGGCTGGGGGCTGCAGCTCGCGAACATGTCGGCGGTCTACGAGCGACTGGGGGCGCGGCCGGACGAGGTGCCGCTGCTCTGGCTCGCGGCTCCGGTGACGGGGCTGCTCGTGCAGCCGGTGGTCGGCGCGCTCAGCGACCGCACCTGGGGACCGCTGGGGCGGCGACGCCCCTACTTCCTCGTCGGCGCCATCCTCGCATCGATCGCGCTCTTCGTCATGCCGAGCTCCGGCACGCTGTGGATGGCGGCCGGGCTGCTGTGGGTGCTCGACGCCTCGATCAACGTCTCGATGGAGCCGTTCCGCGCCTTCGTCGCCGACACGCTCGCCGTCTCGCAGCGCACCGCCGGCTTCGTGATGCAGTCGTTCTTCATCGGCGTCGGGGCGAGCCTCGCGAACGCCCTTCCCCTGCTGCTGAGCCGCCTGGGCGTCTCGGGGAACGGCGCGAGCGGCGTCCCCCTCACGGTGACGTACTCGTTCCAGGCGGGAGCGGTCGTGTTCCTGCTGGCGGTGCTCTGGACGGTCGTCACGACCTCCGAACTTCCGCCGGACGATCCGGCCGCGTTCGAGCGCGCGCGTCGCGCGCGTCGCGGCCCCGGCGCGCTGCTCGGCGAGATCGGCGAGGCGATGCGCGCGATGCCGCGGACGATGCGGCAGCTCGCCGTCGTGCAGCTCTTCACGTGGCTCGGCCTCTTCTGCATGTGGCTCTTCTTCGTCCCCGCGACGGCCCGCCACGTCTTCGGGGCGACCGACCCGCAGTCGGAGCTCTACACGCGCGGCATCGAGTGGGGGGGCTTCGCGTTCGCCTTCTACTCGATCACCTGCTTCCTCGTCGCGCTCTTCCTCCCGCGCGTCGCGGCGGCGACGAGCCGCAAGGCGGTCCACGCCGGCGCCCTCGTCTGCGGCGGGCTCGGCCTCCTGTCGGTCTACCTCATCCACGACCGCCATCTGCTGCTCGTGAGCATGGTCGGGGTGGGGATCGCGTGGGCGTCGATCCTGTCGATGCCCTATGCGATCCTCTCCACCGCGCTCCCGGCGAACCGGATGGGCGTCTACATGGGGATCTTCAACTTCTTCATCGTGATCCCCGAGATCGTCGCCGCGCTCACCTTCGGCCCGGCGATCCGCCTGCTCTTCGGCGCCGGCAACCCGAGCGCGCCACTCTACGTGGTGATGATCGGCGGCGCCTGCCTGCTCCTCGCGGCCCTGCTCGTGGGCCGCGTGGACGACCAGGACGATGCGGCGGCCGGTGAGCGGCGCGCCGTGCAGGCGCAGGCGACGCTCGGTGTCGGGGAGTCGGTGACGGCAGGGACGAGCGGCTAGGGACTTCGGGGCGGGCGTTGGGGAAACGGCGTCCCCGGCCCCTACCCTCTCGCCCCCACCGTGCAGATCCTGATCGCGTCCGCCAGCGCCGTCTTCGGATCGCGCGTCGGGATGAACTCCTGCGCGACGTAGCCGGTGAATCCCGCGTCGGCGATCGCGTGCACGATCGCGGGATAGTAGAGCTCCTGCGATTCGTCGATCTCGTGACGCCCCGGGACGCCGGCGGTGTGGAAGTGGCCGATGTGCTTCGCGTGCGTGCGGATCGTGCGGATCACGTCCCCTTCCATGATCTGCATGTGATAGATGTCGTAGAGCAGCTTGAACCGCTCCGATCCGACGCGCTCGGCCAGCGCGACGCCCCAGGGGGTGCGGTCGCACTGGTAGTCAGGGTGATCGACGCGCGAGTTGAGCAGCTCCATGCAGAGTGTCACGCCGTGCCGCTGCGCGAGGGGCATCAACGCCGCGAGCCCCTTCGCGCAGTTCGCGAGCCCCTCCTCGTCGGACAACCCGTTCCGGTTGCCGGAGAAGCAGATGAGGTTCGGCACCCCCGCCGCCGCCGCGAGCGGGATCGCCTTCTCGTAGGCGGGGACGAGCCACTCGTGATGCTCGACGCGGTTGAAGCCGTGCGACAGCCGCCGGGCCGGCTCGGCGACCGGCGCGTAGCCCATCGCGCAGGAGAGCCCGTGCGCGCGCGCGATCGCCCACTCCTCGGGCTCGAGCAGCTCCACCGACTGGATGCCGAGCTCCTTCGCCATGCGCGAGAGCTCGTCCACCGTGTACTTGCCGAACGGCCAGCGCGTCACCGAATGCCGGAAGGCGAACCGCGTCGGCGGCGAGGCGTCCGGGAAGTGCGCCATCGCCGCGCGCGGAGCGATGGCGGCGGCAGCGCCCACGGCGGCGCTCGTGGCGAGAAAGCGGCGTCGATTCATGCGGGCCTGCCTCGTCGAGGATGCGGATGGGGGCGAGCGCGGCGAACGTGCCTCACGGGTCGCGCTTCGTCAAGCGCGCGGCGCGCCGCCAAGTCACTGGCTCCAGAGCAGCACCACCGCACAGCCGAACCCGCCGAACCGCACCGGCGCGGTGGCGCCGGAGCACACCTCGACGGCGACGAGCTGCGACGCCGAGATCACGTTCGGTTCGGGCGTCTGCATCCGCACGCCGTCCAGCTACAGCGTCACGCAGCTGCCGTAGCCGCGCAGCGAGACAAGCCGCGCGCCGTACCCCTCGCCGATCACCTGGAGGCCGGGGATCGTGCGAAGGAGATCGGAGGTGTAGAAGGGATTCCGCCGCGCGCGCACGCGAATCGCGTCGAGCACGGTCGCCGGTCGGCGCAGTCCGACGTCGACGGTGGTCTGCTGCGACGGCGTGACGTCGACGCGCCGTCGGGTGGGAGAGGCATCGACACCACGTCGCGTCCCGAGCTACGGCCGCGGAGATCGAACCGTCCGCGCGCGTCGGCGCGTGCCTGAGAGACCGGTCCGCCACCTTCGCCGTCGGGGAGCGCCCGCACGGGCGAGGCGGCGGCGAGCAGCGACAGGAGCACCAGCCGTGGCCACCGGCGGTGCGGGCGCGGGGTCACGGCAGGAGCGCAGCCCCTCGCGGATCCTTGTAGATGCGGCCGTCCTTCATGACGAAGTGCACCCGCTCCATCGCCGTGATGTCCGCGAGCGGATCGCCCGGCACGGCGACGATGTCGGCGAGCTTGCCCGCGGTGAGCGTGCCGACGCGCGACTCCCAGCCGAGCAGCTTCGCGGAGCTGGCGGTGGCGGCGACGATCGCCTGCATGGGCGTGAAGCCCCCCCATTGCACGAGCAGCGTCAGCTCGTGGCCGTTCGCGCCGTGCGCGCCGACGCCGGCATCCGTGCCGAAGGCGACCGGCACGCCGTGCGTGCGCGCCAGCCGGATCGCGTTGCGCATCGCTGCCGCGGCGGCGAGCGCCTTCTCGGCACGCAGCCCGGTGAGCCGGCCGCTCTTCGCCGCGCGCTCCACCGTCTCGCCAGCCATCAGCGTCGGCACCAGGTAGACTCCCCGCTGCGCCATCAGCCGCGCGCCCTCCTCGTCGAGGAACGAGCCGTGCTCGATCGAGGCGACGCCGGCGCGGACGGCGACCTTGATCCCCTCCGTGCCATGCGCGTGCGCGGCGACCTTGCGCTCGAGCTTCGTCGCCTCCTCCACCATCGCCTTCAGCTCCTCGTAGGTGTACTGCAGCACGCCCACGGCGTCGCCTTCCGACAGCACGCCGCCGGTCGCGCAGGTCTTGATCGCGTCCGCGCCGTACTTCACCTGGTAGCGCACCCCGGCGCGGATCTGATCGGGACCGTTGGCGATCCCCGTCGTCGGATCGCCCTCGAGCAGCCCCGGCTTGAAGCCGTTGTCGTCGCAGTGGCCGCCCGTGATCCCCAACGAGTGCCCCGCGTTCTGCATGCGCGGGCCGGGGACGTAGCCCTCGTCGATCGCCTGGCGGAGCGCCATGTCGTCGAAGCGCGGCGCCCCGAGGTTGCGCACCGTGGTCACCCCGCCCAGCAGCGTCCGTCGCGCGTTCTCGACCCCGACGACGACCGCGAAGCCGTCGTAGTCGCGCACCTTCGCGAGGTCGCCGCGCGGGTCGGCGAGCGGACGGCCGATGAGGTGGGTGTGCGCGTCGATGAGCCCCGGGAGGAGGGTGGCGTCGCCCAGATCCACCGTGCGCGCGCCCGCCGGCAGCTGCACGGCGCCCGCCTGCCCCACCGAGACGATCCGGTCGCCGCGCACGACCACCACGCCGTTGGCGATCGCGGCCGAGCCGGTGCCGTCGATGAGCCGCGCCGCACGGAGCACGACCGTTCCCGTGTCCGGCGCCTGCGCGGCGGCGACGGCTGGGGACGCGAGGAGAATGGGGAGCGAGAGGACGAACTGACGAGCACGCATCGGGGCACTCGGGTTGAAGTGGCGGCCTCAGGGAGTACGGCAGGCGGCGAATGTCCGCCCTCTGCCGCCCGCTGTCAACGCGGTCGGCGGGCGCGGCCGCCGGCGACGGTCGCGCTGGGTGCATCGACCCATGCATGCCTCGCGGCCTCCGCACATATTGCATCCGGGTCGCGGCCAGGTCGCCGCGACGCCGGACGCTTTCCCCGGGTTCGTATGTCCGCTCGCCTGTTGCTCGTCGCGTTCGTCGCCTATCTCGCTGGCGCGCTCTCCGTGGTCGCCGCGGTCCTTCTGGGATGGCGCCTGCGCGACGACAGGGGGGACGCGCGGCGCCGGCGGGCGGGTGATCTGGTGTCCGGCGAGCTGCTCTCGGAGCTCCTGCGCGGACACCGCACGCCGACGGGGCGCTCACGCCCGTCCTGGCCCGACCGCCGACGCAGCTCCGGCCGCCACATGGTGAGCTGACGCGCCGTCGCGGGCACGGACGGGCGTTGGGCCTGGCTCTTGCCAACCTCAGCGTCCGCATGCCTTCGCATTCGAGCAGGTCGGAATCGATCGAGCCGCCGGCGGGGCCACGGCCTCCGAGCACCTCGCGCCCGGCGCTGCCCCCCTTGCCCACGATGGACGTCATCGCGCACGCGGTGGCGCACAGCCGGGGGCTCGACGTCGGCACGGCGCACGCGACGGCGCGGCGCGTCCACGCCCGGATCGGCAAGAGCCTCGGCGAGTATCGCGTCGAGGACGACCGGGGGCGGAGCGTGGACGTCGTGTGCAAGGTCTACCGCGAAGCCGAGCGCGGACGCGCCGCGTTCGAGCTGCTCCGCTCGCTCGGCGTCCTGCTGGCGCCGGATCCGTCACTTCGCGTCGTCACGCCGATCGCCTGGCTCCCCGAGCGGCGCGCGCTGATCATGGAGCGGGCCCCGGGATCGACGCTGCACGACCGGCTCGTCGCCGAGCCGCAGGACACGCTGAGCGCCGAGCGGGCAGCCGAGTGGCTGACGGCGCTGCACCGCTTGCCGCCACCGCCGCTCCTCCCGCACGACGGACGCCGCACCGCGCTCGCGCTGCCGCGGCTCATCGCGGAGCTGGGGGCCGTCGTCGCGCCCCCGCTCGGCGAACGCATCGCGGCGACCGCGCAGGCAATCGAGGCCACCCGGCCGCTCGTGCGCCGCAGGGAGGTGCTGCGGCACGGCGACTTCCATCCGCGCAACGTCTACGTGGGCGACGGACCGTCGCCGAGCGTCGTCGTGATCGACGTCGACCACGCGTCGCTCGGCGATGCGGACTGGGACGTCGCGTATCATCTCGGGCAGCTGCGCGTCGCGGCGTTCGACCAGTGGGGGGACTTCGATCGCCTCGCCCGCGTCGCCCACGCGTTCGGCGCGCGATACGCGTCCGACCTCGACGACGAACGGCGGCACGAGCAGCGGCGGCGCGTGCCGGCGCTCGTCGCGCTGACCGTGCTGGAGAGCCTGCACTTTCGCCGGGTCATCCTGCGATCGCCGGACGCCGCGATCGACGAGGCGTTCATCGACGACGCCGCCACGGCCCTCGTGCGCGAGCCGTGGTGACGCGCGGCGAGCAGCGCCGGAACGCGCCGGTCTCGCTCGCGCTCGTGCAGCACGCCCACCAGCACCTGATCACCGACGGCTACGACAACCGCGAGGGGATCGGCCAGATCGTCGACGCCTTCACGGCCGTCCTCGCCCTCCACCTGCGGTATCGCGTGCCGCTCAACCTGCACGCGAGCGGCATGCTCCTCGAGGCGATCGCCTGGCATCGCCCCGACTTCTTCGCGTGGATCGCGGCGCTGCGCCGGGAGCGGCTGCTGGAAGTGATCGGCAGCGCGTACGCGCAGAACATCATGCCCCTCTTCGACGCGCGGCACAACGCGCGGCAGCTCGTCGAGGCGCTGGAGGGGTACGAGCGCCTGCTCGGTGTGCCGCCGTCGTGCGTGCGCGGGTTCTGGGTCCCGGAGCGCGTCTGGGACACCGCGCGCGTCGCGTCGGCGATCGCGGACGCGTCGCTCCCGAACGGCGGCTATCGCTACGTCCTGCTCGACGATCGGCTCGCGCTGCCGGCCGCCGGCGCCCGCGCGCGCTTCGACGCCGCGGCGCCCGCCGCCACCGGAGGACGGGGGAGCGCGAGCGCCGTGCCGACGCGCGCCGATCAACTGCACGCGTTCGCGATCGCCGGCAGTGGCGGGCTCGCCGCCCTCCCCATCTCCGTCGACCTTCGCTACTCGGTCCCGCCGCGTGCCGACGAGCAGTGGTCGCGCATCCGGGCCGCGCTGCGCGCGACGTCGCGCGCCGGACCGGGGGCGATCGCCGTCTTCGCCGACGACCTCGAGCGCTCCGCCGCCGTGGGGCCGTGGACCGACGGCGCGTGGCGGCGTGACGGCGTGGCGCCGTACGAGCGCTTTCTGCGCTGGATCGCGCGCGAGGCGCGGCTGCACCCGGTGCTCCTCTCCGACTGGCTCGCGCGGCACCCTCCGCGCGACGAGCGGCCGGTGGACCCGGGCACCTACTTCGAGCTCGCCTACGCGATGAAGGCGGGCGAGCGCTACGACTGCTGGTGGAACGCCCCGGCGTGGGCGCCCTATCGGCAGATGCTGGTCGATGCGGAGCGCGCGCTCGTCGGCGTGGGCGCGAATCACCCCCGCGGCGGGCTCGTCGATCTCGCGTGGAAACAGCTCATGGCGGCGAGCTTCGAGACGGCGTGGCACGACGTCGGCCCGGACGGCGCGCCGCACCCCGCGCCGTGGGCGCGCGCCTGCGCCTCGCACGCCCGCGGCGTGCACGCGACGCTGCACGCCGCGCGCTGGCTCGCCGGTCGCGACGGCGCTGCGCACGCCGAGGAGCACGACGTCGATCGGGACGGCGACGCGGAAGTCGTGCTGAAGAACGACCACGTCGTCGCCGTCGTCGCGCCGCGCCACGGCGGACGGCTCGTCGCGCTGTACGACCTGCGCACGCCCGGTGGCCGGCAGCTCATCGGCAACCCCGCCGACGACTGGAACTGGCAGGAAGAGCTGAACCAGTACATGCGCGCACCGCGCAACCATCCCGGTGCGTGCGCGGAGGTCGGGCACGAGGGAGATCGGTGGGAGGTGCAGGCGATCCGCTCGGCGGGCGACGTCGCCGAGGTGGTGCTCGTCGACGTGCAGCGCGACAGCGCGCTGTGCGGGGCGCGCAAGCGATTCCGGGTGCGCGCCGGTCGCGGAGCCGTGGACGTGGCGTACCGGCTGCCGACGCGTCCCGAGCGGCTGCGCATCGAGATCGCGCTCTCCCCCGACTATCTCGCCCTGCTGCGCGACGGCCGCGCGTCGCTGCGCCGCATCCGCGGGAAGCGGCGGCGCGGCTGGTCGAACGGCGATGCGGCGGTGTGGGTCGCGCTGCGGCGCGACGACCCGACGCGCTGGGACGTGCCGCCGGCGTCGGAGTGCGGCCATGGCAAGGTGCTCTGTCTCGCCGCATGCGGTCGTCGCTTCGCCCTCCGGATCGGGACCGGACCGTGAACCGCAGCGCCCAGCCGGCGGTCGAGTCGATCGCGAGTGGACGCGCGCGGCCGCGCATGCGGGCGCGCGAGCTGCTCGCCGTGTTCGCGCCGTACATCCGTCCGGAGCGGCCGCGCATCGTGCTCGGCATCGGGCTCGTCGTGCTCAGCACCGCCACCACCCTGCTCCGCCCCTGGCCGATCAAGTACCTGTTCGATCGCGTCCTCGAGGGGCGCATGGCGCTCGATCAGGCGGCGCGCGCGATCGCGCTCGTCGCGCTCGCCCTCTTCGCCATCGCGACCGCCGACGGCGTGCTGCGCGCCTTCCGGCGGCACGTCCTCAAGACGGCCGGGCAGCACGTCGGCTTCCGGATCCAGACGGCGCTCTACGGCCGACTGCAGGAGATGTCGCTCGGCTTCCACGAGCGCACCTCGACGGGCGAGCTGATCACGCGCATCACGCGCGACGTGGACAAGGTGCAGGACCTGAGCACCGAGACGCTGGTCGAGGCGGGCTCGCACCTGCTCAAGCTCGCGGGAATGATCGGCGTGATGCTCTGGCTCGACTGGCGCCTCAGCGCGGCGACCCTGCTCCTCCTGCCGCTCCTCATCGCCGCGACCGCCTACTTCAATCGACGCGTGCGGCGCGCGGAGCGGTCGGCGCGCGGGATCGAGGGCGCCGTCACCTCGGTCGCCCAGGAGGCGCTCGGCGCCGTGCGGCTGATCAAGGCGTACGGCCGCGAAGCACACGAGCGGGAGCGCTTCGCCGCGCGCGCACGCGAGGGCGCCGACGCGAACATCGGCGTCTCGCGCACCGAGGCGATCTTCTCCTCGGCCATCGATGCGCTGGTGGCGCTGGTGACGGCGAGCCTCCTCTGGCTCGGCGCACGCCGCGTCCTCGCCGGGAGCATCACGCCGGGCGACCTCTTCGTCTTCGTCTCCTACCTGCGCGACTTCTACGAGCCGGTGGGCCAGCTCTCCAAGCTCGGCGGCCGCGTGAGCCGCATCAGCGTGCGCGCCGAGAAGGTGGCGGAGGTGCTGACCGAGACGCCGGCCGTGCGCGACGAGCCGGACGCGCGCGAGGCGCCGCGCTTCCACGGCGAGATCGAGCTGCGCGGCGTGGACTTCGCCTATCGCGCTCGCCAGCCCGTGCTCGACGGCGTGAGCTTCCGCGCCGCGCCGGGTTCGATCGTCGCGCTCGTCGGGGCCTCCGGGTCGGGGAAGAGCACCGTCGCGTCGCTCGTGCCGCGCCTCTACGATCCCGTGCGCGGCGAGGTGGCGATCGACGGCGAGGACGTGCGCCGCTTCACCCTGGCGAGCCTGCGCGCCCAGATCGCGTGGGTCCTCCAGACGTCGGTGCTCTTCCACGCGAGCGTGCACGACAACATCGCGTACGGAAAGACGGCGGCGACGCGCGAGGAGGTGGAGGGCGCGGCGCGCGCCGCCAACGCGCACGACTTCATCGCGGCGCTGCCCCGGGGCTACGACACGATCGTCGGCGAGCGCGGCGACACCCTGTCCGGAGGACAGCGGCAGCGGATCGCGATCGCGCGCGCGCTGATTCGCGACGCGCCGATCCTGATCCTCGACGAGCCGACGACGGGGCTCGACGCGGAGAGCCAGCAGGAAGTGCTGGCCGCGCTCGAAGCGCTGATGCAGGGGCGCACCACGCTCGTCATCGCGCACGATCTGACCACCATCCGATCGGCTGACCAGATCCTGGTCTTCGATCGGGGGCGGATCGTGGAGCGCGGCACGCACGACGACCTGATGGCCAGCCGGGGGCGGTACGCCGAACTGGTGGAGGCGCGCGTGAACGTCGAGCGTCCCGCGCGGCGGCAGCGGCGCGCGCCCTCGCCACATTGAGGTTATAGCGCAGCGGGGGCCTTGCGGCAATCCCGGGCCGACGTCGTAGACTCGCGGACCTCGCCGGCGTTCGCCGCCGGCTCGACCATCGAGGAGGACGCGAGCGAATGAGTCGTGACGTCGTGGATCTCGAAGCGCTCGACCGGACGACCGTGGCGGTCGCCGGCGGCAAGGGCGCGCTGCTGGGCGAGCTGACGCGGATCGCAGGCATCCGCGTGCCGCCCGGATTCTGTGTCACCACCCACGCGTTCGAGCGAGTGATCGCCGAGGCCCCCGCGCTCGGGGCGCACCTCGGTCGGCTCTCGCGCCTCGCCCCCGGCGATCGCGATGCGCTCGGCGCGGTCAGTGCGGAGCTGCGCCGCGCGATCGAGGAGATCGCCCTCCCCGACGCGCTGGTGGCGGCGATCGAGGGCGCGCTCGCGCGACTGGGACGCGACGCCGCATGCGCCGTCCGATCCAGCGCGACGGCGGAGGACTCGCCTACCCACTCCTTCGCGGGGCAGTACGACACGTATCTGGACGTCGTGGGGGCGGCGTCCGTCCTCGATCACGTGCGCCGATGCTGGGCATCGCTCTTCACCGAGCGCGCGGTGAGCTATCGCCAGCACGCCGGCATCGATCACCGCTCGATCCGGATGGCGGTGATCGTGCAGCGGATGGTCCGTCCGCGCGCCGCCGGCGTCCTCTTCACCGCCGACCCGCTCACCGGCCATCGGGACGTCGCGGTCGTCGAGGCCGGCATCGGGCTCGGCGAGTCGCTCGTCGCCGGCGTCATCGCCCCCGACGCCTACACGGTTCGCGACGGCCGGGGCGTCGAGACGACGATCGCCACGCCGCGATCCGACGTCACGCGACGGAGCGAGGGCGCGCTCGACGACGAGCAGGTCGTGCGGCTCGTGGCGCTCGGCCGGCGGATCGCGGCACACCTCGGCGCGCCGCAGGACGTCGAGTGGTGTCTCGACGACGACGGCTTCGCGTTCGTGCAGAGCCGTCCGATCACGACGCTCTTCCCCGTCCCCGAGGCGGGCGACGACGCGCGCCACGTCTACGTCTCCGTCGGCCACCAGCAGATGATGACCGACCCCATGACGCCGCTCGGCATCTCCGTGTGGCAGCGGACCGCCACGCGGCCGATGTACGCGGCGGGCGGACGACTGTTCGTGGACGTCGCGCGGGAGCTCGCGTCGCCCGCGAGCCGCGATCGCCTGGTGGAGATGCTCGGCCGCTCCGACCCGCTGATCGGCGACGCGCTCCGGACCCTCGTCGAGCGCGGCGACGTCGTCGCCACCACCCCCGACGCGGGCAGCGCCGCCGCTCCGCAGCTTCCACCCGCGGCCGGGTCGATCGAGGCCGATCCGGCGATCGTCGACGAGCTGATCGCGCGCAGCGAGCGCTCGATCGCCGAGCTGACGCGCGACATCCGGTCGACCTCCGGCGCCGCGCTGCTCGACTTCATCCTTGCGGACATCGAGGAGAAGCAGCGCGTCCTGTTCGACCCGCGGAGCCTGCGCGTGATCATGGCGGTGGTGGAAGCCACCTGGTGGCTCGACGACCACCTGCTCGAGTGGCTGGGCGAGCAGCGGGCGGCCGACACGCTCTCGCTCGCGGCGCCGAACAACGTCACCTCGGAGATGGGGCTCGCGCTGCTGGACGTCGCGGACGTCGTCCGTCCGCATCGCGAGGTGGTGGCCTTTCTCGAGCGCGTCGAGGACGGCGACTTTCTCGACGCGCTCCCCGCGCGTTCCGGCGGCGTCGCGGCGCGCGAGTCCATTCGCGAATGGCTGGACCGCTACGGCATGCGCGGCGTGGGGGAGATCGACATCGCGCGGCCACGCTGGCGCGAGCAGCCGCAGACGCTCGTCCCGCTGCTCCTGGGCCACGTCCGGCACTTCGAGCCGGGCGAGGCACGGCGGCGCGTCGAACGCGGGCAGCTGCGCGCGCGGCAGAAGACGGAGGAGGTGCTCACCCGACTCCGCGCGCTCCCCGACGGAACGCGCAAGGCCGAGGAGGCGGGACGCATGATCGCCCGCCTGCGCACCTTCGCCGGCTACCGGGAGTACCCGAAGTACGCGAAGGTCTCCCGCGAGTACGTCTACCGGCAGGCGCTGCTCGGCGAGGCGGAGCGGCTCGTGCAGGCGGGGGTGCTGCGCGAGCGGGACGACATCTTCTACTTCACGCTCGAGGAGCTGCACGACGTCGTGCGCACGCGTCGCGCGGACCTTCGTCTCGTGCGGGCGCGCCGCGAGGCGCTTCGCGCGCAACGGGCGCTCACGCCGCCCCGCGTCATGACGTCGGACGGGGAGATCGTGCGCGGCGCGTACCGGCGCAGCGTGCTGCCCGCGGGGGCGCTCGCCGGATTCCCGGTGTCCGCGGGTGTCGTCGAAGGGCGGGCGCGCGTCGTGCTCGACCCGTCGCACGCTGCGCTCGAGCCGGGGGACGTGCTGGTCACGCCGTTCACCGATCCGAGCTGGACGCCGCTCTTCGTGACGATCGCGGGGCTGGTGACGGAGGTGGGCGGGCTCACGACCCACGGCGCGGTGATCGCCCGCGAGTACGGCCTCCCCGCCGTCGTGGGGGTGGAGGAGGCGACGCGCCGGATCCGCGACGGGGGGCGCATCCGCGTCGACGGCACGAACGGCGTCGTCGAGATTCTGTCGTGAGTCGCGTCGGCTCGTGACGAATATCCCGCGTCGCGGCGAATGCCACGCGCGATGACAAGTTCCGGGAGTGCGTGTGCCCGCCACGCCTGGCCGGATCAGGCGTCGGTCCACATGGTGGGGACGTCGTGCGTCACGCCCCGACGTGCCTCCGCTCAGCCGAGCATTCGCCCATGCGCATTCCCCTCCCGGCGCCCTGCATCCTCGGTCTCGCCGGCCTCCTGCTGCTCGCCCCGGCGGCGGCGGCGCAGCTCGCCGGCCTTCCGGTTGCCGACACTCGGGCCGGGCCTCGGGTTCGTGGTACGATCGCCGGCGTCGTCGGACGATTCGACGGCGTCCTCGTCGCCAATCAGCCCGACACGCTGACGGTCGCCGATCGGCAGGGCGGCGTGCGCCGCGTGCCCGTCGCCGCGATCACGCAGCTCTCGGTCAGCCAGGGGCGGAGTCGCCGTCTGGGCGCGAAGCACGGCGCACTTCGCGGCGCGGCGGTCGGACTCGCGCTCGGTCTGGTCGTGATCGCGTCGTCGGGGACCGATCGGCTCCAGACGGACGACGACTCCGCGCCGGAGCGCGTGCCCGCGTACCTGGCCTTCATGTCGGTCGGTGGCGCGACGTGGGGCGGGATCATCGGGGCCATCGTCGGAGCGGAGCGGTGGCACCGGGTCGACGTGCGGCGCTAGCTCGACTCGCGCTGCCGAGTGTCTCGAACGCATCGCGTCACGCGACGCGTCGAGCGGCGCTCGCCCAACGGAAAGCGCCGTCGCGACTCGATCGAGTCGCGACGGCGCTTCGGGTACCCGTCACCGGGCAAGTGGGCCTGGGTAGAGTTGAACTACCGACCTCACGCTTATCAGGCGTGCGCTCTAACCACCTGAGCTACAGGCCCCGGGAGAGCATGCAAATTTAGCCGGCCGATCCCCCAGGGTCAACCGAGGGATCGGCCGGCGCCGCACGGCAAGCCGCTGCGCGCGGCGATCGCCGGGGATGCACAACGCCCGTGGGTTCGACGAGCGAACCCACGGGCGCTGTGTATATGAGAATCGAGTGTGTGTGTCGTGGATGGTGCGACTTACGGTGAGCTTTCGAGTCCGAGGACTCTACTCGCGATCCGTTAAGGAGGTGATCCAGCCGCAGGTTCCCCTACGGCTACCTTGTTACGACTTCGCCCCAGTCACCCGGCTCGCCT